>Ga0209061_1000796_pt1 | contig 67388 bp, 45 predicted proteins | sample Coa_R1_10_FD_187157 | JGI IMG/M metagenome (GOLD analysis project Ga0209061, IMG submission 187157) | Surface soil microbial communities from Centralia Pennsylvania, which are recovering from an underground coalmine fire - Coalmine... | ecosystem: Environmental > Terrestrial > Soil >... | reverse complement strand
GTGTGGGGGAACGGCAGGAGTATTCTTTCCCCGCCGCCCTCCCCTCCCCCTCGGCTGGGGGAGGGCGGCGGGGAAAGAATGCTCAGGAGCCGAGCAGGGAGGCGACGAGCAATCGGCACGAGGCCGGCGGCGGGGTCGGTCCGCGCCGCCTAGAAAAACGCCTGATGGGACTTGACGGCCACACTCATAGACGGTGGGGGAGGCGGGGGTGTGCGATGGAGCACAAAGCCTATGCCTTCGACTGGACGCGGTTCGAGACCGACCTGCGCCCGCTGCTCGGCTGCCGCAAGCCGGTATTCCAAGCAGCGACGTCCTGGAGAAAAAGTTCAATTGCCGTCCTGTTGCCTCCGCTTGCGCTTAGGGCCAGGAAGGAACCATCAACCGAGCAACATCCGCAGCTGCTCCGGCCGTTCGATCAAATAGTCGGGCGCGTGTTCGGCAAGTAGCTGCCGCGTGTTGTAGCCCCATGTTACCACGGCCGCGTCCACGCCTGCCTTTCGTGCTGCCAAGATGTCCCGCACCTCATCCCCCACATACACCGCCCGCTCTCCCGGCTTGATGCGGCCCTTCAAGAAGCGGCGGATGCCCTCGCCTTTGCCGTAGATACGGCGGTAGCCGATGATCGACTCGAAGCAACCCGCGACGCCGTTGGCACGCAGACAGGTCAGGATATTATCGCGGGAGTTGGACGAGAGAATGCTCATGCGGCAGCCAGCCTTCCCGAAGGCATCGAGCGCTTCGGGTAAGCCCGCGAAAAGGCGGACGTTAGGCATGTCCCGCCGTACTGCTGCCAAGACACCGGCCAAGAGTGACGGCCCGCTCATGAGCGGGATGCCTAACGTTCGCACGAAAGCTAAAGGAGACAGGCCGCGAATCGCTTCAGGGTTCTCAATCCGGCGCAGGCCGCGCCGTGCTGCCAGGCCGTTGTACGCAGACACCATAAACGCGAAGGTATCGGCAAGAGTGCCGTCGAAGTCCCAAAGTACAAACGGGTAACGCATAATGTAGGCTATTGTCCCAAAGAGAGAAGCAAACGCAAGGCTTTCCGGCATCTTGCGATCGAGGGCACGAATCTTTACCATGAATTTTCCGCACACCTTACCAGCTCGCAGCGCAAGCAAGGGAAGATCATTCTTGTTTGCCCTGCGGGCTAGTGAGCTAATACGCGAACACGAGGCAAGTAGATTGTGTCCTTAGTCGAGCTATCGGTGCAAAACCTGGCCCTTATCGAGGACGCGCGCGTCGAGCTGCAACCGGGCTTTTGTGCCTGGACCGGCGAGACCGGCGCCGGCAAATCGCTGTTGCTCGGCGCCCTCGGTCTGCTCTTGGGCGAACGCGGCTCTGCGGACCTGTTGCGCGCCGGCGCCGAGGAGCTGCGCGTCACGGGGCGTTTTGAATTGGATTCGCCTCAGCTGCGAAGCGAGATCGAAAGCATCCTGGACAGCCCGCTGGAGGACAACGAGATCCTCCTGGCCCGGCGGCTCCAGCGCAACGGCCGCAGCCATGCCTATGCCAATGATCGGCCGGTCGTCCTCACCACGCTAAAACAGATCGGCAATCTCCTCGTTGACATTCATGGCCAGCGCGAAACGGAGTCGCTGCTGCATCCAGCCTATCAACTGCAACTGCTCGATGCTTATGGCCGTCTCGACGCGCCGCGCCAGAAGTATGCGCTGCTGGTCGAGCGCGTTCGTGACCTGCGCCGCCGCCAGCAGACGCTCTCGGCTCAGCGACAACAACGCCAGCGGGAATTGTCGTTGTTGCACTTCGAGCGCGAGGAGTTGGATGAAGCCGATCTGAAGCCGGGCGAAATTGCCGAGTTGACTCGCGAGCGCGATCGGCTGATGCATGCCCAGAACCTGCAAACATTTGCCGCGCTTGCTTCAGGCGAGCTGTACGACGAGGATGGCTCGATTGTCGAACGATTGGGCAAGCTCCAGCGCGAAGCGCAGTCGTGGGTCGCATTTGATGCGAGCCTGGAAGAAGTAGTTCGTCGGCTGGAAGAATTGAACGCCGAGGTACAGGATCTCGCCGATGAATTGCGGCGTCTCGGCCAGCACTGGGAAGCGGACCCGGAACGGCTCGATGAGGTCGAACGCCGCTTGCAGCTTCTCCGCCGTTTGGAGAATAAGTATCGCCGTTCTCTCGATGATCTGATCGTGTATCGGGCCAGTCTCGACGAACAGGAAGCGCGCTTGCAACAGCAGGAAGACGACCTGGAGCGTGTTGAAGCGGAAGTGGTCCAAACCTACGGGCAGCTGCGTGAAGCAGCGGCGGAGCTAAGTAAGCAACGGCAGCGTGTCGCCGATCGCTTGGCGAAAGAGACGCAGAAACAGTTAGCCGATCTCGGCATGACCGGAGCGCGCTTGGAGGCGATCCTGGAGACGAACCCGCTGGGCGACGACCCGTTTCAGGGCGAGGTGCCGTCCTGGGGCGCCGATCAGCTTGAATTGATGTTGGCGGCCAATCCTGGAGAGCCGGCCTTGCCGCTGCGCAAGATCGCATCTGGCGGCGAGTTGTCGCGGACCATGCTGGCGCTCAAGACGGTACTGGCCGGTCATGATCGCCGCGGCACATTAGTTTTCGACGAAATCGATGCCAACGTCGGCGGCCGGCTCGGCGACGTTCTTGGTCAAAAACTGGCGGCGCTGGGGCAGACCCATCAGGTCATTTGCGTGACGCATTTGCCGCAGGTGGCCAGCTACGCCCGCCATCACTGGACTATCCGCAAATCACGCCGCGGCAAACGCACCATTACACAGATTCACTTGCTGAAGGAAAACGAACGGCTCGACGAACTGGCCAGCATGTTGCGCGGCGAAGCGCGCGGTGAAACAACGCGGCAAGAGGTCGCCGCCATGCTGGAGGCGGCGCGGCGCTGTTGGTGAGGAATGGCGAACTCGCCATATGAAATCGTCATAAATTAACAGGTCGATACGGGCCGGAAGCGTAAGCGACGACGCGTCGGCCACCGCTTACATTTCCGGTCCGTTTCTTTGATTGACGTTCCTTTTCTTTAAGCAGAAGTATAGAATGTAAATATTATGAAAGAAATACTACTTTTCGTCGGCTTGCTTGTCCTGTGGTTCTTTCTCAGTCGTTGGTTATTGCCGCGGCTGGGTGTTCCGACCTGAGGGTCCGGCTCGTGTGCGGTGTCACCGCACCAAGTCAAAAAGCCGAGAGCCGCTCGGATTGATGATCTTTCCCCAAAGACTCATGATGCCGAACAGAATCAGCGGCCGCCCAATCTCGATCCGGCTCCGTGACTTCAGGAGATCTACACCGTGAACTTTCGCATTCGCCGCCGCGGTAGTTTCTGGCTGATTATCCTGTTCGCTTGGTTGTTGCCGTCGTCTATGCCCGCCGCCGACTCGGCGGCGAAGGTGTACGTCATCCTCTGGTTCGATACCGAAGATTATCTGCTGCCGGCCAGTGATGATGCGGCGCTGCATTTGGCCAAGTTCCTCAGCGGCGAAGAGGTGCGCGCCACGTTCAAGGTGGTCGGCGAGAAAGCACGCACTTTGGAGAGACGTAATCGGGCCGATGTCATCGCGGCGCTGAAAAAGCATGAGATCGGTTATCACTCTAATTTTCACAGTACACAGCCGAGTCCGGCGCTGTACCTGTCGCAACTCGGTTGGGATGAAGGCGTGAACGAATTCGATCGCCGCGAAGGACCGGGGCGGGCCGATGTGGAACGCATCTTCGGTCAGGCGCCGAGTTGTTACGGTCAACCGGGCAGCTCGTGGGGACCACAAAGCTACGGCGCCATGAGCCGATGGGGCATGAAAGTTTATCTGGATGCCGGCAATCACGTCAACTTGAACGATCGCCCCTGCTATTATTGTGGCTTATTGAACCTCTACAAACTCGCTTATACTCTCCGTGCCGATTTGAACCATCCTCAGGATCTGCTGCAAGCTCAGGAGCGTTTCATACAAGCGCGCAAGGCACTGCTGGCCGAGGGCGGCGGCGTGGTCAGCGTCTTCTATCATCCGTGTGAGTTCGTTCACAAGCAGTTCTGGGACGGGGTCAACTTTTCACGCGGGGCCAATCCGCCGCGCGAAAAGTGGAAACAGCCGCCAGCCAAGACGACGGAAGAGACCCGCAGCTCCTATCGGGTTTTCGAGGAATACGTGCGTTTTCTCAAGCGTTTCCCGGAAGTGCGTTTCATCACGGCATCTGAAGCAGCGAAACTGTACCGCGATCGGGCACGCGATCATCGTTTTACAGCGGCTGAACTGCAGACCATCGCCAAGGCCGTCGGCGAGGACGTGAGCTTCCAGATACATTCGGATTATGCCCTGTCCGCCAGTGAAGTGTTTGCGCTGTTGAACGCCTACGTAGACCGTACTCAGAACGCTGACGCAACTCCGCTTGTCGAGCAACTAACCGTAAAGAATACGCCCCTGGGTCCGACGGGCCGCATCCCCCTGATGACCGAGACGGTGACGACAGATGCCAGCCAGTTTCAGCGAACCTGCCGCGATGTCGCTGATTCTCTCGACAAGCACGGACGCATTCCCAGCGCAGTCTGGCTAGGCAGTCGGCCGGTGCCGCCAGAAGCGTATCTGGCGACGCTGGCTCGCATCGCCCAATTGCGGCTGAACGGCGCGGCCATGCCAGAAAGCATTGAGATCAAACCGGCGAGGTTGGCGGCAGCACGGTATGTCGCGGACGATGATCCCAAGAAGCTATGGGGCTGGGTGATTTTCCCACCGGGTTTTCGCGCTCCGGCTTTGATGGAGCTGGCCAAGAAACAAGCGTGGACGCTCAAGCCGGCGATTCTGGGCAAAAGCGAATAAGGATGAGCAGACACTTCCCTCCCCCTGGTGGGGGAGGGTTCGGAACTCCTTGGTACACTTGCCCTTCTCCCCACTCTCCCCTGCGAAGGAAGAGGGTTTTGTCCACTAGCCCTTAGCACTCGCCAGACATTACCAAGATGGGCATTACTACACTTCTCTTTGTTACACAAGCTGCGTGGTAAGAATTGCACAGGCCACCCTAGCTTGATAAAGTGGCTGCGGGAATCGATTGTTTTAAGGCTTTATTTAACAAGTAGTTAGGACGGTCTTTTCCTTCTTTCCTCATCTCTGGCACCGTAGTTGCATACTCATTTGACTGTTACATTCAATTACCCCTCGGGCTGTTTCCCGCGGCCCGCGCGCACACCGATAGACCCACATCCCCTGGCACATTCTTACGAGCCGGTGGCGAAAGCCACCGGCTTCTGGTCTTTTAGGAGAGGTGGCAGGAGCTTGGAGAACAGTCGGCGTCAGCCAGTTGGTGAGGGCAATTAGCCGGCCTATACAGACCGCCGCTCGTCCCTCACCTCCTTATTTCTCATAGTTCGGTGCAGTCATTTTACCGTAGCGATACTTGTGCGAGCGGCCTGCCCAGGCGGGATCCTCGACGGCGCCAAACGCTGGCACGGTCTCCTCCGGCGCTACTTGCCGATGCAGCGCCTCGTAGTCCAGTTGCGTGCCGACGACAAAAAGATGCTGGTTGCCCGCGCCCTTGAGCCAGCGGAAGCCGACCTTCTCAGCATCCATAGCCGTGCTCAAAAGTGGGCCGTCGCCGTAGCGCGCCCGGAACTCCGACACAGGCACCCGCCGGAGCAACGAGGGGCCTTTCACCAGAACATCCCCAGAAGCAGATACCGGAAAGCGGAAACAACGCTGGCCTTTTGGGAGCGGGAAATCGTCCTGGAGTTGAACCTCGGCCTTGACCAGTCCACGATAGCGGGGCGGCAACACTAGTTCGACGCGGAAGTCCGGCTCTGTGTAAACTTCCATGATCACATCCGGCGAATGGTCGGCGGCAGCCGCTCCTCTCTTCCTTCCCCCTTTTGGAGAGGGAGCAGCAGGCAGATCGAGCTTTTCAGGTAGGTAACCTTGAGCGACAGCCTGCACCTGGAAACCGTGTTCGCCGGCCGGTTCCGCGCGCAGTCGGGCGATACCGTCCGCTTGCGTGAAACTCATCGAGCGGCACGGCGCCACTTCATTTTTCTTGAGGCGTTGGCAAAGATAGACCTCCGCCGTTGCGATTGGTTCCTTCGTTTCGGCGTCGCGCACCAGCACCGTAAGTTCTTGACCGCCGCGAAACGTCTGGCATCCAGGTGCTTGGCAAAAGAGAAAGAACAGGCAAAGCAGACGCCGAGCGAGCCGACGGTTGCGCATGAATCAACCTCGCCACATTACCTCATCGCGTCCCTTTATCCGAGCGCGGGAGGAAAGACAAGGAAATGCCACGCAGCAGCCCAACTGTCAACATCGTTTCATACAGCCGTGCAGCTTCGGCATCGACAGCAAAGTCGCTCCCCTGTCCACACCGACATCCGTTGCCTCAACAGTCCGGCGAAAGCAAACGACCAGGGCAGGGTCATCAGGAATGAGCCGCTCGACGCAGCCGATCGCGCACGGCCAACCAATCCTCCGTGTCCGGTGGTAGCGTCACGAGGATATGATCCAGACCAGCCACATCGAGTTCGTGCAAGACGGCGTACAGCTGGGCGGCATAGCCGGCGGGATCAGACGGCAGCACGCGCAAATGCACTTCCGAGGGAACGATCCTCTCTCCGGGACCGGCGAACGTCACCCAACCGATGCGGCGTTTCGCACGCAACAGGGACGCCAGGCACTCCGGTTCTTTGCCTGTTTCGATGCATTCCAGCGGGGTACGGGGAGCATAGTGCCGCGGCATCATTCCCGGCGAGGGTAGGGGGTGCAAACCGTTCCGAGCTGCGACCGTAGAGGAACAGACGCGTGCCACTGTACCGATTTCCGCCTCCAACTCGGCGATGCTGATCGGACCCGGACGCAGCAGGCGCGGCGGCGTCGTGGTTAGATCCAGTACCGTCGATTCGATGCCACCGCTCGTCGGACCGCCGTCGAGCAACATCTCGATGCGTCCGTCCAGGCTGCGCAGGACATGTTCAGCCCGTGTGGGCGACAGCTCCGTCGAGCGGTTGGCGCTGGGGGCCGCGATGGGCACATCCGCAGTCCGTAGCAAGGCTTGCGCCACGGGATGAGCCGGCACGCGCACGGCCACAGTCGGCCCTTTGGCCGTCACCACGTCCGGCACCGTGTCGCGCCTGGGCAGCACCAAGGTTAGCGGTCCCGGCCAAAAGCGCTTGACCAGGCGCTCCGCAGGCTCCGGCCAGTTGGCGACGACTTGCTGGACCCCGGCCGCATCAGCGAGATGGACAATGAGCGGATTGTTCGCCGGTCGGCCCTTGGCCGCGAAGATACGCGCCGCCGCGGCGGCATCGAGAGCGTGGGCACCCAAGCCGTACACCGTCTCGGTGGGAAAAGCTACCAGGCCGCCCCGGCGTAGCACGCGCGCTGCCTCGGCAAGGGCTTCCTTGTCCGGGGCAGCAGAATCAAGGGGAATTACAACGGTCTTCATCAGATCTGATAATTCAACGCCTCGGCAGCGCTCAGACCAGGTTGACGCATGCGCAGCGACGGCTTTTCCAGCGACACCACGGTAGCGGGGGCAACGCTCTCGGTGATCCACACGTTGGAGCCGATGACAGCGTGATGGCCGATAACCGTGTCGCCGCCCAGGATAGTGGCGTTGGCATACACGACCACCTCATCTTCCAACGTCGGATGGCGCTTCATGCCGCGGATGATGTTGCCCGCAGCGTCGCGCGGAAACGACAGCGCCCCCAGTGTCACGCCTTGATAGAGCTTGACATTGCGGCCAATGTCGCAGGTCTCGCCGATGACCACGCCGGTGCCGTGGTCGATAAAAAAACCCGGCATGATACGAGCGCCCGGATGAATGTCGATGCCCGTACGCGAATGGGCATACTCCGTCATCATGCGCGGGATGAGCGGCACGCCCAAGAGCAACAATTCGTGAGCAATACGATAGACCGATACCGCTTCCAGACCAGGATAGCAGAAGATCACCTCGTGATAGCTTTTGGCCGCTGGATCGCCTTCGTAGGCCGCCTGCACATCTTGCTCCAGCTCCAGACGCACCTCCGGCAAGCGTTTGAGCAATTCGATGGCCTTTTGCTGGGCCAACGCCTCAAAGTCGAGATCGACCCGTGCTTCAGGCGGGGCGCAATCCTGTTCATGACGCAGGGCACGGGCGATCTGCTGCGTCAGTTTATCGTGCAGGCCATCGATGAGGTCGCCGACGTGATACTCGATATTGCCCAGGTGCAAATTCTGCTTCCGCCCGTAGCCAGGGTAAAGAAGATCGAGCAGGTCGCAGAGGATCTCGGCCACAGCTTCGCGACTGGGTAATGGTTTATGGCCGAGGTGGCTGGTACGGCTGCACTCGGTATAGGAGGCGACAACGCTCTCGACGATGTCTGGCAGCGTTTCCTTGAGTCGAATGTCGGTAGCCATCTTTTTTAGGTAGTTAGGTGGTTCGGTGGCCAGGGAGGTTCCATCAACTACTCAACCTCCTAGTCACTTATTCTATCCTTCGGCCTCCCTTTCGACAAAATACAACAATTCCAACCGCCTAACTCCCTACTACGCCCAAAGAACAGGCACGCAACGCACACCTCTTGGGCGGCCTTTCTCTGTTTCCTCATTCTCAAGCAGAGCTTGGGAATGCAACGCCTCCCCCAAGGATCGTCGTAACTTTTTGATTAGGAAATGGTTACAACAAAGTTCCGAACGAGTCAGGAGCGTAAGCGACGGACGCTTTGAGGAATGGTCCGCCATTTGCTTTTCCTCAAGCACGTTCGTCTCGGGGAGAGAGCGGACCACAAACTGACCGGCTCGCGCTGGCCATGGGAGAGGTGGTACAGCGAGTCGGTCGGTTTTTTTCAGACCAACGAACCGAAAGCGTAAACGAGAGGCGTATTTATCTGTCGCTTATGCTTCCGGTTTATCTCGTTTGTCTCCCATTTCAGGATGCAATTCTTGCGTCAATCGATAATAATTGAGGAAGAGGAAGCCGAAAGGAGAGCGGCCGTGGAGGATTCATGAACGCGCTCAACCCGAAACCGCCGGCCTCGTGGGACCGGCGTCTCGCCGGTCGTTCGGCGGGCCTTCTGCTGCACCCAACCTCATTGCCGGGACCCTATGGCATTGGCGATCTGGGTCCAGGGGCCTATGCTTGGGTGGATGCCCTGGTGGCAGCCCGGCAGACGTGGTGGCAAATCCTACCCTTGGGACCGACTGGCTACGGGGACTCGCCCTATCAGTGTTTCTCCGCCTTTGCCGGTAATCGCTATCTTATAAGTCCGGAATTGCTGGTTCGTGACGGCTTTCTTCGGGAGGATGATCTCGCCGGCGTGCGCTTTCCACCCGGCTATGTAGACTATGGTGCGGTCATTCCTTTCAAGACGGCGTTATTAGCGCAGGCCTGGGAGAACTTCCTGGCCGGGGCGGCTGCTTCGCTGCGGGCGCCGTTCGAGGCCTTTTGTGTTCAGGAGGCACGTTGGCTCAACGACTTTGCTCTGTTTTCGGCGCTCAAGGATGCCTATGGCGGGGCCAACTGGCAGGACTGGCCACGTGATCTGATGCTGCGCCAGCCGGCCGCCCTCCGGGACGCCCGCCGACAGTTGAGCCGGGCCATCGGCCTGCACCAGTTCACCCAATTCCTCTTCTTTCGCCAATGGAAAGAACTCAAGCATTACGCCAACAGCCGTGGCATCTACTTCATCGGCGACGTACCCATCTTCGTGGCCAGCGATTCGGCAGACGTATGGGCCAATCCGGAACTGTTCTTGCTCGACAGCGAACGCCGGCCGATTGTGGTAGCCGGCGTGCCGCCAGACTATTTCTCGGCAACCGGCCAACGCTGGGGCAATCCGTTGTACAACTGGGAAGCCCTGAAAAAGACCAACTTCGCCTGGTGGATCGCCCGATTGCGGGCCATGTTGACGCAGGTAGACATCATCCGGCTTGATCATTTCCGTGGCTTCGAGGCTTATTGGGAGATCCCCGCCGACCGACCGACGGCTGAGGTGGGCCGCTGGGTGCCGGTGCCGGGCGCCGATTTCCTGAAAACCGTACGGGAAGCGTTCGGCAGTCTGCCGCTCATCGCCGAAGACCTCGGCCTCATCACCCCGGAAGTGGACGCCCTCCGCGCTCAGTTCCACCTGCCGGGAATGCGCATCCTTCAGTTTGCCTTCCACGGAGACCCGGACGATCGCTTTTTACCTCACAATTATGACCGCAACACCGTCGTCTACAGTGGAACCCACGATAACGATACCACGATCGGCTGGTATGCCAACTTGCAAGAGCACGAACGCCGTTTCTTGCATCGTTATCTGCCACACAGCAGCGGCGATATCGCCTGGGACTTGATTCGCCTGGCCTGGAGCTCGGTAGCCGATCGCGCCCTGGCCCCGCTGCAAGACGTGCTGAGCTTAGGTTCCGAAGCACGCATGAACATGCCCGGCCGTGAATCCGGCAACTGGAGCTGGCGCTACACCGAGGACATGCTGACACAACCGCTGCTCGATCGCCTCGCCGACATTACGGAGGTGTATTCCCGCTAAAAGCAGCATGGTCTGCCGCGTCACCAACTCCCCAGCGAGCGCCACATCTCGCCAAAGCGCTATTCCTATTTCCGATCTCTCGTATCGGTCCATGGAACGATCAACGACTCGATGGCATAACAGCCGGGGCATGTTCCCTCCATCCGAAATTTCGGCAAGCTGGCCGCGTGCCTTACGAGGCTTCTCATTAATCCTTATCCGTTTGAGGCACACAGCGCAGTCACGATACGGAGAGCGTCCGCAGCGTTCCCCAGGCTGAGCATCCGGTAGGCTTCGGCAATTCTCTCGCACAAATGCGGCGTAAACGGTACGGCCGCTCTGGGCGGCGGCGGATCGGGAATAAGGCGAGCGATAATGGCGGCGCCCAGTTCCGCCAATCCCGCCCCCGTCAGGGCCGACACACGCACGACATCAGGCGTGGAGGGCGCAGCCCAAGCCAGCGGTAGATCACTTTTATTGAGGACATATTGCACAGCGGCAAGCGGTTCGCTGGGCCAAACCGGCGGCGCGGAGCTATCGAGCAGCCACAAACAGAGATCGGCGGCGGCAGCCATCGCCCGCGCTCGACGAATGCCCTGTTCTTCCAGCGCTTCTGCCTCCGTTCGTTGCCCTGCCGTGTCGGCCAACTCGATCAACCAGCCATCCAGTGCCAGCCGCGCGGTAACAACATCGCGCGTTGTGCCCGGCGTCGCGGCCACGATGCTGCGTTGATAGCCGGCCAGCGCATTGACCAAGCTGCTCTTGCCGACGTTAGGGGCGCCGGCGACCACCACACGCCACGGCTGCGTCAAGTGCCGGCCTACCGGCGCATAGCGTGCCAGTTGCCTCAATCCTTCCTCGGCCTCGGCTGTCTTGCCGCACTCCAGAGCTTGTTGGATTGCCTCAAGCGCTCGGTTGAGCGCTCCTTGTTGTTGATCCAGGAGAATGCCTGCTGTGCGCGGCGTCGTTGCTTGAGCCAGTGCCAGCGCTGCTTGTGCACTCAGCGTGTTCGCACTCGTTTTCCGCAGGAAATCTTCCCAGCTGCACAGCTGCAAACCCTGCTCACGAAATAGCTCGATCAGAAAGCGCACGACTTCGCGTCCGCCGTGACCATGCACTTCCAGCCACGGCACTGGCTCGATTTGTTTGACCGCGACCACAACCTCGTCGGCTACATCGTTACCGATCCGGCCCAGCCAGAAGCGCCCGCTTGCCCCCACTCCGCCTCCCCCTAATTTGGGAGGGGGAGGAGTAGGGGGCAACTCCCCACCCGCGCGGCGGCGAAATAGCTTGCGTAGCGCCTCCCAGGCCCGCGGGCCGTACAGTCCCAAAGTGGCCAGGGCCGATTGCCCCGGCGGCGTCAAACAGGCGATCCAGGTCGGCTTTTCCGGGACGTTCACGGCAGTGCCTCCGCGCTCAAACGAATGCCTTCGAGCGTCATTTCCGGCCAGAACTGTGCTTCCGGGAGGGCCGAGTGTAGCCGCCAGCCATCGCCCCCGGTGAGGAATACTTCTATAGTCGATCGATAAAGGGAACGATATTCACGCAGCAGCGCAGCAATACCACCGGCTGCAGCCCAGAAGATGCCCAATTCCATCGCGGCAGGTGTATCGGTTCCCGGCACGACCGGTTGTTTATCGGGTGGCGGAAGAAGCGGCAGCAAAGCCGTATAATCGTGCAGCGCCTGGGCCATCAAGCGCATTCCGGGCAGGATGGCCCCTCCGGCGAATGCTCCGCGGCCATCGATAAGATCTACGGTGACAGCCGAACCGGCATCGATCACCACGGCCGGAACACCAGCCGTCCGCCGGCTGTTGGCCGCTACCGCGTCGAGAAGACGATCCACGCCGACATGATCCGGCCGCGCTACCAAGACGCGCAGCGGCAAATCCTTGGGATCATCCAGCAGCCGCACGTGCTGGCCTCTTTGACGCAGCCACGCGATGAATTGATCACGCTGCCCCGGATGTACTCCGGTGACAACCCATGAATCGTGCGCGTCTGGCCACAACTCCAGCTGTTGCATCCAGGCCGCCGGTTCGTCGAGCGGCAGCGAGCAGGTTTCGCGCACGGCCTGGGGGCCGCACAGGCCCCATTTGATGCGGCTGTTGCCCACATCGACGACGACGTTTGGCCTCATGACGCCACCTCGACCGGAGTCGACTGGAATTGCTCAACCACGGTACGCACCAGATCTGCCAATCCCTGCCCCGTCACCGCCGAAATCGCCAGCACCGGCTGCCCCAACTCTTCTTCCAGCCGCCGCCGTACTTCCGCGCTGCCGGTCAACTCCGCTTTGCTCACCGCCACAATCTCCGGCTTGTTCGCCAGGGCGTGGCCATGCAATTCCAACTCGCGACGAATAGTGCGGTAGTTCTGCACCGGATCCCTGCCGTCCGGCGGCAGCGGCTCGACCAAATGCACCAGAACGCGCGTCCGCTCAACATGACGCAGAAACTCGTGGCCCAGACCGACGCCCTGATGCGCTCCCTCGATCAACCCTGGCAGATCGGCCAGCACGAACGCTCGTTCACCGCCGATCGTCACCAGGCCGAGATTAGGATGTTTGGTCGTGAACGGATAATCGGCAATTTCCGGATGCGCCTGCGACAAGCGGCTCAACAGCGTGGATTTGCCAGCGTTGGGCAAACCGATCAGCCCAACATCGGCGATGACTTTCAGCTCCAGCACGATCCAGCGTTCCTCTCCCGGCGTACCGGGCTGCGTCTGGCGGGGAGCGCGATTGGTTGCCGTCGCAAACGCTTTGTTGCCGCGTCCGCCGCGTCCGCCGTGGGCCACCGTCACCTGCTCACCGGCTTGCTTGAGATCGCGCAACAGATGGCCGCGGTCTCGGTCGTAAACCAGTGTGCCCGGTGGCACCGCGATAACCAGATCCGGAGCACGGCGACCATGACAATTATCCGGACCGCCGCGCCCGCCCGCCCGGGCACGCCAGTGCTTGCGATGGACAATCTCGGCCAGGCTATCGGTGCCGGCCACGGCACGGACGATGACAGCGCCGCCATCCCCGCCGTCGCCGCCGTCCGGTCCGCCTTTGGGCACGTATTTCTCGCGGCGAAAACTACAGCAGCCCGCGCCGCCATCGCCGCCCTTCACAAATATCGTTACACGATCGACAAACATGGATGATCCACTTGGAAATTCGCTATCGGGGAATGTCCCTCTTCCTGTATGATACACAGCCGTGAACAAGAGTGCATTTCCTCGTGCTTCCATACGGTTTACGTAATCGTGCCGTTCTACAGGTCTTGCTGCTAGCGTATCGACTATTGAGCCGTCGATTGGGACGACAAGGGCGACGCTCTCCACAACAATGGCAGGCGTTCCGCACGCGCAAGGACCACAAGCCGCCGCTGACCGTGTCCTGTACCTATGCAGAACCGGGAGAATATTGCATCGTGGCTCCGGTGGTCGACATTCTGGGCAACGCTGTCACCAAGACGATGAAAGTCCAAATTAGCCACAGAGGAACACATCTAAATTAGCCATAGAGAAACATAGATAAGACAAAAAAAGTCTATTTGTTTTTTCATCTGTGTTATCTGTGTTCTTCTATAGCTAATGTTGAGAGTTGACTCTGAAGGCACACAAGAAAAAGACCGACGGGGCAAGATGTGAAACTGTTGCGACAAGACGACTTCACTCGCTACTGTATCAAGATGGCCACCGGCAGCGTCAAAACCAAAGGGATGGCCCTGGCCATCGCCTGATAGTATTTCACTAAACGCCCTTAACCTTTCGCCTCATGGACATATGAATCAATCATCTCCTCAGAATACGTTGATGCGCCGTCGCCGGACAAAAATCGTCGCCACCGTCGGACCGGCCTGCCGCGCTCCGGCCATGTTGGAAGGCCTTCTCCGCGCCGGTGTTAACGTCTTTCGCCTCAATTTGTCGCATGGCGATCACGACAGTCATCGCGCCGATTTCGCCACCATCCAGATAGTATCGGCCGCTATCGGCGAACCTGTGGCCGTCCTCGCCGATCTGTGTGGGCCAAAAATCCGTGTCGGCTGCTTCGCCGGTGGAAGCATTGTGCTGAAAACGGGACAGAAAGTGACGGTGACGACGCGCAACGTCTTGGGCGGACCAGGGCTGATTCCCTCGCAATATGCGGCCCTCGCCGAGGATGTGCGGCCCGGTGATCGCATTCTACTCGACGACGGCATGTTGGAGCTACATGTCGATGCGGTGGCCGGCAGCGATATTTCTTGCACCGTGACGGCTGGCGGCGTATTGAAGGATCGTAAGGGCATGAACTTGCCTGGCGTGATGGTGTCGTCGCCGGCTCTGACGGACAAGGACCGCGAAGACGCACACTTTGCCCTCGAACTCGGCGTCGATTTTCTTGCCCTGTCGTTCGTGCGTCGGCCTGCCGATGTGACTGATCTCAAGGCGTTGATCGAGGCTGCTGGCGCTACCACGCCGGTCATCGCCAAGATCGAGAAGCCCGAAGCCCTCGACGCCATCGACGAAATTCTCGACGTTGCCGACGGGCTGATGGTAGCGCGCGGCGATCTTGGCGTCGAGCTGGCGCCCGAGGCAGTGCCGATTGTACAGCAGGATTTGATCGAACGTGCCCGCCGTCGGCACAAGCCGATCATCGTGGCCACGCAAATGCTTGAATCAATGGTTCAACATCCCCGTCCTACTCGCGCCGAAGTCTCCGATGTATCGCATGCCGTTTTCGCCGGTGCCGATGCCGTCATGCTGTCAGCGGAGACAGCGTCGGGAGCGTATCCGATCAAAGCCGTGGACATGATGGATCGCGTGGCGCGGCGAGTTGAGGGCTGGCAGTGGATCGAGGGCGCTTTCCGTTCACTGACCGAGGGCGAGCGTGAACTTCCGCCTCCTTTGCCGCTACGCGAGGCGGTGGCTCGTTCAACAGCCCAGCTGTCGCGCGATTTGCGAGTGCGGGCGATCGTGGTACGAACGAAGTATGGCACCTCTGCCGAAGTTGTTGCCGCCACCCGACCCTCGGCACCGATTGTCGCACTGACGATGGATCCGTGCGTCTATCGACGCATGAATCTACTCTGGGGCGTCCTCCCACGCCGAATCGACGCCGCTGAGTTCGACCGCCCTCAAGAGGCAGCCCGGCGGCATGTGCGCGAATTAAACTTGGCCGAGAAAGGCCAGACGATCTTACTGCTGACAGGCTTCGGTATCGGCGAGCCGATGATTACTGTGTTGCCGATCTGAGCAGTGTCAGATCGCGACGACAATCGTCAGCGATCCTGTCTGCGGATCTTCCGTCATTTCTTTGATTTGCCCCATCTGAGCGGCCTTGCGTTTGAGTGCTTCGACCGTCACGCGATGAACGACCTGATCTAGCTCTTGTCGCACGTCGCCTAGCTCGCCTTCGAGACGATCGGTCACTTTCGTCTGCAAGCTGGCGGCCTTTTCGCTGACTTTTCGCTCGATGTCTTTGTCTAGCTGTTTTTGGAGGTTCTCGCGCACAACCTTGGCGTGTGGGCCGGCATCATCGTAAGCGCGATCGCTGCGCTCGGCCTGGATGGTAGTTTCTTCGGACGCCTCGGCGGCGACGGTCACGGTTGCTGTGGCGGTCTCCACCGTGACGGTGATGCCGTTTTGCGTGCGACTCAGGCGCATGCCGTCGCGCCGGAAACCGCGCCGCGCCAACTCCTCGGCGAGAAGCCCGGCCATCTGCTCGGGCGGCAATACTTCGAGGATCTCTAGCTGCGTGCGGACGTGATCCTCGGCACGGATGATGCAATTCTGGGTCTGGCGAACACAGACACGATAGGCTCGACTCATGATTGGTCTCCTGTGCGGATGTCTGCGCTGCGGCCGTAAGGGAGCACAAGAAGCAACTTCTCTCTTACGGCCGCAGCCCGGATCTACGATTATCGCATGAGATCCAGTTGTTGTACGATGGTACGAGCACGCTCGATCAAGCGATCGCCTTGCACTTGTTCCCAATCTGCTTTCCACAACTGGCTGGCGGCATAGCCTTCCTCGAAGTAGCCGACGCCGCGTGCTCGCCGTTCCCAAATCTGCAGGCGGTTCAACGTTCGCAAGAAAATCGTCGCCGCCTGGTAAGCGGCGGCGCGGTCGGCGACACGCTGGCCAGTCAGGTTCAGCTGAGCCGTCCACATGCCGGCGTGCGCGTGCGGCCCCAGGAGCACCGCTGCGGCCTGTAACAAAAAACGCGCCAGATCCATCCGCCCAGCTTGCTCGAGGGCATCAAGAAATGCCGTCAACACACGCTCCTGGGCCAGACCAAGCGCACGCATAGTCTGCGGGTCGGTGAGGCGCTCCTTGTGGCTCTCAACCTCGATCCAGCGGCGAGCGAGGTCCGGCTGCAAGGCTTCCAACACACATGCGCCCGTGCTATTCATCCAGGGGGTGAAATTCGGCCCAGCGCCGGTTGGGGCCGCCGTGTAATCTTCCGGGAAGGCTAACCAGCACAGAGCATGCTGCACAAACGGCTCCTGAGTCCGTAGAGCCGACGTTCCCAGACCCTCCGTCACATTCCGCAACCCCTCATAGGCGAAATAGAGCAATAAGCGATCGCCCAGAGTCAGTTCTGTCTCTGGTACCTGCCAGGGACGTTCCATATCGCCGGGACGATGAGCCGTGATCCAGATGAGGAAGTGCAGGGTGTGGGCCGAGAACGTCAGGCCCAGCTCGGCGGGCGGCGTCCGCTCCCACAGCCGGCCCTCGACAATCCGTTCGCTGCGCAGGAAGCGCTCATGTCGCCAGCCGCCGCGCTGCGCCAGCAAAAACACACAGCCTTGGGCCAACGTAGCTTGAATCAAACGCACGGCGTTGCGATGCAGGCAGGGCGGAGCAGGGCAGCGATTTTCCAGAAGGGGCAAGGCGCGTTCTGGTGGTTCGCGGCGCAGGAAATACCACAACAACCGCAACAAGTTCGCTTCAAAGCGCGAAACACGGTTATCCATCGTCCAGTCCAAATCCGGCGAGCGAGGCGTGTCAAGGCCTCGTTCGCCAGAACCGTTACCGCCACGAGAAGACGCTGAACAAATTCGAGTAATCGTCCGTCCACACCCCCACTTTGTTCAGGTCCGGCCATTTTTCCCCTGGTTCGAGTGGTTGCCACAAGGCCGGACGTTTGCACATTTCCTCATCGAGAAAGTTGTGCAGAAACATCGCCTGGCCGGCCAGGCCGGTGCCGTGGTCTGGCCACAGCGACAGCTGAAACAACTCCTTGCGCATCTCCTGTCGCTCGTCCTCCCAATCGTTCCATTCAAATAGTTTGCTCAGGCGCTCCTTGCTGGGCGACAGTACCACCCAGCTGGAGCTGGTTTTGGCCATCAGTTCGGAAGAAGCCGGGTAATCTTCCTCTTCGTGGGAATCATTCTGCATGACGGCCCACAGACCGCGCTCTTGGGCCAAATTGTACAACACCGGCGTCAGGTCGAGATAGCGGTTCGAGATGTGGAAGACGATCAGACCGTCTGCAGTCAGCTTGTCCAGGTACACGTCTAGCGCCTGTCGTGTAATCAGGTGGACGGGGATGGCATCGGAGCTGAAGGCATCGATCACGATCATACCATACTTTTCGGAGTCCTTTAGTTGCTGGCGCGCCATGGTCAAGCGGGCATCGCCCATGATCAGATCGATCTTGGCGCCGCGGTCGCGGGCCCCCTGGACGAAAGTGAAGTAAGGTCTGTCCTCATCAAAGGAGAGACGCTTGACGATCGGATCGATGTCATAGAAGGTCAGGTGCTGACCCTTGCGGGCATGAGCGGCCATGCAACCGGTGCCCAGACCAATGACAGCCAGGTTCATCTTTTCCGGCGGCGTGTCCGGCCCGTTGTAGGTCAGCATCAGCTCGCCGATGGGGCCGGTGTGATGGTAATAGGTCAGCGGCTCGTTGCGGCGCTCTGCGTTGAGGCATTGCATGCCGTGCAGCGTGGTCCCATGATCCAGACGCCGCAGAATGAAGTCGTCACCGCGGTAGCGATAGAGTTTATCGGAAATCCTCAACACCCCGAAGAAACTGCGTTCTTGATGAAGCACCGGATTCTCAAAGACGCTGCAGAAACTGCCGGCCAAGAGGATCGCTCCAATCGCCAAGGCAAAACGCAACGGGCGCTCCACGAAGGTGTAAGCCAGGACGAGCGGCAATCCAAAAGTAAGAATGAGGACCAGATCCCAGGGGTGGCGGTGAAGCAGGGCGGCGATATCGGTCACCCGTGGCCAAACCCGATGCGCTTGCAACCCCCAAGACAGTCCTATGAGCAGCACACCCAAACTCAGCGGCAGAGCGAGATCCATCCACCGATCGAACTTATTTTCGCGTGCGCGCTCGGCTGCTACGACACCGCTGGTTACTCCTGCGATCAAGGCCGCCAGCTGCCAGGGCCAAGGACTATTTTTGAGGTCTTCAAACGGCAAATTGTCATCCGGTAGCCGCAGAAAGATCAAGAGCAGGCCGATGCCTGTAAACAGGCCAGCCAAAATCAGGTCAAAGCGCCGGCCCCAGGAGGTCTCATTGGCCGGTCCCAACGGCGGCGCCAGCAAACAGGCCAGCATCATGGCGAGCGGATACTCGACGAGGCCGCTGAAAATTACCGGCGCCGCCAAGGCGTTGAACAACCCACCCAGGACGCCGCCGACCGACATCCACAGATAATAGCCGGTCAGATATTGGGCCGCCGGCCGATCACGTGCCAGCTCGCCGTGGCAGACCATTGCTACCACAAACAGGGCGGCCAGGTGCAACCCCAGACCCCAGGCAATCGGGATTTTCTTGAGTCCCAATGGCTCCGCCAGCAAGAAAAACAACAACATCAATACCAACGGCGGCAGCAGAAGAACCATCGCGCGATGCAGCATGTCTCTGTGGCGATGAACCCAACCCCACCAGCTAGCATAGAGGCCGCCGCCCAGAGCAAGGACAATGCTGATTCGTGCCAGCAATTGCCAAGGAGGCCGTGCCGCCAATGTTTCCGCATTCCAGGAGAAGACCAGAAGCAAGAGGCCAACGGCGGCGCCGGCGAGCGTCAGGCCTAACCACTGAAGCCAGGCTGGCACGTGGGAGAATACGATAATGAAGCTGAGCAGATACAAGGCCAACGGCGTCACCCATAACAACGGAATGGCGGCGATGTCGGTAGTGATGTAGGTGGTCGCGCCCAGCATCAGGCTGGACGGCACAAAAGCCAGGGCCACCCAGCGAAGCACACGCAGCCAGGTTACCTCGCCGGTGAGGGGAGCATCCGCCTCCGAAGTGAGGGGTATCCGCTCCCGGAGCGAACCTTTCGGAGCGAGGAGCCTCTGCCCCCGGGGCGAACTCTCAGGGGACGGATGCTCCTCGCTCCGAAGATCGACACGCCTTTCTTTATTTGGCGGCGAACGCCACAGGAAGATAGCACAAAGCACCGTCAGCACCGCCAGCACGCCGTAGCCGTATGCCCAGTCAATACTCTGCTCTCCCAGCCGTAAATTCGGCTCCACCACAGTCGGATAAGCAAGCAGCGCGAGCATACTGCCGAGATTGCTGGCGCCATAAAGGAAATACGGATCTTTGGCAGACGGATGGGACGTATCAGCGAACCATTTCTGCAACAACGGGGCGCTGGCGCTGACCACGAACATCGGCAGCCCCACCGTCCTCGACAACAACACCAGCAAGCCGAGGATGGGATTTTCACCGCCTTGGATGAGGTCGGGGTTAACGGCCAACGGCAAAAACAGAAACGGCAGCATCAAAAGGACAAAGTGCAGGGCGGCTTGCTTGCGAGCGCCGAGCCAGGAGGTACTGAAATGGGCGTAAGCATATCCCGCTAACAACACGGCCTGGTAAAACACCATGCACGTGTTCCACACCGCCGGCGTCCCGCCCAACAGCGGCAGGATCATTTTGCCGACCATCGGCTCGACCATGAACAGCAGCGTGGCGCTGGTGAAAAGCGTGAACGCAAAGACGAGCAGCATCGTAAGAGGGAAGCGTGGCAAGGTGTACCTCCGGGTGCTGATCCGAGCGAGAGGCGCGCGAAGCGCTTTCGTTTATGCTCCAGGCTCAGAAAAAGAGGATCCATCGTGTATCTAGGCTGTTTTTACCAAATCGCCGGAGGAAAAGCGAGTGCCCATCCTCGTTCCCAAGTGCTACTTGGAAACGACAAGCAGGAGAAAGTCGTTGTGTTCACTTCTTGGCGCCCAAGCAGTACACGGTCCCTTTGGTTGTGCCGAGGATGAGCCTGCCCTCTGCGACGGCCGGCGAACCTAAAATGGGACCATCGAGCGCGATCTTATCGACCTGTTTGCCACTATCTAGATCAAGAATATACAAATTTCCATCCAGCGATGGAACAAAGACGCGGTTACCGGCGACGACTGGCGAGGCGTCTACTTTCCCCTCCGTGGCGAAGCTCCACGTTTCTTTGCCGGTCCTGCGGTCGAGTGCATGCAGGCGGCGATCGCGGCTGCCGGCAAGGACGAGCCGGTCCGTCACCGCTGCCGAAGCGTAGAACGGCTGTGGTCGTTCCTCGGCCTGGAAGGTCCAGGCGAGTTGGCCTTGCTTCCAATTGATGGCGTCGAACTGATTGGTCATGGTGCCGACGTAGAGATGATCGCCGAGGACGGCCCCGGTCGCGCCGGTTTGTCCGCCCAGATCGACCGAGCGTTCTTCCTTGCCTGTGGCAACATCGAGGACGTGCAGCTTGCTATCGCATCCGGCCACGAACGTTTTGCCGCCGGCCACGGCTGCCGAGCCGTAAACCGGACCCTGCGTCTTGAACTTCCACTTCTCTTTGCCGTCCTTGGTCAGGCAGTACAGTGTTTCATCGTGCGAACCGAACAGAATCAGATCGCCAGCGAAATTGGCCCCCGAAGTGATCTCACCATCGGTCTCATAGTTCCAGCATTTTTCGCCCTTGGCCGCATCGATGCAATGAAACACGCCATCGGCGTTGCCGATATACACCCTGCCCGCGCGCACGGCCGGCGACGCCTTGAGAGGACCAGCCTTGTACTTCCATTTTTCTTGACCGCTTACAAGATCGAGAGCGTACAGATGTTCGTCCAAAGAGCCGACGTAGACGACACCGCTGGCAATGGCGGGAGCGCCTTCGATGCTATCCTGCGTGGGGTATTTCCAGAGCAAATGGAGCTTGTCCGGCAAGGAGACGGATGCAACGCCCGTCTGCTCGGTATTGCCGCGAAAGACGGGCCAAGCAAGTTGGGCGGAACCATCCGCTGCACATAGGAAAGTCTGGGCCAGCATCAGGACCAACGTCAGGATACCGGCCCCACAAAGGATGCAATGTTTTTTCGCTGGCATAGGAGCCTCCTTTCACGGCATTGTATGGCGCAACATGATGAAAGTGGAAAAGGTCAACCGGGCTGCTCTAAAAATGAGCTGCACGCGTGTGGCCAGAGCGGCCCACGAATCGTGTCTGTCGGCCGTTCGCTGCTATACCTGCTTGCAAAACGCTCTATGTACCCGGCGTGGAAGAGAATTGGCACAGGCGCGACGCTTCTGCGGCCGATAGAGATGACAGATGCGCGATATCATGCAGCGAATGCCGACACGGAACTTCGCATCGGCCGCCTGACACAGGTTCCGCGGATCTTGTTCCATCGCTGCTTTTCGTCTCCCTCCCCTCAAGGGGAGAAAGAGACAGCAACATCGAGATTTTGTATCAGACCGAGCAGGACCAGGGAGGGGACTGAAAAAATGCCCCGGCGACGCCGTTGTTTCTACGCCCTTGCCTTGTGCTTGGCTCTTCTGTCGGCATCAAAAGCCGTGGGGCAGGGACCGACTATCAGCAGCGGCGGTGTGGGGGTGCCTGAGTTGCTGCGCAATGAATCGAGCCTCGGCACCCTGCCCGGCGCGGGCGGTAACGCCTTCGGTAACACGCCGGGATCGGATCAGCCGGTCATTGGCACACGCCCGGGCGCGACCACCCCGAACGTCCCACCCTCGCTATCCACTCCCGGCGGCCAAGCTTATCAGTTCCTCGGCGGCCTGGGCGTCAGCCCGGTACCGCAGCTTCCGTCGGCCAACCTACCGCTGTTCGGCTTGCTGTCCCTGCCCGGCGAGGAAGATCTCGGCCCGCCCGATGGACTCACGCTCGATGCCGCTCTCCAGCGGCTCGTCACCGCCAATCTCGATCTACGCAGCCGCTACCTGGAGATTCCCCAGGCTCGCGCCGATATCCTCACCGCCAGCCTTTACGCCAATCCCCTCCTTTTCTTCGATAACCAGCTTATCCCCTATGGCAGATATTCCCTTCAGCGTCCCGGTGGCCAAACCCAGTGGGACGTGAACATTTCTCACCCGCTCGACCTTTCCGGTAAACGCCGCGCACGCATCGGCGTCGCCACCGCCGCCAAGAACGTCATCGAGGCACAATATCAAGACAGTGTCCGCCTGGAAATCGCCAACCTGTACGAAGCATACCTCGGGGCTCTGTTGGCCCGCGAGGCCGTTCGCTTCGCCAAGGCGGCCCTGACGGGACTCGATCAGGTCCTGGAAATTATTCAAGAACAGCAAAAACAAAAGATCGCCACTCAAGCCGATGTAGACAGCGTTTTGATCCTGCGCGAACAAGCAGCAGCGAGCATCGTGGATGCTGAAAAAACCTATGAGAGTACCAAAGTGCGGCTCGGCGCTCTCTTGAACATTCCGCCCGCCGAGGCCGAACGCCTGGAGTTGCGCGGCAGCTTCAAAGTGGAAGCGCCGGAACCTCCTCTGGGCGACGAGTTGGTGCAGTTGGCCTTGCGCAATCGGCCTGACCTTCAGGCTTTTCGCCTCGGCGTGACGCTAAGCAAGGCCAGCGCGAAGCTCGCCCGGGCCAATCGCTTTGCCGACATCTACGTCCTCTATCAGCCATTCACCTTCCAAGACAACAGTTACATGAATAAACAGAACGCCACGTCGTGGGCCTTGGGCGCCACCGTTCCTCTACCCGTATACAATCGAAACCAGGGCAACATCCAACGCTCCCAGATCAATATCCAGCAGTCGATCCTCGAGCTGCAAGCTCAGGAGGTCCGCGTCGTCACGGAGGTCAAGCAGGCGGAGAAGGAGTATCTCATCGCCCGCGCAAATGTCGAACGAATGGAGCGGACGATTCGTCCCGCGGCAGACCGCGTCTTGAACACGGCGCGCATCCGTTGGCGTAGCGGCGAAAAGGATGTGCTCTTTTACTTGGCCGCCGTCCGTGATTATAATGTTTTCGTCCGCGAATACCTTACCGACTGGTTGCGCTTTCGTCGTAGTATGTTGCGTCTTAACACGGTGGTTGGACAACGAATTTTGCCCTGAACGGTTTTTCATCTCTTGCCCGTAGGGGATTCCTTTTCATGAGAAGGCTCTCGGCCCTCTTCGCACGTCGCTGGCTAACGTGGCTCCTGGGCGGTCTGACCCTGGCGTCTGCGGCGGCGGCCGTCTGGCTTGGGAATTCCCAGAAGGAGATACACCCAGCCGACAAGGAGAGCAGTGAGTTGGCATCGGCCACGGCGGCTGGTGCGGAGAACACAGTATGGATGGACACAAGCCAGCAGGACACCCTGGGAATCGTCACTGCTCCTGTCACCACCGGGATCGCCAGCGCCGTGTTCAGCGCGCCGGGACAAGTCGTTCCCGATGAATCACAATATGCCTACATCACGCCACGCGCCAAGGGCATCGTCCGCGAAGTGAAGGCCCAGATTGGCCAATTCGTCCGCAAGGGCGAGTTACTGGCAACCATCGATAGTTGGGAAGTGGCCCAGGCACGTCTCAAACTGATCGATGGCTTGATGCGTCTGGAAGTCGCTCAGGCCAACCTCAACTGGCAAGAGACGGTCTATCAAAACTCTCTGGACTTGATCGAGGCACTGCGCAAGGATCCCGATCCTGATCAGGTCCAGAAACAATTTGGCAAACGACCGATTGGCAGAGTTCGCGAGCAGCTGTTGACGGCCTACGCCCAGTATCACCTGTCGCGCATCGCCGCCCAGCGCTATGAGAAGTTGAGTGCGAAAGACGCAGTGCCGTTGGATCTCGCCCAGCAAAAGCAGGCCGCCTACCAGGTAGACCAGGCAACGTTCCAGGGACTGATGGACCGGGTAGCCTTCGAGGTTACGCTGGAATACATCCGCGCGCGGCAAGCTCTACGCGAGGCGCGAACCGCTGTCAAAGTTGCCCGTGAAACCTTGCGCGTCTACGGCGTACCGATTGACAAGATTGCCGAGCAGTTCAAGTCCGGCGAGCTAAACGGCGATAAACACCGGCACGAACCGAACAAAACGTTTCAGGAAGCCGCTCGGGCGGTGATCGCGCCCTCTCCTGATGTGGCGGAGTTGATAAAATCCCAAGAAGAGCCGGTCAGTACGTACGAGTTGCGTGCTCCCTTCGATGGCACAGTTCTGGAGCGTGACCAGATTGTCCCTGGCGTCGTTGTTGATGGGACGCACCGCCTCTTCACCATGGCGGGCCTTGAGACCGTATGGCTGGAGGCTTATGTCCACGAAAGCGACTTCGACCTGCTTAGCCGCAGCAAGAGAGGACGTGTCGAATTTACTTCGCCTGCCTATCCGGGCGAGATTTTCAAGGGGAGTGTCCTGTACACCGGCGATATGGTCGATCCCAAAAGTCGGATGGTTCGCCTGCTCGCCACGGCCCAGAATCCCGAGAACAAGCTCAAGCCGGGCATGTTCGTCACCATTGAAGTCCACAGCGAAGACATTCGCCAGGTACCGAAAGTGCCGGTCTCGGCCCTGTTGACCGACAATGACGCTTTCTATGTCTTCGTGCAAACCGATCCGGAGCATTTCGAGCGTCGCCAGGTGGTCGTTGGACGCCGCAAGGGAAATGAGGCTGCCATCGACCGCGGTCTCAAACCAGGAGAGCGCATCGTCATCCAGGGTGCTTTCGAGCTGAAGGCAAAGGCACAAATCCATCGGGCCGGCGGCTAGGCGAGCGGGGTTGCGTTAACGCCCCGAGGAGCGAGCGGGGTTGCGTTAACGCCCCGAGGAGCGAGCGGGGTTGCGTTAACGCCCCGAGGAGCGAGCGAGTTAGCAGGAGAAAGGCACCGTGTTCGATAGCCTGATTCGTACCGCCCTGGACCATCGTGCCTTCGTCCTTTTGCTGCTTGTCGCTTTGATCGTCGGCGGCGTCTGGTCGGCTTTGCATCTGCCGATCGACGCCCTGCCCGACATCAGTCCTGTTCTCGTCAACGTCCTGACCGACGCCCCGGCGCTGGGGCCAGAGGAAGTCGAGCAGTTCATCACCATTCCCGTCGAATATGGGATCAATGGCATTCCAAAAGTAAAAGAAGTACGCTCGGTTTCGCAACAAGGACTGTCGGTGGTATGGGTGATTTTCGAAGAGGGGACCGACATCTATTGGGCGCGGGAGCAGGTCGCCCAACGGTTGCCGCAAATCTGGGCCGCCATCCCGCCGGGATTCGGCCAGCCCGAAATGGGACCAATCGCCACCGGCCTGGGTGAGATCTTTCAATTCGAGGTCAAGAATGCGCCGGATAATCCCCATCCGTTGTCGCTGATGGAATTGCGGACTATCCTTGATTGGGAAGTGGCCATGCCGCTCAAGAGCGTTCCCGGCGTCATCGAGGTCAATTCCTTCGGCGGCGAGCTGAAGACCTATCAGGCGCAAATCGACCCCTATCGCCTGATGGCGCGCAATGTCCCCATCAACAAGGTATTCGATGTTCTCCGCCAGAATAACAGCAACGCTGGCGGCGGCTACACCGAAAACAACGGGGAAATCCGCATCGTGCGCGGCGAAGGCCTGATCCGTACCCTTGAAGATATGGATAACGTCGTGCTCGATGCCACGCCCGAAGGCACGCCGATTTACATCCGCGACGTCGGCCGCTCGGTCAACGCGCCGATGATCCGCCGCGGCGCCGTCACCCGCGACGGCAAAGGCGAAGCAGCTACCGCCATCGTCTATATGCTGATGGGCGAGAACGCCCGCGTGGTAGTCGGCCGCATCGAAAAAAAACTCCAAGAAATCCGCGCCCGGCTCCGTCCCAAAGGTGTGATCGTCGATGCCTTTTACAACCGCAGTACCTTGATTGTCAAAGCGATCGATACGGTCGCCCACAACCTGGCCGAAGGGGCCGTGCTGGTCATCGTTGTGCTGCTCATCATGTTGGGCAACTTGCGGGCGGGGCTGATCGTGGCGGCAGCGATCCCCTTCTCGATGCTCTTCGCCGGCAATCTGATGCTCTATTTCGGCATCGCCGGCAGCCTGATGAGCCTTGGCGCCATCGATTTCGGTCTGATCGTCGATAGCTCTGTCATCGTCATCGAGAACTGCGTCAGCCGCCTGGCGCATGGCCGGTTGCCCGATCGCTCCGTTCTGGACATCGTCCGTGATGCCGTGTTGGAGGTGCGCAAACCGGTGGTCTTCGGCGTGGCCATTATCACCCTGGTCAATCTGCCGATCCTGGCCCTGGAAGGGGTCGAAGGCAAGATGTTCCGACCGATGGCCCTGACGCTCATCTTCGCCCTGACCGGCTCGTTGTTGTTGTCGTTGACAGCGACGCCGGTGTTGGCCTCGTTCTTCCTCGCCAAAGGTGCCCACGAAAAAGAGACCTGGGTGATCCGCTGGGCCAAACGGCTCTACGATCCGCTCCTGAGAGGCATCCTCGCTCACCCGCTTTTGGTCGCCGGTCTCGCCCTCGCTGCCCTGGGATTGACCGTGCCGCTTGCCCTCCGTCTGGGAGGCGAGTTTATTCCCAAGCTGGACGAGGGCGACCTCCTCGTTGTTCTGTTGCGTCCGGCCAGCGCTTCTCTGTCGCAGGGTATCGAGCAGACCCTGCGCCTGGAGCGTGCCCTGCTCGAGCGCTATCCGGATGAAATTCGCTCGGTCGTCTGCCGAACCGGACGCCCGGAGATCGGCATTGATCCGGCCCCTGTGAACCAGACAGACGTCCTCATCTTCCTGAACGAATACGAGACCTGGAAGCGTGTCAAGGACAAAGAGGCAATGATTCGCGAAGTGGAGAAGACGTGTCAGGAAATGATTCCCGGAAGCGAGTTGAACTTCACGCAACCGATCGAGAATCGTTTCAACGAGATGATTGCAGGGGTGCGGGCAGATCTGGGCATCACGTTGTACGGCGACGACCTGAAAGTGCTGGATGAGAAGGCCCATGCCATCGCTGCCTCGTTGCGGAAAGTGCCGGGAACGACGGACATCGCCGTTCGCCCGATCGAGGGCTTGCCGTATCTGCGGGTGATCGTCGATCGGGCACGGATCGCTCGCTACGGCATCAACGCGGTACAGGTCCTCGATGCCGTGCGAGCGCTGGGCGGAGCGACGGTCGGCCAGGTCGTTGTCGATCAACGGCGTTTCGCCCTCCAGGTCCGCTATGGGCCGACTTACCGCAACGACATGGAGGTGATCCGCAAGCTGAAGATCGGCGACCTCAAGGGCCGCATGATCCCTCTGGAGGATCTCGCCGACATTCGCATGGAAGATGGCGTTTACGAGATCAACCGTCAGGACCGCCGCCGCCGCGCGTTGATTCAGGCCAACGTCCGCGGCCGCGACCTCGCTAGCTGCGTCGCCGAGGCCAAGCGTCAAGTGGCCGCCGATGTTCCTCTGCCGCCGGACTATTACCTGGAATGGGGCGGCACGTTTAAGAACCTGCAATCAGCCGCCAAGCGGCTCGCCATCGTTACGCCTGTGACCCTTGTGCTCATCTTCCTTTTGCTCTACGGAACGTTCCATTCGGTACGGCTCGGCTTGCTGATCTTCCTGGCTGTGCCGTTTGCGGCCATCGGTGGCATCCTGGCATTGTACCTGCGTGGACTCGATTTCAGTATCTCGGCCGGGGTCGGCTTCATCTGTCTGTCGGGCGTGGCGGTGCTGGACGGCCTGGTCTTGATCGCTGCCGCCCGCACGCACGTCGAAGAGGGCATGTCCGTCCACGAGGCGGTTTACCAGGCCGCCATGAGCCGTCTGCGTCCGGTACTGATGACGGCATGCGTGGCGACGCTCGGTTTCATCCCGATGGCGATCTCGACGACAGCGGGAGCCGAGGTGCAGCGTCCGCTGGCCACCGTCGTGATCGGCGGCCTGGTCACCAGCACGCTCTTGACCCTTGTGGTCGTACCGGCGATTTATCATTGGTTCGACCCGGGGCCGCCCAGGCAGCCAAGCTAGAGCGCTGCAAGCACGCAGTTCGGTTTCTGTCATTCCTCGAAGTCGCGGGTAGATTCACCACGGTTACGGATACTTTCGGGAAGGACATACTCGCCGTCCTGGAGATCCTTGGTGGCTTCGGCCCGCAATTGTTCCAGCACTTGCCGATCGTACTTGCGCTGACGCTCCGCCATCATCTGATACCACAACGGCTCCTGCTGGGCCGGCAGCAAATCAAGATGGGCCAGGCTCGACTGACTGTAGGCATCGTAAAATTCCTTACGCTCCGGCGGCTGCGGATCTTCCATCAACACCGCCACATAGAAATGTTTGACAGGCCTGTCCGCCATCACCAAGGAATCCCCGCGCTTCTTCAGATGCAAAAGCTGAGCCACGAAATCCGACGGCGGATAAGGGATGAATTCTTTGGGCGGCACATAGGGACGATAATCGGCAGTGCGGAACTTCGCTCCGGGCAAGTTAAACTCTGGCGCCGTCAGGTGCGACACCTTGTCCAGGCGGAAGACAGGTCCCAGGTTCTGCTGGACGAGGAATTGCACGGCGGCATCTGGTGCGAGATGTTGTTTTTGCAACTCCGCGTTGATCTGCTGCGCTTTGTCACGCGCCAGCTTGCGGGCTTGCTCCAGATACCAGGCTTGTTCCACCTCGCCGCGCACCGCGTTGAAAGGACGGACATGCGCCGGATTATCCTCGGCACGCCAGAACACCCAAATCTCATCGCGGGAAAACGAATGGAATTGTTTGGTGCGCCATGGCCGTTCTTGCTTCAACAGTTGCTCGAATTGGCGTTCCTGCGGAGTCGGCTCGAAGCTGTGGAAGAGCGCCGAGACGAAATCGGGACGGCTTTCCCTTGGGCCAAAGAAAGCCAATGACTCAAAGGGGTTTTCCACCGAATTTTCATACGCCTGGCGCAACTCTTCGAGCGCCGGGTCGGGATGATCGAGGATCTCCTGCTGCGTTTGCGCTTCCGTCATAATGTGGACTTTCTCGATGCCGTATTCGGCAGCAGCTTTCTTGAGCAGCTCTGCCAGCTTCTCCCGGGAACGGCTGGCCAACACCTTGTCCAGATCTTTGCGCAGGGTGGCCAGATTGCTCTCCATCAGGTTCCTGGCCAGCATGTTCTGGAAGCGCTCCTTCAATTGCTCGCGGACGCTGTCGAACGGCTGCGGAGTGTACAGGGACAGGGGCAAAGTCAGAGCGGGCAGCGGCGTCGAACTGGCCCCGGCCAACACAGTGGAAGCGTAAGCAGCCATCGTATTGCGGGCATACAAGGCGTTGGTAGCCAGCCAACTGACTGGCCCGGTCAGAGGGGTGCCGCCGGTACCGAGGCTGCCCATCAGCTGGCCCACGGTGGCCGCCGAGGCTCGCAGCTCCGCCGTGCGCGGATCGGGAAACTCGTAGGTCCAGCCGAATTGCCGGGCTTCATCCCGATATTTCTCATACAGAGAGCGGAGCGCGATATCGAGATCGGCGTAGCCGGCGATGCTGGCCGCCCAGGCGGGACCGCCGCCCGCAGCGAACGCCGAAGCCGGCTGGCCGATACGGAAGAGCGGCAACAATTCGACGGCCTTGGCCGCCAATTTCTGCGCGAACGGACCTTCCAGCCGATAACGGAAATACTCCACCTTGATGCGGCGCGGCTCCTTGAAGCCGGGTTGTCGCCGCGCCGGCGACGGCTCATCGTTCTTGTAACGCTCATAGAGATTGCGCAGATCGGCCTCTGTCGGCTGCATTTTCTTCTTCACCTCAGCCACGAAGTTCGTCACCGAGATCGGCAACAGACTCACGGACAGGGTGGTGCGCTGTTCCTGAAAATATCTGTAAAATTCATCCGGCGTGGCTGCAGACGGACTGACGTGAATGCCGTCTACCGATTCCCGGTAGCCGCGGACGCCCGAAGCCGAGCCGAGCAGCGCTTCCTTGGCCATGAGCACGCGGAACTCATCGGTCAGAGCGCTCAGGAGATCATGCGGCGTCAGGTTTTTGTGAATTTTGCTATTAGAACGGAAGAACGTCACGACCCATTCGTTGGTATCAAGTTTGCCATCGGCCGGGAGATAGTCGCCGTTGCCCCAGGCGCGGTTGACCTCGCGGCAAACGTCAGCCGGCGTCAGCACAATGCCAAGTCGATCGGCCTGATGCTTCCAGATCAGGAAATCCAACAGGTCTTCGGTACGAAGCGAGCCGCCGAAATAGGAAGAATTCGCCCATTGTGGATGCTCGACGAACCACATCTGCAAGGCCAAGCTTGTAGCGATGGCATCGAGAGCATAGTATTGACCTTTATTCTGGGCATCCGTCTTGGCCAATTGCGATTGAATGGAGGCCAGGGTGTTTCGCAGCGGCTGCAGGCGTTGATCTGACGGTGCATTGTTGGCGATAGCATCGCGGACCAGGCTGATTGCTGTGGACATCTGCGTGAAGGCATTTTCCACCGGGGTCGTCGGGTCGTTCGCGCCCTTCTTTTGGAAGCGCTTCTGATAGTCGGCGAGCGCTTTTTGCAGAGGGGAATCGATGTTGCCCGCGACATCATAGAGGAGGAACTCGCTGGCCAACTGCCGCTGCTGGCGGAGCTTCTCCAACTCGTCGGCGTAGATGGTCTTGCCGTACAGGGTTAGCACTTTGTCGCCGTGGTGGAAAGCGAGGGCGATCCGGCGTTGGAGGGTGGTAAAGAGATCGCCGGCGCCGAACTGGGCGACGAAGATAATCATCGTCAGGATTGTCAAAGCCGCCAGGTAGACTTTCTGGTGCTTACGGAAGTGTTTAAAAGGATGAAAGGCCATTGGCATTCCTCGCTTTAGGTCAATCCGTCCGTCCGCAGAATGCTGCCGGACTTGACAGCCGGCGCAAAGCTATAGTATGGGTGAGAGGCGGACTTCGTCCAAAGTGGTGATTGTAGCGAGTCTGGTCCGCAACACAACCTGAGTTCGGCGTTCTTGAGCAAGAGAATTTGAAGCGCAGAACTCCGAACTCTGAACTTAGAACTTCAACAGGGAGATGGGCAGTGCCCGCACGCAAGAAGCAAGCCATCCAAGAGGAAGCTCCGCGAACGGTCAGCCGCACCAAGAAAGCGACAACCAAAAGCCGCTCGCGCTTGAGTAACGCTCCCAAACAGAAACAGAGTTTGGCAACGAGGAAAAAGAGCAGCCGCGATGTTGCCAAACAGAGTTTGGCAACGAGGAAGAGCGACAGCAAAGGTAAGCAAGATCTCGTCATCGTTGAATCGCCAGCCAAGGCCAAGACCATCAATAAGTATCTCGGCAGCAACTTCAAAGTGTTGGCCAGCTATGGCCACGTCCGCGATTTGCCGCGCCGCCGCAAACCGGGCGAGAAAGTGGCGGGCATCGACATCGACGCCGGCTGGGTGCCGACCTATGTGGTTGTCGATCGCGCTGAGAGCAACGGCAAGGGCGCCGGACGCCGCCGTAGCGCCAAGGAGATCTTGACCGAATTGAAGCGTGAAGCAGCCAAGTCAAATCACATTTACCTGGCCACCGACCCCGACCGAGAGGGCGAAGCCATTGCCTGGCACATCGAGGACGCCCTGGGGCTAGACGACGATCCGCGCGTTTTCCGTATCACCTTCAACGAAATCACGCGCGCAGCGGTACAGCACGCCCTGGCTCATCCGGGCAAGATCGACATGGACCGCGTTCGCGCTCAGGAGGCACGGCGCATTCTCGATCGCGTCGTTGGCTTTCCGCTCAGTGGCCTGTTGAGCAAGAAAGTGGCCCGGCGTTCCAGCGCCGGCCGCGTGCAGTCGGTGGCCCTGCGTCTGGTGGTCGATCGCGAGCGCGAAATCGAGGCCTTCGTGCCTTCGGAATATTGGAAGATCACGGCGCTGCTGGCGCCGGCAGACGCCGAGCTGCCAATGGAGCCGAAACCGCTCTCCGTGGTGCTGGCGAAAACCAAAGGCGCTCCGGCAAACGAGCCGGAAGCGTCCGCGCCGGCCGCAGGGTCGTCGCTAACACTTTCGGCTCAGGGTCTTGCCTTCCTCGCCGAATTGGCCGAGTGGGACGGCAAAAAGTTCGAGGCCGCCAACGAAGAGACAGCAACGCGCATCGCGCGTTTGCTCGAACAGGCCAAGTACACCGTCGCCAAGCTGGAGCAGAAGGACCGCGCCGAGAAGCCGCACGCACCGTTCACCACCAGCACGCTTCAGCAGCAGGCGTTTTTGCGTCTGCGCTTTCACGCCGAGCGCACTATGAAGACAGCCCAGCGTCTCTATGAAGGCGTCGATCTGGGCAGCGAAGGTTCTGTAGCCCTCATCACCTACATGCGTACCGACAGCACGCGCGTTTCCGCCGAAGCGCTGCAAGCCGTTCGCGCTTACATCCACGACAACTACGGCTCCGCCTACCTGCCGGACAAGCCGCATACCTACGCCTCCGGTAAGAGCGCTCAAGAGGCCCACGAGGCCATCCGCCCAACGGATCTGTCGTACACACCGGAGCGCGTCGCCCAGCTCGGCCTGCACGGCGATCAACTGAAGCTGTACACGCTCATCTACCAGCGCTTTGTCGCCAGTCAGATGGCCCCGGCCGTCTTCGCTGTCACCAATGTCGAAGTCGAGGCCGCGCCTCCCTCGGAGCCGCGACCGTCCGGGAGTGGTAAGGGGTTGTTCAAGGCCCAGGGTAAGGTGCTAAAATTCGACGGCTATCGCAAGGTGCTGCCGCCGGCCGGCAAGCAGGAGAACGCCACTCTGCCGCCGTTGCGCGAACAGCAGGACCTCGTTCGTCTCGACCTGACCGCCAGCCAGCATTTCACCCAGCCGCCACCACGCTACAACGAAGCCTCGCTGGTTAAGGCCCTGGAAAAAGAAGGCATCGGCCGGCCCAGCACCTATGCCACCACCATTCACAAAATCACCTCGCCGGAGCGCGGCTACATCGAGGTAAAGGATCGTCGCTTTTACGCCACCCAGATCGGTAAGGAAGTCACCGATCTGCTCATCGAGCATTTCCCCAAAGTCATGGACCTGAAATTCACCAGCCACATGGAGGAAGAACTCGATCAGATCGAGACGAAACAAGCGCGCTACAACGAAGTGCTCAACGAGTTCTGGGGACCGTTCTCCGAAGCGCTGAAGGCAGCTGAGGATAAAATGCCGACCTTGCGCGGCGGCGTTGAAACCGGCGAGATGTGCCCGCAATGCGGCAGACCGCTAATCCGCAACTACAGCAAGAAGACACATCGCTACTTCGTAGGCTGCTCCGGCTACAAGGAAGATCCGCCTTGCAATTACATCAAGCCGGAAGAGGGCGAAGAGGCCCGACCGCAGCCGGTCGAGACGGAATACACGTGCCCGACCTGCGGCAAGACCATGCTCCAACGCATGGGCAAATCTGGTCCGTTCCTCGGTTGCAGCGGCTATCCCGAATGCAAGACGACCATGAGCTTTGGCCCGGACGGCAAGCCGGTTCTGTCCGCTGTGCCGACCGAGCACATCTGTGAGAAGTGTGGCCAGCCGATGGTGATTCGCCAGGGCCGCCGCGGCCCATTTTTGGCCTGTACCGGCTATCCAAAGTGCAAAAATGCCAAGGACGTGGACGCCGAGGGCAATCCCATCCAGCCGATCGATACCGGCATCGTCTGTGACAAGTGCGGTTCGCCGATGGCGGTCAAGAAGGGCTTTCGCGGCCCGTTCCTGGGTTGCAGCAACTACCCGAAGTGCCGCAGCACCAAGCCGCTGCCCCCGGAGATGAAAGAGAAGCTGAAAGATCGGCTGCCGGCACCGCCGAAAAAGACCGTGCCGGACGTAAAAGTGGACGAACCGTGTCCGGAATGCGGCGGCCCCATGAAACTGCGCAGCTCGCGCAAGGGCTATTTCCTCGGCTGCGCCAAGTATCCCAGGTGCAAAGGCACCCGCGAGGCGCCGCCGGAATTGCTCGAACAGTTGTAGTGAGCAGCAGGGGTTATTCCCGCTGAACAGGCGGCTCACGTTCCCGGATACAGGCGGTTGACCGCCAACTCGACTTGCTCACGGTCACCGTGAAAGATGGCGGTGACGAATTGGAGAAAACCGGTGAAGCCGAACAAGGGGCGTTGGATGCTTGGAGAGAAGCCTACCCACGCTGGCCATTCGCGCCCCTCCACACCATCCGTGAGTCGCAAAGTGATCTGGGGGTAGCGAACCATTAAATGGGCCAGATTGGCGCCTGTTTGCCCCGGTACTTGGCTAACTCCTCTTGCGGGAATCGAAGCCAGTTTTCGTGGAAAGGACTCGAATCGGGCGGCTCCAGTCGTTCACTGTTGCTGTTCATGATTTTCGCTCCTCATCGATTCACAAAAGGTATCGTGCCTTCCGCCCATTGTAGCGGAAAGGCGCAGTGCGCAACAACGAGGCTGCGAGGGCAAGCATCCTGCGTTTACTTGCCCTCGCAGCCCGGAAAAAATACGGAGAGGATCAACGCGTCACTGTGTTAACTTGGCCGACACGAACGTGGTATACACTGGGCCGAAAGCGGTTTGTGTGCCGGAGGAGTTGAACGAGGTTTGCGTGCTGAAGGAAGATTGTTGGCTGATCGTCGCCGCTGGTAAAGGATTCGGGATGACAGCGGTCGGATCGACGATAGCCTTTGGCTGAATGGAGATAATCATGTTGCTGCCGTTGCTGTTGGCTTGAGTGATGGTAACACCGGTAAAGCCAATAACGGCATAGGTGGCATTTTGTCCTGTACTGCTGGCCGCGACGTAGTTAGAGCCGGGGCTGGGCGAATTAGGAGCCGGGCTGACCGGCTGGAACAACGGTATAACGTTTGGCACACCGATCACCGATTGGAAGTTACTGACCAGGGTAGATTTCAAACCAGGACCGCATTTCCATGGTGCCGGAGCACTCGGTGAAACCGGCAGCAATTGGTTGTCCAACAAATAGGCAATATCATTGGGAGTCGAGCCATCGTCGATCCAATTGCGGAAAGCCGGAGTGTTATTGGAAGGGATGCCAACATCGATCAAGCCGAAGCTGCCGGGTGTATTGGTTCCGAAGGGATAAACCTGCAATTGTGGCAAACCGTTCGGTCCCGTAGTAATACTTCCTACCACCCAGGGCGACGATAAATTTCCGTTAGCGAAATTTGTCCATACGTTTACATCCAACGCCACCGGTAGGATATGGGCATTTATTGTAACTCCTGAACTGCTTCCCGAACTGCTTCCTGAGGTAGAAAACGGCGGCGTATTTGTGGCACTGGTCATATTGCCGTTGAAAATGGTAGCGCTGGCAGTAGCGGTCAAGTTTATTGTAGAAATGCCGAATATCTTTCCAAAAAACAAGCCGAGAGGACCGTTGGCAACGTTATCACGGCGGGTCTTCACTGTGACCGTATTAGGAAACAAGCTATTACTATAAGATGGCGCGGAGAATGTTGTGCCATCGTAGTAACTGAAGCTAATATCGGTAGCCGGTACCTGAATGTAGACTCCGCCTGCTTGATTGTAAGCAGCATAGCGTTGAGCAGTGGGGATAGGACTGGCTGGATTGGTAGTATCGGTTGTTACCATGAGATAGATCTGTTGTTGTTGTGTCTGACCGGGAGAATAATAGGCGACGAAAGGGTCTTGTAGTTGTTGGGCGCCGGCCAGGGCAGCAGCATCGGCAGCGTTTTGCAATTCTGCCTGTACAGAGCAGATATAGCCGATGTCGATGGAGAACGCTAACATGCCCACCAAAAATGTCATGAGGAGAGCAGCCATCGGCGCCACGGCAGCGCGGCGATTTCTGGAAACAAAAATGCGAAATGTCATAGTTTGCGTTCCTTTTCTATTGTTTCATCATAACCACGATATCTGACTCAACCATGTTCTTGGTCAAAAAATAATACGATATCCAGTTCACCGACGTGGTAGGAATGGCGACCTGCACGGATAATGTGCTGCCGGATGGAGCATTCATGGCATCGGATAAGGTATTCCCATTGGGGTCGGTGATAGTGATATTAATAGCGCCGATGGTCGGCGGATTAAATAGGGTGCTGTTGAAACCATTGTCGCGCATGATGTCGGTAGCATCATTGACGATGTCACTGTTGCCGAACCCCTGGACGATGCCGGTGCGGCAGCCTTTACGCGCGGCGTCGGTAAGGATCTGCTTTACCATGATGCCGCGGCTCAGCTCAAACATCCCCAGCATAAACAGGCCAAGGACGGGGACAATAAAGGCCATATCTACGGCAGCGACGGCTGAGCGCGGCTGTCGCAAAGAAACAGGTGAATGAAGGAAATTTCGCAGCTGCATGATAGTGGTCTCTTTCTATTCCCGCCGCATGGTATATTGACCGGCCAAATTGCCGGTCACAAACTTGATAGGTGTCCAGGCCACATCGGCGATCGGCACAGTTACCACCACGGTGATTTCGGTATAAGCCGGCATAGCCGATACATTGGTGGAGCCGGCCGGCGCATCATTGACGTACACGTTGATCGATTCACTGTTAATGCCCACGCTACTCAGGTAGTTGGCGGCGGCCGATTGAATGGCACTGGAACTGGTGCCTTCGATGACGCCTTGCCGACAGGCATGCCGCGCAGCTTCTGTCAGCAACTCCGTCACCATACAAGCCCGGCCAATTTCGATAAGCCCCAACACAATGAGAAAAAACACGGGCGCCACTACAGCAAACTCAACAAGCGAAGCGCCGCGCCGCAATAACTGAGGAGATCGCATCGTTCATGTTCCGTAAGGCAGACGGGAGAGGTTTCCGGCGCAAGTATCGCAAGGATGCAATGGAGGGCATCGCTCGGATTCGGGGGTCTGTTGTACCCTAGGTCATGAAGGGAATAATGTCAAATGCGGAGTCCCTTTTTCTCCCACTCATCCAATTCCCGCAAGCGTCGGTCGGCGTCGAACAACGGCGGCGGCAACGTTTCTGCCCAACGCAGTGCTTCTGGTTCACTCAGCCCTTGCCGTGCCGTGCCCCAACCGCGGAAGACAGGCAGACCACGGCGCAAAGCAATGATCTCGCGCCGCGTTCGTCCTTTCGGCGCATCCGGCCAGCGGCCGATGCGCTCATAGAAGTCGAAGAAAACCGGCACTATGTCGCGGATGTAACGCCAATAACCGAGATTGTCTGTCTGAATGAAAAAAGAACCGCCGGGCACGAGCGCTCGATGCACCAGGACGAGAAAACGCGGCGTGACCAGACGCAAGTGAACCTGGCTTGGTTCATAATAAGGTTGGGGATGGTAGCAGTGGATCTCGGTGGCGCTGTGCGGAGGCAAATAGCGCTCCAGCAGGCGCACAGCATCACAGACAGCGAAACGGATATTGGGTAAGCCGCGTTGATTGGCCCGCCGTGTGGCATAGCGAATCACGACCGGCAGAATGTCAATGCCGAGATGATCATGGTCTGGCCGCCACACGGCACTGCCGAGCAGAAAACGGCCATTGCCGCAACCGAGATCGACCACCAAAGGCGCCGAACGACCAAAGAGAGTGAGCAGATCGAGCGGCCCTTCGGCCGGCAGTTTCTTGAGGGCCGTTTGCGTCCACGCGCCCGGATCGAGGATTTCTCCGGCGAACGGCACACCGAATTCCCGTTCGATGTGGCGTCGTTTCTTGCGCTCCTTGGACATAGCATCTCACCCTATGGCGAGCGGGGGACGTGAACCTCCCGGTGGATTGAGCGCTGCGGCCAGCGACTGCGCCAGTTCGCCGATGGCCGCGCTGATCGCGTCGAGCGACTGGCGACCAGCCTTTTCCAGCTGGCGCACAAAAGCGCTGCCCACGATGATGCCATCAGCGACCGCGCGCAGCATGTGGACTTGTTCCGGCCGGCTGATGCCAAAACCGACGCACAATGGCAAATCGGTCTGTCGCCGCAGCCAGGCCAGCTGCTCCAGCAATTCCGGCGGCAGCCGATCGCGTTCGCCGGTGATGCCGGTGACACTGACGCAGTAGAGAAAGCCGGTCGAACGCTGGGCGATGGCGCGGGCACGTTCGCGCGGCGTTGTCGGCGTGACCAGATGAATCAGCTTGAAATCGCGCTGGACAGCCAAACGGCTGAGTGTCTCCGATTCCTCCAACGGCAGATCGGGCACGATGGCGCCGCTGAAACCAACTGCAGCCGCCCGTTGCAGGAAGGCCTCCGCACCGCGGCGATGGATAAGACTATACGAGACCATCGCAAGCAGCGGCGTATCTGGGACAGCGAACTGAGATACAGCAGCGAAGATGTCTTCGACATGCACGCCACGCTCCAAGGCACGAGTGTACGATGCCTGAATCACCGGGCCATCGGCAATGGGATCGCTATAGGGGAAGCCGATCTCGAGCAGATGCGCGCCCTGGTCGGCCAAGGTGCGGGCCAGCCGTGCCGTGGCGGCAAGGTCGGGATCGCCAGCTGTCAGAAAGGGGATGAAAGCCTTGTGGCCTTGAGAGCGAAGGCGCTGAAATAACGCATCAATTGGGTTCATGGCATCAAATCTCTTCGCCCTGCAAGCGTGCCACTTCGTAGCAATCCTTATCGCCGCGGCCGGAAAAACAGATCACCACTACCTCTTCGCGTTTCCGCTTGGCGGCCAGACGCATTCCTTCGATCACAGCATGGGCCGTCTCCAGAGCCGGCAGAATGCCTTCCAGCCGCGAACAGGTCAAGAACGCCTGCAATGCCTCGTCATCGCGGACGCTGGTATAGTGTACTCGGCCGCTATCCTTCCAGTAACTATGCTCTGGCCCAACGCCCGGATAATCCAGTCCTGCCGACACCGAATGCACGGGAGCCGTCTGTCCATCGGCATCCTGTAATACGTAACTGAACGAGCCGTGCAGCACCCCCGGCTTGCCATAACTCAGGGTGGCGGCGTGCTCGCCCAGCCCTTTACCGCGTCCGGCCGCCTCGACGCCGACCAGCTCGACAGAGGCATCGCCGAGGAATGGATAAAAGATCCCCGCCGCGTTGCTGCCGCCGCCGACACTGGCCACCACCACGTCCGGCAGACGGCCCGTCTGCTCCAAACACTGCTGCCGCGCCTCACGGCCAATGATCGCTTGAAAATCGCGGACAATCATCGGAAAAGGATGGGGTCCGACGACGCTGCCGATGATGTAATGCGTGTTGGTCACGTTGGCCATCCAGTCGCGCAGCGTCTCGTTGATAGCGTCACGCAGGGTCTGGCTCCCGCTGGCCACCGGCGTCACGGTGGCCCCGAGCGCCTTCATCTTGAAGACGTTGAGTTTTTGCCGCCGTACGTCTTCCGCGCCCATGTATACCTGGCAGGTCAAGCCGAACAGTGCCGCCGCCGTGGCACTGGCGACGCCGTGCTGTCCTGCCCCCGTCTCGGCGATGATGCGTGGCTTGCCCATGCGCTTGGCCAACAAGGCCTGCCCAATGCAATTGTTGATTTTGTGCGCGCCGGTATGGTTCATGTCCTCGCGCTTGAGGTAGATACGTGCCCCGCCTGCTTCTTTGGTCAGCCGCTCGGCGAAATACAGCAGCGACGGCCGACCGACGTAGGTTTTCAGGTAATGTTCGAACTCACGCTGAAAACCAGCATCACTGCGTGCCTTCTCATACTCGGCCGTGAGCTGTGCCAGGGCGGCCATGAGTGTTTCCGGGACGTAGCGTCCGCCATATGGCCCGAAGCGACCGTGGACATCCGGCAGATTGGCGAAAGCAGAGGACATGGTGTTCTCGTGAGAGGGCTTGATCCGTTGAGACATATTATTTATCAAGGTAGCCATCTGGGGATGGAGGTCAAGCCACTCAGTATGAGAAGCTGAATAGGGTAGGACAGACATTCCTGTTTGTCCCACCCCATTCCGCTCCTGTTGTTCGGGGGTGCCGCCAGATTTGAGCAAGCGGAGTTGCGTCCTTTCCCTTCTCTTTAAAGAGAAGGGAAAGGATCGCTCGCACGTAAGCCCTCCTACATGCCGCCAATCTGGCGGCATACTCTGTTGCTCGGATCAGGCAGGAACTTCACCTATTCTGACAAGCCAATACGATTAAAATAGACGATAGAAGAACAAACGCATAGACGGCAGAAGAACAAACGGAATCGTATGGGAGTAGCATTATGGCAGATAGTCTTCGCGGGAGCAGCCGAAACGTTGAGCCGGGGGTTCGCAGCGATGGGGAAAATGGCCTGCTCACGAATGGAAGTAACGGCCACGTCGAAGCCGCCCTCCGTGATGGCGTGCGCGACATCGACCCGGTCGAAACTAAGGAATGGCTCGATGCTCTTGATGCTGTCTTGCAAACCAGCGGCGAAGAACGCGGTCAATTCCTGCTCAGTCAATTGAAAAACAAGGCCGTCCGCAGCGGCGTAGAAATCCCCTTCACTGCCAATACGCCCTATATCAACACTATCCCGCTATCGCGGCAACCGCTCTTTCCCGGCAACCGCGAGCTGGAACGCCGCATCAAAAGCCTGATCCGCTGGAACGCCATGGCCATGGTTGTTCACGCCAACAAAGAAGATTCGACCATCGGCGGCCACATCGCTACCTTCGCCTCGTCGGCAACCTTATACGAAGTTGGCTTCAACCATTTCTTCAAGGGACCGGAGCATCCGGAGGGACCGGACCTGGTATATTTCCAGGGCCACGCCTCGCCTGGATTCTATTCCCGCGCCTTTTTGGAAGGCCGACTCACCGAGAAGCAACTGTACAATTTCCGTCGCGAATTGCGGGAAGGCGGCGGTTTGTCGTCGTATCCGCACCCCTGGTTGATGCCAAATTTCTGGCAGTTTCCCACGGTGTCGATGGGCCTCGGCCCGATCATGAGCATTTACCAGGCGCGGTTCAATCGCTACCTGGAGCATCGCGGCCTGAAAAAGACAGCGGGGCAAAAAGTCTGGGCCTTCCTCGGCGACGGCGAATGCGATGAGCCGGAAACGCTGGGAGCGATCACTCTGGCCTCGCGCGAGAAGCTCGACAACCTCATCTGGGTCATCAATTGCAACTTGCAGCGATTGGACGGCCCGGTGCGTGGCAACGGCAAGATCATCCAGGAGCTGGAGGCGACCTTCCGCGGCGCTGGCTGGAATTGCATCAAGGTCATCTGGGGCAGCGATTGGGACCCCCTCCTGGAACGCGATAAGACCGGTCTGCTGGTGCAGCGCATGGGCGAAGTCGTAGACGGCGAATTTCAGAAATATACCGTCGAAAGCGGTGCCTATATTCGTGAACATTTCTTCGGTAAATATCCCGAATTGCTCAAATTAGTTGAGAACCTGTCCGATGAGCAGCTGACCAAGCTCAAGCGCGGCGGACATGATCCGGTGAAAGTCTACGCGGCCTACAAAGCGGCAGTGGAGCATCGCGGCCAGCCGACGGTTATCTTGGCCCACACCGTCAAGGGCTACGGGCTAGGCGAGGCCGGCGAGGGCAAGAACGTCGCTCATCAGGTCAAGAAGTTCGATGCCAAGTATCTCCTGGAGTTCCGCAATCGCTTCGGTCTGAGCGTCTCTGATGAGACGGTTAACAAGGTCGGTTTCTACAAGCCGCCGGAAGACTCCAACGAGATGAAATATCTACGCAAGCGGCGTAAGGAGCTGGGCGGCTATCTGCCGGTGCGCCAGGTCAAATGTCCGCCCTTGAAAGCGCCTCCGGTCGAGTTCGTACAAAACTACACCAAGGGTAGCGGCAACAAGGCGCTGTCCACGACCATCGCTTTCGTGGACATGCTCGATCGCTTGCTCAAGGACAAAGAGCTGGGCAAGTGGATCGTGCCGATCATTCCCGATGAAGCACGTACCTTCGGCATGGATGGTTTCTTCTCCAAGTATAAAATTTATTCCAACGTCGGCCAGCTATATGAGCCGGTGGATGCCCAGTATCAGGCAGCAGCCTACCGTGAAGCGCAGGATGGCCAGCTCCTTGAAGAGGGGATCACCGAGGCCGGTTCGATGTCCTCGTTCATCGCTGCCGGTACTGCCTACGCCACGCATGGCGTTCCAACCATTCCGTTCTTCATCTACTACTCGATGTTCGGTTTCCAGCGCATTGGCGATTTGATCTGGGCGGCGGCTGATATGCGGACTCGGGGCTTTATGCTCGGCGCCACTGCTGGCCGCACCACGCTTGCCGGCGAAGGTCTCCAACATATGGACGGCCACAGCCATCTGCTCGCCTCGACGGTACCGAGCCTGATTTGCTACGATCCGGCCTATGCCTACGAGTTGGCCGTTATCCTCCGCGATGGCATTCGCCGCATGTACGAAGAAGTGACGGAGGACCACTTCTATTACATCACGCTGTATAACGAAAATTATCCAATGGCGGCGATGCCTGACGGTGTGACCGACGGCATTCTCAAGGGTTTGTACAAGTTCCGTGCGGGTTCCCTCTCCCGCTCTGGAGGAGGAAAGGGGGGGACGCTGCCCAAGGTCCACTTGTTCGGTAGCGGGCCGATCTTATTGCATACCCTGCGGGCGCAGGAGTTGTTAGCCGAACATTTTGGCATCAACGCTGACGTGTGGAGCGCTACGAGTTATCGTGAACTGCGCCGCGAGGCCTTGGAAACGGAACGCTGGAACATGCTGCACCCCGAACAACCGCCGCGACGGAGCTACCTGCAACAACTCCTGGGCAGCGAGCCAAATAGCGTCTTCTTGGCAGCCAGTGATTATATGCGGCAGGTGCCGGAGATGATTAGCCGATGGGTGCCGGGCGGATTGTTTGTGCTAGGTACAGATGGGTTTGGTCGCAGCGATACCCGGCCCGCCTTGCGGCGTCATTTCGAGGTCGATGCCGAGTGCATCACCGTGGCCACCCTGTGGCAGTTGGCCCAACGCGGCGCCGTCAAACCGGCCCTGGTGCAGCAGGCCATCCAGAAATTCGGCATCGACCCGGAAAAAGTCAGCCCCATGCGGGCTTAATATCATAAAAACGAACCACAGAGACACAGAGAAGAAGAGAAAAGGGAAACCAACGAAAGATTCCTTATCTCTTTTTTAACTTTTCTCTTCTCTGGGTCTCTGGGTTCATTTTTGTAGGATCCAAACACGATGGCGAGTGAGATCAAGCTGCAAGCGCTCAAGGAGAACGTTGACACCGTCGAGGTCAACGCGGTCAAGGTGTCGCCGGGCGATGTGGTGGCCAAGGACCAGCCGCTCTTGGAAGTGCAGGCCGACAAGGCGGCATTGGAAGTGCCGTCGCCGATGGCCGGCCGCATCGCCAGGATCCTCGTCAAGCCGGGCGATCAAATCAGCATCGGTCAGGTATACTGTATTATCGAGAGCAACGGCGAGCAGCCCGCCGCCGCCCCGACAGCGAAAGCCGAACCGTTGCCGGCTCCCAAGAAAGAGCCGGCGCCGTCTGCGCCGCCTCTTCGGCCTGTCGCTGTACCGCCGTTGCACAAGCCGCAGCCCCCGGTCATCGAACGTCCCTCGCCGGCGCCGCCGCCGGCGCAGGAGAAGATTGTTCCGGCGGGTCCGGCCACGCGCCGCCTGGCCCGCGAGTTGGGCGTCGATTTGCGGCAGGTGCGGGGCAGCGGCCGGCATGGTCGCGTCGTCGAAGAGGATATCAAGGAGTACGTCCGCCAACTCGCCTCGGGGGCGGCAACGGCGGCGCCTGGGGCCGGACCGGGTATTCAGCCACCACCTTTGCCCAACTTCGAGGAATGGGGACCGATTGAAACCCAACCGCTCGGCGCCGTGCGCCGGGCGACGGCCCGGCAGATGAGCTTGGCCTGGAGCCTCATCCCCCACGTCACGCAGCATGATCTTGCCGATATCACCGACCTGGAAGCGTTCCGCAAACAGCAGGCCGAGAGCAAGGGACCGAAATTGACCGTGACGGCCTTTGTGCTGCGAGCCTGCGCCGTCGCTTTGCGCGAATTTCCGACCTTTAATGCTAGCATTGACCTGGCCAATGGCAAGCTAATCCTCAAGCGCTATTATCATCTCGGCGTCGCCGTGGATACGGAAGGCGGCTTGCTGGTGCCGGTGCTGCGTGATGTGGATAAGAAACATGTCCGCGAATTGGCCGAGGAGCTGAACACCGTCGCCCAGCGCGCCCGTGAGCGCAAGCTCGATGCGGCAGAGCTGAAGGGCGGCACCTTTACCATCACCAACCTCGGCGGCATCGGCGGCACTGCGTTTACTCCTATTATCAATTGGCCGGAAGTAGCGATCCTTGGCCTGTCGCGCAGCCGCCTGGAGCCGGTAGTGCGCGGCGGCCAGATCGTGCCACGCCTAATGCTGCCGCTATCGCTGTCTTACGATCACCGCGTTATCGACGGCGCCGCCGCCGCCCGCTTCACACGCCGCCTGGCGGAATTGCTGGAAAACCCGCTGATGATGTTGCTGTAATCAAGTGGAAAGCTGCCTACGATGAAACCGATGTGGCGAGACAACCCGGCTCATCCCGGTTTGCACTTCAAGCCGATTCACGGTCAGGCAAATGTGTATTCGGTTCGCATCGATCTGGGATGGCGACCCTTGGAATTCCTGGAAGGCGACACCATCTCGTGGTTCGGGATTGGCTCCCATGCGGACTACGATACGCTCATCAGTTGAAGACAGGGATGGAGACAAAGAACATGGCTGATGTCATCGAAACGCAACTGGCCGTCTTGGGCGCCGGCCCCGGCGGCTATCCGGCAGCGTTTTTGGCCGCCGACAAGGGCATGAAAGTCACGCTCATCGATGCGCGTGAACGACCCGGCGGCACCTGTCTGCATGTCGGCTGCATTCCCTCCAAGGCGGTGCTGCACGCCGCCAAACTCCTCACCGATGCTCGCGATGCCGCCCACATCGGCATCACCTTCGGACAGCCGAAGATCGACATCAACGGCGTGCGCGGTCATTGGCAACGAGTGGTCGAGACGCTGACCGGCAACCTCGGCCGCTTGGCCCAAGCGCGCAAAATCGATTACGTCACCGGGCGCGGCAAATTTATCGATGGCCGCACCATCGAAGTCGCAGGACGCGGCCGCTATCGCTTCGAGAACTGCATCGTGGCCACCGGCTCGGTACCGGCTGTGCCGCCGAGTTTGAACCTGGCCAGTCCGCGCGTCATGGATTCGACCGGAGCGCTGAAACTGGAAGATGTGCCGCCGCACCTGCTCGTCGTCGGCGGCGGCTATATCGGCCTGGAGATGGGTTACGTTTACGCTGCGCTGGGCAGCAAAGTCACAGTGGTTGAGATGACCGATGGCCTCTTGCCCGGCTGCGACCGCGATCTGGTGCTGCCTCTGCACAAGCGGCTGTCGAATATATTTGACAAAATCTACCTCAAAACGAAAGTTTCCAGGCTGGAAGAGACGCCCCAAGGCATCCGAGTGACGCTGGAAGGCGAAGATGTCGCCGACAAGCAGCCGATCTTTGAGCGCGTGTTGGTGGCAGTCGGGCGTCGGCCCAATAGCCGTGATCTCGGCCTGGACAAAGCCGGCGTCGCAAGCGACGAGAGAGGGTTCATCCAAGTCGATGAGCGGCGGCGGACGACGGCGGAACGCATCTATGCCATTGGCGACGTGGCCGGCGAGCCGATGTTGGCGCACAAAGCCACGTATGAAGGCAAAATTGCTGTCGAGGTCATCGCTGGCGAACCGGCTGTTTACGATGCTCGGGCTGTGCCGGCCGTTGTCTTCACCGATCCGGAAGTGGCCTGGTGCGGCTTGACCGAAACCGAGGCCCAGCGCAGTAACCGTGAGATCAAGCGCGTGCGCTTCCCGTGGGCCGGCTCCGGCCGGGCCATGACCCTCGATCGCACGGAGGGACTGACCAAGCTGATCGTCGATCCGGAGACAGATCGCGTCTTGGGCGTTGGCATTGTTGGCGCCGGTGCCGGCGAGATGATTGCCGAAGCGATGTTGGCCATCGAGATGGCGGCATCGGCCCGCGACCTGGCCATGACCATGCACGCCCATCCAACGTTGTCAGAAACCCTCATGGAAGCTGCCGAATCGCTGTACGGCCTGGCTGTGCATCAGATGCCGGCGAAAAAATGACAACCGAAAAAGCGCACCTGGAGGAGCCTATCATGGTTTATCTGTCTCGCATCTATACCCGGTCCGGTGATAAGGGCGAGACCGGACTGGGAGACGGCACGCGCGTATCCAAGGATCATCAGCGTGTCGCTGCTTACGGCAGCGTTGATGAATTGAACGCGGTCCTCGGCCTGCTAACTAGCCACTGCCCGCAAGCAGCTGAGATCGAGCTGGTCCGCAGCATCCAGAACGATCTGTTCGACGTAGGTGCCGACCTGTGTTTGCCGCAATCCGCCGATGAGAAACCCGGTGCTCATCTGCGCATCCGGGCCGAACAGGCCGAGCGACTGGAGAAAGCTATTGATCGGCTGAATGCTCATTTGACACCTTTAAGGAGCTTTATTATACCCGGTGGCCAGGGGGCAGCCGCCTGGTGCCATCTGGCCCGCACTGTTTGCCGCCGTGCGGAGCGCGAAGTGGTGGCGTTGGCCCATAGGGAAACAGTCAATCCGCAGGTCATCGTCTATCTGAATCGCTTATCGGATCTCCTCTTTGTACTGGCGCGTATCTACAACAATAACGGCCACGATGACATCCTCTGGCAACCGGGCCAGACGCAAGCTTAACCGTTTTTCGGCTTTCGGAAGGTTGATCTCTCTGAAAACCGAAAATTTCAGGATAAATCGACATGTTCACCCTCAGTGCCTTCGCCGATGAAATTTCGCCGGACCCCCAACAACAAATCGACGTACTCCGCTCCTGCGGCGTCCGCCATATTGAGCTGCGCTCGATCCTGAAGACCAACGTTCTCGACCTGACTGACCTGCAAGTGAGCGAGCTGAAATCGCTGCTCGAGCGTCACGGCTTCCGCCTCAGTGCCATCGGCTCACCTATCGGCAAGGTCCAAATCGATCAGCCCTTTGAACCGCACTTGAAGCGTTTCGAGCGAGCCATCGAGCTATGTAAGATTTTTGAGACACCGAATATTCGCGTTTTCAGCTACTACAAACCGGCGGGCAACGACTGGGCGCGTTGGCGCGACGAGGTCATGGTCCGAATGGCGGAGAAGACACGCCGCGCCGAAAAGGCCGGCGTGCGCCTGCTGCACGAAAACGAACACAACATCTACGGCGACGATCCGCACCGCGTCGTCGATTTACTCCAGACCATCAACAGTCCGCACCTGCGCGCCGTCTATGATGCGGCCAATTACGTCTTCTGTGGTTACGATCCGTGGCAGGGCTGGCAAATGACGAAGCCGTGGACGGCGCATTTCCACATCAAAGACTGGATCGCTGGCCAAACGCACGGCTGCCTGGCCGGCGAAGGTCAGGGGCGCATCCCGGAAGTCATCGCCGACGCCGCACCCTCCTATGACGGTTTCGCCACGCTGGAACCGCACTTGCTCGGCGGCGGCCCGACCGGCGGTGTCACCGGACCGGAGTTGTTTCCCCAGGCCGTCGCTGCTTTCAAACGTATTCTCGATCGGGCGAGTGTGAAATATCAGTAATTCGCCTGGCCGCACCAATGGACCACATTGCCCGCACCTCACGCGATTCGTACATTGCCTGCAATGAACTGAGTTTACTGGCGACGGCACTGGCGCCGCCGCAAGTCCTTTTTTGTGAGGCCGGTTAGCATGGCAGAACGCAAATATGTTTATTTCTTTGGCGGTGGCAAAGCGGAAGGCCGCGCCGATATGAAAGAGCTTCTCGGCGGCAAGGGTGCCAACCTTGCCGAAATGACCAACATCGGCCTGCCGGTGCCGGCCGGGTTCACCATTACTACCGAAGTCTGCACCTACTACTACGCCAATAATCGCACCTATCCCCCGGAGTTGAAAGGCCAGGTCGACGCCGCCCTCCGCAAGACCGAAGAAGTCATGGGCGCCAAACTCGGCGATCCGAAAAATCCATTGCTCGTCTCTTGCCGCTCCGGAGCCCGCGAGAGCATGCCGGGCATGATGGACACTGTGCTCAATATCGGTCTCAACGAGGCCACCTTGAAGGGACTCATCGACAAGACCGGTAACGAGCGCTTTGGCTGGGACACGTATCGCCGTTTCGTGCAAATGTACGGCGATGTGGTGCTCGGCCTCAAGCCGCAGGACAAGCACGAGATCGATCCGTTCGAGAAAATCATGGACGAGCTGAAGCATGCCAAGGGTGTTCAGCTCGATACGGAACTGACCACGGCCGACTTACAGGAACTGGTCAAGCGTTTCAAGAAAGCGGTCAAGGAGCGCACCGGCAAGGACTTCCCGGAGGACGCCCACGAGCAGATGTGGCAGGCGATCGGCGCTGTGTTCGGCTCATGGATGAACGAACGCGCCATTGTTTATCGGCGGCAGTACAGCATCCCGCACGAATGGGGTACCGCCGCCAACATCTGCTCAATGGTGTTCGGCAACATGGGCAACGATAGCGGCACCGGCGTTGCCTTCACACGCGATCCAGCCACCGGCGAAAAAGTCTTCTACGGCGAATATCTCCTCAACGCTCAGGGTGAAGATGTAGTGGCTGGCATTCGCACCCCAAAAAAGATCGCCGAACTACAAAAAGACATGCCGGAGGTGTACAAGCAGCTGGAAGAGATCCGCACCAAGCTGGAGAAACACTACCGCGATGTGCAGGACATCGAGTTCACCATCCAGAAGGGCAAGCTGTGGATGCTGCAAACGCGCAATGGCAAACGCACTGGCTTCGCTGCCGTCCGTTTCGCCGTGGACATGGTGCAAGAGGGACTCATCAGTAAAGAAGAGGCGCTCTCGACCCGCCGCATCCCACCCGACGATCTGAATCAACTGTTGCAACCCGTATTTGACCCTGAATCGAAGCGCAAGGCCATCGGCGAAGGCCGGCTTCTGGCCAAGGGCATTCACGCCGGGCCGGGCGCCGCCTGCGGACGGATCAAGTTTCATGCGGAGGACGCGGAAACATGGGTCCACAAGCACAAGGGCACACCGGACGGCCATGTCATCCTGGTGCGCCGCGAGACCAGCCCGGAGGACATTCGCGGCATGCAGGCGGCCGACGGCATCCTGACCGCTTTTGGCGGTGCTTCCAGCCATGCGGCACTGGTCAGCCGACAGATGGGCAAAGTATGCATCGTCGGCTGCGGCGCCCTCAACATCGACTACACCCAAGGCACGGTCAGCGTCGGCGATAAAGTCCTCAAGGACGGTGATTGGCTGTCGATTGACGGCTTCACGGGCGAAGTCCTTGCCGGCCAAGTGGCGACCAAGCCCAGCGAAGTCGTGCAGGTACTCATCGACAAGACGCTGAAGCCAGAGCAATCGCGCGTCTATCAACAGTTCGCCGAGCTGATGAAGTGGGCCGATGAGGTGCGTAAGCTGCGCATTCGCACCAACGCTGACTTGCCCGGCCAGGCCAGCCAGGCCGTCGCCTTCGGTGCCGAAGGCATCGGATTATGTCGAACCGAACATATGTTCTTCGATCACATTCAGCCGATGCGTGAAATGATTCTCGCCGACACGCCGGAAGCACGCAAGAAAGCGTTGGCGAAGTTGCTGCCGTATCAGCGTCAAGATTTCGAAGGCTTATTCAAGGCCATGAACGGCTTGCCGGTGACGATTCGCACGCTCGATCCGCCGCTGCACGAGTTTTTGCCGCACGACGCCAAGGGCCAGGCCGAAGTGGCCAAAGAGTTGGGCGTTGCGCCGGAGAAGATTGCCGAGCGCGTCAAGGCGCTGCACGAGTTCAATCCGATGCTCGGTTTTCGCGGCTGCCGGCTGGGCATCGTTTACTCGGAAATCACCGAGATGCAGTGCCGGGCCATCTTTGAGGCCGCCTGCAACGTGCAGAAATCCGGCATCAAGGTCGAGCCGGAAATCATGATCCCATTGGTCGGCTTCCTGCCCGAATTGCGCGAACAGGCCAAGATCGTACATGAGACTGCCAAGAAAGTCTTTGCCGAGAAGGGCGTTAGCGTGACCTATCTCGTCGGTACGATGATCGAGTTGCCACGCGCTTGCGTGGTGGCCGATCAGATTGCCAAGGAGGCGCAGTTCTTCAGCTTCGGTACCAACGACCTAACGCAGACGACCCTGGGCATGAGCCGTGATGATTACGGCAGCTTCATCCGCCACTATCTGGAGCGCGACCTGTTGCCGCGCGATCCATTCCAATCGATCGATGTGGACGGCGTCGGCAGCTTGATGAAAATGGGTGTCGAAAAAGGCCGGTCCACGCGCAGTGATCTGAAGATTGGCATCTGCGGCGAACACGGCGGCGATCCCGATACCGTCAAATTTTGCCACAAAATCGGTCTGAATTACGTCAGTTGCAGCCCGTTCCGCGTGCCGATTGCCCGCTTGGCCGCAGCGCAGGCGGCACTGGGTAAATAAGACCACCTGGTGGGCCTTGTTACACTCGCCCCCCCCACCCTACGACTGCGACGACTCCTGGTGGGCCTTGCTACGCTCGACGCGCAGCCAAGATGGCAGAAAGCAAAAAAGCTCACCTTGACGATCCGCAGTCGTTGCCGTACCCATATATTATGGGTCGAGAGCTTGCACGCGCTCTCGGTTCAAAACGACCTTTTCTTCCTGATGCCTCGCGGGAGTGAAGACTCCCGCGAGGTTTTTTCCGCGCTGAGCCAAGACGATGTCCACGTTGTTTAACTTGCAGGGCCATCGTGGTGCCCGCGCCCTTTATCCAGAAAACACGTTGCCGTCGTTTGAGGCCGCTCTCGATGCCGGTGTTCGCAGTGTCGAGACCGACGTGCATCTGACGCGCGACGGCGTCGTTGTTCTTTGTCACGATCCTCTGCTATGCGATCCGCCTTGCACGCTGCTCCATCCGGAATTGGCCGCTCCTTCTGCGGTACCGCCGCTGGTGAGCCGATTCACGCTGGCCGAGTTGCGCGGCTATCGCGCCGATGGCAATCCTGACCCGCGCCGTTTCCCTGATCAACGAGTCGCCGTCACACCGCTGGCTGCTCTCTTTGCCGAACAGCATGGACTGCATCCCTATGGCATTCCGACTCTGGAAGAGCTGCTGCAATTCGCGGCGGACTATGCCGGAGAGTTGGGAGCACAGGCCGGCAAGTCAGAGAGACAGCGACAGCGGGCGCGGAATGTGCTATTCGATCTAGAGCTGAAACGTGTGCCGTTCCATCCGGAAACCATCAACGATCACTACGACGGCACAATGCCGGGCTTACTGGAAGAGCGCATCGTCGAGACGGTGCGGCGTTGGAATGTCATCGCACGCACCACCGTGCGCAGTTTCGACCATCGCTGCGTCCGCCTGCTGCGGCAGATGGAGCCGGGACTGACAGGAGCAATACTCATCGCCGAGACGGCGCCGGCGGCGCCGGCGGAGTTGATCGAACGTGCTGAGGCACAGGTGTATTGTCCGGGTTATCTATTCCTCGACAAAGCGATTGTGCGGCAAGTGCAATCGGTTGGGGCGCGCGTGCTGCCATGGACGGTCAACCAACCCGAACACTGGCAGCGTCTGCTCGATTGGGGTGTGGATGGCATCACTACCGACGTGCCCGACCGCTTGGCGCACTATCTGAGAGAGCGCAGTATTGCTTTTTGAATTGCATCGACGAACGAGCCGGAAGCGTAAGCAACGGCAAAGCATCCGTCGCTTACGCTTCCGGCTCGTTTAATGCGCCACCGGTTGCATAGTTGATCGTGCCGGCGGCCGGCCGAACGCGCTCAAATCGCGCAGGAGCCGTGTACACGTCTCTTCGTCGAGCACGAAAACGCCGCTGCGGTCATTATCGGGAACACGAGCATAGCGGCCCTTGGAGTTACTTTCTCCATTGCCAATGTGCAGCACGCGCTTGCCGGAGCGTGTGGCAATTTCCAGGATCAGCTCTGGTTTATCGAGTCCAAACAAGGCCAGGTTGGCGTCCTTGTCCACGGCGTAGCGGCTCAGCTTCAGGCCAGCCAGCGCTGCCAGTGTGTCTTCGACCGTCGCCGTATTGATCTTGGCGTCCGGCTTGCCTGTCGCCTGCCAGGTCGAACCGGTTTTCTCCAGCAAAAACGAAGCACGGTGATAGCGATAATTCAGAGATTCAATATCCACCGCATCCAGTGGTGGCGTCCACACGGTGCGCGGTCGATATTCATCGAGCACCTTCTGACTCAAGTGCGAATCGAGCAGGAACACAAGTTCGCCCCTGGCTAGCCTGGCATAGCGCCGTTCACCTTTCGCTTCCTTGTTGCCGACGAGCAAGTTCAGCACTTCCTTATCACCCGATTGCACGCGCCACTGCGCTTCGGGACGATCGAGTCCATACTTTTTCAAGGTGTCCGTATCGGGCTTTTCGGCCACCAGGGCAGCGGCGCGCAGCCGGGTGAGACGGCCAAGAAAATCATCGAGCAGATCTTGCTCAGCGTCGCCTTGCAGCGGTTCGGTCAGTTTCCACGAACCCTCAACTTTGCGGAAAACAGCATGGCGCGGCCCGCGATCTAATTGCAGACGGTCAGCCTCGCCAAAGTGAGCGATAGTACGATCGCGGAAAGCCAACGGCGCGCTCACCAGCTGTTCCGATAGCGACGCTGGCAGCACAGCTACCACTTTGCCATCGTCCACCAAAGCGAAACGCTCGCCGCTTTCGCCTGCTAGCTTACCCAACTTGATGATGTGTTCACTCGGTCCATCCCCTTCGTTCCCATGCTCTGTGCGAGAACGTTTCAGCTGGATCGTAACGAGGGCCGATGGTTTATCCAGTCCGAACGCATCCCTTTCGTTCCCACGCTCCGTGTGAGAACGAGGGTAAGGATAAGCGGCGATTTGCTCGGCGCGTAGATTGCAAAGTTGCTGCAACAATTGCTGCATTACCTGATCGTCAGCTTTCTCTTTGAGAGGCTTGACTATGTTCCAGCCATTGTCCTTCTTGGCAACTTCTAAATCTTTCGCTCCCATGCGGCGCTGGAGCGCCGTAACCGCAGCAGCATCGCATTTCAGGAGATCATGCTTGACGTAATCGAGATAGCTGCGCTCCATCAAACGAGTCGTCTCCGGCGGTAGCACGGCTACTCCCACCCCCTGATCGATGCGGGCATAACGCGCACCCGGTTGGCCTTCGACCGGCTTGCCCAGAGCGAGAACATGCTCATCCTTTCCCGCTCGCACGGTGATGCGGACAGCCGGTTTGGCCAGCCCATATTTCGCCCATTCGACGCCTTTGCCATAATCGGCGAAACGCTGGGCGCGCAAGTTCGCCCATACGGAGCTTAGCGATGCCACTGCCTCGGTGTCGGCCGGATACGCACCTGCCGGCGATTCTGTCACTTGCCAGCCAGCCTTCTCGTTTCCTCCCTCCGGGTGGGAACGCTCCAGTGTCAACGACTGGTCGCCCGTTTGCGAACGTACGCGCTCCACCTTTGCTGTATCGAGACTCAAAAGTTTGGTATCGAGCAGATCGAGGGCTCCGCGGTCGGCGGCGCGGACAAGGGCAGCGCTAATTGTAAATATCGCTGTATCGTTGCCACGCTTGGCATAGTATGAATCCGCCGCGTTCCCACGCTCTGCGTGGGAACGCACCGGCTTGCCGATTAGCAGCGTATGCTCCTTGTCGTTTTTCGCAAGAACGGGCTTGAGGTGGACGGTCAGTGCCGGCTTGTCCAAACCGTACTCCGCCAGATCCTTCGTCTCGTGGGCAATGTAGTTTTCGACCTTTGGTGCGAGCAACTCCGCTGTCATTTTCTGCACGCTCTCGCCAAAAGCCTGCGCTTCGAAAGGACCGCTGATCTTCCACTCCTTATCGGAGCGCGTTAGGGTGTATTCTTTCTGTCCCGCCTTGTGGACACGCAGCGATTCGATTTCCTCTGGCAGCAATTGCCACAGCGTTTGTGGCCGATAGCTCAATGAGTCGCGTGTCAACTGCTTGTGCAACTCCTCGTTGATGGCGAAGACTGGCCCGCCATCAGCCACGCGGGCAAAATAGCCGCTCTTGCCGCCGCGTGCCTTGCCGACATGCACTTCCTTGGCCGGCTTTTTCTTGTCCGTGAATTCGATGCGAACCGTGATCGATGGTTTGCCGAGGCCATACTGAGCTTCCAACTCGTTTTGTTTCGGCTCCTCTGTGACGAATTCAGCCGCTTCCAGGTGCCCCAAGTCGGCAAGGAGTTGATCGACCCGTGCCGTATCTGCCTCCGCCTTAACCGGACTTATAAGATGCCAAGAATCTTTATCATGCTCGAGTGTCAGTTTTTGGCCCTGGTTGTCAATGGTGATTTTGGCCACATCGGCGGCGTTGAAATCGAACAAGCGCTTGCCGCGATAGGCCAATGCCGAACGCTGGATCAGAGGTGCCAGACTATCGTCCACAGCATTGATGCGCGGCCAATCGTCGGCCATGACGTACAATTTTTTCTTGTCCGTGTCATGCTTGCCGACACGTACGGTCAGCGTCCGCGTCTTTTTCTCGGTGGAACCGGCGGGATGTCGGTCCTCCCCCTTGTTTTCTTCCTCAATGGTGACTTTCACTATAGCTGGCTTGTCGAATCCATATTTTTTAGGATCGTCTTTATCGATAATATCTTTGCCGTGCGCTTGCAGGTCGGACAGCTTGGTTAGCAGGTCCGTCACCTTGCTGTTGTCGGCCTCGGCGCTAAAGGGTTTGACGAGCTTCCAGTTGTCTTTGTCTTTTTCCAGGACGATTGCTTCGTCGCCGTGTTGGATTTCGACACGGCGGGCGTCGGCGCTGTTGAAGCGGGCGATGCGGCTATCGCGCAGCTTATCGAGGGCGACGAATATGTCTTTGAGCTTATCGGCCTTGATCTCGAAGATCTGATCGTTGTATTGCAATTTGGCGTAGCGATATTCTTCCGTCACGGTCGTCAGGCGTTGCTGCGACATGCTCCCAAACATGCCCGGCGGCTGCGGCGCCGGCGCCAGGCGCTGACGGCGACTGGAGACAGAACCGATAAGAAGAGTAACCGTATCGCCTCTATCATTTTTAGCTATGATGATACGTTCGGGATTGGTCAAGCCGGCGCGGACCAGCAGGCCGCCTTGTGTGGCGAAGAACAAGTCGGTAGCCAGCGAAGCGGCATCCCAGCAAGCATGGACGTGCCACAGCCACGGCGAAACGCCGCCGCTGCCGGCAGGTACGAATTGTTCAGCCCACAGATCGAGCACACCGGCCAACAGCGCCTTACGCGCCTCGTCGTCGAGACGATCGCGTACCGGCTCGGCCAACTCCGCCTCTTTCCAGGACTTGCCCGAACGCACCACGGTGAAGCGCACGCCAGCCGTCTTCTTCTCTTCGATGGTCAGGCTCCGCGCGTGCAATTGCTCGACGGTATCGCGGCGATCCTCGCCGCTGATGGTTTCCTTCTCGAAAAGGCGCCGCTCCTGGTAGTAATCGGTCGGTTTATCGAGCGCGGCGATTAGGCCCGGCGCCAGACGCACTACCTCCGGTTTTTTATCCAGACGGACGTAGGTGTCGCGGGAGAAGCGATTTTCCAGATTGTCGCTCTGTGCTTCCCCGAAAGCCAGCGTATGCTCTTCGCCTTCGGTGCGGATCACTACCGTGACAGGCGGATGAGCCAGTCCGAAAGTCAGCAAATCCTTGTCATCGTGAAGAGGCTGCGGCTGGAAACGCGAACGCAAGTTCGTAAGCAAGTCGACAAGCTGTTCGACTTCCAGACGGCGAACGGGCCAGTTGCCCGGAAGTCCCCATTGGCCATCTGCTTTGTGAGTCAATTCGGTGATACCGCTGGGTGCATGGATCTCAAGGCGTTGGATCTTGTCCGGATGCAGCGCCTCCAGAAAGTCGCGTGTGCCTTTCTCCTGGACAGCAGCCGGGCGTGGAGCGAGATCCAAAGCAGGCGGCAAGGGCGGATTGCCATACCACCATAACAATACGCCAGCGCCGGCCAGCACCAGCAGCATGAAAGTCGTCTTGAGATTCATGTGGCGATCTCCTCTGAAAAGCGGTTTCCCATTTGGCAAGCGGGGCAGGGGAATGCCCCAATAGAGGCCGTCGGGGCGTTGACACGCCCTGCTCGCCCGTTCAGAAACCGCATTTTATCGCAAGCGCCGGAACAGCACGACGACAAACCCAAGATAAAGAAATAACACAGGCAAACCCAGGCGAGCGCCCCACAACCACAAGTATTCCGTCGGCGAATCAGGAGGGATGGCCTCGTTGACGCGCGGATAGCTCCACAGATGTTCGTCGCGCGGCAAACGATCGTCGCGGCCCAGTAGCCAGTTGATGGTCTGGACAAACAATTTTTCTTGCGCCGCCGGCAGTTCCTTGCCGGTGAAGAAACCGCCTTGGCCGATGACTGCCAAGCGAACTCGCGCCGGTTTGTCCGCTGCGCTGGCATACCAGTCGGGCGGCAACGTCGTTTCCACGGCCACCCCAATGGGAAACGGTCCCCGACGACGCGTCTCCAGTCCTGTGACGGCCGGCTTTAGCTGCTTGCGCTTGTCCTGATCGCGCTGCGGCTGCTCGAATTGGGGAATACGGCCATCGGTGGGGAAAGGCTGATCCTCATTCCAGCTTTGCGGACTGGTCATAAGGAAAACCGGGTCCATAGGCAGTTGCTCGGCAGCGGTATCCAGCGCTCGCTGGAGTGCACTCAAAGACAGCATCAGCGCCGTCCAGTTGGGCTGCGCCGGCGCGGCCAGGGAGGCGACGGCCAGAGGACGCAGGCTGGGTGGTTCAGGCGGCACATAGTAGACCGGACGCGGATCACGGATGCGAATGTCCAGCGCTTCTTCCTTGCCCAGGCCGCGCGCCATCAGGCGAAGGGCCGCACGGATGCGATTGGGGGGACGAGAAATGTCCATGCTCCCCGGCGGCAGACTGTCGCGCGCGCGCCAGTCCCAAATTAACGGCGGGATTTCGACGCTGGCACCGGCGATGGTCAGGCCGGCGCGATTCTCGGCGAAGCCCTGTTCTTCGGCATCGAACAGCACCGTTTGTTTGAGCATCTTCACGCCCAACTGCGTGAGCAGCTCTTCCAGGCCATCCGGCCGCGGCTCGTCGATGCCGATTTCCTGCGGCCAATTCAGCGGACCGAAACAGGCCAAGATCGGTTTGCCCGCTTTGAGGAACTCCTTGATCGCCTCCACCTGCGCCGGATCAAGGGGATAAACTTGCGGAGCAATGTTACTGAAGCGGTTGGCCGTATTACGCAGCGTCATGCGCGGCACCATCAGTAAATCACAATCCGCCAGCAAGCGTTGCAGCTTGGCCTTGAGGTCGGTCATGCGGCGTTGCTCTTCCAGCTTCGGCTCGTTCATCTTGGCGATGTCGGCTCGCGTCGCCGCCAGCCGCTGCCGATAATCCGAAAGGGCCTGGTCGAGATGCTGAAGATCCTCATCGAGATCTTCTACGTTCTCCCGGATGACCCGGCGTAGCAGCTTATCGCGAGCCGCACTCTCGGTGATGGCGTCTTGCCACAGATCACGCAATTCAGCTAATTGCGGTCTGATTTCTTGCAATTGGGCCAACTCCCGCTGCAAGCGCACCTTGGCAGCATCCGAAGGCGGATTAAGCAACGCCTGGCGATACTGCTGAATCGTCGCATCCACTAGCTGGACCTGCTGGGCATAGTCTTGGGCCCGCTTCACCGCCTGATCGGTGATTTGTTTCAACAGCGATGCCCGCGTCTTTTCGTCTTCAGCTGCTTTTTCCCAGACGGCGCGTTCCTGTTCCGTTTCCTTGCGAGCTTTTTGCAATTTCTCCAGATCGTTCTCGTAGAACCGCTGCGTGCGCTTCAAACCCTCCAGAGTGCTTTCCTCAAGCGAATAGACAGCTGGTTCCAAACCAAGGGGGCCATTGCCTTCTTTCTTCAAGATGATGTCCGTAACGTCGAAGCCGCGCGCCTCCAGAGCGTTGCGCAGGCCGCGCAGGCCGATGTCGCGCTGGCTGCCGGTCGAAAGCACTTCATGGATGGTGGCGATGGCGATGCGTGGCTTCTTTTCACCCAGCCGCAGGATGCGATGGGCGAACGGCTCGACGCCCTGATAAAGCAAAACGAGATTGCCGCGGCCGTCGTGATCGTCTTGCGACAACGTTTTGTCCAGGAGATAGAAGTCGTTGAAACTCAGCTGTTGGACACGCAGTTTGTCGTTCTCCCGGCCACAGAAAAATAAGCTATTTTCCGGAGCGGCTTCGATCATTTTGCGCAGCATCTCGGCATCTTCGCTCACTCGGGATGCTGCTGCAACCCCGCTCGCCACTGTTTCTGTCACCTCTTGGAGGCGTTCTTTGAATTTGTAATCGCGCGCTTGGGTATCGAGCACTTCCACTCGAATGTGCGGACCGATGGTGCGGAATTGTTCGACCAGATCGTGGACTTTCTCGATGACCTTGCGCTCGGCAGCGGAATCGTAATCGTCTTGCGGCTTGTCCGGCATCAAGCCGAAGACCTTGTGGCGATTGTAGACAATAATGGTGGTTTGACTGCCCGGATGCAGCTGGATCAGATCGTTGCGAATTTCTTCCGGCAATGTGAATTGCCGATCGCGTGTGAAGTCCACCTGGACAAAGTGATGATACGACCACAGATTGATCGCCACCAGCGCGATGGCGGCCAAGATGCCCTGCACCACGGCATTGAACCCGAAGGCACTACGGCGCGTCGCGGTGAAGGCGAGAATCACGAGCAACTCGATGAGTAGCGTAAACAGCGCTGCCGCTGCGCCGGCCAGGCACAGGAGCACGGCCAGGTTCTGTTGCGGCGCTTGCCAGGCAGTTTGCACCAGGGCCGTGCCGGTGTCCCAGGCTTGTGGCAAGTCAGTGGCAGCGTGGAGAGCACGGAACTCGCCACGCACAGCAGCGAAGACGCCAGCACCGCAGGCGAGCAAGCCGCCAGTCAAGCCGAGCAGGCGGACCAAAAAATGCAGGCGCGACCAGAATAACCAGGAGGTCATTGCCATCGTCGGGCCTCCAGACTACGAACCGTGAGGAACAAGCAGAACAGGGCCGTACTGCCGTACAGGATAAGGGGGCGCGTATCCAGCAAGCCGCGTGTGAAGGCGCGGTCAAAATGCAGCGGCACACTGAAAAAGTAGACAAGGTTGTAGAGATTTGAGCCGGCCAACTCTGGCCGCCAAAAGCCGCTGCCGATGAAGACCAGGCCGACTGCCAGGGCGAGGATGGCTGCCACCATCTGATTGCGTACCAGACTGCTGATAAACAGACCGATGGCCAGAAACATCGCCCCGGCCAGGAACATACCCGCATAGGTCCACAGCACCGGATACGGATCGAGCAACACGGGCACCTCGAATAAATGCGGTCCCTCAGCATGATAGTGCAGCCAACCGCCGGCGCCGGCCGCTGCACCGCCCAGGACGATCAGCGCCAGCGATACCAGCCGCGCCATCGTACCCAGGTGCGGCAACAACAGCATCAGACCGATCAGCATGCACGCCAGCCCGGCGACGAACGAAATACTCTGGGCCGTCCAGGCATTATGGAAAACCGGTGCCTGAGCGCCGAGCAAGGCCGGCAGATAGAGCAAGGTCGGCAGCCATAACACGGTATAGAATGCCAGACAAGCCAGATATTTACACAACACAACTTGCCAATCGCGCAGGGGCGCCGTCATGAGCATTTCCAACGTGCCGCTGCTGCGCTCTTCGGCGAATAGTCGCATGGTCAACAGCGGCGGAATGAACAGAAACACCAGCCAAAACAGCCGATCGCCGAACATGGTCTGCATGGGCGATTCCGTGCCCACTGGCCCCTTGGCCGTTAAGAGACCCAGCGTGGTGGCGAACAGATCGCCCGTGACGAACAGAAAAACGACCAGCACCACGTAGGCGATCGGTGACAGAAAATAGGCGCTGAATTCACGGCGAATTAAGCTGCGCGCGCGAAACAGACCGACTGCCATCCACACCAGACCAAGTGCCGCGCTGACGAGGAGGACGATCAGCAGTGTTAGCGTCAGCCATTCGCGCCCGTTGAGGCTGAGATTGTTGAACATATGCCTTTCTCCACCAGCCTGCCGTGCCCGCAAAGGATAGCCGCTGCGGGCATGGCGGGCTGGTTTCTCTACGCACGAACCACGGCTTCGCGTTCAATTAAGTCAATGAACATTTCTTCCAGGCTTTGATTTTCCGGTTTCAGATCGACGAGCCGGCCGCTGGCGACGACCTGGCCGCGGTGGATGATAATGGCCTGATCGCACGTCACTTCCACTTCAGAGAGAATATGCGTGGACAGCAGGATGGTGTGTTCCTGCCCCAGCTCGCGGATCAATTTGCGCGTCTCGCGGATTTGGCCCGGATCAAGTCCTGCCGTCGGCTCATCGAGAATCAACACCGGCGGATTGTTGAGCAACACGTCTGCCAGGCCGACACGCTGGCGATAGCCTTTCGACAAGGTGCCAATGAGCTGCCGGCGAACCTCCCGTACCCAACAGCGATCGAGAACGTATTCGACGCGCTTCTTGGCCTCGCCGCCATGTAGCCCCTTGATACCGGCGCGGAAACGCAAATATTCGACGACGCGCATTTCCGGATAAAGCGGACAGTTTTCCGGCATATAGCCGATGCGCCGCCGTACCTCGACCGGCTGCCAAAATACATCGAGTCCGGCAATAGTCGCCCGGCCCGACGTGGCCGTGAGATAGCCGGCGAGGATACGCATGGTAGTAGACTTGCCGGCCCCGTTGGGACCGAGGAAGCCGACCACCTGGCCTTTGGGCACATCGAAGGACACGTTGCGAACTGCCGCATAATCACCGTAATACTTGGTCAAATTGCTGACGTGGATCACGACAGCCTCCTCCTGCGGCCTCAGGGATGCTTCCGGCGAACTTCCGGCATGACGAAATTTGAACATAACGGAAGTACGGCACACTGGCAAGGGGGCATGTCCTCCGCAAAATCCTTGCAATCGCTACTCTGGAGTGCTAATCTCAACTATTGGTGTCGCAACAAAGATAGGAGGTGTTTTCATGTTTTCCCTCACACGTCTTGCGAAGACCGGTTATCTGCTCGCGTTTTCCCTCGTTGTTTTTCTGCTGTTGCCCGCGAAGCCGTCGCCCGCTCAATCTCCCTCCGGTGTGACGACCGGCTTCCGCGGCGCGCCGCCTCTTAACATCACGATTCCAATTGTTAGCGGCGGTAGTGGGATTGGCGGTGGTTTTGGGGGTGGTTTTGTTGGCTTTGGTGGCGGATTTGGAGGGAGTTCTTTCAGCTTTCAAACCACTACCATCACCCTCCCCAATTTGCTCCCCGGAGGAATGCCGCCTCCTACCATGAACCTGCCGTTGAATAACTTTGGTCCAACTGCCTCTCTGTTCGGTTTCGCAGGTTTTCCCCCCTTCCTGGGCTTTCCTTCCTACTCCGATTCCACGGGCGCTCCCTGGTCCCTGGTAACCGCTCTGGGCTTGTTCGGCGGCGGCTTCGGCCTGGGTAGCGGCTTTGGCAGCGGCTTTGGCTTGGGCGGTGGTGGCTTCGGCCTGGGCGGCGGTTTCGGCGGCGGCTTCGGCTTTGGCGGTAGCGGTTTCGGCCTGGGCGGCGGCTTTGGCTTTGGCGGCATGGGAGGCTTCGCCGGCAAGGGCTTCGGCGGCTTCAATGGACGCAATGCCTTGTGAGAAGCGTCCCCAGAAGACTTCTTTGAGAACATGTATCAAGCGGATGTAGCAAGTTGCTGGCGAACGGTCGGCGTAAGCCGGCTGGTAGAGACTCTACCGTCCGGCTTACGCCAGCCGTTCGCCGCTACATCCTCCTGACGATAGCCTCTTTTCCCTCCACCAGCGCTCCCTCGGCACAAGAGCGTCAGCGTGGACGCTAAGGGGGCCGTGCCAGCTCGCGGCGCAGCAGTGCGTTGAACGTCAACAGGCCAGCTTCTTCCCAGGCGCGTTCGATCTCTTCCTTGAGCCGGCGATTGGTTTCTTGAAATGTCCTCCAGCGAGCCGCCTCGGGGTGGGTCGGATCGATGAAGAACCCATCGTGCGTATCGACGCTGAAAACGCATCCCTCATCGTGGTCCACGATTTGCAATTTACAATGCGGATGCAGTGCACTGCCCAGGCGCAGGGTGTAGCCGCGCAGAGCGCCGTCGCGTCGCAGCAACGGTTGACACACGGGAGGAACCAGAACAGACTCGACAGGTTGAGCCATATCGAGAGCGAAGAAGTGTTTTTTTGGAGGCGGAATGGTGTCCGGGCCTTGCGGATAGGCCCGCTCCAGAAAGATGCGGCAGGCGCGCGCCAGCAAAGCGGTCGTCAACCCCTTCATGGTCAACCAACCTCGCAGACCGGGCGGAAAAAACGAGACAAACGGGGCGACGTGAGGGATAATTCGTATAGTGTTTCACCGGCAACGGCGTCTGTCAACCCTCGTGAGTTTAGGGTATGGTCCAGCGTCACACTCTCTTGGTCGTCGATGACGAACCCGATGTGGTGCAGAGCTTGCAAGATCTGCTGCACCGCGAGTATCGCGTTCTTGGCGCCACCCGCGCCAAGGAGGGCTTGCGGCTGCTGCATGAGCAGCCGGTCCACGTGGTCATGACCGACCAGCGCATGCCAGAGATCAGCGGTGTCGATTTTCTCCGCAGTGTCCGCCGCGATCGGCCCGAGGCCATCCGCTTGCTCTTCACCGGCTATGCCGACATCAAGGCTGTCATCGACGCCATCAACGAAGGCCATGTTTACCGCTACATCACCAAGCCCTGGGATCCCGACGAATTGCTGACAATTCTGCGCCAGGCCGGTGAGCAGTACGATTTGCTGCAAGAACGCCAACGCTTGCTCGAGGACTTGCGGCGTAAGAACGAAGAGCTGGAACAAGCCAACGCCGAGCTGCAGCAAGCCAATCTCTTGAAGGAAGGATTCATCAACGTTGCCAGCCATGAATTGCGAACACCGTTGACCATTCTGTTGGCTCTGCCGGAGTTGGCCCTGCGGATGCGAAACGCGGACCCTTTAACGGCGGACTGTTTGCGGCGCATCCAGGAGGCGGGAAGCCGGCTACATCGTCTGGTAGAGCAAATCTTGCACATGCTGCGTGCGGGGCGTTTCGAGCGGCCTCTCGAATGCCGACCGACCGATTGCGCCGCCTTGATCGGCGAAGCTATCGAGGGCGTTCGTCCTTTTATCGAGCAGCGGCGGCAGCGGCTCGTTGTCGATCTTGCTCCCGAGTTGGGCTTCCTCAACGTGGAAGCGGAGAAAATCCGTATCTGTCTCGATCATTTGCTCATCAATGCTATCAAGTTTACGCCCGACGGCGGCACCCTCTGGGTGCGTGGCTGGCGCGAGGGGGCGACGGTGTGTTTGCAAATCCGCGATAACGGCATCGGTATCGCTGCGGAGCAGCTGCCGCACCTGTTCGAGCCGTTTTTCACCGAGATAGACGTATCGCGGCACTGTTCGGGACAGTTTGAATTTGGCCGCCGCGGGTTAGGGCTGGGACTCAGCGTGGTGCGTGCATTCGTGGCCATGCACGGCGGCACCGTGGACGTGGCCAGCACGCCCGGCCAAGGATCGACATTCACGATCCGGCTACCGGCAGACTGGCAGGAAGCCTGCAACAGGAGAAGCCCATGACCGATATTTCCGAAAGTTATCTGCTGCACGTGCTCATGGAAAACGTGCCGGATTCCATCTACTTCAAAGATCTGGAAAGCCGCTTTATCCGCATCAATCGCGCCCTGGCCCAGCGTTTCGGCCTGTCCGATCCTGCCGAGGCCATTGGCAAGACCGACTTCGATTTCTTCAGCGCGGCACACGCCCAGCAGGCTTATCTCGATGAACAGGAAGTGATTCGCACCGGCCAGCCGTTGGTAGCGCGCGAGGAAGCCGAATATTGGCCGGATGGCCGCGTCAACTGGGTTTCGACCACGAAATTGCCGCTGCGCGACCGCCACGGCGCCATCATCGGCACCTGCGGTATCTCGCGCGACATTACCCAGCGCAAGCAGATGGAAGATGCCCTGCGCCAGGCCAAGGACCTCGCCGAGGCCAACGTCACACGCACCCGCCTCATCGTCGACAGCGCCTACGACGCCTACGTTGCTATGGATGCGAATGGCTTCGTCATTGACTGGAACCGCCAAGCGGAGCTGACCTTCGGTTGGCCACGCCAGCAGGCCATCGGTCGTTTGCTGCATGAGCTGATTATTCCGCCCTTCTACCGGGCAGCACACGTGGCCGGGGTACGGCACTTTCTGGAAACCGGCGCAGGGCCGCTGCTTAATCGCCGCGTCGAAGTCCCCGCCCTGCGCCGCGACGGCAGCGAGTTTCCTGTTGAGATGACGATTTCACCGATCCGCTATGGTTCTGAATGGATCTTCAGCGCTTTCCTCCACGACATCACCGAGCGCAAACAGGCCGAGGCCGAGCTACGCCAGGCGCGCGACGCTGCCGAGGCAGCCAGCCAAGCCAAGAGTGAGTTTTTGGCCAACATGAGCCATGAGATTCGCACGCCCATGAACGCCATCATCGGCCTGACCGAACTGCTTCTCGATACGCCGCTCAACGCCGAGCAACGCGATTACCTGGAGACCGTCAAGAAATCTGCCGATGCCCTGCTATCGGTCATCAACGACATCCTCGATTTCTCCAAGATCGAAGCCGGCAAGCTAGAGTTGGAATATTCGCCCTTCGACCTCCACGACATGCTGGGCGATATGCTCAACACGCTGGCCCTCCGCGCCCATCAAAAGGGACTGGAGCTGGCCTGCCACATCGCCCCGGAAGTCCCCGAAACGGTGATCGGCGATCCAGTGCGGCTGCGACAGGTGCTTATCAATCTGGTCGGCAACGCCATCAAGTTCACCGATCGCGGCGAGGTGGTGGTGGACGTGCAAATGCTGAAGGCACAACGAGCCGGAAGCGATGGCAACGGAAGGGTGTGTATGCTGCATTTTCAGGTGCGTGATACAGGCATCGGCATCGCGGCGGACAAGCAAGCGATGATCTTCGAGGCATTTGCGCAGGCGGACAGCTCGACAACGCGACGTTTCGGCGGCACAGGACTGGGCCTGGCCATCTCGTCGCGGCTGGTGCAGCGGATGGGCGGACGCATTTGGGTGGAGAGCGTGCTGGGCCAAGGCAGCACGTTCCATTTCACGGCGCGTTTTGTGCGGCACAGCGAGGCGCTGGAGCAGCCGCTGCGACACCCGCCCGATCGGCTGCATGGCTTGTCCGTATTGGTAGTGGACGACAATGCTACCAATCGCTTCATCCTGGCGGAAACGCTGACGCAATGGCAAATGCGGCCCACCACGGTTGAGAGTGCCGCCGCTGCGCTGGAGGTGCTGGAGGCGGCCCATCAAGCCGGCGAGCCGTTCGCCCTGGTGCTGCTCGACGCGCAGATGCCGGAAGTGGACGGCTTCATGCTGGCCGAGCGCATCCGCGAGCATCCCGACCTGACCGGAGCCACGATCATGATGCTCTCCTCGGCCTGTCAGCCGCTTGAAGCACGCCGCTGTCAGGAGTTGGGACTGGCCGCCTATCTAACCAAGCCGATCCGGCAGGCAGAGTTGCATCGGGCCATCTTGGTCGCGCTGGGCAGTGCCGAAGTGCGGCCGCCAGCCCCGCCCCCGCCGCTCCCGCGAGTCGAACGAACACTCCGCGTGCTATTGGCCGAAGACAACCCGGTCAACCAAAAGCTGGCTGTGCGCTTGCTGGAAAAACAGGGCCATACCGTCGTGGTCGCCGCCAATGGACAGCAAGCCGTCGAGGCAGTGCAGCAGCAGCCGTTCGATCTGGTGCTCATGGACGTGCAGATGCCGGAGATGGACGGCTTCGAGGCCACCGCCGCTATCCGCCGGCTCGAACACGGCACCGGCCGTCATCTCCCCATCCTCGCCATGACCGCCTACGCCATGAAAGGCGACCGCGAGCGCTGCCTGGCTTCCGGTATGGACGATTACATCAGCAAGCCCATTCAGCCGCGCGAGCTGTGGGAAAAGATCGACCAGCTCGTACAACCAACCGACCGCGCTAGCAAGGAAGAAACCGCTGCTAACAAGGAAGAAACGGCTGCCAGCATTCTCGATCGCGATGCCATTCGCGAGCGGCTCGGCGGCGACACGAAGTTGCTGCGCGAGCTGATTGACATGTTTTTTGCCGATTGTCCGCATCTGTGGCAGAATGTCCGCGATGCGCTCGCGCAGGGCGATGCCCCCCGGCTGAGCCGGGCAGCCCACACCCTCAAAGGCGCTGTCGGTGTCTTCGGGGCCAAGGCCGCACACGAGGCAGCGGAACGACTGGAACAGCTGGCCAGCAAAGGCAACCTCGCCCAGGCCGCCGAGGCCGCTGCTCAGCTGGAGGCGGAATTGGAGCGTCTCAAGCCGATGCTGCGCTCTTTCGACCCAACGCTAGGTTAGGACGTCTTGCCCGCCAGTCTGTGCGCTCTTGAACCCTATACCGTGGTATACAGAGACAATTGCTGGAAGGAGGTGATGTTTGTGCCGCCGCTGCGCATCGGCCAACTGGCTCGTCTGGCCAAGGTAAGCGTACAAACGCTGCGCTTCTACGAACGCAAGGGCTTGTTGCCGCCGCCACCGCGGCGGCCGTCGGGATACCGGGAATATCCGTTGGAAACGGTGGAGACGGTGCGCTTTATCCATCGTGCCCAGGAATTGGGCTTCACGCTGCGGGAAATTAAAGAATTACTCGATCTGCAAAAGGTGCCGCGCTCCACCTGCGGCGATGTCGTGGCAGTGGCCCAGCGCAAAATCCAGGAGATCAAGGAAAAAATCAGCGACCTGCGGGCCATGCAGACAGCCTTGAGCAAATTGCTCACCCAGTGCAAAGGCGACGCTCCCATCTTGCAATGCCCCATCATCGCCGCCCTGGCCGGCAAAAGAGAAACCCGGTAAACCCAGGGCCAAGTCTGTCTCCAATCGCAGGAAAAACCAAAAATTACCCTTGAACTCGATACCAAAGTATAAGCCGATAATGCTCCGAAGAAGGACGTGCCCATAACATCCCTTTCGCATGGGAGGA
>Ga0209061_1000794_pt1 | contig 67745 bp, 67 predicted proteins | sample Coa_R1_10_FD_187157 | JGI IMG/M metagenome (GOLD analysis project Ga0209061, IMG submission 187157) | Surface soil microbial communities from Centralia Pennsylvania, which are recovering from an underground coalmine fire - Coalmine... | ecosystem: Environmental > Terrestrial > Soil >... | reverse complement strand
GATCAGGTGGAAGATCCCCGCGGCGATCAGCAGGATGCCGAGCAGCACGGCGATCACGGTGAGCGAGCCGCTCGGGTGAAAGGCGACGATCAGCCCGAGTATCAGCGTCACCACGCCGAGGAACAGCCGGCCGCGGGCGTAGCTGTCGCATGGCCTGGTGCCCGCCTCTCGGCGGGTAGATGCGCCCCGCGGGCCCATCAGGGCCGGCTGCATCCTCGGCGGTAGCGTCTGCTGGGCAGCACCTGCCCCGACCAGCCATAGCAGGACTGCCAGGGCGGTACCGGTCATTTCTTACCTTCGTTCTTCCATTGGCGGTACGTGGACGTGCCAGGGCGGCAGGTCTACGGACGGTCCCGGACCCGTCCGCGGTTCGCGGCCGGTCGGCAGATCCCAGCGTGGCGCCGGACGGCGCCGGCGCGTCACCCCGGCGGGATGATTCGGCGCGTTCTGGCTGCGCGCGAGCCGCCCGCGCGTTCACCCGGGCCGGGTGGCGCGTAAGGCCTGCGGAATGAGGACGCTTGGAACGAGCCGGGCCTGTATTCCCCATTCCCGCGCCGGTCGCAAAAGGAGCCGAACCGTGCCGAGGACCGCCGCGAGATGCGTTCTCATCTGCTGGATTGTCGTGCTCGGCTGCCTGGCGACGGCGTGCAGCCAGGGCAGTTCGGTCAAGCAGGCCGCCAGCAGCCTCGCATCGAGCAAGGGCGTGACCGTCACGCCAACCCCGCCGGCCGCGACAACCCCCGCGGCGACGACCACGGCGCCCACGGCGACGGCGACGGTCACCGCACCCCCGAGCACGGCGACGGTGACCGCGCCCGCCACCACGGCGCCGGCGCCCGCGGTCGCGACGCCCGCTACGGCGACGCCGACCGGTGCCAGCGAATCCGGCTCGTCACTCGTCTGGCTGTGGGTCGCCCTCGCGGCAGCAGCCGTCGTCGTGATCGCCCTGATCGCCTGGATCGTGTCCGCCGGCAGGCGACGCACGACCGCCAGGGCCGACGGGCGCACCCGGCTGATCGACGCCTACGCGAAGGGCTCCGCACTGCACGACGCCATGGTGGCGGCCGAGGCCCCGGGCATGCTGAGTTCGGCTGATGCTGCTGTCCGCTGGTCCGATATCCAGCGCCGCGCGGACGACTTCGGCCAGACGCTCTACAGGCTGCGGGAATCCGCGGCCGATGAGGACGGCGTTCGCATCGAAGCCGTCCTCGCGTCGCTTCAGGCCGCGCGCTCCGCCATGGAGGCCGAACGATCCGGGCAGTACGCCGCAGGAGCGATGTCAGACGTGGTACGGGATCGCCTCTCGTCCTTCATGGCCGCCCTGCAGGACCTGCGGGAGCCGCGTGTCCGGCCGGCCTGAGGCGCCGTCGGCGCGCCCGCGCCCTTATGCCGGCTCGCCGTCGCTGGGGGTATCGGTGCTGGTGGCGGTGCGCTCGTTGTCTTTGATCCATGCGGTGGCGTCTGCGTGGGCGCGGTTGAGTGTGGCGTCTACCCGTTCGTCGCCTGCGTAGATGTCTCGCGCGTCGACCACGTCGGTGACCCCGGTGGCGCTGAGCTGGTCTTGGATCTGCTCGCCGGCAGACACGACAACGAGCTTGCTGCCAGAAGCAGTGAGCGTTGTGGCGTAGCGGCACAGCACCTGCATGAACGCGGTGCCGAGATCGGTGCGCTCGCGCAGCCGCACGATGACCACGGAGTTGCCGACGGCGGCGGCGCGACCGGGCGCCTGCCGCCTTGGCCAGCGACGAGGCCGACATGGAGCCGCCGACCGGCATGCCCCGGAAACTCCCGGCGATCACGTTCGCGGCGCCCTGGCCGATGAAGTCGCGGGACGCGTCCGGGCAGCTGCCGTCCGGGTTGGGGAACGCGGCGGAGATGGCCGCGCCCTGGATCAGGTCGATGAACGCCAGCGACAGCGCCGGCACAAGCAGCGACGGGACCAGCCGCAGCACCGGGGCCACGGGCAGCGGCAGCGAGCGGGAATGGCGCCGAGCCCGCCGACGAGGGCGACGCTACCCCAGCCGAGCAGCGCGACGCCGGCCGAGGTGATGACGACCGCGCCCACGAGCCCCAGCGGGCCGAGCCTGGTCCGCTCCAGCGAGCCGCCGATCGTGCCGAACAAGTAGGCATACAGGCCCGACAGCGGGCTGACCCCGGCGAGCAGGCCGGCGGCCGGGCCGTCGGGCACGCTCTCCACCCCGAGCACCAGGCTACCCGCCAGGGATGACCCGTTGCGCTGCCGTCACGATGAACAGCACGCTGAGCCCGGCCATGACCGCCGCGACGGCCCAGCCGGCCGCGGCGAGCCGCCGCGTGATCGCCCGGGTTCCCATCACCCGCGGATCGCGGCCCAGCCGGACCAGCAGCACCACGCCTACCGGCGTGCCGAACCCGCCGATCACGCTGGCCGCCTCGAGCATGCCGATGAGGGGGACGCCGGCCAGCGCCACCGCGAGCGCGAGCGCGGCCGACACGGTGAGCACGGCATAGAAGCCGAGGGCGCTGCCGACTCCCCGCGACAGCCCGCGGGGCCAGTCGAACTGCGCGCCGACCGCGTGCGCGGTCGTGGCCATCAGGACCGGCAACGCGACCACCGCGGAGATCACCAGCCCCGCGGCGAACAGGTCGGCCGCCGCCCGCCCGGCCAGCGGCCGCAGCGCCGCGGCAGCCTGGGCCGCCGAGGACACCGTGGCGTGGCTACGGCCGAGCGTCGCCGCGGCCGCCACCAGCATGAACCACAAGATCGCCGCGGTGGCGAGCGCGCCGGCGATCGCGCCCGCCCTGGCCCGGGCCAGCCCGGCCCGCGTGCAGACGGGCTGCTCCTCCACGCCGCGCCCGATCGTCTCCCACACCTAGACGTAGCTGGTCAGCGTCGTGCCGAGCAGGGCCAGGCTGCCGGCCACCGCGTGCGCCGAGAGCACCGGGACCACGGTCTCGCCCGCAGCACGGCGCCCCAGTCCGGACGGGCCAGGAAGGCGGCGGCGCCGAAGGCGAGGAAGCCAAGCAGCAGGTACCGCAGCACCGCCACCACCTCGTCGTACTGCCGGCCAGCAGCAGCGCGACAAGTGCGACGGCGAGCGGCGCGACCAGCCAGCGGTAGTCCACCCCGGCCAGCAGCCCGGCTCCGGCCGCGCCCGCCACCAGGTCCGCGGCGATCGTCACCAGGTTCACGACCACCACCGAGACAAGCAGGATGACGGACGCGCACCGGCCGAAGCGCTTGCGGGTCAGCGACTGCAGGTCATCCCGCGCCACCACGCCGACCTGCACGGCGATCGACATGACGATCGCGAGCAGCGGCGCGACCAGCACCCCTACCCAGGACAGCTGATAACCGGCCTGCGCCCCGACCGCGGCTGCCGTGCCGACATTGGTGGGATCATTATCGGATGCCGCCGCGAGCAACTCCGGACCGATGCCGCGCAGCGGTCCCGGTCCGCGTCCCACGCCAGTCAGCGGGCCGGGGCCCACGCCGGGATCCGGTCGTCCGGCAGCACTGTGCTGTCTCACTCCGGTCATCGCGTGATCCTCTCGGCCGCCACGTACACGATTCCCGGCGATAAGCCCCGCCGCCTCCCCTGCGCGGGGTGGTGTCCGGCGGAGCTGCGATGACAAGATGATCAGGGCCTGGCGTTCCTGAAGCGGCCTTTCCGCTCGTTCCAGGTCGCACCCGCCACGGCCCCAGGCAGGATCACCGCCCCGATCGGGATGAACCAGGTCATCAGGCTGAAGACGACACCGATCGTGCCATAGCGCCGTGACGATGGCGGGCCGCACCAGGAAGCGCCACGATACCCGCCGAACGGGCGGTGGTGCGCGGGCCCGCATCTCGCATTGAGAATGCACCCATGGCACATGGTTTCGTGGGCTTCGTCGGCTTCATCTTCCTGATCCTGGTGCTGGCCGCGGTCGGCAGCCGGCTGCTCGGCGTGCGCCTGTCGCTGCGACGAGCGCTGCTGACCGGCTTCCCCAGCCTGGTCGCGGGTTTCGTTCTCGGCTACCTGGTGAACCGGCGTCATCCGGGCCAGGTCACTCCGCTGGTGGTCGTCGCCTCGGTGGTGGCCATGATGCTGCTCACGGTCCTGGCCGAGCTGCTGGCCAGGCCGGGACGCCGCGGTCGGCGGGGTGGCCCGCCCCGTCCGCTGCGGGCGCTGCGGCGGATCACGCGGAGTGTCCGCAGGTACGGGCAGCTGGCCCGGATCGCGGCCCGGCACGGGCTGGCGGGGTTCTTCGGCGGCAGGCGGGCGGAGGCAGGCGCGCCCGGCCAGCTCGCCCGCAGGCTCCGGCTGGCGCTGGAGCAGTCAGGCCCGATCTTCGTCAAGCTCGGCCAGGTCCTGTCCACCCGGACCGACCTGCTGCCGGCCCCGGTCACCAACGAACTCGGCAGGCTGCAGGACCGCGTCTCCCCGGCGCCGTGGCCGCAGATCCAGGAGTCGCTCGAGCAGGAACTCGGCACCAGCCTCGGCGACGTCTTCGATGAGGTCGACCGCGAGCCGCTGGCGAGCGCCTCTCTCGCCCAAGCCCACGCGGCCTGCCGCCGCGGCGGCCATCCGGTGATCCTCAAGGTGCAGCGGCCCGGCATCGCGGACCTGGTCGAGCGGGACCTGGACATGATCCGCCGGCTGACACGCCGGCTGGAGTCACGCGCGGAGTGGGCCCGCAACTACCGCGTCGCCGACCTCGGCCGCGGCTTCGCCGACGCCCTCGCCGAGGAGCTGGACTTCCGGGTCGAGGCGCGCAACATCGCCGCGGTCGCGGCGGTGGCGCCCGCGGGCGCCACCGTGCTGATCCCCACCGTCCACGCCGACATCTCCAGCCGGCGGCTCCTGGTCCTTGACCGGTTCGACGGCGTCAGCATCCGCGAGGCAGGCCCGCGGCTGGACGAGCTGGGCGCGGACCGGCAGGATCTCGCCAGGGAGCTGCTGGCCTGCCTGCTGAACCAGATCCTCGTCCAGGGCACGTTCCACGCCGATCCCCATCCCGGCAACGTCCTGGTGCTGCGCACCGGGCAGCTTGCGCTGATCGATTTCGGCTCGGTGGGCCGGCTCGACATCCGGCAGCAGGCCGCGCTCCGGCGCCTGCTGACGGCGGTCGCGCAGCGCGACCCCGCGGAGTTGTATGAGGCGGTGACCGAGCTGGCGGTCACCCCCGTCCAGGACGAGGAACAGCTCGAGCAGACTCTCGCGGCGTTCATGACCCAGCACCTCGGGCACGGCATGAACGCGGACCCGGCCCTCATCCGCAGCCTGCTCGCCGTGCTTGCTCAGGGAGGGATCGCCTTCCCGCCGGTGATCGGCGGCGTCTTCCGCGCGCTGATCACCCTGGACGGCACGCTCCGGGTCCTCGCGCCTGGCTTCGACACCGCCGCCGAGTCCCAGGCGGTCGCCAGGCAGCTTGCCGGAGAGCAGCTTGCCCCGCAGTCGCTGCGCGATGCGGCCGCCGGCGAGCTGGTCACCCTGCTGCCCATGCTGCGCAAGCTGCCGCGCAGAGCCGACCGGATCAGCGCCGCGCTGGCAGCCGGGCGCCTTACCTCGAACCTGCGGCTGTTCAGCGACCCGCGTGACGTCTCGGTGATCACCGCCCTGGTCAACCGGGCCGTCCTCGGCCTGGTCGGCTCCGCGCTCGGAGTGATGTCCGTGCTCATGCTGCTCGGCCGTGGCGGCCCCGCCGTCGCCAGGGGGGTTACCGTGCTCCAGCTCTTCGGCTACATCGGGCTGTTCCTGAGCGTGACGCTCATCCTGCGGGTCGTCCTGGAGGTCATCAACCCCGGCCGCTGACCCGGTCCTCATCCAGGCCGGCTCCGGCGCCTTGCGTGAGCGTCGTCTCAGCCACGGCACCGGGCCTAGCGGATGCGCCCGCTGTGCACGGCGGCGGCCAGCACGGTGAGCCAGGCGAGCACGACGCCGATGACGATCCGCTCGACGAGGCCGAGGTAGTGGCCGCTCATGACCGTCGCGATGAACAGCAGCGGTGTGGCCATGCCGGTCAGCGCGCTGTAGCGGGACAGCCACGGCAGGCCGCGCAGTCGGCGGGACATGGCGAGGCCGCCGACCGGGACGGCGATGAAGAAGATGACAAGGGCGGCGCCGAAGTGCAGCGCGCCATGGAACGTCTTGACCTGGCCGTGCGGGTCGGTGACGAAGATGCCGGCGACCAGGAAGGCCGCGCCGGCGGCGCCGACCATGCGCGCGGCGAGTCGGCCGGCGCGGTCGGAGCCTGCCGTGTGCCACAGGGCGAAGGCCAGGCCAAGGACGGCGGTGCCGACGACGATGAAGTTGGCGATCATCGCCCAGCCGTAGCGTCCCAGGCTGAGCTCGCTGCCGAACCGGCTGATGGCGTCGTAGTCCGGCGTTATCTGGCCAAGCACGATCATGATCGCGAAGAACAGGCCGGGGACGGCCATGCCAGCAACGCCGGCCACGCGGCCAAGGCGGCTTCCGGTCCCTGCCGGGGCCACAGGCCGGGTATTCCGCTGGGAGCGGGCGGTTATGGTCATCGGGACCTCCGGCTATGCGCCGCCGGCGGCATCTCCACCGGCTGGTCCCACGGTGGCAGCTGGTGCCGGCGCTGTCATCCGGCCGGGGATGACACCATGCCGCCTCCACCGGGAGTAGCCCGCGCCCCGGAGTACTCCGGCAGCCGCGGCCGCCGGCCAGCGCCCGGACCAGCGTCGACTTGCCGGAGCCGCCGCGCCCGGCTCCGTCCGGCTTCGACGGCGATCACTGCCCGGCGCCGTCCGGCTCGAACACGGTGGGGATGGCGGGGTAGCCGCGCGACAGCTGCAGCGCGTACGGCGGCAGCTCCGCGAGCGCCTCGCGGTGCCGGGTCCGTGCCGCCGCCACGGATTCGCGGCCCACCACCTCGCCGCCGCTGACCAGCGGCACCAGCAGCTCCCGGTCCAGCGGTCCGGGCCGTGCCGGGACCAGGCTGATCCGTTCGGCCAGCGCGGTGCCGTGCTCGTCGCGGCGCCGCACCGCCCACTTGCGCCCGCCGCGGCCCGGCTTGCCCACCGACCGTTTCGCCACCGGCTGCAGCGGGCCGTCCTCGCGGTCGTCGGCGGCCCTGGCGACCAGCTTGTACACCAGCGCCGCCGTCGGCGCCCCGGACCCGGTGACCAGCGAGGTGCCGACCCCGTACCCGTCGACCGGGGCGGCGGCGAGCGCGGCGATCGAGAACTCGTCGAGGTCGCCGGTGACGATGATCCGGGTGCCGGTCGCGCCGAGCTCGTCGAGCAGCGACCGGACCTGCCTGGCCAGCACCGGCAGGTCCCCGCTGTCGATCCGTACCGCGCCCAGGCTCGGGCCTGCAAGCTCCACCGCGCAGCGCACCGCGCGGGCCACCTCGTAGGTGTCCACCAGCAGCGTGGTCTGCTTGCCGAGCGCCTCGAGCTGGGTGGCGAACGCGTGCCGCTCGCTGTCGTGCACCAGCGTGAACGCGTGCGCGCTCGTCCCCGCGCTCGGCACGCCGAACTCGCGCCGCGCCTGCAGGTTCGACGTCGACGCGAAGCCGGCCAGGTAGGCGGCGCGCGCGGCGGCGACCGCGGCCCGCTCGTGCGTGCGCCGCGAGCCCATCTCGATCAGCGGCCGGCCGGCGGCGGCGGTCACCATCCGGGACGCGGCCGAGGCGATCGCGCAGTCGTGGTTGAGTATCGACAAGATGACGGTCTCCAGCAGCACCGCCTCGGCGAAGGTGCTCTCCACGACGAGGATCGGCGAGCCGGGGAAGTAGCAGTCGCCCTCGGCGTAGCCCCAGATGTTGCCCCCGAAACGGTACGATCGCAGGAACGCGAGCGTCGGCGAGTCGACGATGCCCGCGCCGCCGAGGAAGTCCAGGTCGGCCGGGCCGAAGCGGAAGCGCTCGATGGCGTCGAGCAGCCGCCCGGTGCCGGCCACCACGCCGTACCTGCGGCCGTGCGGCAGGTGCCTGGCGAACACCTCGAAGACGGCCCTGCGGTGCGCCGCGCCGCTGTGCAGCGACGCCTGCAGCATGGTGAGCTCGTAGTGGTCGGTCAGCAGCGCCGTCCCCGCGGTTTCGGCCGCGGCGGTCCCGGGTACGGCGGTCCCGTCGCCGGACGTGATCTGGTGGTTCACCGGACTGGTCACAGGTGGAAGACTACGGACTGGGAGGTGGGTAGTTGTGAGCGTGGCGCCCGCTGAGGTGGACCTGCCGCGGTCCGCGGACAACCCGGTGACGGACAAGCCGTGGGTGACCATCGTGTGGAACGACCCGGTCAACCTCATGGACTACGTGACCTACGTGTTCCAGAAGGTCTTCGGTTACCCGAAGAAGAAGGCCACGCGGCTGATGCTCGACGTGCACCACAAGGGCAAGGCGGTGGTGGCCACCGGGGCCAGGGAGGCCATGGAGCACAACGTCGAGGTACTGCACGGCTACGGCCTGTGGGCCACCGTGCGGCAGCAGGGCTGACCCGGGCCGGCATGGAACCGTTCCGGCGGGTCCGCGGCGGCGGCGTGCGGGCCTGGCTCGCCGCCGCCGAGGCCTCGCTGCTGCGCAGCCTGGTCGGCCAGGTGATGACGCTGCTCGCGCCGCAGCCGCCGGATGCCGCCGGCCCAGCCGGGGCCCCGCCCCGCGACGCCGCCGCAGACCCTGGCGACCTGGCCAGCCTGGAGGCGATGCTGCGCGACCCGGGCCCGGCCGGACCGCGGCCGCCCGCCGACCCAGTGCTGGCCCGGCTGCTGCCCGACGGGTACCGCGACGACCCCGAGGCGGCCGGGGAGTTCCGCCGGTACACCGAGCCGGGGCTGCGCAGCGCCAAGTGGCAGGCCGCCAGGCAGATGCTGGACACGCTGCCGGACGCCGGCGGACGCGTGATGCTCGACAGCGACGCCGCCCAGGCGTGGCTCAAGGCGCTGAACGACGTCCGGCTGGCGCTCGGGGTCCGTCTCGGCGTCACCGAGGAGTTCGAGGAGCAGTGGGGCCGCCTCAAGCCAGACGACCCGCTGTGGGCCGCGTTCGAGGTGTACGCCTGGCTCGGCGCTGTCCAGGAATCACTGGTCCAGGCGCTGAGCTAGCGCCGGGGAGCAGCCCCTGCTCCCCCCGCCCGGCGGCCAGCCCGTAGGCTCGGGCATCATGCTGATGATCCCGCGCGCGCTGCACGACAAGATCGTGGCGCACGCCCGCGCCGACCACCCCGACGAGGCCTGCGGCGTGCTGGCCGGGCCGGCCGGAAGCGACCGCCCGGAACGGTTCATCGCCATGACCAACGCGGCGCGCTCGCCGACCTTCTACGAGTTCGACTCCGCCGAGCAGTTCCGGGTGTGGCGGGAGATGGAGGAGCGGGACGAGGAGCCCGTTGTCATCTACCATTCGCACACGGCCACCGAGGCCTACCCGTCGCGCACCGACGTCGCGCTGGCCAGCGAGCCGGGCGCGCACTACGTGCTCGTGTCGACCAGGGACGCCGGCCAGACCGAGTTCCGCTCGTTCCGGATCGTCGACGGCGCGGTGACCGAGGAGCCGGTGACCGTGGTGGAATGATCCCGGCCGGCGCCGAGTTGGCAACGAAGGCGAAACAGCGGAAATCCGAGGAGCGTTGTTCATGGCCATCGAGGTTCGCATCCCGACGATCCTGCGCGGCTACACCGGCGGCGCCAAGCAGGTCACCGGCACCGGGTCGACGCTGGGCGAGCTGATCACCGACCTGGACTCCAGGCACCACGGCCTGGCCGACCGCCTGACCGACGGCGGCGGCCTGCGGCGCTTCGTCAACGTGTACCTCAACGACGAGGACGTCCGCTTCCTTGACGGCCTGGACACCCCCGTCAAGGACGGCGACACGGTCACGGTGCTGCCCGCGGTGGCCGGCGGCGCGCGGCCGCCCGCCGCAGCCCGCTGAGCCCGTTTTTTCTACCGAACGGCCGTCGGCGATGCGCTACGAGAACCTGCTCGACGCCATGGGCAACACGCCGCTGGTGGGGCTGCCGCGCCTGTCGCCGTCCGCCGAGGTCCGGCTGTGGGCGAAGCTCGAGGACAGGAACCCGACCGGATCGGTGAAGGACCGCGCGGCGTTCTTCATGGTCGCGCAGGCGGAGAAGGACGGCCTGCTGTCGCCCGGGGCGACGATCCTCGAGCCCACGTCGGGGAACACCGGCATCTCGCTGGCCATGGTGGCCAGCCTGCGCGGCTACCGGCTGGTCGTGGTGATGCCGGAGAACACCAGCGCCGAACGCCGCGCGCTGCTGCGCATGTACGGAGCCGAGATCATCGGCTCGCCGGCCGCCGGCGGCTCCAACGAGGCGGTCCGCGTCGCCAAGCGGCTGGCCGAACAGAACCCGGGCTGGGTGATGCTGTACCAGTACGGCAACGAGGCCAACGCCCGCGCGCACTACGAGACGACGGGCCCGGAGATCCTCGCGGACCTGCCGGAGATCACCCACTTCGTGGCGGGGCTCGGCACCACGGGGACGCTGATGGGCGTGGGCCGCTACCTGCGCGAGCACAAGCCAGGAACCAGCATCGTCGCCGCCGAACCCCGCTACGGCGAGCTGGTATACGGCCTGCGCAACGTGGACGAGGGCTTCGTCCCCGAGCTGTACGACCCGTCGGTGCTGACGACGAGGTTCTCGGTGTCGTCGGGCGACGCGCTGCGCCGGACCAGGGAGCTTGTCGCGGCCGAGGGCATCTTCGCCGGCATCTCCTCCGGCGCCGCCCTGCACGCCGGGCTGGCGATGGCGGCCAAGGCGGTCGCCGGCGGCGAGCGGGCCGACATCGTGGTGCTGATGGCCGACGGCGGCTGGAAGTACCTGTCCACCGGCGCCTACGAGGGCACGCTGGCCGACGCCGAGGCCCGCCTGGAGGGCCAGCTGTGGGCGTGACCGGTAGGCTGAGCCTCATGTCGCGACCCGACGGACGATCCGTAACCGAACTGCGGCCGGTGCGGCTGGCCCGCGGCTGGCTCGACCACGCCGAGGGCTCGGTGCTGGTGGAGTTCGGCCGCACCAGGGTGCTGTGCGCCGCGAGCGTGGCCGAGGAGGTGCCCCGCTGGCGGCGCGGCAGCGGGCTTGGCTGGGTGACCGCCGAGTACGCGATGCTGCCGCGGGCGACGAACACCCGCGGCGACCGCGAATCGGTCAAGGGCCGCCTCGGCGGCCGGACCCAGGAGATCTCCAGGCTGGTGGGCAGGTCGCTGCGCGCCTGCGTCGACTACAAGGCGCTCGGCGAGAACACGATCATCATCGACTGCGACGTGCTGCAGGCCGACGGCGGCACCCGCACCGCGGCGGTGACCGGCGGGTACGTGGCGCTGGCCGACGCGATCGCCTGGCTGCGGGACAGGAAGCGGACCAGGGGCGACCCGCTGCTCACCTCGGTGGCCGCGGTCAGCGTCGGCGTCGTCGACGGCGAGCCCAGGCTGGACCTGTGCTACGAGGAGGACGTGGCGGCGCAGACCGACATGAACGTGGTGTGCACCGGCGCCGGCGACTTCGTGGAGATCCAGGGCACGGCCGAGCGGGAGCCGTTCGGCCGGGACGTGCTCGCCCGGCTGCTGGACCTGGCGGTGGCCGGCTGCGCCGAGCTGACCAGGCTGCAGCGTGCGGCGCTGTCGGTGACGGCGCCGTCCTGATGGCGGGCGGCACGCTGGTGCTCGCCACCAGGAGCCCCGGCAAGCTGCGCGAGCTGGGCAGGATCCTCGGGCCCCGCATCCCGCTGCTTGGGCTGGACGCGTTCCCGCCTGCCCCCGACGTGCCCGAGACCGGGGCCACGTTCGAGGAGAACGCGCTGGCCAAGGCGCGGGCGATCGCCGCCCGCACCGGCCTGCCCGCGGTCGCGGACGATTCCGGGCTGTGCGTGAACGCGCTGCGCGGCATGCCGGGGGTGCTGTCCGCCCGCTGGGCGGGACGGCACGGGGACGACAAGGCCAACCTGGACCTGGTCCTCGCCCAGGTCGCCGACGTCCCGGACGCGCGGCTTCGCGCCCGGTTCGTGTGCGCCGCGGCGCTGGTCGCGCCCGGACGGCGCCCGGACCGCCCGGCCCCCGGCCGCCCGGACCGCCTCTCGCCCCCGCCGCGGGAGTGGGTGGTGACCGGGCAGCTTGACGGCCGGCTGATCCGGGAGCCGCGCGGCACCGGCGGGTTCGGCTACGACCCCATCTTCGTGCCCGATGGGCACCAGCTCACCACGGCGGAGATGACGCCGGACGCCAAGGACGCGATCAGCCACCGCGGCCGCGCCTTCCGCGCGCTGCTGACGTTCATCACCGCGCTGTTCGAAGACCCCGGAGGAGGCCCATGACCGGCAAGCTCGCACCCGGTGACCCGGCGCCGGACTTCACCCTTCCCGACGCGGACGGCCGCCCCGTCTCGCTGTCGGACTTCCGCGGCCAGCGGGTGATCGTCTACTTCTACCCGGCGGCGATGACCCCCGGCTGCACCACCGAGGCGTGCGACTTCCGCGACAGCCTCGCCGACCTGGGCAGCGCGGGCATCGCCGTGCTCGGCATCTCGCCCGACCCCCCGGCCAAGCTGGCGAAGTTCCGCGACAAGGAGGGCCTCACCTTCCCGCTGCTGTCGGACCCGGACCATGCGGTGCACCAGGCGTACGGCGCCTACGGCGAGAAGAAGCTGTACGGCCAGACCACGGTCGGCGTGATCAGGTCCACGTTCCTCGTCGACGCCGACGGCACGATCGCCACGGCGCAGTACGGCGTCAAGGCCACCGGCCACGTGGCCCGGCTGCGCGCCGAGATCGGCGCCTGACGCCTGCCCGGCTACCGGCCGCCTCCCGGGCCTTGCCGTGCCGCCTCCCGGGCGGCGCCGCGTTACGCTGGTGCTGCGTGGCCCACCGGGCACCAAAGCAAGGTGCCCAGGGGCCCACCGGCTCCGGAGGGCGCCGCCGGGCGGGCGTGGCGAAACAGGCATACGCGGCAGGTTTAGGTCCTGTTGGTGGCGACACCGTGGGGGTTCGAGTCCCCCCGCCCGCACCCGCGGCTGGTGACCGTGACCTCGCCGGTTCCGGGGACGCCGGGCGCGAGCGGTCACCCGGGCTTGCGCCCGGCGCCATGCGGGCCGTGTACCCGGCGGCCAGCCGCCGGGCGCCCGGCGCGTTCCAGAAGTGCAGCACCATGGCGAGGATCACGCGGCCAGGCGCGCGGCGAGTTCCCTGTCGGCGGCGTAGTTCTCCTTCCCGCCCAGCCAGTAGTCGTAGACACGGGCGATGTTGGGTTGTGACGGGTCGAAGCCTCCCAACAGGTTCTCCTTCCCGGCCGACATGCGGTGCCGGAGCGGGCCCCACCGCCCGAGGCCACGGCCCGATGGTACCGCCGCGGTGCCGCGAAGCGGTGGCGGCCGGCCCGCATGCTTCCTCCCGGCCGGAAGCGCGCCGATCTGGATTTACGATCCCTCGTAGTACTACGATGTGTAGGCAAGCGCGCAACCCTGCTGGAGGCGGATTGTGGCCGTCACGGCGATGGCCCGGCCGGTCAGCGCCGGGGACCTGCTGCGGCGGCGGTGCGAGGAGCTGCTGGCCGCCGAGCTGGACCGGCTGGCCCGGCGCGTTCCCGCCCTGCCGCCGGCGCACCTCAGCGACGTGGAGTGGGGGCTGCGCCGGATCATCGACCGGCTGGTGCTGGCGCGGGCCCCGGCGGTCCGCGGCGACCAGCTCGCCGTGCTGTTCGACCTGGCAGACGCCCGATGATGGACGCCTCCTGGACCGAGCACGCCGCCTGCCGCGAGCCGGGCACCGACCCGGAGCTGTTCTTCCCGGTGAGCGAGTCCGGCCCGGCCGCCCGGCAGATCGCGGCCGCCAAGGCCATCTGCGCCCGGTGCCCGGTGGCCGCCGAGTGCCGGGACTGGGCGCTGCGAGCCGGGGAGCCGGCCGGCATCTGGGGCGGCACCACCCCCGAGGAACGCCGCGCGCTGCGGCGGTCCGGGCATGAGCAGGCGCGGCCGGGGGAACACCGCCGGACGGCGCGGCGTTTGACCGTGCAGGCGAGCGCGGCGGCGCGCCCGTCGCAGGTGTGCGTGGACGAGAGACATCGATGGCGCAGTGCGTGACATGCGGGAGCGAGCTGCATCCCGACCGGGCCAGGAAGTACGACTACTGCATGAGGCCCGAATGCCAGCAGAAAAACCTCAAGGGCCTGACCATGGTGGCCATCGGCGTGAACAAGTCGGCGGAGCAGTACCTGATACTGGACGAGCAGACCAGGGACGATCTGGCCAGCGGCAAGTTCGCCGACCAGCGGCGCGGCCTGGTCGGCACGTCCGTGGCGTCCGGCCCTGTCGCTGCTCCCGCCCCGGCCGCCCCGGCCGCCGCGCCCGGCGCGCCCGGCGCGCGCGCGAGGTCCGGCGTGACGGTCAAGGCCGCTCGCCGCGGGCAGCAGTCCCGGCACCAGCCGGCGCCGCGCCGCCCGTGGAGCAGGTCACAGCAGCGGCTGGCGCTGCTGTACAACGAGCAGGGTAAGCGGCCGGACGAGATCGCGCGGAAACTGGGGCTCAGCACGTACACGGTGACCCAGATCATCCTGTCGTCGCGCAATCGCGGGAAGCTGTGAGTCGGCGGGTCACGGCGAGCGGCACGGGCGCCGCCTCGGCCGGGGCTGGCGCCATCGCCGAGGGCGCCGGGCTGCTCTCCGCGGACGACCGCTGCCTGGCGGCCGAGCGGCGCCGCCCCGCCGCCCCGCCGCCCCGCCGCGGCGCCCGGGCGTGACAGCCTGCCCGGGAGCCCTTACCGTCGCCGCGCCCAGGCTGCCGACCGCAACGATGGCACATCGGTGTGGCTATTACCACCGCGATGGCACATCGTTGCGGGCCGGCCGCCGGGGCACCGGGCGCCATTACCGGACAAAGCGGGCAACCGGGCAAGGCGGCGGGGCGGCGCGCCGGGAGCGCGGCGCCGGCCCGCGGGAGGCGACCTGATCCGGGTGATTGCCCAGCGCCGCCACCGCCCCGGCCCCCATCGACGGGCCGGGCGGGGCCGGCACCTCCCGGCGGCGGAGGTGACGATGAGCAAGCACTGCGGCAGCCCGCCAGCGACGCGCCCAACACGCCCGGGGCCGCCTGACGATGTGCCCGCCCCGCCGCCCTGGCACAATCAAAGAATTCTTTTGACCGAACGGCCGGTGGTTCCCCCTTCCCTGGCCCCGTTCACGTCCCGCGATGGAAACGGAGCGCGTGATGGCTGATGCCGACGCAGCAAGGCCCGCCGACCAGGAGACGCTGGTAGCCGACATCGACCGCACCCGGGCCGAGCTCGCCCGCACGATCGACGCGATCGCCGACCGGGTGAGCCCGAGGAACAACGCCCGCCGCGCCGCGCAGCGGATCCGCCAGCGCGCCGCGCAGCTGGACCCGATCCTGGCCGCCGCGGCCGCGGCCGCGGCCGCGGTCGGCCTCGCCGCCGTGATCTGGTGGCGCCGCCGCAGGCGGTGACGGCTAGCCGGCGCTCTTGGTCAGCTCCTCGTACTCGGCGGCGGACAGCAGGTCCGGCGGCAGCGCCGCCTCGCCGTCGCCGCCGGCGGCAAGCTGCACCCGGAACATCCACCCGGCCGCGTACGGCTCGGCGTTGACCAGCGAGGGATCGTCGTCAAGCTCGGTGTTCACCTCGGTGACCTCCCCGTCCACGGGCGAGTACAGGTCGCTGACGGACTTGACCGATTCGACCTCGCCGCACGGCTCGCCGGCGGTCACCGCCGTGCCCGGGGCCGGCAGCGACACGTAGACGACGTCGCCGAGTTGCTGGGCCGCGTACTCGGTGATGCCGACCACCGCCACCGTGCCGTCGACGGACACCCACTCGTGCTCGGGCGTGTAGCGCAGCTCGGCTGGAACGCTCATCTCACTGTTTCCTCCGGTAGAAAGGCAGCTCGGTCAGGCGGGCGGGCACCGCCTCGCCGCGGATGTCCACGGCGAGGGCCAGCTCGCCGGCGGCGGCGTCGCCGTCGAGGTAGGCCATGGCGATCGGCACGCCCAGGGTCGGGGACGGGGCGCCGCTGGTGACGGCGCCGACGCGCCGCCTGCCGCCGGCGCCCGCCGCGGCGGCCCCGCCGTCCGCGGTGGCGGGCCGGGGGCCGTCGGCCAGCACCGGGTAGCCGTGCCGCGGCACCCGCCGGGACGCCATCGTCAGCCCCACCAGCCTCGTCCGCGGCGGCCGGGCGGCCCGGGCGGCGAGCGCGGCGCGGCCGACGAAGTCGCCGGGCTTGTCGAGCTTGACCACCCGCCCCAGTCCCGCCTCGTATGGTGTCACGTCCGGGCCGAGCTCGTTGCCGTACAGCGGCATGCCGGCCTCGAGCCGGAGCGTATCGCGGGCGGCCAGGCCCGCCGGCAGCAGGCCGGCCCCGGCGCCGGCCGCCTCCAGCGCGCCCCAGATCGGCTCGGCGTCGGCGGGCCGGCAGAACAGCTCGAAGCCGTCCTCGCCGGTGTAGCCGGTGCGCGCCAGCCAGCACCGCCGCCCCGCGACGTCGGCGAACGCGCCGGCGTAGTACCTCATCGCGCCGAGGTCCGCGTCGGTGAGCGGGCCGAGGATGCCGGCCGCGGCGGGCCCCTGGATGGCGATGAGCGCGACGTCGCCGGTCGCGTCGGTGACCACCGCGTCGTAGCTCGCGGCCCGGTCCCGCAGCCCGGCGTATACCGTGGCGGTGTTGGCGGCGTTCGCGACGACGAGGAACTCCCGCTCGCCCTGCCGGTACACCACCAGGTCGTCGAGCACCCCGCCGTCGTCCGCGCACATCATCGTGTACCTGGCCCGCCCCGGCGGGACCGCGGACAGCTGCCCGGTCAGCGCGTAGTCCAGCGCCGCCGCGGCGCCCGGCCCGGTCACGGTGATCTCGCCCATGTGCGACAGGTCGAACAGGCCCGCCGCGCGCCGCACCGCGAGGTGCTCGGCGGTCTCGCTGCCGTACCGCAGCGGCATCCGCCACCCGGCGAAGGAGGTCATGGTGGCGCCGAGGCGCTCGTGCGCCGCGCGCAGCGGCGTCTGCCGCGGCGGTTCCGCAGATGAGGTCACCCCGGCATGGTATGCCGGAACCATGGACCTTCTCACCGAACCGCAGATCGCAGCCGAGCTGGCCACCGTCCCCGCCTGGAGGCGCCACGGCAGCTCGATCACCACGGTCACCGAGCGCGCCGACTTCCGGGACGCGCTGCTGTACCTGGGCGCCGTGGCCTACCTGGCCGAGGCCGCCAACCACCACCCCGACGTCGCCATCAACTGGAACAAGGTGACGCTGACGCTGAGCACGCACTCCGCCGGAGGCCTGACCGCCGCCGACTTCAACCTGGCCCGGCAGATCTCCGCGCTGTCATCCTGACCAAAAAACTGGCCCGCCGTTTCACCAGATTTGCACAAAAAGACACCGGCAAGGCCCTTCTGGGCCGGTGCGAAGCGTGGCATCGTTGGCTCGCGTATCTCGGATGAGAGGAGCGGGTCATGAACAGACGGCGCGCCCGCCGGGCGACCTGGCTGAAGGTCAGCGCGACCGCGGGCTCGGCGGCGCTGCTCGCCACCCTGGGCCTGGCGGGAACCGCGCAGGCCGCCGCGGGCCGGACGGCGGCACCGGCGGCGGCGGCCGGACCGGCCGACGGCTCGTCGTGCCACCTAGGCAACGGGGTCAAGCACGTGGTGGAGATCACCTTCGACAACGTCCACTACTTCCGCGACAACCCGAACGTCCCCTCGGACCTGGAGCTGATGCCGAACCTGCTGCACTTCATCGAGGACAACGGCACCATGCTGTCCAACAACCACACCCCGCTGATCGCGCACACCGCCGACGACATCCTGACCACGTTCACCGGCCTGTACGGCGACCGGCAGGGCATGCCGATCTCCAACGACTACCAGGCCTACAACGCCGACGGCCCGGGCGGCAGCTTCGACACCACCGACCCGGCGGGCTCGTTCGCCTACTGGACCGACCCGGTGTACGACACGGCCAAGACGCCGAGCCCGGGCCACGACACCAACCCGAGCATGGTCTACGCGCCGGTGCCGCCGGCCACCGCGCACCCCGCGGTTACGCCCAGCGCCATCACCCCGGCGCCGTGGGTGCCGTTCACCCGGGCCGGCTGCGACGTCGGGGAGTTCTCCACCGCCAACACCGAGCTGGAGAACACGTCGCTGGACATCCCCAAGGTGTTCGGCACCGGCTCCCCCGAGGACCAGCAGCTCGTCAACGACCCGAACCCGTTCAAGGACGCGGAGACCGCCGACTATGTCGGCGTCGCGGTGCACTGCGCGCGGGGCAGCGCGTTCTGTGCGGACGCCGAGGCGGTCAAGTACGGGCAGACGACGCCGTCGCACACCGCGGTGGCGGACCTGCTGCCGGACGAGCCGGGCGGCTACGCCGGCTACCAGGCGCTGTTCGGCGCCAGGTACGTCGCGCCGCAGCTCGGCGCCGGCACCGCGGACCTCACCCGCCACGGCTACCAGGTGACCAACGCGGCGGGCAACCTGGTCGACCTGAACGGGAACGAGATCGACGGCGCGTTCCTGAGCCCGCCGCATCCCGGGTTCCCCGGCTTCGACCCCACCGCCCCGCAGACGCTGGCGTACGTGGCCGACATGCTGGAGGCCGGCCTCCCGGTCGTGTCCGCCTACATCGCGGACCTGCACGGGCTTGAGGACATCCCGTCCCTGGACGGGCCGGGCGAGCCCTGCTACAAGGCCCCGGACGCGCTGGGCAGCGGCTCCGCCTGCTACCTCGCGCAGGCCAGGTTCTACAACCAGGCGTTCGGCATCTTCTTCCAGCGGCTGGCGGCCGACGGCATCACCCCGGCGAACACGCTGTTCGTGATCAGCTCCGACGAGGGCGACCACGAGGCCGGCGCCAACGTCGGCCGCGCCATCCAGCCCACCCCGGCAGGCTGCGACGGCGTCACCGTGCCGTGCACGTACCCGGCCGGGTCGTTCGGCGAGCTCGCGGGCAACCTCACCGGCCTGCTCGCCACGCAGCGGAACGACACCACGCCGTTCACCGTCGAGGCCGACACCGCGCCGGAGTTCTACGTGACCGGAGACCCGGGACCGAACTCCCCGACCGTGCGCAAGCTGGAACACGACGTCGCCGGCCTGACCGCGTTCAACCCGTACGCGGGCGCCACGCAGCGCATCGCCAACTACATCGCGGACCCGACCGAGGAGGCGATCCTGCACATGGTCAACGCGGACCCGGCGCGGACGCCGACGTTCGCGCTGTTCGCCAAGCCGGACTACTACCTGTCCACCGGCCCGGCGAGCTGCTCCGGGTCGTGCGTGACGCAGGACACCGGGTTCGCCTGGGACCACGGCGACTACGCCGCGGAGATCAACACCAACTGGGTCGGCTTCGTCGGCCCCGGCGTCAGGCACCTCGGCCTGGACGGCCAGGCGCCGCAGGACGGCCCGAACTCCGCGGGCCCGGACAGCGGCCAGCAGGTCGTCGCCGACAGCGGCACCACCGGCACCTGGGTGGACGAGACCGACATCCGGCCGACGATGATGTACCTGGCCGGCCTGCGGGACGACTACGAGCACGACGGCCGGGTCATCACCCAGATCCTGGCCGCGCCGAACCAGGCGCTGGCCGGTCCCGGAGTGGCCGCCCTGGGGGCCTGCTACAAGCAGCTCAACTCCAGCGTCGGCCAGTTCGCGAACTACACCCTGGACGCTTCCACCGCGGCGGTCGAATCCAGCAGTCCCGGCGATGCGACCTACAAGGCGGTCAACGCCGCCCTGTCCGGCCTGGAGCGGGCGCGCGACGCGCTGGCGCTGCGCATCAAGGGCGAGCTCGAGGCGGCCGCGTTCCAGGACGTGCCGGTGCCCGGCGCCGGCGGCCAGGCGGCCGCCTGCCAGGCGGTCATCCAAGCCGCCCAGGTCGTGGCCAGCCACGCCTGACCGCCGGTAACGGCGCCCACCCGGTAACGGCGCCCACCGCGGGCCGCCACCGTCACGGTGGCGGCCCGCGGCCATGCCGGAGCATGCCGGTGACGGATGCGGGAACCGCGACGCCGGCGGTCGTTCGGGATGGCGATCTTCGATCTCCGGCGGGCGGGTGTGCGACGCGGGCGTCAGGGCGGCGGTGCGGCCGGCGCGGCCGGTGGCGGACAATGGTGCGGTGGCAGCTGCACCGGGACGCCCGCGTGAGGTGGTGATCCTCGGCTCGACCGGCTCGATCGGCACCCAGGCGCTGGACATCGTCCGGCGCAACCCGGACCGGTTCCGGGTGGCGGCGCTGGCGGCCGGCGGCGGCAATCCCGGCCTGCTGGCCGCCCAGGCGGCCGAGTTCGGCGCGGCGGCGGTCGCGGTGGCCGACGCCGCGGCGGCGGGCGAGGTGCGGGCCGCGCTCGGCGCGCTGCCGCGCCGGATGCCGGCGCCGGAGGTGCTGGCCGGGCCGGACGCGGTGTGCGAGGTGGCGGCGTGGCCGTGCGACGTGGTGCTGAACGGGGTGACCGGGGCCGCGGGGCTGCTGGCCACGCTGGCCGCGCTGGATGCCGGGCGGGTGCTGGCGCTGGCCAACAAGGAGTCGCTGATCGTCGGCGGGCAGCTGGTCACCGGCCGGGCCAAGCCCGGGCAGATCGTGCCGGTGGACTCCGAGCACTCCACGATCGCGCAGTGCCTGCGGGCCGGGCGCGCCGAGGAGGTGCGCCGGCTGGTGCTGACCGCCAGCGGCGGGCCGTTCCGCGGCTGGAGCCGCGACCGGCTGGACGGCGTCACGCCGCAGCAGGCGCTCGCGCACCCGACCTGGGCCATGGGCCCGCTGGTCACGGTCAACTCCGCCACGCTGGTGAACAAGGGCCTGGAGGTGATCGAGGCGCACCTGCTGTTCGGCCTCGGGCTGGACCGCATCGACGTGGTGGTGCACCCGCAGTCGATCGTGCACTCCATGGTGGAGTTCGCCGACGGCGCGACGATCATCCAGGCGTCCCCGCCGGACATGCGGCTGCCGATCTCGCTGGGCATGGGGTGGCCGGACCGGGTGGCCGGCGCCGCGCCCGGCCTGGACTGGTCGGTGGCGGCGGCCTGGACGTTCGAGCCGCTGGACGACGAGGCCTTCCCCGCGGTCGCGCTGGCCCGGCAGGCCGCGGCGGCCGGCGGCAGCGCGCCGGCCGCCTACAACGCCGCGAACGAGGCGTGCGTCGCGGACTTCCTCGCGGGAAGGATCAGCTTCCGCCGGATTGTTGACACGGTGGCGCGGATAGTCTCGGAGCATGACGCGGCGCGCACGCCGGTCACGTCCGTGACGGACGTGCTGGCCGTCGACGCCTGGGCGCGGCGGCGGGCGCGGGAGCTGAACCGTTAGGAGAGGACGGCCGGATGGACCTGCTCGGCTGGGTCATCTTCCTGGTCGCCCTGCTGTTCTCGGTCATGCTGCACGAGACCGGGCACTTCGTGGCCGCGAAGAAGTTCGGCATGAAGGTCACCCGCTTCTTCGTCGGCTTCGGGCCGACGATCTGGTCCACCCGCCGCGGCGAGACCGAGTACGGGATCAAGGCGCTGCCGCTCGGCGGCTTCGTCAAGATCGTCGGCATGCACTCGCTCGACGACCCGGACGACCCGGCGGACGAGCCGCGCTCGTTCCGCCGCCAGCCGGGCTGGCAGCGGATCATCGTGCTGGCCGCCGGGTCGGCCATGCACTTCCTGCTGGCCCTGGCGCTGATCTTCGGGCTGGCGCTCGGCGTCGGCATCGAGAACGGCAACAGCACCAAGCTCGGCACGGTCAGCCCGTGCGTGGCCTCCAGCGTGACCGCCCTGGACAACGGCACCTGCGCCCCGTCGGACAGGCCGTCCCCGGCCCGGCTGGCCGGGCTGCGGGTCGGGGACACCGTGGTCGCCTTCGACGGCAAGCCGGTCGGCAACTGGACCCAGCTCGGCGACGCGATCCGCGGCAAGCCGCCGGGCTCGGCGGCGACGATCACCGTGCGGCGGGGTGGCAGGCTGGTCACGCTGCACACCACGCTGGCCAAGGTGCCCGGCCGCAGCGGCTCCTACCTGGGCATCGCGCCCACCGTGATCTTCCAGGCGGCCGGCCCGCTGCGCGCGGCCAGCTACGCGGGCTCGGCGTTCGGGCAGGTGATCGCCGGCTCGGCCAAGGCGGTGGCCGCGCTGCCGGGCGCGCTGCCCAAGCTGTTCAGCAAGAACCGGGCGGACACGGCCGCGGGCCAGGTCAGCAGCGTGGTCGGCGCGGCGGAGGCCACCGGCGCCGCGGTGGCCGCCAACGTCGGCTGGCAGTACAAGGTCAGCTTCGTGCTGCTGCTGATCGCGTCGCTGAACATCTTCGTCGGCGCGTTCAACCTGCTGCCGCTGCACCCGATGGACGGCGGGCACGTGGCGGTGATCGTCTACGAGCGGATCCGGGCGTGGCTGGCGCGGCTGCGCGGGCGCCCGGACCCCGGCCTGGTGGACATGGCGAGGCTGCTGCCGGTCAGCTTCAGCATCTTCGTGGTGCTGATGTTCTTCGGCGTCATGCTGATCCTGGCCGACATCGTCAACCCGGTCACCATCCCCGGGTGACCCTCCGGTCCCGCCCGCCCGCCGGGGCGGCCGTCCCGGACGCGGCCGTCCCCGACGCGGCCGTCAGCGTCCGGCCCCGGCCGGTCCACGGGGGATGGAACAATGGCCGGGTACACGGTGGCAGAAGCGAACGGATGGGGGCCATGAGTACTGACCTCGGGATGCCGCAGCTGCCGGCCGCGCCGACCCCAGGAGTCGCGAAGCGCCGGCAGTCCCGCCAGATCATGGTGGGCAACGTGCCGGTCGGCGGCGGGGCCCCGGTGTCGGTGCAGTCGATGACGACGACGCTGACCGCCGACGTGAACGCGACCCTTCAGCAGATCGCCGAACTGACCGCCGCCGGGTGCCAGATCGTCCGGGTCGCGGTCCCGTCCGCCGACGACGCCGAGGCGCTGCCCGCGATCGCGAGGAAGTCGCAGATCCCGGTGATCGCCGACATCCACTTCCAGCCCAAGTACGTGTTCGCGGCGATCGACGCCGGGTGCGCGGCGGTCCGGGTCAACCCCGGCAACATCAAGCAGTTCGACGACAAGGTGGCCGAGATCGCCCGCGCGGCATCCGACGCCGGGATCCCGATCAGGATCGGCGTCAACGCGGGCTCGCTGGACCGGCGGCTGCTGGCCAAGTACGGCGCGGCGACCCCCGAGGCGCTGGTGGAGTCGGCGTTGTGGGAGTGCTCGCTGTTCGAGGAGCACGGCTTCCGCGACATCAAGATCTCGGTCAAGCACCACGACCCGGTGGTGATGATCAACGCCTACCGGCTGCTGGCGAGCAGGTGCGACTACCCGCTGCACCTGGGCGTGACCGAGGCCGGCCCGGCGTTCCAGGGCACGGTCAAGTCCGCGGTCGCGTTCGGCGCCCTGCTGGCCGAGGGCATCGGCGACACCATCCGGGTCTCGCTGTCCGCCCCCCCGGTGGAGGAGGTCAAGGTCGGCATCGCGATCCTGGAGGCGCTCGGCCTGCGGCAGCGCGGCCTGGAAATCGTGTCCTGCCCGTCGTGCGGCCGGGCCCAGGTGGACGTGTACCGGCTCGCCGACGAGGTCACGGCGGGCCTGACCGGCCTGGATGTCCCGCTGCGGGTCGCGGTGATGGGCTGCGTGGTCAACGGGCCCGGCGAGGCCCGCGAGGCTGACCTCGGCGTGGCCTCGGGCAACGGCAAGGGCCAGATCTTCGTCCGCGGCAAGGTGGTCGCCACCGTGCCGGAGTCCCAGATCGTGGAGACCCTGATCGACGAGGCGATGCGCCTGGCCGCCGGCGGCGACGTCGCCGGAGCCGAGGGACCTCCGGTCGTCACAACCTACTGACCCCGGCCTGCCGTCGGCCTGGGCTTCGGTCACGGGCTCGACATGGTCCCCGGCATCCGGAGGCTGCCGGAAAGGGCCTGACCCGCACCCGGCACATCGTCGTCGGCCCCGGCCGTTACGGCCGGGGCCGACGAGCCGGTTCCCGGCTCAGGATGCCTGGACGGCCCCCACGCCCCGGCCGGCCGAGATGCTCTCCGCCAGGATCAGCTTGCCGACCCGCTCGCTCAGCTGCGCGCGGGCGTCGGCCGGCAGCATGTCGTCGGTGATGAGCACGTCGACCTCGTCCAGCCGCGCGAACGAGCTGAGGCTGGTCAGGCCCCACTTGGTGTGGTCGGCGAGCACGACGACCCGGCGCGCGACCTTCATGAAGGTCCTGTTGGTCTCCGCCTCCGCCAGGTTGGGCGTGGTCAGGCCGGCCTCGGCATCGAAGCCGTAGCAGCCGAGGAACAGCAGGTCGAAGTGCAGCGACCGGATGGTCAGGTCGGCGACCGGGCCGACCAGCGCCTCCGACGGGATGCGGACCCCGCCGGTGAGCACCACGGAGTCCGCCATGCCGTCGAGCCCGCGGGTGCCGCTGAACAGGTTCGTGACGCGCAGCGAGTTGGTCACGATGGTGAGCCCCGGCACGTCGAGCAGGCACTGGGCCAGCGCGAACGTGGTCGTCCCGCCGGCAAGCGCGATGGCCGTGCCCGGCGTGACCAGGCCCGCGGCGGCGCGGGCGATCGCGGTCTTCTCCGGCCGCTCGAGCACGAGCTTCGCCTCGAAGGCCGGCTCGTGGCTCGCGGGAGCCCCCGGCAGGACCGCCCCGCCGTGGACCTTCTCCACCAGGCCGTCCCTGGCGAGCACCTCGAGATCCCTGCGGATCGTCATGTCCGAGACGCCGAGTCGCTGGACCAGATCGCTGACCCGTGCGCTGCCGTCGCTCCTGACGGCCTGCAGTATCAGCGACTGGCGGTGTCTGGCAAGCATTCCGTGCTGTCCTCCTCCTCAGATGACGCCGGGACCGTGCGGGTAGCCCCTCGTCACGTCATCCGCCCATAGTGAGACGTTTGCCATAGCTGTTCGGTTCCGGAGCCCGATGTCGGAAGTAGATAGAAAGCTCGCGGGTCCCGCGGGGAGGCGCGGCGGCCGTATCGATGGCGTTTCGCGTTCGTTGCCCTATAGTGACTTGTTAGCGTTAACATCGGCATAGACTGTGCTCGTCTGTGATCAACTGATTACTGTGATGCGAGGATAGTTGTAGTTGCATCGAGTTACGTAAGTGACGGCGTCGGCACGGCGGGGACGTGCTCCGCCCCGCACGGCGGGGCGGCCGCGGGCCCGGCCGAGGGGAGGTGAGGCGCGTTGCACCGAGATCCGCTTCCGGCGGAGATGGCTCGGTCGCCGCGGCCCGTGGCGCCTTGACAGGCGATCATGACGGCCCTAGCGTCAACGGCGGTCCGTCGGGTTGCGCCGGATTCCGATCGGATTGCGGCGGCGGCCATCCCCCGGCGAGCCGCCGGAGCGGACATTCGGAATACGCGTGTCCTGCGAGTTACCTCTCTCGCGGCAAGGTCGACGGGACTCGCCGTGCCCCTGCGGGCTTGGCTCGGGAGAGTAACCCGTCCCGGGAAAACTCCATGGAGGTCCTTAGATGAAGAAAAAGGTCGACCCGGTGGTCGACGAAGCGATTGAGACCCTGAACATGAAGGACGGGCCCACCCGCCGCAAGCTGATCGAGGGGGCCGGGCTGTTCAGCGCCACGGCGGCCGCCTCCGCGCTCATCGCCGCCTGCAGCTCGTCCAGCACCACATCGGCGGCGGTAAGCAGCAGCAGCGGCGGCCGCAACCCCTTCCCGAAGGTGCCCAATCAGCAGTACTACTTCAACAACCACGCCAGCACGAACGAGTTCTTCACCCCGACCCAGTACGGCTTCCAGGACGCCGCGACCCTGCTCGGACTGCCGAAGCCGATCTGGGGCGGCTCTCCCACCTCGGCCGACTCCCAGATGGTCGCCTTCATGAACACCGCGATCTCCGCCAAGGCGGCCGGGATCGCGACGACGGTGATCGACTCGTCGATGACCACTCCGGTGGCGAACGCGATGAACGACGGCATCCCCGTGGTCACCTACAACGCCGACGGGATCTACGTGCACGGGGTGCCCCAGATCTACACCAACCGGCTGGCCTACGTCGGCCAGGCCCTCTACCTGTCCGGGCAGGCGATGGGCAACCAGATCAAGAGCCTCATCCCGGGCGGCGGGGAGATCGCGATCTTCATCGCGACCCCGGGCACCGGCAACATCCAGCCCCGCTACGACGGCGCGGTCTCGGTCCTCGGCAGCAGCTATCACGTGTCCGAGATCGGGACCACCACGGTCGACTCCACCGAGCTGTCGACGGAGAAGTCGTACATCCTCGGGCACAAGTCCACCCTCAAGGGCGTGTTCGCGGTGGACTCCGGGTCCACCGCCAACCTCACCGGGGCCCTCACCTCGACCGGCATGGCCGGGAAGATCCCGGCGGGCGGCTTCGACACCGACCCGCGGACGCTCAACGGCCTGAAGGCCGGCACGATAAACTTCAGCATCTTCCAGGACCCGTACCTGCAGGGATTCCTGCCCACTCTCTACCTCTACCTGTACAACCTGTCCGGCGCGCAGCTTGCGCCGCCGGACACCGATACCGGCCTGACCGTGCTGACCCCGAGCAACGTCAGCCAGATGCTGAAGAGCAGCCGGTACCAGGGCGCATCCTCGGCCGAACTGTACATCCCGCGGCCCTCCGGGCCCATCCACCAGCCAAAGGCGACGACGAGCACGTGAGGTCGCGCCGGGCCGGCCGGGGCAGGCCGGTCCTGGTCTGCCCCGGCCGGCGCGGACGTCGGGTTGACACGGGTTTGCCCGCGGTGAATCGTGCTGTCACGGGCGCGAAACGGCGGGCGGCCAGCAACGCGCCGAAGGGAAAAGCGGGAGAGTGAGCCCCAGGTGAGCGACACGGTCCAGCAAGCCATAGGCGAAACCGGTGCCCCTCAGCGCGGCCCGGCCGGCGGCGGCGGCCTCGACATGCTGATGCGGTTTCTCCGTGGACTAGGACGGCAGCGCGAGGTCACCGTGTTCGTGATCGCGGTCGCGCTGTTCCTCTACTTCACGATCGACAAGGGGTCGGAGTTCACCTCGAAGACGAACCAGGTCACGCTGTGGTCCGATACCGTGACCCCTTACGCCATCATCGCGCTGGGCGAGGTCTTCCTGCTGATCTGCGGCGAGATCGACCTGTCGGTCGGCTTCGTCGTCGGGTTCGCCCCCTATCTCATGTACTTCCTCATCGTCGACTACCACTTCCCCGGCTTGCTCGCGATCTTCTTCGCGCTGCTGCTCGGGCTCGCGGTCGGCTGGGTCAACGGCTTCTTCACGGTCACGGTCGGCGTGCCCTCGTTCATCACCACGCTGGGCACCGGGTTCATCCTGATGGGGCTCACCGGCACCACGTCTCACGACGAGCCGGCGCCCGTGCCGGCGCAGGTGATGGGCATCGGCAAGTGGATCCAAGACTACGCGTGGGCGCCGATCATCTGGGCGGTCGCGCTCACCGCGACATTCCATGTCGTGCTGACCAGGACCCGTTGGGGCCTGCACACGGTCTCCACGGGCGGGAACCTGCTCGGGGCGCGGGAGGCCGGCATCCACGTGGGCCGGATCAAGTACGGCAACTTCATGGTGACCGGGCTGCTGGGCGCGCTTGTCGGCTTGCAGCAGATGTACTACACGACAAACGAGACCCCCACCGCGGGCTCCTACACCTGGATGTTCTACGCGGTCACCGCGGCGGTGATCGGCGGCACGGCGATGCTGGGCGGCGTCGGAACGATCATCGGCGCCTTCCTCGGCGCGGTGGTGGTGGGCATCCTGCTCGACGGGTTCCCGCTCATCGGCGTGAGCGCCGATCCGACCTTCATCGTCTTCGGCGGGGCGATCCTCGTCGCCATGGTGGCGAACGTTCAGCTCACGAGGCTGCGGGAAAGGGGACAGAGCTGACATGACGGCGAGCACGCCGGACGGCCTGCCGGCACCCGCGAACCCGGACGGGGACATTCTGCGCTGCGAGCACATCGCCAAGAACTACGGCGCGGTGACCGCGCTGGTCGACGTGAACCTGCGGCTGGGGCGCGGCGAGGTGCTCGGGCTCATCGGCGACAACGGCGCCGGCAAGTCCACCCTGCTCAAGATCCTGTGCGGCTTCCAGCCTCCCACCTCCGGCCGGATCTTCCTGGAGGGCCGAGAGGTCAGCTTCAAGTCGGTCGACCACGCCAGGTCGCTCGGCATCGACGCCGTCTACCAGGACCTTGCCCTGATCGGCCAGCTCACGGTGTTCCAGAACATGTTCCTCAACCGGGAGAAGATCCGCTGGCCGCTGGTCAGGAACCGTCTCATGCGGAGGGAGGCCCGGGAGCATCTCGACGAGATGGGCGTGCACATCCCGTCGGTGAACGCGCAGGTGGCCCAGCTTTCCGGCGGGCAGCGGCAGGCGGTGGCGGTGGCCCGCTCGGTCTTCTCCAGCCCGAAGATCCTGCTCCTGGACGAGCCGCTGGCCGCCATGGGCGTCAAGGAGGGCGCGATCATCCTCGACCTGGTGCAGAAGCTGAAGCAGCAGGGAAACGTCTCGATCATCATCATCGCGCACAACTACGGCCAGATCCTGCAGGTGTGCGACCGGGTGAACATGATCCAGGGCGGCAGGATCACCCTCGACAAGCGCAGCGACCAGACCTCCGCCGAGGAGCTGACCGAGGTCGTGGTGGCCGAGTACCGCAGGGCGCTGGAGGAACGCCAGCGCTCGGCCTAGCCGCCCCGGTGGCGGACCGGCCCGTCCGGCGGGCGGAGGGGAAGGAGGCACGCGACCCCGGGATTCCCGCTGCGGCATGATGGGGAGCATGTGGTCGACACGCCGGGGCGCCCGCGCGGCACGGCGCGGACTGGCCGGGCCGGCCGCCGTCGTGCCGGCCGCCGTCGCGGCGGTGCTGCTAGCGGCCGCCGCCTGCACGTCGGCAGGGTCCGGGGCCGCCGTCCCGCAACGGGCAACCGGGCGGGCCGCCGGGCCGATCGTCCCCACCCGCAGCACGCTGCGCTGGCATGCCTGCACGGGCCAGCTGGCCAGCTACGGCGTGCCCGACTGCACGATGCTCAGCGTGCCGCTCGACTACGCCGACCCGCACGGCAGGCACATCAGCCTGGCGCTGGACATGGTCCCGGCGACCGCGCCCGCGAGCCAGCAGCAGGGGGTGCTGCTGGTCAACCCGGGCGGCCCGGGCGGCGACGGGCTGCCGTGGGCCGCGATAGCGGCGCAGGGGCTGTCGCCCGGCGTTGCCGCCGACTACGACATCGTCGGCTTCGACCCGCGCGGCGTCGGCTCCTCCCGGCCCGAGCTGAGCTGCGACCCGGGCTTCTTCGCCGGCGTGCGGCCGGACTACATCCCGGCCGGCGCCGCCGCCGAGCGGGTGCTGGAGAACCGGGCGAAGACGTACGCCAGCGACTGCGAGAAGCGGTTCGGCTGGCTGCTTCCCTACATGACGACCGAGGACGTGGCGCGCGACCTCGACTCCATCCGCGCCGCGTTCGGCGTGTCGCAGATCAGCTACTACGCGTTCTCCTACGGCACCTACATCGGCCAGGTCTACGCGACCCTGTTCCCGAGCCGGGTCCGGCGCATGGTCCTGGACAGCACGGTCGATCCCACCGGGGTGTGGTGGACCGACAACATCGACCAGGACTACGCCTTCCAGGGCCGGATCGAGGCGTTCTTCGCCTGGGTGGCCCGCTACGACGGCACCTACCACCTCGGGACCACCGCCGCGCAGGTGCAGGCCGCGTGGTACCGGGCGCGCGGCCGGCTCGCCCGCCAGCCGATCGCCGGCCCGGACGGGCCGGTGATCGGACCGGACGAGTTCGACGACACCTTCCTGCAAGGCGGCTACCAGGACCAGGTCTGGCCCGGCCTGGCGCAGGCGCTCGCCGGGTACCTCAACGACGGCCAGGCCGGCGACATGATCACCCAGTACCAGCAGAACGGCGTGCAGAACGAGAACGAGTTCGCCGTCTACAACGCGGTGCAGTGCTCGGACGCCGCCTGGCCGCGCAGCTGGGCGTACTGGACAGCCGATACCGAGAAGGTGTACCGGAGCGCGCCGTTCCAGGCCTGGGACAACGCCTGGTACAACGCCGCGTGCGCGTTCTGGCCGGTGCGCGGGCCGGCCAGGCCGCTGCGGATCGACGGCACCGGGCTGCCCGGCATCCTGATGCTGCAGGGCACGCTGGACGCCGCGACCCCGTACCAGGGCGCGCAGGACGCGCACAAGCTGCTGCCGTCCGCGCGGATGGTGGTGGTCGAGGGCGGCGGCAACCACGGGCAGTCGCTGGAGCAGCCGCCGGATTCCTGCGTGCAGGGCTACCTGAACGCCTACCTCGGCACCGGCTCGCTGCCGCGCCGGCCCGGCCTGGTCAACGCCACCTGCCCGCCGGTGCCGGACCCGGTCCCGTGACGCCGGGCGGGTTCCCGGGCCGGCGCTGTAGGCTGAGGCCATGCTGCGGGTAAAGCCGCGGTGGTCCGCCTCGGTCCGGGTGCTCGACGAGCGGGACCGCGGCGCGGTGCTTGCCATCTGCGACCGTGACCCCGTCGCGAACGTCTTCGTGAGTTCCCGGGTGCGCGCGCTGGGCCTGCAACCGGGCAGGCTCGGCGCGCAGCTGTGGGGGTGGTGCCCGCCCGGCGGGCGGCTGGAGTCGCTGTGCTATTCCGGCGCCAACCTCGTCCCGGTCGCGGCGACGCCGGACGCGATCGCCGCGTTCGCCGACCGCGCGCTGCGCCAGGGGCGGCGGTGCTCGTCGGTGGTCGGCCCGGCCGACCAGGTCCAGCCGCTGTGGGCGCTGCTGCGGCCGCACTGGGGGCCGGCCCGGGAGGTCCGCCCCGTCCAGCCGGTCATGGTGACCGCGGGGCCGCCGCTGGTGCCGCCCGATCCGCGGGTGCGGCGGGTGCGGCCGGAGGAGATCGGCATCCTGTGGCCTGCCTGCGTCGCCATGTTCACCGAGGAGGTGGGCGTCTCGCCGGTCGCCGGCGACGGCGGCGCCTCCTACCGCGCCCGCGTGGAGCAGCTCATCCGGGCCGGCCGGGCGTTCGCCAGGATCGAGGACGGCCGGGTGATCTTCAAGGCGGAGATCGGCGCGGTCACCCCGCAGGCATGCCAGGTGCAGGGGGTGTGGGTGCGGCCTGAGTGCCGCGGGCGCGGCCTGGCCGCGCCCGGCATGGCCGCGGTCGTGGCCGAGGCGGCGCGGTCGATCGCCCCGCTGGTGTCGCTGTACGTGAACGAGTTCAACCACCCGGCCCGCGCCGCCTACCGCCGGGTCGGGTTCGCCGAGGCCGGCCGCTTCATGTCGGTGCTGTTCTAGCCCAGGGGGGACGACTCCAGCCCAAGGGGGACGACCCTCTGGAACCCCGCGCAAGCCCGCAGTGGCGCGCGCCGTGGCAGCGCGCCCGGAGCGGCAGAGGCCCTGGCCGACCGCGCGATCAGTCGCGGTCGCGGATCTTGCGCAGGTAGTCCACCACCGGCTGGAAGGCGGCCCGGACCTCCTCGAGCTGGCGCGGCGTCAGCCGGTCGACGAAGTGGCGGCGCACGCTGTCCACGTGATGCGGCGCGACGCGCTCGATGGTCGCCATGCCCTCGGCGGTCAGCGCGGCGAACGTGCCGCGCTTGTCGCCCTCGCATCCGTCGCGCCGGACCAGGCCGCGCCCCTCCATGCGGGAGATCTGGTGCGACAGCCGGCTCCGCGACTGGCTGGTGGCGTCGGCGAGGTCGGTCATGCGCAGCCGGTTGCCGGGCGCCTCGGACAGCGAGACCAGGATCTCGTAGTCCGCGACGCTGAGCCCGTGCGGATCCAGGTCCCGCTCGAGCTGGCGCATCAGCAGCTTGGGCAGGTGGACCACCGCCCGCCACGCCTGCTGTTCCTCTTCGCTCAGCCAGCGCGGCCGGCCGCCCGTCCCAGACATGACACGAATCTACCCGCGGCAGCCGCCCACCGCGAGGCCGCCGCCGCGGAGCGTGGCACGATCGTAGGTGTGCGGGGCGACGACGGCGCGGCGACCACCAGCGCCGAGCTACGCGCGCACAACCTGGCCCGGCTGCTGCGCGCCGTCCACGACGGCGGCGGGCGGCTCACCCGTGCCGAGCTCACCAGGCAGCTGTCGCTGGCCAGGGGGACCGCGACCGTGCTGGTCAGGGAGCTGGGCCGGCGCCGCCTGATCACCGAACACCAGGCCGGCGAGGCCGCGCCGCGGGCGCGCGGGCGGCCGACCGGCGTGCCGTCGGCGCACGCCGAAGGCCCGGTCGCGCTGGCCGTCGACCTGCGCGACGACTCGTTCACCGTGGCCGCCTTCGAGCTGACCGGGACCTGCACGGTGCTTGACCGCCGGGAGCGGGACCCGGTCCGCGACGAGCCGGGCGCCGGCCTGCTCGCCGAACTCGCCGCCACGCTGCGGTCGCGCTGCCGCCAGTTCGGCCGCCGGGTGGCCGGCGTCGGCATCGCGGTCCCCTCCCCGGTCAGCGGCGGCACGATGGTGCAGCCGACGCTGGAGGAGTGGCGCGGCCTGGACGTGACCGGCGTGCTGCGGCCGCCCGGCGGCGCCGGGCCCGCCCGCCCGGTGCTGGCCGGCAACGACGCGACGCTGGCCGGGCTCGCCGAGGCGCGCCGGGGCGCGCTGCGCGGGGTCCCGGTCGCGCTGCACCTGCACGTCGCGACCGGCATCGGCGGGGTGCTGCTGGCCGACGGCCGGCCGGTGACCGGCGCGCACGGCTCGGCGGGCGAGTTCGGGCACATGCCGCTGGCCGGCGGCGACCGGCCGTGCCGGTGCGGCGCGGCGGGCTGCTGGGAGCTGGAGGCGGGCGCCCGCGGGCTGCTGCGCGCCGCGGGCAGGCCGGAGCGCGGGGACAGGATCGAGGCGGCCGAGCGGGTCATCGCGGCCGCGGGCACCGACCCCGGCTGCGGCCGCGCCCTGGCCCGGGCGGCCACCGCGCTCGGCCGCGGCATCGGCGCGCTGGTGAACGCGGCCGACCCCCAGGCCGTCGGCCTGTCCGGCCTGGCGGCCAGCATGTACCGTGCCGCGCCCGCCGCCGTGGCGGCCGGCTACACCGCCGCGCTGATGCGGTTCCGCAGGCCGGACCCGCCCGCGCTGCTGCCGTCGGCGCTCGGGGACCTGGGCGCGCTGACCGGCGCGTCCGAGCTGGTCTTCGACGCGTTCCTCACCCCGGCCGGCCTGCGTACCTGGCCCGCGCCGCCGGGAAAGCCGCGTGACGTGCCCGCGGCGGGGTGGTAAGTTCCCGTCTTCGTGGCCGCGCCGCCTTCCCAAGACCATGAAGCCGAACGAGCCGGGGCCGATGCGGTCCTGACCGCGGAGCGGGAGCAGTTGCGGCGGGCCCGGGAGTGCCTTCGGCTGATGCGCGAGCACGTGCTGTCGCTGCGGGCCCTGGCCGGGGACCGGGTTTCCGAGGAGCACCTCAAGGCCGAGCTGTATCACCGGGCCGAGGCGCTGCGGGACCTTCCGGACGCCCCGCTGTTCTTCGGCAGGCTCGACTACGCGCCCGGCGAGCCGGATGGCGTGGCCGGGCGCAGCCTGCACATCGGCCGCAGGCACGTGCACGCGCCGGACGGCACCCCGGTGGTCATCGACTGGCGGGCGCCGGTGTCGCGGCCCTTCTACCGGGCCAGCGCCGCGGACCCCCGGCGCCGCCGGCGAGCTGCTCCGGCACCGCATCGCGCACGTGATCCTGACCCGGATGGAGGCCGCGGGGGAGGCCTGCGACGACCGGACCCACGAGGCGGTGCCCGGTCACGGCCGGTGCGCGCGGCCGCCGACGCCATGTGGCCGAAGGTGGACCCGGTACGGCTGGTGTTCGGCCTGCTCTCGTCGCCGTGGCTGCTCGCCGCGGCGGCCGGCGGCCGGCGGCCTGCTCACGCCCGCGGAACAGGCCGCGATCACCTGGTCGCCCGCGCCGCGGGCCTGGGTCGGTCGCGGTCATCGCCGCCGACCCGCGGGTCGGCTCGCTGGCCGGGGCGCTCCAGGCGGCCGGCCTGCCGCACGGCGCGCCCGGCTCGGACGCGAGGCTGACGCTGGTCCCGGTCACGCTGTCCAAGGGCCTCGAGTTCGACCATGTCATCGTGGTCGAGCCCGCCCGGATCGCCGCCGCCGAGGCCAGGGGCCTGCACCGGCTGTACGTGGCGCTCACCCGGGCGGTGTCGCGGCTGACCGTGCTGCACGCCGGGCCGCTGCCGGCCCCGCTGCGGGCGCGGTGAACCGCGGCCCGGCCGGACGCGTCCATAGGGGTGGGAGGAAATGCCCCCCGCGTCGCCCGTTTGCCGTGAGCCGGGAATTTTCCCGATGTGCGTTGCGGGCCCGCCGCCGCCGCGAGATGCTGGACACAGGCGGCAGCGTTGAGTTTCTTATCAGCTACTGAAAGTAATAGCGGTGGTAACGGTGCAAGCCAGAGGGACCCGCGACCCGGACCAGGCACAGGCTGCCCATCTGGAAAAGCTGGCCGACGAGCTGACCCATCGGGGGCTGGAGGCGTGGCTGATGGCGCCGCCGGGGCGGGTCCCCAGCCTGTACGTGGTCAACCCGGCCGCGCGGGCGCTGGAGGAGAACGTGTACGCCGGCTGCGGCAAGGACGGCATCTGGTGGTTCTGGTGGTCGTGGGCGGAGCGGATCGCCGTCGCCGACGACATCGACCTGGCCGCGACCACGATCGTCCGGGTGCTCGCCTCGCTGCGCCGCGACGACTGAGGGCTCAGCCCCGGACCCCGCATCTGCGCACAACCGCCGCCGCAGCTCGGGCGGATCCGCGGCCGGCTGCCGGTGCTGGCTCGGGCTCACGGTCCGGCTCACCGCCGGCTCACGGCCCGGTCAGGCCGGGGAAGGCCTCGGTGCTGCCGCGCCAGAACGCGGCGCGCTGCGCCGCGCCCTGCATGGCCAGCGCGCCGAACCTGCGCAGCCGCCGGTCGGCGACCGCGACGATGCCGAGGTAGGCGCGGGTCACGCCGTCCTCGAGGTAGGCGGCGAGCGCCATCGCGGACCCGGTGTCGTGCACCGGGAAGGGCAGCCGGTAGAAGGCCGACGCGGCGACCGGCGCCGCGCCGCGCGCGGCGATCATGCCGGCCAGCGCGTCGCGTGCCTCGTTGTGCCCGGTCCAGTCCCGCACCGCCGCATCCCGCAGGCTGCCGGCCAGGTGCGCGCCGGCCACCCCGTACCCCCAGCACGCCGCGTCCTCCGCCGCCAGCGCTGCCTGCAGCGCCGCCACCGCGCCGGGAGGCCGCAGGACCGTCATCGGCGCCGTCACCCGCCGCGATTGCCGAGCGCGGACAGCGCGGAGGCGTGCGTGGCGTGGCAGGCGGCGATGCTGGCGAACAACTGCGCCAGCGACGGCTCGACGGTGGCCAGCCGCTGCACGAGGGAGGCGGCGGACCCCTGCTCCGCCGCGCGCAGCCGGGCGATCGAGACGGCGGCGGGCGCCCGGCCCGGCGAGTTCCGCTTCGCGCCCGCCGCGCCGGCGGCGCCCGCGCCCGGCGCGGATCCGGGCGGCACGATCAGCCTGGCCCGCAGCCGGGTGAGGTGCTGCTCATGCTGGGACAGCAGCGCGGCCAGTTCCCGCGCGCCCGCCGGCCTGCCGCCGGCGGCCGAGCGGTACAGGCCGATCAGGTCCCGCTCCGCCGCGATCACCGCCCGGAGCGTGGTCACGCCGGGTGCGGGCCGCGGCGGGCCCGCCAGCGGATCGGGGCCGGCGAACAGGTCCTGCGAGCGGCAGCCCGCCGTGCCGAGCAGCAGCGGCAGCGCCGCCGCCGTGCCGAGCAGCACGCGGCGTCTCGGCAGCGTCTCCGGCACACCGGCACGCTACCACGGCTGCGCATTGCGACCGGCCCGTCCGCTCCGCGCCATGGCCGGGCTGCGGATAGGCTAGGTGCCAATCCCGCAGGTCGTGGACGAGGAGGTCGTGATGCCCGGTGGCTCGCGTCACGCGCCGAGGCCGCGCACTCCCGTGGCTCAGCCCTCCGAGGCACCCGTGCACCGGGCCGATATGACGGCCTCGGTCGACGAGGCCAGGATCGCCGAGGTCGTGCGGCCGGTCGTCGCCGCAGCGGGAATGGATCTGGAGTCCGTGCAGGTGAAGGCCGCGGGCAGGCGCAGGCTGCTGCGCGTGGTGGTGGACAGCGACCGCGGGGTGAGCCTGGACGACGCCGCGGCGGCCAGCCGCGAGCTGTCCAGCGCCCTCGACGCGGCGGCGGTGATGGGCGACTTCCCCTACACCCTCGAGGTCTCCTCCCCCGGGGTCGACCGGCCGCTGACCGACCCGCGGCACTGGCGGCGCGCGGTGGGCCGGCTGGTCCGGGTGACGGTCGCCGACGTCGGCGTCACCACGGGCAGGGTGGTCTCGGCCGACCCGGACGGGGTGACGCTTGACGTCGACGACGACCCGAAGGCCCGCCGCCGGTTCCGCTACGCCGTCCTGGGCGCGGGGGCTGTCCAGGTCGAGTTCGGGCACCCACAGCATCCGCAACCTGAGCTTGGAGCGACCCGCGATGGACATTGACCTGAGCGTGCTGCGGAGCCTGGAAAGCGAGAAGGACATCTCGCTCGACCTGGCCATCAAGGCCATCGAGGACGCGCTGCTGGTCGCCTACCACAAGTCGGAAGGCGCGTCGCCGGCCGCGCGCGTCGAGGTGGACAGGAGCAGCGGGCACGTCACGGTCTGGGCCAGCCGGACAGATCCGGACGGCACGGTGCGGGAGTACGACGACACCCCGGCCGGGTTCGGCCGGATCGCGGCCACCACCGCCCGGCAGGTGATCTTGCAGCGGCTGCGCGACGTGGAGGACGAACTGACGTTCGGCGAGTACGCCGGCCGTGAGGGCGACGTCGTCGCCGGGGTGATCCAGCAGGGCAAGGACCCGCGGACCGTGCTGGTCGACCTGGGCAAGCTGGAGGCGGTGCTGCCGCCCGCCGAGCAGGTGCCCGGGGAACGGTACGCGCACGGCGAGCGGATCCGGTGCTACGTGCTGCATGTGCGCAAGGGGCACCGGGGGCCCTCGGTCACCCTGTCGCGCACCCACCCCGGCCTGGTGAAGAAGCTGTTCGCCCTGGAGGTGCCCGAGATCGCCGAGGGCGCGGTGGAGATCGTGGCCATCGCCCGCGAGGCGGGCCACCGCACCAAGATCGCGGTCCGCTCGCACCAGCAGGGCGTCAACGCCAAGGGCGCCTGCATCGGCCCCATGGGCAGCCGGGTGCGGAACGTGATGAACGAGCTGCACGGCGAGAAGATCGACATCGTCGACTACTCCGACGACCCGGCCGGCTTCGTGGCCAACGCCCTGTCGCCCGCCAAGGTCAGCCGGGTGCACATCGTCGACTCCGCCGCCAGGGAGGCCCAGGTCATCGTGCCCGACTACCAGCTGTCGCTCGCCATCGGCAAGGAGGGGCAGAACGCCAGGCTGGCCGCCAGGCTCACCGGCTGGCGGATCGACATCAGGTCCGACGCTCCCGCCACGCTGGGCTAGCCTGGGCCGGCTTTGCCTGCGATCCGTACCTGTGTAGGCTGCAGGGAACGTGCGGTCAAGTCCAGCCTGCTCCGCCTGGTCGCGGTCGGTGACGTCGTCCAGCCCGACCCGCGAGCCCGGATGCCGGGCCGGGGTGCCTACCTGCATCCCAGCCCGGACTGCTTCGAGCTCGCGTGCCGGCGCCGGGCGTTCGCCCGGGCACTGCGCACGGCGGGACCGCTGGGCTGGGCCCCGCTGGCCGAGTATCTTTGCCGTGGCCGATCCCCGGCATAGCATTACTGCCGACGGAACAATCTGGCTTGGCGGCACGCTGTAGACAAGGGCGGGAACAATTGCCTGCCGGAAGGCGGGTCCTGTCGGAAAGCAGGTCGAGAAGCTGATGAGCGCTCGATGAGCACGCGGCGATGAACACCATAGGCTGACCCGGCCCGGAGCACGCTTCGCCCGGGCCGGGCCAGGTAACAGGCCCAGACGGGCAAGACAGGAGCGTAGTGGCGAAGGTCCGGGTTTACGAACTCGCGAAGGAGTTCGGCGTCGAGAGCAAGGCCGTCATGGACCAGCTCAAGGAAATGGGCGAGTTCGTGCGGTCGGCCTCCTCGACAATAGAGGCGCCGGTGGTCCGGCGGCTCAAGGAAGAGTTCGCCGCCAGGGCGGCAGCGCGCACCGAGCAGGCGGCCAGGAAGCCCAGTGAAGCCGCGGCGGCGGCATCCGCGCCGGGCGACGGGGCTGCGCCCGTGCCCGCCCCGCCGGCGGCCGGCGCCGGGCGGCCCGCTGCCGCCGGAGCGGGCGCATCCGCTGCGCCCGCGGCGCCTGACGGGCGCGCCGCGGCCGGCGAGGCAGCGTCCGCGGGCACAGACCGCGCCGCGGGGGCTTCCGGCGAGGCGGCGGATGCCGCGGCACGCCGGCTGCCGCCGGTCCCGCCGTCTCCAGCGTCCAGGCCCGGGCCCGGCGAGCCGGGGACCGGCGGCGCGGCGGCCGCCACGGGGGGCGCGCCCCGGCCGTCGGCCATCCCGCCGGACTTCCGCGGACCGGCCGCGCCCGGCCAGTCCCGCCCGGCGTCGCGTCCCGGTCAGGGCGCGCCGCACCCGGCGGGTCCGGGCGGCCAGGGGGCCGCGGGCGCACGGCCGGCCGCGCCGCGGACGGCAGGACCGGGTGGCCCCCGGCCGTCCGCGCCCCGCCCGGGCGGCCCGGCGCCCCGTCCCGGCGGCCCGCGTCCCGGCCCCAGGCCGGGCAACAACCCGTTCAGCTCGACCGCGACCGGGATGGGGTCGGCGCCGGTCCGCCCCCAGGGAGCCGGCGCCCCCGGTCAGCCGGCCGGGCGGGGCGGCCAGGCGGGCGGCCCCGGGCCCGGCGTGCCCGCGGGTCCCCGCTCGGCGGGCCGCGTGCCCGGCAGGCCCGGCCCGGCCGAGGCGCAGCGTCCCGGCGGCCCGCGTCCCGGCGGTCCCCGGCCCAGCCCGATGAACATGCCGTCACGGCCGGCCGGCGCCGGCCGCGGCGCGAGCCCGCTGCCGCCCGGCCGCGGCGGCCCGCGTCCCGGCGGTCCCGGCGGTCCCGGCGCGGCCGGCCGCGCCCCCGGAGCCGGGTCGCGCGCTCCGGGCGCCGGCCAAGCCGGTGCCCGCGCCGGGGCCGCCGGCGGCCCGGCTCGTCCGGGCGGCGGCCGCGGGCGCGGCGGCACCCAGGGTGCCTTCGGGCGCCCCGGCGGCCGGCCGCCGCGGCGATCCGGGAGGACGAGGCGGCAGCGGCGCCAGGAGTTCGACAACATGCAGGCGCCGACGATCGGCGGCGTCCAGGTCCCGCACGGCAACGGCCAGGTGGTCCGGCTGAGCCGGGGCGCGAGCCTGGCCGACTTCGCCGACAAGATCGGCGCCAACCCGGCGTCCCTGGTGCAGGTGCTGCTGCACCTCGGCGAGATGGTGACCGCAACCCAGTCCGTCAACGACGAGACGCTGCAACTGCTCGGCGCGGAGCTGAACTACAACGTCCAGGTCGTCTCGCCGGAGGAAGAGGACAGGGAACTGCTCGAGTCGTTCGACATCGAGTTCGGCGAGGACGAGGGCGGCGAGGCCGACCTGGCGCCGCGCCCGCCCGTGGTCACGGTCATGGGCCACGTCGACCACGGCAAGACCAAGCTGCTCGACGCGATCAGGCATACCAACGTGGTGGCGCGCGAGGCCGGCGGGATCACCCAGCACATCGGCGCGTACCAGGTGACCACCGAGGTCGACGGCGAGGAGCGGAAGATCACCTTCATCGACACCCCCGGCCACGAGGCGTTCACGGCCATGCGGGCCCGCGGCGCGGAGACCACCGACCTGGTGGTGCTCGTGGTGGCGGCCGACGACGGCGTCAAGCCGCAGACCACCGAGGCGCTGAATCACGCCCAGGCGGCCGGGGTGCCGATCGTGGTGGCCGTCAACAAGATCGACAAGGAGGGCGCGGACCCGCAGCGGGTACGCGCGCAGCTCACCGAGTACGGTCTTGTCGCGGAGGAATTCGGCGGCGACACGCAGTTCGTCGACGTGTCCGCGGTCACCGGGGCCGGCATACCCGAGCTGCTCGAGGCGATCGTGCTGACCGCCGACGCCGAGCTCGACCTGCGGGCCAACCCGCACCAGGACGCCCAGGGCGTGGCCATCGAGGCGCACCTGGACAAGGGCAGGGGGCCGGTGGCGACCGTGCTCGTCCAGCGCGGCACGCTGCACGTCGGCGACTCGATCGTGTGCGGCGACGCGTTCGGCCGGGTCCGCGCCATGCTGGACGAGAACGGCGCGCCGCTGACCGAGGCGCCGCCGTCCCGGCCGGTCCAGGTGCTCGGCCTGACCGCGGTGCCCGACGCGGGCGACAAGTTCCTCGTCGTCCCCGACGACCGGGTGGCCAGGCAGATCGCCGAGCGCCGCGAGGCGCGCGAGCGCAGCGCCCAGTACGCCCAGCGGCCGCGGCGGGTGGCGCTGGAGGACCTGGAGTCGGCCTTCAAGGCCGGCGAGCGCCAGGAACTGCTGCTGATCATCAAGGGCGACGTGTCCGGCTCGGTGGAAGCCCTCGAGGACGCGCTGCTCAAGATCGACGTGGGCGACGAGGTGAGCCTGCGGGTGATCAGCCGCGGCGTCGGCGCGATCACCCAGGACGACGTCAACCTGGCCATCGCGTCGGACGCGGTGATCATCGGCTTCAACGTCAGGCCGGCCGGGCGCGCCGGCGAGCTTGCCCAGCGCGAGGGCGTGGACATTCGCTACTACTCGATCATCTACCAGGCGATCGAGGAGGTGGAGGCCGCGCTCAAGGGCATGCTCAAGCCCGAGTTCGAGGAAGCCCAGCTCGGCACCGCGGAGATCAGGGAGGTCTTCCGGGTGCCGCGGGTCGGCAACATCGCCGGGTGCATCGTGCGCACCGGCGCCATCCACCGCGGCAGCAAGGCGCGGCTGATCAGGGACGGCGTGGTGATCTCCGACAACCTCACGGTGGACTCGCTGCGCAGGTTCAAGGACGACGTCACCGAGGTCCGCGAGGGCTACGAGTGCGGCATCGGCATCGGCTACAACGACATCAGGATCGGCGACACCATCGAGACGTTCGAGATGAGGGAGAAGCCGAGGACCTGACCGGATACCGGCGGCCGGGGCCGGGGTGACGCCGTGTACATCGCCGCGCTGACGCTGGACGTGCTGCTCGGCGACGTGCGCTCGCTGAAGGCCAAGCGGGCCGTGGTCCGGCCGCTGGTCGCCGAGTTGCGCCGCCGCTACCCGGGCGTGGCGGTCGCCGAGACCGGGCACCTGGACCTGCACCGGCGGGCCGAGATCGGCGTGGCCGTGGTGTCCGCGACGGCCGCCAACGCGCTGGGCGTGCTGAACGAGTGCGAGCGCCTGGTGGCGGGGCATCCGGAGATCGAGCTGCTGTCGGCCCGGCAGCGGCTGTTCAACGAGGAGGAGTGACGGAGCATGGACGCCGCTGCGAGAGCGCGCAAGCTCGCCGACGGGATCAGCCAGATCGTCGCGGAGATGCTGGAGCGGCGGATCAAGGATCCCCGGCTCGGCTTCGTGACCGTCACCGAGGCCCGGCTGAGCAACGACCTGCGCGAGGCCACCGTGTTCTACACGGTGTACGGCTCCGACGCCGAGCGGGCCGACACGGCGGCGGCGCTGGCCAGCGCCACCGGCATCATCCGGTCCGAGGTGGGACGGCAGATCGGCCTGCGCCACACCCCCTCGCTCGCCTTCGTCCCGGACGCGGTTCCCGACAACGCCAAGCGGATCGAGGAGCTGGTCACCCGGGCCAGGCGCGCCGACGCCGAGCTCGCCCGCAGCCGTGAGGGCGCGCGGCACGCCGGCGATCCCGACCCCTACCGCAGGCCGGCGGCCGGCGAGGACGACGCCGCCGGATGAGCGCGCCCGACGGCCTGGTCATCGTGGACAAGCCCGGCGGGATGACCTCGCACGACGTGGTGGCGCAGGTCAGACGGCTGGCCGGGACCAGGCGGGTCGGGCATGCCGGAACCCTGGATCCGATGGCGACCGGGGTGCTGGTCGTCGGCGTCGGGAAGGCGACCAGGATGCTCGGGTACCTGGCCCTGACCGAGAAGCAGTACGCGGCCACGATCAGGCTCGGCCAGTCGACCAGCTCCGGCGACGCCGAGGGCGAGGTCACCGGCACCGCGCCCGCGGGCGCGCTCACCGGTGACCAGATCGCCGCGGCCGCGGCCCGGCTGACCGGCGGCATCATGCAGGTCCCGCCCGCGGTCAGCGCGATCAAGGTGGCCGGCCAGCGCGCCTACCGGCTGGCGCGGGCCGGGGCGGCGCCCGAGCTCGCGGCCCGGCCGGTGACCGTGCACGAGTTCGCGGTCACCGCGGTGCGCCACCACGGGGACCTGACCGACGCGGACGTGACCGTGCGCTGCTCCAGCGGCACCTACATCCGGGCGCTCGCCCGCGACCTCGGCGCCGCCCTGGGCACCGGCGGGCACCTCACCCGGCTGCGGCGCACCAGCGTGGGCAGCTACGGCATCGAGTCCGCCCGCACCCTGGACCAGCTCGCCGACCGGTTCGAGGTGCTGCCGCTGGCGCGGGCCGCCGCCGCGGCGTTCCCGCGCCGCGACCTGACCACCGACGAGGCCCGCCGCCTGGCGCACGGCGGCCGCCTCGGCCCGGGGCCGGGCCGGGCGGACGCCGCGGCCGGGCCGGGCCAGCCGGGCGCCGCCGCCGCAGCGACCCCGGTCGCCGCCTACGCACCGGACGGGACGCTCGTCGCCCTGGTCGCCGAGGAGCCGGGGCAGGCGCGGCCGCTGGTCGTCTTCGCCGCCGGTTAGGCTTGTGGTCCGGAACGAAGGAGGACCCGGGATCGTGTACCGCTGGTACGGCCTGGACGACGTGCCCGCCGGCTGGGGCGAGTGCGTCGCGACGATCGGCGAGTTCGACGGCGTGCACCGCGGCCACCAGCGCGTCGTGCTACGGGCCCGGGATACCGCGCGGCAGCGCGGCCTGCCGGTCGTGGTGATCACCTTCGATCCGCACCCGGCCGAGGTGATCCGGCCCGGCTCGCACCCGCCGCTGCTGACCACCGCGCGCCGCCGCGCCGAGCTGCTGGCCGGCCTGGGCGTCGACGCGGTCTGCGTGCTGCCGTTCACCCTGGAGTTCTCCCGGCTCAGCCCGGACGAGTTCGTCCGGGTGGTGCTGTCGGAGCGGCTGCACGCGGCCGCGGTGGTGGTGGGGGAGAACTTCAGGTTCGGCCACCGGGCCGCGGGCGACGTGGCGCTGCTGGCCAGGCTCGGCGAGAAGTACGACTTCGCCGCCGAGGGGGTGCCGCTGCTCGTCGAGGACGGCGTCACGATCTCGTCGAGCCACGTCAGGCAGCGGCTGGCGGCCGGCGACGTCGAGGCCGCCGCCGCCGCGCTCGGCCGCCCGCACCGGGTGGAGGGCGTCGTCGTCCGCGGTCACCTGCGCGGCCGCGCGCTCGGCTTCCCCACCGCGAACCTGGAGACGCTGCCGCACACGGCGACGCCGGCCGACGGCGTGTACGCCGGATGGCTGGCCAGCCTCGACCTCGACGGCACCGAGGCCGCCCGCTGGCCCGCCGCGATCTCCATCGGCACCAACCCCACGTTCGGCGACGGCGACCGGGCCGTGGAGGCGTACGCGCTGGACCGCGACGACCTTGACCTGTACGGCGCGCATGCCGCCATCGACTTCGCCGCCAGGCTCCGCGGCACCGAGCGGTTCGATACGGTGGACGCCCTGGTCGCCCAGATGCGCGCGGACGTCACCCGGGCGCGCACGCTGATCCCCGGCTGACCTGCCGGCGCCGCTTCATTGTGGCGTAAGGTTCGGCCGGTAACGTTCCGGGCGTGACGGTGCGCGGCGGCGCCAGGCCGCCTGACGATGCCTCCCGGGAGGGAACAGCCGTCCCCCCCGGCCGGCGGCACGGCGGCAGGGCGGAACGACGCGCCGAACGCGGCGTGCAAGCCAACGCGCGCCTCACCGCGTCCAACGCGGCGGTGCTGCTGGCGCTGCTCGCCGCCGAGGGCGTCACGATCCTGCGCATCCGCCAGCTGGTATCGCCGCACGTGTTCCTCGGCATGCTGCTCATCCCGCCGGTGCTCGTCAAGATCGGCAGCACCGGCTACCGCTTCGCCCGCTACTACCTCGGGGCGCCCGCGTACCGGCGCAAGGGACCGCCGCCGCCGCTGCTGCGGCTGCTCGGCCCGGCGGTGGTGGTCCTCACCGTGGTGCTGTTCGCCAGCGGCGCCGCGCTGCTTCTGGCCGGCCCCGCCTGGTCATCGCGACTGCTGTTCATACACAAGGCCAGCTTCGTGCTGTGGTTCTTCGCCATGGCGGTGCACGTGCTCGGCCACCTCGCCGAGGTGGCCAGGCTGGCCCCGCGCGACTGGCTGCGCCGCACCCGGCGCGACGTCGCCGGCGCCGGCGCACGGCAGTGGCTGATCGCCGGCAGCCTGGTTGCCGGGGCCCTGCTCGGCCTGGCCATGCTCGGCCGCGTCGCTGCCTGGCTGGCGACGGCTCACCCGGGCGGCTAGTGGTTCTGCCCATAATTACAGCGTTGTAAGCTCGGGTTTAGTCTCGGCGAGGGGAAGCGCCGAGCCTTCGTGATGCTGTCGTGCATGCGGAGGCCGTTCGCGATGAGCCGCTCGTCCCCGTTCGTGATTGCGCTGTCTGATGCTGACCGTGCCGAGTTGCAGCGCCGGGCCCGCTGCTATAGCGCGCCGCATGCCGAGGTGGTGCGGGCGAAGATCGTGCTGCTGGCCGCGGACGGACTGGAGAACACGGTGATCGCTGCGCGGCTGGACGTGCATGTCGGAGCGGTGTCTAGGTGGCGGAAGCGGTTCGCGGCCGAGGGTATGGGCGGGCTGGGTGACCGGCAGCGCAGCGGCCGGCCGCGGGTGTTTCCCGCCGCGGTGGTCGCCGAGGTCAAGGCGATGGCGTGCGAGCCGCCGGAGGACCGGGACGTGCCGCAGTCGCGGTGGTCGGCCTCGGACCTGGCCGCGCAGGCTGCGGACGAGGGGCTGGTGGAGTCGGTGGCACGGTCGACGGTGCAGCGGTGGCTGGATGCTGACGCGATCCGGCCGTGGCGGTACCGGTCGTGGATCTTCCCCCGTGATCCTGATTTCGCGGTCAAGGCCGGGCGGGTGCTGGATCTGTACCAGCGGATCTGGGAGGGCCGCGAGCTGGCCGACGATGAGTACGTGCTCAGCGCCGATGAGAAGTCCCAGCTGCAGGTGCTGTCCCGCTGTCACCCCGGGCTGCCGTCGGCGCCCCGGCGCGTCGCGCGGGTGGAGTTTGAGTACGAGCGGCACGGGACCGTCGCCTACCTGGCCGCCTACGACGTGCATCGGGCGCAGCTGATGGGCCGGGTGGAGCCCACCACCGGGATCGTCCCGTTCACCGCCCTGGCGGACCAGGTCATGAGCACCGAGCCGTATGCCTCGGCCCGCCGGGTGTTCTGGGTCGCAGACAACGGCTCCTCCCACCGCGGCCAGGCCTCCATCGATCGGATGACCGCGGCCTGGCCCAACGCCGTGCTGGTCCACCTGCCGGTCCATGCATCCTGGCTGAACCAGGTGGTGCGACATGAGGTCGCATGTGATGAGCGGCGCTCGTCGAAGGGAGATCGGCTGATGTCGGTGACGTAGCTCCCGGTCCAGTGCGCAAGGACCGTCCCCGCCCCGGCGTGCGCTGCGGGTAACTGCAGGGTGCGAAGCCCGGGGAAAGGCCCAAGGGCTCCCGTTCCATCCGGGGACTACAGGCTGGGGAAGGCCGGACGGGTGAACGCAAGTGAATCCTCGATGACGCCTCGTCATTAGCACTTCCGCCGGTGGGTTGCAGGAGGCGGGAGAACAGGGGCCGGCCGCTGGAAGGCGGCGGGTGCCGGCCGGGCGAACTTGGCCGGCCGGGAGCGCACCACCGTCCCCGGGGTTCAGAGGACGCCCACCCCGGCCGCATCTATCGCATGCGGAACATGACAACCCCGATGGGGTCCGGCGGTTCGCCCGCCGGTAAGCCGACCGTGAGGAAGGCCCAGTTCCCCAGCGGGCGCAGGAAGGCCCGGGAAGCGAATGCCGGTGGCCGAAAGGCAGCAGGAAACCGGGACCGGATGCTGGCTCTCCCGCCAGCGGTTCCCGCATAACTGGCCGGATAGGGCGGATGCCCGGCTCGAAAGAGCGCTGACGCGGGCCTGGTGAGCCTGCGGAGAGAAGAAGCAAGGACGCCATCACCGAGGGGCAAGTTGGACACTGTGCAGGTGAACGGACCTGAGGACGACCCGGGCTGGGACTCAGTGGACTGGGGCCAGGCCGAGGAGAACGTACGGCGGCTGAGGCAGAGGATCTTCGCGGCATCGCAGGCCGGGGACCTGAAGAAGGTCCGCAACCTGCAGAAGCTGATGCTCCGGTCCCGCAGCAACGCGCTGGTGAGCGTGCGGCGGGTGACGGAGGTCAACGCTGGCCGCCGGACGGCCGGGGTCGACGGGCGCATCGTGCTCGCCAGCTGGGAGAAGGCCGACCTGGCCGCCTGGCTGCAGCGCGGAGCGGCCGCGTGGAGGCCCAGGCCGGTCAGGCGGGTGTATGTGCCCAAGAGCAACGGGCGCCGCCGCGGGCTCGGAATTCCCGTGATCGCCGACCGGGCGCTTCAGGCCCTGGCGGTGAACGCGCTGGAGCCCGAGTGGGAGGCCCGGTTCGAGCCGAGATCCTACGGGTTCCGGCCGGGCCGGGGCTGCCATGACGCGATCGTGGCCATCCACACCTCGGCATCCCGCCAGGATGCACGCAGGCTGTGGGTACTTGACGCGGACCTGGAGGCGGCATTCGACCGGCTCAGTCATGACCACATCCTCCGCTCGCTGGGGACGTTTCCCGCCAGGGGACTTGTCCGCCGGTGGCTGAGGGCCGGGGTGATGGAAGACGGCAGGGTCACGCTGACCAGGGAGGGAGTACCTCAGGGCGGCGTGATCAGCCCCGTGATCATGAACGTGGCGCTGCACGGCATGGAGCAGGCGGCCGGGGTCAGGTACTGGGAGGGCGGCGCAACCCTGCGTGCCGTCCCGGGAACGCCTGTCCTGGTCCGGTACGCCGATGACCTGGCCGTACTGTGCGCGTCCCGCGCGCAGGCCGACCAGGTCAAGGGGCAGCTCGCCGGGTGGCTGGAGCCCAGGGGCCTTCGCTTCAACGAGGCCAAGACCAGGATCGTCCACCTCAGCCAGGGGTTCGACTTCCTCGGGTTCAGCATCCGCCGCTACCCCAACGGCAAGCTCCTGACCAAGCCGGGCAAGGAGGCAATGCGACGGATCCGGGAACGGCTGTCCGACGAGGCCACCGCCATGCGCGGGGCCAACGCGGACGCGCTTATCGCCCGGCTCAACCCGATTATCACCGGATGGGCCGCGTATTACCGGATCGGGGTATCCAAGCGCGCCTACGCCACGCTGGATGCCCACCTGTGGAGACTCGCCTGGAAATGGGCGAACTTCTCCCACCCGAACAAGCCGAGGCGCTGGATCATCACCCGGCACTTCGGCATGTTCAACCCGGCCAGGCAGGACAAGTGGGTGTTCGGGAGCCGGGATACCGGCTTCTACCTCCGCAAGTTCGCCTGGACGAAAATCGTCCGGCACCGGATGGTCGCCGGGCGGGCGTCTCCCGATGACCCCGCCCTCACCGGGTACTGGCAGCAGCGGCGACGCCGCGACCGCCTCCCGGTCGATCCCGCGACCTGGCACCTGCTGCGCCGCCAGCGCGGCCGGTGCCCGCTCTGCCGGGGACTGCTCCTGCACGCTGACCTCCAGCCCCAGAGCCCGGAGGAATGGCAGCAGTGGCACACCGTCACGCGCAAGGCGATCCGCAAGCACGCGATCGACAGCGTGACCGACCTCGGCACCCCGGACGGACGAGTCGCATACCACCTCATACACGCACACTGCCGCCGCCGGATCGGCAGCGGCACCAGCCCGGCACTTCTGCCCGGTCTGCAGCCTTAAAGGGCTTGCTTGAGCCGAGCTGCCCGGAAAGCGGGCACGGCCGGTTCTGAGGGGACCCCGGCGCGGCAACGCGCCGGGGTTACCCGACGAGATCGTCTTCTCGGTTATCCAGCGGAAAGTGATCAAGCCCTCCGACATCGGCGACCCCGCCGCGCTCACCGCCCGGCTGACCAGGTTCGAGGCACGCTACAACACCACCGCCAAGCCGTTTGACTGGAAGTTCACCCGGGCCAAGCTCAACGACCTGTGCCGGCACATCGACGCCCGCCGGCCCGGCGTCGCGCTGGCCGCCTGAGCGGCCATACTGGGCTGATGGCCAGCCCGCCCGCCTCCACCAAGACCAGCCTCGGCCAGAAACTGCGCGCCCGCGCCCGCGAACGCTGGCCAGAGCTGGCCGGCATCGATGTCCGCTTCCGCGGCAAGTTCGCCTACGTCACCGGGCAGCTCCCTGATGCCACCACACTGCCGCTGTGCCGCCTGCGCTATGCCGGATACGCCAGCACCTGGGGTTTTGCGATCTACCGCGCCAGCCACGACGACTACCAGGACAGCTACCTGCCCAGCGGACGGCCATCCGGGACCCCCGAAGAAGCCCTCGACTGTGCTTGCGGCCTCTACCTCGGCGACCCCGGCGTCTGGCTCGCCGCTGGCGCCGATACACCTACGGACTTACGGGCAGAACCACTAGCGCGCCGCTGCCGGCTTCGGCCGGCTTTCCGTCGGCGCCGCTGACCGGCGCTACCCCACGCCGGGCGCGGAACCGCCGCCCAGCAACGCCTGCAGCGCGGAGCGCAGCGGGGCCAGGCGCCCGCTGGCGGCCGCGCGCGCGGCCGCCAGCGGGCGGCCCGCGAGCGGCTCGGTGACCTCGATGTAGCACTTGATCTTCGGCTCGGTGCCGCTCGGCCGGATCACGACGCGCGCGCCGGGCAGCCGGAAGATCAGCACGTCCGCCGGGGGCAGCCCGGCGGACCCGCGGGCCAGGTCGGTCATCCCGGTCACGGCCGCGCCGCCCAGCGTCTCGGGCGGGGCGGACCGCAGCCGCCGCATCACCTTGGCCACCTCGGCGGTCCGCAGGGTCACCTGCGCGGTCAGGTGCACGCCGTGCGCGGTCTCCAGGTCGTCGTACAGCGAGAGCACCGAACGCCCGCCCGCGCGGGCGTCCGCGGCCAGCCGCAGCATCGCCAGCGCGGCGCCGATGCCGTCCTTGTCCCGCACCACGTCGCCGACGGCGTAGCCCAGTGCCTCCTCGTACCCGAAGACGAAGCGGGTGCCCGGGCGGCCGTCGGCCGCCCGGGCGATCCACTTGAACCCGGTCAGCGTCTCCGCGTACTCGGCGCCGGCCGCCGCGGCGATCTTGGCCAGCAGCGTCGACGAGACGACCGTGGACGCCACCAGCCGGCCAGCGCGCCCAGCGGTCCGTTCCAGCAGGCTGGCGCCGAGCAGCGCGCCGACCTGGTCGCCGGTCAGCGTCACCCAGCCGCCGTCAGTGCTGCCACGGGGGGACGGCCCCTCCGGCCCCTCCGGCCCCTCCGGCCCCGCCCGCAAGGGCACGGCCACGGCCAGCCTGTCCCCGTCCGGGTCGCTGGCCAGCACCAGGTCGGCGTCCAGGCGCCGCGCGTCGGCCAGCGCCGCGTCCAGCGCGCCGGGTTCCTCCGGGTTGGGGAAGGGGACCGTCGGGAAGTCGGGATCGGGCTCGGCCTGCGCCGCCACCACGTGCGGCGGCGCGAAGCCCGCCGCCGCGATGGCCCGCAGCATGAGCGGGCCGGCGACCCCGTGCATCGGGGTGTAGACGACCCTCAGCTCCGCCCCGCCCGGCGGCGAGCCCGCCGCCGCCACCGCGTCCAGGTACGCCCGGGCCACCTCGTCGCCGCACCGGCCGATCAGCGGGCTTCCGGCGTCCGCGACCGGAACCCGCGACAGCCGGCCGAGCCCCGCCATCCGGCGCTCGATCTCCGCGTCGACCGGCGGGATGACCTGGGCGCCGTCGCCGAGGTACAGCTTGTACCCGTTGTCCGCGGCCGGGTTGTGGCTCGCGGTGATCATCACCCCGGCCGCGGCGCCCAGGTGCCGGACCCCGAACGCCAGCAGCGGAGTCGGGCACGGCGCCGGCAGCATGCGCACCGCGATGCCGGCGCCCGCCAGCACCCGAGCCGCCTCGTCCGCGAACTCGGCCGACCGGTGCCGCGCGTCGCAGCCCACCACGACCGCGGCCCGCGAGCCCGGCGAACCGGAGCCGAGCAGCCAGCCCGCCACCGCGGCGGTGGCCGCCCTGACCACGGCGCGGTTCATCCGGTTCGGCCCCGCCGCCACCGCCCCCCGCAGCCCCGCGGTCCCGAACGCCAGCCGCCCGGCGAACCGGTCCCGCAGTTCCGCGGCGGCACAGTCGTCCGAGCCCGCCCGCGCCAGCAGCCCGCGCAGCTCCGCCCGGTCCCGCGGATCCGGGTCGTCCGCGATCCACGCCTCGACCCGGTCCCGCAGCCCCGCGTCAACCGCCACCGCTAACCCGATCGCGGAAGATCGGCGCCACGCGGCAGAAAAGGCGCCGTATACGGCGCCACCAGGCGCCGCCCCCGCGGCGCCGCGCAGCAAGCGGCGACACGTCATGACTTGACGTACGGGATGCCCTCGGCCTTGGGGCCGCGGACCTTCCCCACCAGCCCGGCCAGCACGATGATCGTGACCACGTACGGCGCCATCAGCAGCAGGTTCGACTGGATCGGGGTGTTCAGCGTGGACAGGATGGACTGCAACTGGGTCGCGAAGCCGAACAGCAGCGCCGCCGCGACCGCCCCGAACGGGTTGTACCGCCCGAAGATCATCGCGGCCAGCGCGATGTAGCCCTCGCCGGAGGACATGTCCTTGCCGAACGACCCGACCGACCCGATCGTGAAGTAGGCGCCGCCGATCCCGGCGATGACCCCGGCCGCGATCACGTTGCGGTACCGCATGGCGATCACGCTGATGCCCACGGTGTCGGCGGCGACCGGGTGCTCGCCGATGGCCCGGGTGCGCAGGCCCCACCGGGTGGAGAACAGGCCCACCTGGACCCCGGCCAGCGCGATGTAGGTGAGGTACAGGAAGATCGTCGAGTCGAAGAAGACCGGCCCGAGGATCGGGATGTCGCCGAGCAGCGGGATCTTGATCGCGGAGAACGTCGACGGCGAGTTCAGCGTGTTGGCGTAGGGCACCATGAGGTCGTCGTACAGGTACCCGGTGAGGCCGAGGATCAGCGTGTTGATCACCACGCCCAGCACGACCTGGTCCACCCGGTAGCCGATGGCGAAGGCGGCGAGCAGCGCCCCGACCACGCTCCCGGCCAGCGCGCCGGAGACCAGCCCCAGCCACAGCGACCCGGTGCCGCTGGCCACCATCGCGGCGGTGAACGCGCCGAGCAGCAGCTGCCCCTCGATGGCGATGTTGATCACCCCGGACCTGGAGCAGATCACCCCGGTCAGCGCGCCCAGCATGATCGGGATCGACCCGCCCAGCGTGCCCTGCAGCAGGTTCACCACGTTGAACGCGGTGGTCAGCCCGGCGTCGGCCCAGCACAGCAGGGCGACGATGAGCAGGAACACGACCGCCGCTATCGACATCCGCCGCAGCGCCGTGCCCAGCGGCAGGAACGCGCGCGCCGCCGCGACCGCGATCGATATCCCGCCGCACACGTAGCAGGTCACCGCGGCGGGCAGCGACAGGTTCGGCACGGTCACCTTGGCGAACGGCTGGGAGAACACGAAGGTGGCGTCGCCGGGGTGCGAGTAGAAGCCGAGCACCAGGATGTCGATGAGCCCGAACACCACGAACGTGGCCGGCGCCAGCCAGCGCCGGACCGCGCCGCCCGGCGCGATCCCGGCGTACAGCACGGTCGGCGCGCGCTCGGCGATCGTCATGCGTTCCACCCCTTGGAGAACACCGCGGCGACGCCGCCCGCCCGCGCCGCGCGCAGCCGGAACATGGCCCGGATCAGCAGCGGCGCCGCGACGAACAACACGATGACCGCCTCCAGCACCTGCACCATGTCCACCGGGGTGCCGGTGACCGACTGCATCAGCGGCGCCCCGGCTTTCATCGCGCCGAACAGCAGGGCGGCCAGCACCACGCCGAGCGGCCTGCCCAGGCCGAGCAGCGCGACCGTGATCGCGTCGATGCCGTAGGTCCCGTAGCTCTGGAAGTTGAGGGTGAAGTCGGTGCCCTGGACCACCGCGCCGGCCGCCAGCCCGGCCAGGCCGCCGGCGATCGCCATCACCAGCACCCAGTTGCGCTCCACGTTGATGCCCGCGACCCGGGCCGCGCTGGGGTTCTTGCCGATGGCGCGGAACTCGAACCCGGTCGTGGTGCGGCCGAGCAGCCACCACACGCCGAACGCGCAGGCCAGCGCGACGAGGAAGCCGGCGTTGATCCGCAAGCTGGGGCCGAACAGGTGCGGCAGGTGCGCATCCCCGGCGATCGGCACCGTGATCAGGTTGTCGCCGGGCGCCTGCATCAGGTAGTGGTACGACAGCAGGTAGGCGAGCAGGTACTGCATGACGTAGTTGAACATGATGGTCGTGATGACCTCGTGCGCCCCGGTCCGGGCCTTGAGCTCGCCGACGACCCAGCCCAGCGCCGCGCCGCCGGCGAAGGCGCCGAGCACGCAGACGACCACGTGCACGACGACCGGCATGCTCACCCCGTAGCCGAGGTAGGTGGCCACCAGCGCGCCGCCGATGAACTGGCTCTGCCCGCCGATGTTGAACATGCCCGCCTGGTACGGCAGCGCGACCGCCAGCCCGGCCAGGATCAGCGGCGTGGCCTGCACGCACGTCTCGGACAGCGGGTTGAACACCGCGGCCAGGTAGCCGTCGTGGATGGCGCTGCCGATCGACGCCTGCTGGAACAGCGCCGCGACCGTGTGCGGGTTGACGATCGAGCCCTGGAACATCTCCACGTAGGCGCCCACCGCGGTGTCCCAGGCCCGCGCGAACGCGGTGCCGGGCGCGGAGAACACGCTGGCCCAGGCGTGCAGCACGGCCTTGTTGGTGAAGGCGTTCAGCAGCCCGCCCACCACCAGCGCGGACACGATGGCCAGCACGGTGACCGTGACGGTGTTTCCCTCCAGGATGGATTCCCGGAGAATCCGCCCGAACGAAGGGTGGTTGTCCCGCCCCCCCTGCTGCATGTCCGCGGTTCCCGCGGCGGCGGGCCCGGACGCCGGCTCCTGCTTGCTCACTGCCCCTTGCTCCCTATCCAGGCGCTCCCGGGGCCGGTGCCGGCGCACCGGCCGGCGTCCCGGTGTCGCTGCCGCCGGCCATCAGCAGCCCGAGTTCCTCGGCCGGCACGGTCGGCGGCCGGAAGCCGGTGATCCTGCCCTCGTACATGACCGCGATCCGGTCCGCGAGCGCGTAGATCTCGTCGAGCTCCGCGGACACGATCAGCACGGCCACGCCGCGGTCGCGCTGCTCGACGATGCGGCGGTGCACGAACTCGATCGAGCCCACGTCCAGCCCCCGGGTCGGCTGGCTGGCCACCAGCACCTTGTGCTGCCGCCCGAGCTCCCTGGCCAGGATGACCTTCTGCTGGTTGCCGCCGGACAGCGTGCCGGCCGGCGCGTCCGCCGACGGGGTCCGCACGTCGAACTCCCGGACCCGCTCGGCGGCGTTGCGCCCGATCGCGCCGAGGTTGAGGCTGATGCCGGAGGCGAACGGCGGCTCGCGGTAGCTGTCCAGGACCATGTTGTCGGCGACGGAGAAGTCGCTGATCAGCCCGTCCTCCTGCCGGTCCTCCGGGATGTAGGCCAGCCCGGCGCGCAGCCGGCGGGCGGGCGTGGCGTGGGTGAGGTCGCGGCCGCCCACCGTCACCCGGCCCGCCGCCGTGGGCCGCAGCCCCATCAGCGCCTCGCACAGCTCGGTCTGCCCGTTGCCCTGCACCCCGGCCACGCCCAGGATCTCGCCCGCGCGGACCTGGAACGAGATCCGGTCCACCCAGACCCGCCCGGTCTCGTCGGCGACGGTCAGGTCCGCCACGTCCAGCATGACCTCCCCCGGCTTGGCGGCGGTCTTGCTCACCCGCAGCTGCACGTTGCGGCCGACCATGAGCGAGGCGAGCTCGTCCTCGGTGGCCGACGGCGGCCGCTCGCCGACCACCTCGCCCCGGCGCAGCACGGTGATCGTGTCCGCGATGGCCTGCACCTCGCGCAGCTTGTGCGAGATGAAGATGACCGAGGTGCCGCCGTCCTTGAGCTGCCTGATGATCCGGAACAGGTCCTGGGTCTCCGCCGGGGTGAGCACCGAGGTGGGCTCGTCGAGGATCAGCACGGTGGCGTTCCTGACCAGCGCCTTGATGATCTCCACCCGCTGCTGGATGCCCACCGGCAGGTTCTCCACCAGGGCGTCCGGATCGACGTCCAGGCCGTAGCGGCGGGACAGCTCGCGGACGTTCCTGCGCGTCCTGCGCCGGTCGAGCAGGCCGGGCGGCCGGGTCTCCTCGATGCCCAGGGTGACGTTCTCCGCGACCGTGAACACCGGCACCAGCATGAAGTGCTGGTGCACCATGCCGATGCCGGCCGCGATGGCGTCCCGCGGCGAGCGGAACTGCACCGGCCTGCCGTCGAGCAGGATCTGGCCCTCGTCCGGCTGCAGCAGCCCGTACAGCACGTTCATCAGGGTGGTCTTGCCCGCGCCGTTCTCGCCGAGCAGCGCGTGCACCTGGCCGGGGGCCACCACCAGGTCGATCCGGTCGTTGGCCACGAGCGAGCCGAACCGCTTGGTGATGCCCTTCAGCGCGAGTTCCACGGGGACTTCCTCGGTTGACGGCACGGCGGCAGCGGTGCCGCCGTGCGGCACCGCTGCCACCACCCTAGCTAGACCGGGCTCTTGGTCGGCGTCGGGATGGAGCCGTTCTCGATACCCGCCTGGATCGTCTTCAGCTCGCTTTGCAGCGAGGCCGGGATCTTGCTGGCGAAGTCGTGGAACGGGGCGAGCACGGCCCCGCCGTTGGCCAGCGTGCCGACGTAGGTGCCGCCGGTGAACGTCCCGTTCTGCGCGGACAGCACCGCGTTCTTCACCGAGGTCTGGATGCCCTTCTCCACGCTGGTGATGAAGTACTTGCAGTACTGCGGCGCGCTGATGCAGCCGTCGGTGTCCACCCACATCATGTTCACCTTCTGGCTGCCGGCCGCGTTGTCGGCGTCCTGCACCGCCTTGGCGGCGCCGAGGCCGACGCTGCCCGCGACCGGGAAGATGATGTCCGCGCCCTCGCTGATGAACGTCTGGGTGAGCGTCTGGCCCTTGGTCTGGTTGGTGAAGTCGCCGGTGAACGAGCCCTTCTGCGTCTGCTCGTTCCAGCCGAGCACCTGCACGTGCGTGCCGTGCTTGGAGTTGTAGTACTGCACGCCGTCCCAGAACCCGTCCATGTAGATCGTCACGGTCGGCAGCTCCTGCCCGCCGAACGTGGCCACCTTGCCGGTCTTGGTCATCCCCGCGGCCAGGTAGCCGCCGAGGAAGCCGTCCTGCACGGTGTTGTAGACGAGCTGGTCGATGTTGGGCTCCTTGGCGCCGGTCAGGCACCCGGACGCATACGAGCAGTCCACGATCGCGAACTTCTGGCTCGGGTGCGCCTTAGCCGCGGCCTCCGTGGCGGCGGCCATCAGGAAGCCGACGGTGACGATGATGCCGCAGTGCTCGGACAGGAACGTGTTGATGTTCGGCACGTAGTCGGCCTGCGTCGTCGACTGCAGGTACTTGACCGAGATGCTGCTGTTGGCGGCCGCCGCCAGCTGCATCCCCTGCCACGACGAGGCGTTGAACGACCTGTCGTCGATGCCGCCGGTGTCGGTGACCATGCAGCCGAGGAACTTGCCCGCAGCCGCCGCCGTGCTCGTGCTCGCCGGCGTGCTCGAGCTGCTGGTGCTGGATGAGGCCGTGCTGTGGCTGCTGCCGCACGCGGCGATCACCAGCGTCGTCGCGACGGCCAGCGCCGCCGTGGCCCATGCGCTGTGTCTCACGCTTAACCTCCCCATGGATTTCCCGCAGGTTATTCCCGGTGACGCCGCCAGGGAAGGGGTACACCCGCAGCTGCGCAACCTCGTTGCCGAATCGGAACCCGATCATGATCGCATCGCCGGCGAGCCGGACATACCGTCGGCCCGTTCGCCCGCCGTCTTGGTGCTTTCCTACAGCCCCCGGGCGCCGGTCCGCCCCGTACAGTCGTCGTGTGACGATCGACTGGCCCGCGCTGCGCGCGGCCGCGGCCGCCGCCGCGGGACGGGCCTACGCCCCCTACTCCGGGCTGCGGGTGGGCGCCGCGGCCCTGGCCGCCGACGGCCGGGTCGTCGTCGGCTGCAACGTGGAGAACGCGTCGTACGGCCTGACGCTGTGCGCGGAGTGCGGCCTGGTCGCCGCCCTGCACGCCTGCGGCGCCCCCGGCCCGCTGCAGGCCGTCGCCGTCGTCGCCGGCGACGGGCAGCCGCTGCTGCCCTGCGGCCGCTGCCGCCAGCTGCTGCTGGAGGCCGGCGGGGACGGCCTGCTCGTGGACACCGCCGGCGGGCCGGTGCCGCTGAAGGTCCTGCTCCCGTCGGCGTTCACCGGCGCGGACTTGCGGAAGCGCCGTGACTGACGCCGTCACGCTGATCCGCGCCAAGCGCGACGGGCGGCGGCTGTCCGGCGACGACATCCGGTGGCTGTTCCGCGCGTACGCGCGCGGCGAGGTCGCCGACGAGCAGATGTCCGCGCTGCTGATGGCCGTCTACTTCCGCGGCCTGGACGCCGCGGAGCTGCGGGCGTGGACCGCGGCGATGATCGACTCCGGCGAGCGGCTGGACCTGTCCGGCATCGGCAGGCCCACGGTGGACAAGCACTCGACCGGGGGAGTCGGGGACAAGGTCAGCCTGATCCTGGCGCCGCTGATGGCCAGCTGCGGCGCCGCGGTGCCGCAGCTGTCCGGCCGGGGCCTCGGCCACACCGGCGGCACGCTGGACAAGCTGGAGTCGATCCCCGGCTTCCGCACCATGCTCAGCCCCGCGGAGACCCTCGACGTCCTGGCACGGGCCGGCTGCGTGATCTGCGCGGCCGGCTCCGGACTGGCGCCCGCCGACCGCAGGCTGTACGCGCTGCGCGACGTCACCGCGACCGTGGAGTCGATCCCGCTGATCGCAAGCTCGATCATGTCGAAGAAGATCGCCGAGGGCACGGGCGCGCTCGTGCTCGACGTCAAGGTCGGCTCCGGCGCGTTCATGACCAGCCTGGAGGCGGCGCGCGAGCTGGCCGGGACCATGGTCGCCCTCGGCGCCGACCACGGCGTGCGCACCCGTGCCCTGCTCACCGCCATGGACGCCCCGCTCGGCCGGGCGGTGGGCAACGCGGTCGAGGTCGCGGAGGCCGTCGCCGCGCTGCACGGCGACGGGCCGCCCGACCTGATGGAGGTGACGCTCGCGCTGGCCGGGCAGATGCTCGCGCTGGCGGGGATCGACGCCGACCCGGCCGCCGCCATCGCGGACGGCCGCGCGCTGCGGGCGTTCCGCGCGATGGTCCGGGCGCAGGGCGGCGACCCGGACGCGCCGCTGCCGCGGGCCGCGCACACGATGGCGGCGCTGCCCGCGCCGGCCTCCGGCTGGCTGGCGGGGCTGGACGCGCTCCGGGTGGGCACCGCGGCGTGGCGGCTCGGCGCCGGCCGGGCGCGCAAGGAGGATGCGGTCAGCGCGTCCGCGGGGATCATCTGCCTGGCCAAGCCGGGCGAGCCGGTGGCGCAGGGCCAGCCGGTGCTGGAGCTGCACGCCGACGACCCCCGGCTGTTTGCGCCGGCGCTCGAGGCGCTCGACGGCGCCGTGGCCGTCAGCGACACCGAACCGCCGCGGTCCCCGCTGATCCTCGGGCACGTCGGCTGACCGTGCACAATGGGGGAATGCCGACACTCGCCGAGATCAGGTCCGCCCCGAAGGTGCTGCTGCACGACCACCTGGACGGCGGCCTGCGCCCGCAGACGATCCTTGAGCTTGCCCGGGACGTGGGCTACCGCGACCTGCCGGGCAGCGATCCCGAGGAGCTGACCGCGAGGCTGACCGAGGGCGCGCACCGCGGGCACCTCGAGGTGTACCTGGACGCGTTCCGGCACACGGTCGCGGTGATGCAGACGGCCGACGCGCTGCAGCGGGTGGCCGCGGAGTGCGCCGAGGACCTGGCCGCCGACGGCGTGGTCTACGCCGAGGTCCGGTTCGCCCCCGAGCTGCACACCGAGCGCGGGCTGAGCCTGGACGAGGTGGTCGCGGCGGTGCTCGACGGCTTCCGCCGGGGCAGCTCCGGACGCGGGATCACCGTGTACGCGCTGCTCACCGCCATGCGCACCGCGGCGAGGTCGCTGGAGATCGCCGAGCTCGCGGTGCGGCACCGCGACGAGGGCGTGGTCGGGTTCGACATCGCCGGCGCCGAGGCGGGCTGGCCGCCGAGCAGGCACCTGGACGCGTTCCAGTACATCAAGCGGGAGAACTTCCACATCACGATCCACGCGGGCGAGGCGTTCGGGCTGCCGTCGATCTGGGAGGCGGTGCAGTGGTGCGGCACCGAGCGGCTCGGCCACGGCGTCCGCATCGTCGACGACATCCAGATCAGCAGCCGGGGCAACGTCCGGCTCGGCCGCCTCGCCGCCTACATCAGGGACCGCAGGATCCCGCTGGAGATGTGCCCCACCTCCAACGTGCAGACCGGCGCGGCCCCGTCGATCGCGCGGCACCCGCTGCGGCTGCTGCGCCAGCTGCAGTTCCGGGTGACGGTGAACACCGACAACCGGCTGATGAGCCGGGTGAGCCTCAGCGAGGAGTTCCACAAGCTGGTGCAGGAGTTCGGCTACGGCTGGACGGACATCGAGTGGCTGACCGTCAACGCGATGAAGAGCGCGTTCGCGGGCTTCGACGAGCGGCTGCGCCTGATCAACACCGTGATCAAGCCCGGTTTCGCCACCGTGCGCGCCGCCAGCGACGCCGTGGTGCCGGTCGGCCTGCTGGAGGCCGGCGACCGCGCGTTAGACTCTGCCGTGGCGCCCGCCGGGAGGAGGCCGACGATGGACCCGGTCGGACACCGGCCGCTGCGCCGCTGGGACCCGGAGCTGATCGGGCCGTACCTGATCCTGGGCCGCCTGGGCGCCGGGGCGATGGGCCAGGCGTACCTGGGCCGCTCCGCCGCCGGGCGCCTGGTCGCGGTGAAGACGATCCGGGTCGAGCTGGCCGAGGAGGCCGGCTTCCGCACCCGTTTCGCCCGGGAGGTGGCCGCCGCCCGGCGGGTCAGCGGAGCCTTCACCGCCGCGGTCGTCGAGGCGTCCGGGTGTCGTGCCGCACCCGAGCCCGGCGCCCTGTCCGTCATCAGATCCTGCCGAACAGCCGGTCGCCCGCGTCGCCGAGGCCGGGCAGGATGTAGCCACGGTCGTTCAGCCGTTCGTCGACGGCGGCGGTGACGACGCGGATGCCGGGCATGCCGCGGCCGCCGGCGCAGTCCTGCTCGACGCGGCGCAGGCCCTCCGGCGCGGCGAGCAGGCAGATCGCGGTCACCGAGGTGGCGCCGCGCGCGGCCAGCATGCCGATGACGGTGGCGAGCGTCCCGCCGGTGGCCAGCATCGGGTCGAGCACGAACGTCTCCCGCCCGGTCAGGTCCGCGGGCAGCCGGTCCGCGTAGGTGGACGCGACCAGCGACTCCTCGTCCCTGACCAGCCCGACGAAGCCGACGTCGGCCATCGGCAGCAGCCGCGTCATCCCGTCGAGCATGCCGATGCCCGCCCGCAGCACCGGCACGATCAGCGGCACCGGCCTGGCCAGCTTGACGCCGCGGGCGACGCCGACCGGCGTGGTGACCGAGACCGGCTGGACCCGCATCTCGCGGGTCGCCTCGTAGGCCAGCAGCGTCACCAGCTCCGCGGTCAGGCTGCGGAACGTCGCGGTGTCGCTGCGGGCGTCGCGCAGCGCGGTGAGCTTGTGGGTGACCAGGGGATGGTCGACGACCAGCGTTCGCATGACAAGCAAGTGTGGCAGACGCGGCGCCGTCCGGGTCAGCCCCAGGGCGCGACCGTGCCCGAGGCCGGGCGGGCGCGGGCCAGGTCCGCCTCGATGCGGCGCGCGGTGGCCAGCAGCGGCTGCAGCAGGTCCTCGACGATGCTGTTCAGGCTGCGGCGGCCCGCGTGCGTGGACACGTTGATCGCCGCGATGACCTGGCCGTCGGCGTCGCGGATCGGCCCGGCGATCGACCGCAGCCCCTCCTCCAGCTCCTGGTCCACCAGCGCCCAGCCCTGCGCCCGTATCTTGACAAGCTCGCGGCGCAGCGCGGCGGCGCTGGTGATGGTGTGCCCGGTGAGGCCGCGCAGGCTGGCCGATTCCAGGTAATCGTCGAGCCAGGCGTCCGGCTGCGCGGCCAGCAGCACCCTGCCCATCGAGGTGGCGTAGGCGGGGAACCTGGTGCCGACGCTGATCGTCACGGTCATGATCCGCTTGGTCGGGACGCGGGCGACGTAGACCACGTCGTGGCCGTCGAGCTCGGAGACCGACGACGACTCGTGCACCTGCTCCACGAGCTGCTCCAGGTGCGGCATCGCCACCTCGGGCAGGGTCAGGCTGGACAGGTACGCATAGCCGAGCTCCAGGATCTTCGGCCGCAGCGCGAACCGGGTCCCGTCGCTGCGCATGTAGCCGAGCCGGACCAGCGTGCGCAGGAACCGGCGGGCCGCGGCCCGGCTCAGGCCGGTGCTCGCGGCCACCTCGCTCAGCGTCAGCCGCGGGTGCTCGGCGTCGAAGGCGCGGATCACCGCCAGCCCGCGCTCCAGCGACTGGACGAAGTCCCCGTCGTTGGTCTCGGTCACGGGCGCCTCCCCGGCGGTCGTTGCCATCATAGATGTCATCCCCACGCGTTCGCTTCCTGAACTATCGTTCGTTTTACGTACATCCGTGGAGCAGCGAGCCCGGGAGTCGCCGTTGACGTCGAGATCAGCAACCCAGGTGGGCATCGTCGGGGCGGGGCCGGCGGGCCTGCTGCTGTCGCACCTGCTGGCGCTGCGCGGCATCGAGTCGGTGGTGGTGGAGGACCGCAGCCGGGCCTACTGCGAGGCGCGGCAGCGGGCCGGCCTGCTGGAGGCGGGATCGGTGGAGCTGCTGCGTGCGGTGGGCCTGGGCGCCAGGATGGACGCCGAGGGCCTGGAACACGGCGGCATCTACCTGCAGTTCGCCGGGGAGCGGCATCACATCGACTTCCGCGACCTGACCGGCGGGCGCTGGGTCACGATCTGGGCGCAGACCGAGATCGTCAAGGACCTGATCCGGGCCAGGCTCGCGGCCGGCGGCGCGATCGAGTTCGAGGTCTCCGGGACCGAGCTCGGCGACCTCGACACCGACCGGCCGGTGCTGCGCTACACGGACTCGGCCGGCCAGCGGCACGAGGTCCGCTGCGACGCGATCGCCGGGTGCGACGGGTTCCACGGCATCAGCCGCGATTCCATGCCGCCCGGCCTGGTGACGGTGGCCGAGCGCGGCTACCCGTATGCGTGGCTGGGCATCCTGGCCACGGTGCCGCCGTCCACCGACGAGCTCATCTACTGCCGGCACGACGACGGCTTCGCGCTGCACACCATGCGCACGCCGCAGGTCAGCCGGCTGTACCTGCAGGTGCCGGCGGACGAGGACATCGCCCGGTGGCCCGATGACCGGATCTGGCGCGAGCTGCAGCACCGGCTCGGCCTGCCCGGCTGGGACCTGAAGGAGGGCCCGATCACGGAGAAGGCGATCGCGCCGATGCGCAGCTTCGTCGCCGCGCCGATGCGCTACCGGCGGCTGTTCCTGGCCGGGGACGCGGCGCACATCGTGCCGCCCACCGGGGCCAAGGGCCTCAACCTGGCCATCGGCGACGTGACCGTGCTGGCCGCGGCCCTGGCCGGCCTGCTGCGCGACGGCCGCGAGGATCTTGCCGACGCGTATTCCGACACCTGCCTGCGCCGGGTGTGGCGGGCCACGCACTTCTCCTGGTGGATGACGTCGATGCTGCACGTCGCCCCGCACCCGGACCCGTTCGAGACCGAGCTGCAGCTGTCCCAGCTGCGGTACGTGGTCTCCTCCCGCGCCGCGGCCACCATGCTCGCCGAGAACTACACCGGCTACTTCCCGCCCCGCTGGTGACCCGGTCCGCCGGGTCCGCCGGGTCCGCCGCCGGGAGCCCTACCCCAGCCCCAGGTGATGCCGCGGGCGCAGCGCGCGGGCCAGCAGCGCGGACAGCGCCGCGGCGACGCCGGTCTCGGTGAGCGCCATCGGCGCGGAGAAGCCGCGCTCGCCGCCGAGCAGGCCGAGCGCCCACAGCCTGTGCCTGAGCGTGTACAGCTCGGTCCGCACCGCGCTGGCCAGCCCGGTGCTGCCGCACGCCCAGCCCTCCATGCCGTGGATGTCGGTCAGCAGCCTGGTCAGCTCGTCGTAGCAGGTCGGCCCGCTGGTCAGGATCACCAGCAGCGCGGCCTCGCGCACCGCGACCGAGAAGTCCGGCTGCGGGCCGTCGTCGGGCCCGATCAGCGCCGTGGTGCCGATGTGCCACCTGGCGGCCGGGTCCGCCGCCATCAGCCTGCCGGTCTTGGTGAGCACGAGGCTGGTGCGGCTGCGGCGGATGGCGCCCATCTCGCCCTGCGCCATGCCGCGCAGGGTATGCAGCGGGAACACGTCCAGTTCCTGGCGCAGGGTGCCGGCGAGCTGGCTCCGCCACCCGAACGTGTCCACCGCCTCGGTCACCAGCGCGGGGGCGATGTAGTGCCGGGCGGTCAGCCGCAGTCCCTCGCCCGCGCGACCGAGCAGCCAGCCCAGCGTGGGCAGCGGGTCGGCGGGCAGCGCCGGCGGCTCGAGCATGCGCGGGATGACCGCGCGGGCCAGCCGCGACCGCTCCCCGGGGCGGCCGTGGGCCCACGCGTCGATGCGCTCGGCGCTGATCCGGCCCAGCCAGGTGTCCGCGGTGATCTCGGCGCCAGGCCCGCCGGGGCGGTGCGGCCCGCCCGGCGGGACCGAGCCGTGCCCGGTCAGCCAGCGGTTGACGATCTCGGCGCGCTTGGTGCGCCAGCCGCGCGCGCCGGCGCTGAGCTCGCCGGAGGCGAAGGCAAGCTCGAGCGCCGCGGCGCAGGCGTCGTAGGCGGCGCGCTCCTGCGGTCCCATGACCGAGCCCCACGCGAGCAGCTCGGTGTCCGGCGGCGCCGCGTTCGAGGCCTCGATGGCCTCGGTGTAGGCCGCGATTCCCTGCTCGTGCCCGCCCGCGTAGGCGGCGATGATCCGCTCCGTGCCGGCCGAGGAGCACACCCCGGCGTAGCGGTCCAGGCCGGCCAGGCTGAACAGGCGGCCGAGCGCCCTCGCCACGCCGACGCGGCCCGGCGTGGACATCGGCCATCTGACCGGCAGCGCGTACCAGAGGAATTCCTGCAGCCGCAGCAGCGAGATCGCCTCAAGTCCCTGCTCCCCGGTCAGCCAGGCCAGGGCCGCCTTCGCGTCCCCGGCCGCTTCCGGGTCCTCGCGCGTCAGGGTCTCCAGCGCCTGGGACTCTGTCATCATGGGCACAGTCTGCCGCAGCCCGATCCGGGAGGCTAGGCGGTCTCGGCGGTTCTCGCCGGGCACCGCGTTGGTTGCGTCAGGCATCATGGTCGGGTGCCCGGAATCTATGACGAGCCCGAGTTCTATGAGGCGGCATGCGCCTACCGTGACGTCGCGGCCGAGGTCGACGCGCTGCTGCGCTGGTACGACCGGCACCGTCTCGGCGGCGGCGAAGCCCCGCGGTCGGTGCTCGAGCTGGCCGCCGGGCCCGCCGAGCACGCGCGGGAGCTTGCCCGCCGCGGGGTGGACGCCGCCGCCCTCGACCTGTCGGCGGCGATGGGCGCCCGCGCGCGGGAGGCGGCGCGGGCCGCCGCGGTCGGCCTGACCGTGGTGCGCGCCGACATGCGCGACTTCAGCATCGGCCGCGAGTTCGACCTCGCCATCACGATGCTGAACTCGCTGTGCCACCTGCCCACGCTCGACGACCTGCTGATGCACCTGGCGGCGGTCGCCCGCCACCTGCGCCGCGGCGGCGTGTACATCGCCGAGCTCGCGCACCCGGCGGACTATTTCGCCGAGCGCCGCACCAGCAGCCAGTGGACCAGCGAGGTCGGCGGCGGCACGGTCACCGTGCGCTGGGGCGGCCCGCCGGACGTCATCGACCCGGTGACCCAGGTCACCAGGGAGCACGTCAGCGTCGTCATCCGCGGCAGCGACGGCCGGGTCCGCACGGTCGCCGACGTGGTGCCGAACCGGTTCTGGACCGCGACCGAGCTGACCGCGGCGGTCCGGCTGGCCGGGGGCTTCACGATCGGGGCGGCCTACGGCGACTTCGAGGCCGGCCTCCCCCTCGACGCGCCCGCGGCCTGGCGGATGATCCTCGTGCTGCGCCGCGGCTCGACGGACTAGGGTCGAAGGCGTGGCGCTGCGGGCGGTGGTCGTCGGCGGCGGGATCGGCGGGACCGCGGCTGCCGTCGCGCTGGCGCGGGCCGGGATCGACGTCCGGGTGTACGAGCAGGCGCAGCGGCTGACCGAGGTCGGCGCGGGCGTGTCGCTGGCGCCGAACGGGCTGCGCATGCTGGAGCGGCTCGGCGTGGGCGAGGGGATCGCGCGGCTGGGAGCGCGGCACACCTCGACCGAGCTTCGGCTGTCCGACGGGCGGCCCGCGCGGCACGCGCCGCATCGGTTCGCCCAGGCGGGACGGAACGTCGGCATGCACCGCGCCGACCTGCTTGCGCTACTCGCGGCCCGGCTGCCGCCCGGCACGGTGCGGACCGGCCACCGGTGCACCGGCTTCAGCCAGGACGGCGGCGGCGCCACGGTCGTCTTCGCCAACGGCGCCGCGGCCACCGCAGACGTGGTGATCGGGGCGGACGGCATCCACTCCGTGCTGCAGGGGTTCGTGGTGCAGCCGGCGCAGCCGGTGTTCTCCGGGGTGGTGGCCCACCGCGGCCTGGTGCCGCGCCTGGACGAGTACCCGGCCGGCACGATGCGGATGTGGGTGGGCGAGAGCAGGCACTTCCTGGTGTTCCCGGTGCGGGCCGGGCGGCTGCTGAACTACGTGGGATTCGTGCCGTCGGCGACGTCGGTGCGCGAGTCGTGGTCGGCGCCCGGCGACCCGGCCGCGCTGGCCGCGCACTTCGCGGGCTGGGATCCGCTCATCGGCCAGGTCATCGCAGCGATCAGCGGGCCGGGCGGCAGCGGGTTCCGCTGGGGACTGTACGACCGCGCGCCGCTGCCCCGGTGGAGCAACGGGCGGCTGACGCTGCTCGGCGACGCGGCGCACCCTATGCTTCCGCACCTGGGCCAGGGCGTCAACCAGGCCCTCGAGGACGCCGTGGCGCTGGCGACGCTGCTCGGCGCCTGCGCGGGCCCGGCCGGGGTCCCGCGGGCGCTTGCCGCCTACCAGCGGCTGCGGCGCGGCCGGACCGCGCGCGTCCAGCTCGGCTCGCGGCGCAACGGCGCCGGCTACAACGGCTCCGGCGCCGGGCTGACCGACCGGCGGTGGATCTACCAGTACGACGCGTGGGCCGAGGCCGCAGCGCTCGCCCATGACCAGGCACCTGCCGGGGCCGGCGGTGAGCCGCCAGGGCGGGCGTAACGGCCGGAACCCGCTCCACGGATCGTAGTCGACCTCGAGCGGCTCCTGGGGCGGGCGCTCGGCCGCCGGGACGTGCCGCAGGTTGAGCCGGATCCGGTACCAGACCGAGCTGCGGCCGCGCATCGCGTCGACCAGCACGTCGGCCGGCTCCAGGCGCGGCCACACCGCGGGATGCCGCGCCTTCCACCGCTCCAGGCCCGCCATCGCCTCGTCCCTGGTGGCCGCGCGCGCCACCTCGATCAGCGGCATCGTGCTGCGGCGCCGGCCTGTCGGGCCGCTGGCCTTGCCCGGCGCCGGTGCAGCGGCGGCGCCGCGCGCGCCCGCAGCGTCCGCGCGCCGCTTGGACGGCTGCACCCGGGGCGCCTCGCCGACCTGCTTCTCGTAGTGCGGCGGCCACGGCGCGTCCGGCAGCCCCGCCGCCTCGTCCCTGGCCGCCAGCTCCAGCAGCCCGTCCAGCGACCCGGCCGCATCGTCCATCGCCGCCCACGGGTCCCCGATCGCGGCGAACCGGGCGGGCACGGTGTCGATCGTGAACGCGCCGGGGTCGCACGAAGGCACCTCGTCCCAGCTCAGCGGCGCGGACACCCGCGCGTCCGGCACCGGGCGCACCGAGTACGCCGACGCGACCGTGCGGTCCTTGGCGTTCTGGTTGTAGTCGACGAAGACCCCGTGCCGTTCCTCCTTCCACCACCTGGACGTGGCCTGCTCCGGCGCGCGGCGCTCGATCTCGCGGGCCAGCGCCACCGCCGCGCGGCGCACCTCGCCGAACGTCCAGCGCGGCACGATCCGCGCGTAGATGTGGAAGCCGCGCGACCCGGACGTCTTCGGCCAGCCGGTCAGGCCGTAGTCGGACAGCACCGACCGCGCCACCATGGCCACGTCCCTGATCTGCGGCCACTGCACCCCAGGCACCGGGTCCAGGTCCACCCGCAGCTCGTCGGGGTGGTCCAGGTCCCGGGCCCGCACCGGGTGCGGGTTCAGGTCGATGCAGCCGAGGTTGATCACCCAGGCCAGCTGGGCCGCGTCGCTGACCACGATCTCCTCGGCGGTGCGGCCGGACGGGAAGCGCAGCTCGGCGGTCTTGATCCAGTCCGGGCGCTGCCGCGGGGCGCGCTTCTGGAAGAACGCCTCGCCCTCGGCGCCCTGCACGAAGCGCTTCAGCGCCATCGGCCGGCCGCCGACGCCGCCCAGCGCGCCCGCGGCCACCGACAGGTAATACCGCACCAGGTCCAGCTTGGTGTGCCCGGTCCGCGGGAAGAACACCTTCCCCGGGTTGGTCACGACGACCTCGCGCCCGGCAACCGCGAGCACCTGCCGGTCAGGCACGGCCGCCCCCGAGGATCTCGCCGAGGTCGAAGCGGACCGGCTCCTCCAGCTGGGCATAGCCGCACGAGCGCGGATCACGGTCCGGGCGCCAGCGGACGAACTGGGTGGTGTGCCGGAACCGCGGGCCCTCCATGTGGTCGTAGCGGACCTCGACCACCCGCTCCGGCCGCAGCGGAACGAACGACAGGTCCTTGGCCGCGTTCCACCGGCTGGCCATGGCCGCCCGCGGGGTGCGCTCGCCCGCCAGGTGTTCCGCCCAGTTCCACGGGTGCCCCTCGAACCCGGTGACCAGCGGCTGCAGCTCCGCGAACAGCTCCCGGCGCCGCTGCATCGGGAACGCGCCGACCACGCCGACGCTGGCCAGCTTGCCGTCGTCGGTGTACAGGCCGAGCAGCAGCGACCCGATCGCGTCGGCGTCCCGCTTGTGCGCCCGGTAGCCGGCCACCACGCAGTCCGCGGTGCGCTCGTGCTTGACCTTGGCCATGACCCGCCGGTCCGGCTCATACCGGCCGTCCGCCGGCTTGGCGATCAGCCCGTCCAGGCCCGCGCCCTCGAACTGGCGGAACCATCGCTGCGCCGCCACGCGGTCGGTGGTCGCCGGCGTCAGGTGCAGCGGCGGCCCGACCCCGGCCAGCGCCCGCTCCAGCGCGCGGCGGCGTTCGGCGAACGGCCGGTCCAGGTACGAGACCGAGCCGAGCGCCAGCAGGTCGAACGCCACGAAACGCGCCGGGGTCTGCGTCGCCAGCAGCTCCACCCGGCTGGCCGCCGGGTGGATGCGCAGCTGCAGCGCCTCGAAGTCCAGCCGCCGGCCGGAGCGGTCGGGGACCACGATCTCCCCGTCGATCACGCACCGCTCCGGCAGCTGGGCCCGGATCGCGGCGGCAAGCTCGGGAAAGTAGCGCGTCATCGGCCGCTCGTTCCTGCTGCCGATCTCGATCTCGCCGCCGTCGCGGAACACGATCGACCGGAAGCCGTCCCACTTCGGCTCGAACACGTAGTCCCCGTCCGGGATCGCCGCCACCGGCTTGG
>Ga0209061_1000793_pt1 | contig 67899 bp, 70 predicted proteins | sample Coa_R1_10_FD_187157 | JGI IMG/M metagenome (GOLD analysis project Ga0209061, IMG submission 187157) | Surface soil microbial communities from Centralia Pennsylvania, which are recovering from an underground coalmine fire - Coalmine... | ecosystem: Environmental > Terrestrial > Soil >... | reverse complement strand
GCTGAGGCCTTCGCCTGCCGCCAGGCCGAGGAGGAGCGACGGGCCGCGCTAGGCCTTGCGCGCAAGCGGCGCAAGCGGCGCCGGCGCACGATCGCCTATCTGCTCGCCACCGCGAACGCGCCGCCAATGATGAGCCAGGGTGCCATCGCACCCTCCCAGCGGGCATCCTGAAACCGCCGGCGCCGACCTCCGAGCGTGCGACCCTGAAGCCGTGACCGCGGGGGACCAGGCGCCGGGGCAAAATGCCGCCCCGAGCGCAAGGTTGACCGTGACGCGGACACGAGGCCTTCCGTCCGACCCAAACGTGAACATGACGGTGGGTCAAACGTGAAGACCTCCTCATCGGGACGGCCGGATTTGAACCGGCGACCGCCCGGCCCCCAGCCGGGTGCGCTACCAGACTGCGCCACGTCCCGTGGACTGCAAGCGGGCGACGGGAATCGAACCCGCCCTAGGAGCTTGGAAGGCTCCTGTGCAGCCACAACACTTCGCCCGCAGGCGAGACCATCTTACCGCTGCCGACGCTCGCGGCACCGCGCGAATGCCTCCATCCTGCCCACCCTTTACGCTGTCTGCGTGAGCCGACGTCCGATCGCGCTGATCGCCGCCGCCTGCGGCATCGACTACCTGCTCTGGATGCTCACCTCCTCGACGGGCCCAGAACCGCTTGCGCTGGTCTTCGGCGTTCTGCTCACCGTGCTGGCACTCGGGCTGATCGCAGCCGTGCTCGGCGCTGCCGCGCGCGCCTTGCTCAGCGGCTGGCCGAGACGCATCGAGGGCGCAGGATCGAGCGGGCGCCAGTCGCAGGCAGACGCCTCGCCAGCACCCGCGCCGGAGGGCATCAAGCGCGGCCCGCTCGACGCAGAGCGCAGCTCTGCGCGCGCCGACTGGGGTCTGGGCGACCCCGGCTTGGCGGTCGCGCTGGAGAGCGAAGCGGGGCTTGCAAGCGCGCTGCTGCAGGAGGCCGCCCTCGGCCGAGCTGCGCACTCCGCCCCTCGTCCAGCCGGCGTGAGCGAGCCGCCGGCCGAGCGCGTGAGCGCCTGACCCGCAGCTTCGCTCGGGCGATCTGTGCAAGACTCGCCCCGCGCGCCGCTCGCGCCCACAACACCATGGCCCGCATACCTCTGCCCCGAAGCCCCCGCAGCCGCATCGCATCCGCAGCGACCCTCCTGGTCCTGATCGGGCTGGCGGTCGGCGCCTACGCCTATGAGCAGGGCCGCACCGGCTCGGTCTACCCGCATCCCAACGCGACCTTCATCCCCCAGTCGCTCAAACAGCCCCACGACACCCCCGGCAAGCCCTTCATCTGGCCCAACTACGGCTACACCCTAAACCACCTGCGCGACTTCGCCGCACCGGCCTCCCTGGCGCCGCCCTTCCACCAGCTCTGGCAGCTCTCCGAGGGCGCGCTGCTGGAGTTCCCGCCGGTCATCTACGGCGAAAAGATCATCCAGCTTGCCGACAACGGCGTGCTCGCCACGATCAACCGCAGCAACGGCACCTTCATCTGGGTGCGCAAGCTCGGCGCGCTCTCAGCATCGACTCCCGCCGTCTCCCCGACCACCGTCTACGTCACCCTGCTCGCGCGCGAAGCGGGCGCCGAAGCGGGTCGGGTCATCGCGCTTGACATCGAAAACGGCGCCGTGCGCTGGTCGCGCAACATCGAAAGCCGCACCGAGTCCTCGCCGATCCTCAGCAACGGCGTCCTCTACTTCGGCTCCGAAAACGGCACCGTCTACGCGCTGAACGCAAGCAACGGCAACACGATCTGGACCTACCACGCCGAAGGCGCGGTCAAGGCAAGCCCGAGCCTGCAGAACGGCATCCTCTACTTCGGCGACTACGCCGGGGACATCCAGGCCGTCAACGCGCGCACCGGCCGCCTGATCTGGCGCTCGGGCTCAGAAGGAGCGCCCCTTGGCTCGGGCACCTTCTACTCGACGGCGGCAGTCGCCTTCGGCCGCGTCTACCTCGGCAACACCGACGGTCGCATCTACGCCTATGACCAGCGCACCGGCAACCTCGACTGGGCGGTGCAGACGGGCGCCTACGTCTACGCCTCCCCCGCCGTCGCCGACGCGCCCGGCCTTGGCCCGACCATCTACCTCGGCTCCTACGACGGCCACTTCTACGCGATCAACGCCCGCAGCGGCCACGTCGACTGGTCCTTTGACGCCGAAGGGCGCATCTCCGGGTCGGCGACGATCGTCGGCGACGTCGTCTACTTCTCCGACCTGGGCAGCCACCGCACCTACGGCCTGAACATCACAACGGGCCACAAGGTGTTTGAATTCCCAGAAGGCGCATTCGACCCGGTTGTGACCGACGGTCACGTGATCTACGTGACCGGCTACAACATCCTGCACGCGCTCGTGCCAAGCGGCTGAGGTGCCGCGCCCGCTCGGCGGCGATCAGAGCAGCTTTGCAAAGGAGAGCAGCGCAGCGGCCGCACCGGCAGGCGAGAAGGAGACGCCCACTTGAGCAGTTCCGGCGGAGCGTGCAACCAGCTCAGTGAACCCTTCCGGGCCTTCGCGCAGCTGCACTGAACCGGACCGCACCCGCCAGTAGGTGGTGTAGTGCAGCTTCACGAGGTAGCTGCCGGGCCGATCGACGCGCACGGTGAAGCTTTCGTGGCCCATCTGCGTGAGCTGCGCGCCGCCACCGGCAGTGAGCGGCACGACCAGCGGCGCGGGGTCGGCAACGGCAAAGATCCGCCAGCTGCGCGTGCGCAGCACCTCGCGCAGGTAGGGCAACCCCCGGCGGATCAGACGCACCTCCGGAAACGATGATTCATCGAAGGGCACGGCGGGCAGCGCGACGTAGGAGACGCCGTTGCGATCAAGCCAGGAGCGATAGAAGGCGGGCGAGAGGCTCGGCGATTCAAGCGCTTCGTTGTAGCGCTTGTCGAGCTGGCGCTCCCAGCCGCGCGCCAGGGCATAGCGGGGCGCAAGCAGCGCCGCCTCCCAATGCGAGCGCGTGAAGGGCACCTCGATGCGCACCGGGCCGCGCACATGCTCTTCCAGGTAGCGCTCAAGCGGCCGGTAGAAGGCGCCGCGCACCGACGCTTCGCCGACCACCTCAAGCGTCTGCGTGATCGGCCCGTAGAGCACCCAGCTGGCGATCCCCACCAGCGCGATCAGCGCTCCTGCGCGCCCCACCCTGCTTGTGGAGAGGCCGCGAGCGCCCTCGCCCCCTCCGCCGTAGAGCGCAGCGAGCAGCAGCGGCCCTGCCAGCAGCACGCCGTAACGGACTACGTTGGAGCCCATCGGCGTCGGGATCTCGCAGAGGATGTTGGCCGCCGCATAGAGCAGGCCCGCGATCGCCAGCACGCGCGCCGAGCGCGGCAGCGCGACCACGAACGCAGCGCACACCAATAGCGCGACCAGCAGCGACTGCCCCCCGTAGGGCTCAAAGCCGCCTTCGGGAAAGAGCGCCTCGAGTGCCACAGACGCCAGCACCGCCGGCCACACGAGCGGCCCGACGTAGCTTGCAAGCGCGCGCGCCCGCCGGCGCCCGCCGTGCTCGTAAAGCAGCGTCGCGAGCCCGTAGCTTGCGCCACCGAAGGCAAGCAGCAGCGCCGCGACGGGGCTCGATGCCGCGCAGAGGAGCGCGCAGCAGCCGCTTGATGCGCGCAGAGCGCGCCGAGCGCGCCGCCGCGCTTGGCGGCTGCGCAGCAGGCACAGCACCGCCGCCAGCGCAAAGGTCACTCCCAGCGCGAAGGTAAGGCGGCCGATCCAGGCATCGCCGGCGGCGGCGACCGCGAAGAAGAGCTCGGCAGATGGGACGCCACGCCCGTACAGGCTCCGCAGGATCGCGCCAAAGAGCGCAACCGAGCAGAGGATCGCAAGCGCGCCGGTCGCGCGCAGGCCGATCAGCGCCGCAAGCGGCTGGTAGAGCAGGCTGTAGCCGGGGATCGCATGGCCGGCATACCAGTTGGCGTCATAGAGGGCAAAGCCGACGTGCCGATAGAGCCACAGGCGGTAGTACTGCGCGGCGAGGTCCGGCGTGCGCGCTGAGAGCGCCAGCCAGCCTGCAAGCAGCGCTGCGGCCAGCGCCAGCGCCGCGAAGGGCAGGCGCGCGCCCGGGCTCTGCCGCGCTCCACGCGCACGCTGCCTGCCCGATGCTGCCTGCTGCTGTCTCTGCGCGATCGCTGCCACCGGCGGCAGTATCGCGGCTGCGGCCTGCGCATTGGCGCGGTCGCCGATAATCAGCGCCATGAGAGCAAGCAGCAGAGTCGGGGCAGCGGTGACGGCGCTGAAGGCGGCGGCGCTCCTTGCCTGCGCAGCGATCGCGCTGGCAGGGTGTGCAACCGGGCCGGCGCCGGCGATCTCCCCCGGTGAGCTTGCCAACGCCGAACTGTTCCCCTACTTCAAGCTCTACTGGGCAGGCAGGCGCTTTGCCGGGGCGCCCGTCACGGCGGTCAGCGGTCGCACCGGCTACAGCCCGCGTACCGGCGAGAGCGTCTACTACGGCAACTGCGCTAATGAGACCAGCCTGCTTGGCGAGGGCACCTGCCGGCTGCCGCTGGAGATAACCACCTTCATCTACGCCCCCCACACCAACGCCACCCTCGGCCCTCAGCGCAACGTGATCCTGCGCTCCGTGCCCGCTGTGATCTTCGACCACGAACGCTCCATCGACCTCTACACCGGCCACCTTGAAATCCAGCTGCGCGCGCGCACAGGCGCAGCCGCGCTGCAGGCGGTGGCGATGCTGCAGCCGCTGAACGCACCCGGCTCGACAGCCGAAGCGCTGCCTGCGCCGACCTACTGCCCGAGCCTCGAAGGCGCGATCTCCGCAGCCCTTGCCCGGCTGCTTGCCGATCTCCCCGACCACGCCTGCGAGCGCTCGCGGATCCTGGAAGCCTCGCCCTGAGGGCGCCGATCAGGCCTCGCGAGCGCCGCTCAGCGCTCAGGAGCCCTGAGCGCGCGCCGGTCGCAGCAAGCTTGAGCCAAGCTCCGAGCGCACCTCCCAGAAGGCGGCGGTGCCGATCAGCGAGGGGATCCACAGCGCGATCGCGCGGTAGGTCAGGACCGCCGCGACGACCAGCGAGGCAGGATGGATCCCGAAGGCGACCAGCATGCCCACCAGCCCCCCTTCAACCGCTCCGACGCCCCCGGGGATCGGCAGGGCGTTGGCAAGCATGCCGACGAGATAGCCGAGCGCGACAACGCCAAGCTGGGGGTGAATGCCATAGGCGTAAAAGCAGACGAGCAGCACCAGGTTGTCGAAGAGCCAGTAGCCGAGCGCGCCGAACACCCGCCAGTCCGGCTCCCTGATCAGCGCAAGCGCATCTGCGACCCCTTCGCTGATCGCACACAGCGCGAGCGTCAGGCGGCGCGCGCCGGACCTCTCGCGATTGAGATAACGCCGCGCCCACGCCGCAAGCGCAAGCGTCCCGGCGATGGCGCCAAGCGCTGCCGCGGCGGGCAGCAGCGTGAGCAGCGGGTTGCTGCTTCCGGGCACGACGCCGACGCCCATCAGGATGCCGAGGATCGCGACCACCGAGACATTGACGGCGCTGGTCAGCAAAAACAGCACGACCGAGCGCTCGGCGATCCGCCGCAGCGGCGCCCCGGAGGAGCGCAGGATCCAGGCGCCCAGCGCAAAGCCGCCCACGCCACCCGCCGAGACGACCGCGTTCATCGCCAGCTCCGAGAGCGAGAGCAGCGTCGCAACGCGCGTGCGCAGCCGTGCGAAGATGCGCTCGAACAGCACCACATAGCTCACGCAGGAGAGCAGCTCGAGCAGCACGCCGGCGGCAACCCAGGCGCCGTTGGCATCCTCGATGCGCCGCGCGGTGGCCTTCAGCCCCGGCACGGAGGTGATCAGCACGACAACGAGGCCGCAGAAGATCGCAAGCCCGATCAGCCCGTTGAGCAAGCGTCGGGAGTCAGCGCGCCAAAGCGCGTTGCGCTGAAGGGCCTCATCGCTCTCGATCGAGTCCGGCGAGCCCGGCTGGGCTCGCGCTTCTGCCTCCTCGCCTCGATCTGGGTCCTGCTGGGCGGTCGCATGCTTGCGGAGCATCTGGGCGCAGCATGACAGGCGCGCCGGAGAAGCGGGTTTGCAGCGCGCGCCGATAGGCCACCGGCGCGATGCCGTGATGACGGCAGAAGACCTTCGTGAAGTGGCTGTGCTGCCGGTAGCCGACTAGGCGCGCGAGTGCGCCGATCGGGATCGCGGGCTGCGCCAGCAGCTCCCGCGCGGCGTGCATGCGCAGCGCGGTGAGCTCCTCCCGAAAGGATCCGGTGCCAAAGCTCGCGTATGCGCGCTGCAGCTGGCGCGGGGAGCTTGCGAGCAGCCGGGCAAGGAGAGCGAGCGTAAGCGGCTTGGCATAGTGGCGCTCGCAGATCAGCCGCGCACGCCCATAAAGCTCGCCGAGCTCTCTGTCGGTGCGCTCCCGCATGCTTCCTTCTCCGCCGCGCCGGAGCGCGCGGGACACCGCCGCGCCGCAGCTGCTGCGATGGCCTCGCTGCAGCGGGCCGCGCCCCTGCCTCCTCCGGTGCTGTGGGCTCAGGCGCCGTAGCGCAGCGCGGCGCGCTCGGCCGCAGCGCCGTAGGAGGAGCCGAAGAGCGCAGCGTGAACCAGCAGCGGCGCCAGCTGGTAGAGCGCCACCCGCTCCTGCCAGCCCTCGGCGAGCGGCGAGCGCTCCCTGTAGGCGCCAAGGCAGCGATCGGAGAGCCCGCCGAAGAGCGCGAGCATCGCCAGGTCGACCTCGCGGTGCCCGCCGTAGGCGGCCGGGTCGATCAGCCAGGGACGACCGCGGCGGTCGGCAAGGACGTTGCCGCCCCACAGATCGCCATGAAGGCGTGCGGGCGCCTCCGCGGGGCCGCAGAGCTGCTCGATTCCCTCGCAGATGCGTGCCACCGCCTCGGCGCAGCGCGTAGAGATAACCCCGCGCTCGATCGCGATCGCCGCCAGCGGCTGAAGCCGATTTGCGGCGTAGAACTGCGGCCAGCTGTAAGCCGGGTCGTTGGGGAGCTGCAGCGAGCCAAAGCCCGTCGAGCCCGCGCCGTCCGGGTCGCCGAACCAGGGCGCACCGGCCAGGTGCAGCTCGGCAAGGCCGCGCCCCAGCTCCTCCTCCCCGGCGCCGTCGAGCGCCCCGCGCTCGATCCACTCCAGCGCCAGGTAGCACTCGCCCAGCTCGAGCACTTCGGGAACCGACAGCGCACGCGCTGCCGCCAGCCACGCGAGGTCGCGCGCCTCGCGCGCGTACTCGCCCGGACGGCATCCGCCCGCGTCTTGACAAACGCCAGACGCCCATCGGCCAGGCGCACGCGATAGGCCGCGTTGATGTCCCCGCCGGCGATCGGCGTCGCCTCGCTTGCGCCTACCGGCAGCTGCGTGCTCACCGCTCCGTCAGCTCTGCGAGCAGCTCGCTGCAGCGCGCCTCCAGCAGGTCCAGCACGCGCTCGAAACCTTCCGGGCCACCGTAGTAGGGGTCAGGCACCTCGTGCTCGCCCGGCAGCAGGCGCACCTTCGCACGAGCCTCGGCGTCCGGCGCTGCGCCTTGGAGCGTGCGCAGGACCGCGCGGTCCATCGCGATCAGCAGATCGAAGCGCTCGAAGTCCGCGGCGCTCACCTGCCGGGCGCGCCCGGTCAGCTCGATCCCGCGTGCTGCGGCCGCCTCCCGCGCGCGCGGGTCCGGAGGGTCGCCGATGTGCCAGCTGCCGGTGCCCGCGCTGTCGAAGGCGAGCGCATGATCTAGGCCCTGGCGCACAGCCAGAGCGCGCGCGATGGCCTCCGCGCTGGGCGAGCGGCAGATGTTGCCCAGGCAGACAAAGAGGATGCGCTGCGGCTCCCGCCACGCCTCTCCCGATGCGCTCATCGCTGCTTGCGCCACATCGCCTCAGCGCTCCCCGAGCTCCAGCACCGCGAGGAAGGCGTCCTGGGGAACCTCCACGCGCCCGAGCATCTTCATCCGCCGCTTGCCCTCCTTCTGGCGCTCCAAGAGCTTGCGCTTGCGGGTGATGTCGCCGCCGTAGCACTTCGCGGTCACGTCCTTGCGAAAGGCCTTGACCGTCTCGCGCGCGATCACCTGCGAGCCGATCGCCGCCTGGATCGCGATGTCGTACTGCTGGCGGGGGATGCGCTCGCGCAGCTTCTCGGTGAGCGCCCGACCGACGTTGTAGGCCTTCTCGCGGTGCACGACCATCGAGAGCGCATCGACCGCGTCGCCGGCAAGCAGCACGTCAAGCTTGACCAGGTTGGCTGCCTTCTTGCCCTTGAGCTCGTAGTCCAGCGAGGCGTAGCCGCGCGTGCGCGACTTGAGCTGGTCGAAGAAGTCGACGACGATCTCCGCCAGCGGCAGCTCGTAGGTGAGCTGGACCCGCTCCGGGGAGAGATAGTGCATGCCGCGATGCTCGCCGCGGCGCTCCTGACAGAGCTCCATCACCGCACCGACGTACTCGCGCGGCGTGATGATCTGCGCCTCGATCACCGGCTCGCGGATCTCCGCGATGCGCCCGGGGTCGGGCATGTGCGAGGGGTTGTGGACGCTGATGCGCTCGCCGTTGGTGAGCGTCACGTCCAGCTCAACCGAGGGCAGCGTCGCCAGCAGCTCCACGCCGTGCTCGCGCTCTAGGCGCTCGCGCACGATCTCCATGTGCAGCAGGCCCAGGAAGCCGCAGCGAAAGCCGAAGCCGAGCGCATCTGATGTCTCAGGCTCAAAGGAGAGCGCCGCATCGTTGAGCACGAGCTTTTCAAGCGCATCGCGCAGATCCTCGTAGCGATCCGAGTCGATCGGGAACAGCCCGCAGAAGACCATCGGCTTGACCTCGCGGTAGCCGGGCAGCGCGGCGGCCGCCCGGCGGTCGCGCTGCGCCGCGGTCAGGGTGTCACCGACGCGCAGCTCCGAGACGTCCTTGATGCCCGTGATCACGTAGCCGACCTCGCCCGCGGAGAGCCCCTCCAGCGAGGTCATCTGCGGCGAGAAGTAGCCGATCTCGTCGATCTCCGCGGCGGTGCCCGCGGCCATCGCAACGATCGGCTCGCGCCGCTGGAAGCGTCCGTCGACGACGCGGACGTAGGCGATCACGCCGCGATAGGAGTCAAACTGGGAGTCGAAGATCAGCGCCCGCGGCGGCGCCTGAGGGTCGCCCGCAGGCGCGGGCACCCGCGCCACGAGCTCCTCGAGCACCTCCCTGACCCCTGCTCCGGTCTTGGCGGAGATGCGCAGGATCGAGTCCTCATCCTCGCCGATCAGCTCCGCGACTTCGGCCGCCACGCGCTCGGGCTCCGCGCCGGGCAGATCGACCTTGTTCAGGCACGGGATCAGCTCCAGGCCGGCCTCGATTGCCAGGTAGGTGTTGGCGACCGTCTGCGCCTCGACGCCCTGGGAAGCATCGACGACCAGCAGCGCCCCCTCGCAGGCGGCAAGCGAGCGCGAGACCTCGTAGGTGAAATCGACGTGCCCGGGCGTGTCGATCAGGTGCAGCTGGTAGGTCTGCCCATCGGCCGAGTCGAAGAAGACGCGCACAGCCTGCGCCTTGATCGTGATGCCGCGCTCGCGCTCGAGCTCCATCGAGTCGAGCACCTGCGCGCGCATCTGTCGCGGGTCGACGGTGTGCGTGAGCTCGAGGATGCGGTCGGCAAGCGTCGACTTGCCATGATCGATGTGCGCGATGATGCAGAAGTTGCGGATGTGGCTCTGGTCCATCTTGCAGCGACACTGTAGAAGGAGGCGGCGTGCCAAACCCCTGGCGTCCACGCGGGCGCATGCGCTCAGGCTCCGCGCAGCGCACCCATCCGACCGCTGATCAGCGCGCGCACCTGGTGCGCCTCGGGCACGCGCATGAGCAGGACCGCGCGCGCATAGACGAGCACCGCCAGGCCGCAGGCGCCACCGACGCTCACCAGCTGCGCGGGCAGCGAGCGCCCGAGCAGCGCTTCCAGGGCCTGGAAGGCCAGCCAGGCCACGCCGCCGAGCAGCGCTGAGGCAAGGATGATGCGCGCGGTGATCATCGTCGTCTGTGCGCCTTCCAGGCGGCCGCGAAAGCCTGCCCGCAGGCGGCGCAGCTGAAGCGCACTCATCAGGACGTTGGCGAGCAGCGTGCCGATCACCAGCCCCGCGATGCCCAGCGGTCGGTAGAGCGCGGCGCTCGCGATCAGGTCGGCAACGATGTTCACCGCTGCAAGCTTGGTCGGTATCCAGGGACGCTGCACCGCAAAGAACGTTCGCGTCAGCAGCAGGTTGAGACCGGAGAAGGGCAGCGCGAACGCGAACCAGAACAGCGCAATCGCCGCCAGTCGCGTCGAGTGCGCCGTGAAGTGCCCGCGTTCGAAGACGAGCCGGACGATCGGCGTCGTCAGCACGATCATCAGCGTCGCGGAGGGGATCAGCAGCAGGTTGATCTGGCGCATGCCGGTGCCCACGGCCCGGCGCATGCTCGGCAGATCGCGTCTTGCTGCCATCCGCGAGAGGGCCGGGAAGAGCACGGTGGTGACAGCGACCGAGAACATCCCCTGCGGGAGCATGTAGATGCGAAAGGCACGTTCGATCGCAGCGGTCGCTTCCTTGGAGACAAGCGTCCCGAAGGCGGCGTTGATCAGCTGATCGAGGTTCATGATGCCCAGACCGATCGTCACGGGGAACATCAGCAGCAGCACGTGGCGGACTCGCGGGTTGCGCCAGTCAAGCGAGAACCCGAGCCGGATGTCGATGCGCCCGAGCGCCGCCCCGGCCAGCCCCAGCTGCACGACCGTGCCGATCAGGACGGCGATGGCAAGCGCGTAGATCTGCTTGTCGCCTGCAAAGGAGCCCCGCAGCGCCACCAGCGCGATGATGATCACGACGTTCCAGACCGCGGGCGAGAAGGACTGCGCCCCGAAGCGTTCATATGACTGCAGGATGCCCAGGAAGAGGCTGTTGAGACCGAGCAGCAGGACAACCGGGAACATCACCTGGGCGAGCCCGACGGTAAGCGCGTTCAGGTGCGAGGAGAAGCCTGAGCCGGTGAAGAGCGGCATGATCACCCCGGCGAGCAGGATGAACAGCGCCGTCAGGGCACCGACGACGATCAGGATCAGCCACAGCAGCGCGGAGGCAAGCGCGCTTGCCTCGCGCTTGCGCCCCTGCTGGAGCAGATCGGTGAAGACGGGCACGAATGCCGCCGATAGCGCTGCGTTGGCGACGAGGTTGGAGAAGAGGCTTGGAATCTGGTAAGCGAGCGCGTATGCGGAGGCCGCGCCGGAGGTGCCAAAGAAGGAGGCCGCGACGATTTCCCGTGCCAGGCCCGCGACGCGCGAGATCGCGGTGCCGATCGAGAAGAGGGCGGTGTTGCGGGCGACCCGACCGCTGCGCTGGGATGCGCGCGGCGCAGGCTGATCGCTGAGATCGGTGCGCAGGGACAAGGCCGCGCTATAGTACGGCGACGCGCGGCTCGACCGATCGCCCGCGCCTGCAGTCGCAATGGCAAACATCAAGTCTCAGGAAAAGCGGATCTTGCGCTCAGAGCGCGAGCGCCTGGAGAATCGTCGCTACACGGCGTCCATCAAGACCTACTTCCGCAGGCTGCAGTCAGCCGTGCAGGCGGGCGATCAGGAGCGCGCAGCAGCAGAGCACCGCAAGCTTGAAAGCCTGATCGACAAGGCGGTGAAGCGCGGAGCGCTGCACCGCAACACGGGCGCACGCAAGAAGGCACGCGCCTCCCACCTGCGCACAGGCTCCTGAGCCTCAGGCGGCGCAGGCCTGCGCGATCCGTTCGATCGCAAGCTGGGCGAGCGTCTCTTCAGAGAGGGCTGGGGGCGCCGAGCGACCATCGCCGAGCGCAGCCCCGCCTCGGCTGTGCGCCTCCAGATCGGCAAGCGCGCAGAGCCCCTGGCGCAGGGCGCCCGGGCCGATCCGCCGCGCATTGGCGATCAGCTCCTGGGCGGCGTGGGTCGGCATCCGCAGCGAGGGCCTGATCGCCGCCGGCGACTGCCCGGCGGCAAGGCGCTCGGCGGCGGAGAGGGCGCTGCGCAACCGCGCGGCGAGCAGGTAGATGAGGGCTCCCGGCCGCTCGCCGTGCGCACGCAGCCTTGAGTAGGTCGCAAGCGCAAGGCGGCGGTCGCCCGCCAGGAGCGCATCGGCGAGGGCGTAGGCGGCGGCGGCGCCACCACCTGCCACGCGCGCTTCGATCTGCTCAGGCGCGAGCTTCACCGCGGCGTCCTGCCCTCCTGCGGGGCGCAGCTCCAGCGCCAGAAGCTCGAGCGCACGCACCAGCTGAGCGCGACGCTCGCCGACCAGAGCGATCAAGGTGCGCGCGCCCTCCGCATCGAGAGCAAGGCCCTGACCCTGGGCCTCGCTGATCACCCAGCGCACGAGCGCGCCGAGGGCCAGGCGCCGCTCGCAGGCCACCTGCCCGGAGCAGGCGCGTACGGCTGCGATCAGAGCCGGCGCGACCTTCACGCGCCCCTCCTCGCAGGCGAAGAGCGCAAGCGTGGTGCGCTCTGGCGGGCACCCAAGCGCCGGCAGCAGCGCCTCCTTGATCTCCTTCTCCTTCCAGCGCTCGACATCCTCGAAGATCAGGACGCGGTGGGCGGGATCGAGGGTGAGGGCGCCAAGGCGCTCGGCGGCCGCGCGGGGGCTTGAGGACTGGCCGGAGAAGCTCTCCATGCTCATCGCCTCCCCAGCGCCGCGGACAAGCGCGCGCAGGCGCATCCGCCGCTCGATCACCGCGCCGTGGTCATCGCCGTGGATCAGGTAGGCGGGCTTGAGCGCTGGCATCGGGGCAAATGCTAGTGCGCGCCCCGGGCGCGGACCGATCAGGCAGGCCCCGTTTATCCGTGCTAGCTGGCATCACGCTCGCTGGGCGCCCGGGCGACGGCGACATCGACGGCATCGGCATCCTTCGTCTTGCGCTCGTCAGCTTTCCCGTCTACTTCCAGTGCAAGCGCTACGCCGGCAGCGTCGGAGCGGGCGAGGTGCGCAACTTTCGCGGCGCAATCGCCGGCCGCACTGAGCGCGGGCTTTTGATCACGACCGGGCGCTTCACGGGCGATGCAATCAGGGAGGCAACCCGCGACGGGGTCTCCCCGATCGACCTGATCGATGGCGAACGACTCTGCGAGCTGATGGCCGAGTATGGACTTGGGGTGCGAGTAACTGAGCGCACGGTGCGCGACTACGAGGTGCTTGAGGACTTCTTCATCGAGTTCTGAAGCATCGAGCGCGCAGCGCCACAGAGCAGCCGATCAGCCGGCCGCCGCAATCGCCAGCGCCACGGCTTCAGCGGCATCACCGGCGCGCAGCAGCCCGCCCGCTGACCCCTCAAGCGGCGGCTCGGCGAGCAGCTCGCCGAAGCTCTCGAGCAGCACGCAGGTGCGCCCGGCGCGACGGCCGAGCGCGATCTCCGAGAGCGTGCCGTAAGAGCCGCCGATCGCGATCAGCGCCTCGCTTGAGCGCACGATCAGCCCATTGCGCAGCTCTCCCATCCCGCTCGGGATGGCAACGTGCACCCAGCGGTTGGCCTGCGCGCGATCGGCGCCGGGAAAGATGCCGACCGTGAGGGCGCCTCCCTCCTGCGCGCCGCGGCAGGCCTCCTCCATCACGCCGCCGCGTCCGCCACAGATCACGATCGCGCCCGCGCGCGCGAGCTCGAGGCCGACCGCATGGGCAAGCTCGCGCTCGCGCTCGCTTGCGTTGCTTGCGCCGATCACGCCGATCTGGGGCGCCGGCAAGCGGACCGGCCCGCCGCCGGCGGCGCCCGCCGGTCCACCTACGCGCTCAGCGGACGACAAGGTTGACAAGCCGTCCAGGCACGACTATCTCGCGCACGATCTCGCGCCCGTCGATGTGCGGCTGCACCCTCGGCGCGCTTCGGCAAAGCGCCTTCAGCTCCTCGATGTCGGCATCGGCGCCTGCCAGCACACGGTCGCGCACCTTGCCGTTGACCTGGCAGACAAGCTCGTAGACGTCGCGTTGGAGGAAGGCCTGCTCAGCCTGCGGCCAGGGCTCCTCCCAGACGCGCGCACCGGTCAGGCGCTCGTAGAGCTCCGCGGAGAGATGCGGCGCGAAGGGAAACAGCAGCGAGGCCGCCGTCGCCAGCGTCGAGCCGAGCACCTGCGCGCTGCAGCGCTCGCGGTGGCGGGAGCACTCGTTGATCAGCTCCATGATCGCTGCGATCGCGGTGTTGAAGGTGAAGCGGCGCAGATCCCCCGAGACCTTCTCGATCGCCCAGTGCGCCTTGCGCGCAAGCTCGAGGTCGACGCCCTCCGGCGCCGGCGCGCCATCGAGGGACGACTCACCACCCTGCGCACGCACTGGGCCCTGCAGCTGTGCGGCAGTCTCGGTCGCGAGCCTGTGGATGCGCGCTAGGAAGCGATGAACACCCTCGACACCCTCGTCTGACCACTCCGCGTCCTGCTCGGCGGGGCCCATGAAGAGGACGTAGCAGCGTGCGGTGTCCGCTCCGTAGCGCTCGACGATCTGAGCGGGCGAGACGACGTTGCCCCTTGACTTGGACATCTTCGCGCCGTCCTTCGTGACCATGCCCTGGGTGAAGAGCGCTGAGAAGGGCTCCTGGAAGTGCAGGTGGCCGAGGTCGGCAAGCGCCTTGCAGAAGAAGCGTGCGTACATCAGGTGCAGGATCGCGTGCTCGACGCCGCCGATGTATTGATCCACGGGCATCCACTCGCGCAGCGCCGCCGGATCCCAGGCGGCCTGCTCGTTGCGCGCATCGCAATAGCGCAGGAAGTACCAGGAGGAGTCGACGAAGGTGTCCATCGTGTCGGTCTCCCGGCGCGCCTCGCCCTTGCAGGAGGGACAGCGCGTGCGCACCCAGTCCTCCGCTGCGGCCAACGGCGAGCGGCCCTTGGGCGCGTAGTCGTCGATGTCCGGGAGCACGACCGGGAGATCGCGCTCGGGCACCGGCACGGGCCCGCAGCCCTCGCAGTAGACGATCGGGATCGGACAGCCCCAGTAGCGCTGGCGCGATATCAGCCAGTCGCGCAGTCGATAGGAGACCGTCGCGTGGCCCTTGCCCTCGCGCTGAAGCCAGTCGACGATCAGCTGAAGCGCCTCGCGGTTGGGCCGCCCGTCGAAGTCCGGATGGGAGTCGATGAGCGGGCCATCACCGGTGTAGGGGAGTCCCTGCTCGTCGCCGCCCTCCTCGGGCGCGCCCTCGATCACGCGCTTGATCGGCAGCTCGAAGGCCTTTGCGAAGGCATAGTCGCGCGCGTCGTGCGCGGGCACCGCCATGACCGCCCCGGTGCCGTACTCCATCAGGACGTAGTCGGCGACGTACATCGGCAGCTGCTGCCCGTTGACGGGATTGGTGACGGTGCGACCTAGAAAGACGCCCGTCTTCTCGCGCTTGCCCTCCGCGCTTTCGCCGCGCTCCTCGTTTGACTCGGTCAGAGCGCGGCTGACGTATTCGGTCACAGCCTGCTCCTGGGCGGTGCCTGCGGCGAGGCGCCCGACCTCCGGGTGCTCGGGAGCAAGCACGAAGAAGGTCGCGCCAAAGAGGGTGTCCGGCCGCGTCGTGAAGACCGGGAAGTCGATGCCAAGCTCCTCGCAGCTGAAGACGACTTCGGCGCCCTCCGAGCGTCCGATCCAGTTGCGCTGCATCGTCTTGACATGCTCGGGCCAGGCGATCCCGTCCAGATCCTCGAGCAGGCGCTCGGCGTAGTCGGTGATGCGCAAAAACCACTGCTCGAGCTGGCGCGCCACCACGACCGCGCCGCAGCGCTCGCAGCGCCCGTCGACGACCTGCTCGTTGGCGAGCACCGTCTGGTCGTTCGGGCACCACTTGACAGCCGCCTGCTTGCGATAGGCAAGGCCCGCCCTGTAGAGCTCAAGGAAGATCCACTGCGTCCAGCGGTAGTAGTCGGGCTCGCAGGTCGCAAGCTCGCGCGACCAGTCGATCGAGATCCCCCAAGAGCGGAACTGGCGCTGGAAGGAGGCGATCGAGGCGCGCGTGGAGATACGCGGATGCACGCCGGTCCTGATCGCATGGTTCTCGGCGGGCAGCCCGAAGGCGTCATACCCCATCGGGTGCAGCACGCGCTCACCCAGTCGCCGGCGGTAGTGGGCGATCGCATCGCCGACCGCGTAGCACTTGAGGTGGCCGATGTGCGGCTCTCCGCTCGGGTAGGGGAGCATCTCGAGCACGTAGACCGCGGCGCGCTCCTCGCCGCGGGGGCGCTCGTGCAGCGGCGCGCGCGCGCCCTTAGCGCCAGAGGCCGGCGGCCCTTCGTTGGCGACCTCCCAGGTTCGCTCACGCTCCCACAGCGCCTGCCAGCGCCGCTCGATCGCGTGCGCGTCGTATGCGCTCGCGCCGGCGCGCTCGCCCTGCGGGTTGCTCTGCTCGGACATCGTCCGGTCATTATGAGGCGAGCGGGCGTCGGCATGGGGCGCCGGCGGCCGCTGCGGGGTGCCGGCGGCTGCCGCGGGCAGCGATCGCCGGCGTGCGCCTGCTCCGCACGCCGCCCGGGCGAGGCGTGCCCAGCGCTGCGCTTGTACTAACCTTGCGGTGCGGAGCACTCCGCGCGGGGCTATAGCTCAGCTGGAAGAGCGCTTGCATGGCATGCAAGAGGTCGCCGGTTCGAGCCCGGCTAGCTCCATCGGACAGACGCCCTGCAGCCGCAGGGCGTTTTTGTCCAGCGGCGGACAGGTGAGCTGCGCTGGGCGTAACCAAGAAGCCACCCTGCTGCCGATCGCTGCCCAATGGAGGACGTCAAAGACCGCGCGCGGCTGCAGCGCCGATCGCCTGCTGCGGCGACGAGCGCGCTCTACTCAGGAGGCTGCCAGGGCGGCTCGTACTGATAGCCCGCATCGGCAAAATCTACGTCATCGAACGGCAGCGCCGGTTGACCGCGCTGGCGGTCGCGTGCTTCCTGCCGCATCTCTGGGATCGCCTTGGCCGCAGACCGGTACAGGTCGCCCATGATGCGGTCGCCTGCAGCATTGTCTGTGGCGAATATCATATGGTAGACGGTGCCGCCGCGCGTGTTCTTCAGCTCGAACGCGTGCGTCTTGGCATAGTGAAGCTCCTTGATTAGCCGCCAGCGCATCAGGTTGACGTACTCCTCCTTGGCGTCGGCCGCCGTGCATTTGTTGTTGCGACGGCGCTCATATATTGGGCGCCATGCATCGCTGCCGAACAGGCGCGTAGCCGCATTTTCATGTGGCGGCATGACCTTGGATGGATCGAGCGCCAGCATTCGTATCAAGCCCTGCGTGGGGAACAGAAGCCAAATCTCAACCTTGTATTCGGCGGACCCCGGACGTTTCTTGTAGCCGATCTTGTGAGCGGCTAGGAGCTTCAGGGTCTCCCATGCGAGCTCCATGCCATCCGGGTCGAGGAACGCGAATGTTGGCGCCCACCTGACCGACCGCAGCTCGCTGAGCGCGGTGGCGATCGTCTCGTTGCAGTCGCCGCCGTAGACCTTGATGTCGCGGTCGGGATAATCGGAGCGCAAGCGCTGCTCAAGCTCCTGCGCCTTCTCCTCCTTCTCGAAGTAGCGCAGCTTCGTGAAGCCTCCCGCGACATCTACGTCCAGCGCTATCCGCGCCGAGCCCGGGAACGACTGTCCGGTGACTCGGCTGATGCCGTGGCCTTCGCCTGCAAAGGCGTCGAGATATACGAACTTATTTACTTTTCCCTTGGACGCCCGCAGAAATGCGGGCAGATAGCCCTGCAATATCGCGAGCTTGACCTCGGTCCAGTAACCCCAGGACCGGCCCGCCTGCCCGCTCACGCCGGCTCCGCTGCTCGCACGCGAGGCATCTCATCCCAGGTCCTGCCATCGAGCAGACGTCCGCCGGATCTGGGGTGACGCCCACCCCATTGCTTGAAGAAGAACGCCACGTTCGCCGCGATGCAACGATCGCGCAGCTTGCGCAGCCACTCAGCCCGCACTGATCTGTGTCGGGGCCCGGACTCGCCGCCGGCGATGAGCCAGTCGATCCCCGCCAGGTCGAGGCCATCAAGCGGGCCGAGCAATGGCTCGGCCGAGATGAACCGCACTGCGGCGGCCACCTCGCGCAGGAAGTCGGCTCTGTGCACGAACCGGCGGTTCTCGATTGAGACGCCGATCCAGACGTTCGGATGCCAGACGAGCTGGTCCGCGAGCTCCGCAAGGCGCTCGTGGCGCTTGGTGAGGATCTGAAACGTGTGCTGCGCAGCACGCCCCATCACGTCGAAGACCTCCTCGATGAACTCCAGTGGCACCTCATCGTGAAAGAGGTCGCTCATCGAGTTGACGAATATCATCCGCGGTCGCGTCCACCGCAACGGCTGATCGAGGCGCTGCGACCATAAGCGCAGGTCGAATCCCTGCTCATAGGGGTGCCCAGGGATGCCACGCCAGCGCTCAGCGAACGACTTGGCGTAGCAATGCGCGCATCCGGGCGACACCTGATCGCACCCCGTGACGGGATTCCAAGTCGCCTCGGTCCACTCGATCGCGCTCCTGTCAGCCATGTGCCTCCTCGTTCGCCACCGCTCGATAGGCTCCTGCGCCAAGTCGAACATATGTTCGCATACAAGCCGGCGGCAAGACATGCTTGCCGCGCCCGACGTCGGGAAGTCTTCCCGTCAGGCCAAGCCTACCGCCGGCGCGCGGGCGGTTGCTCGCAGCGGCCGCGTAGTGGCGGACCGTCCGTGGTTGTGCCGACGCACTGTGCCGTCACTACTCGTGACTCCTTTGCCCTCCCGCTCAGCCCCACCAGCGCGCTGAGCTCTAGCTCGGAGCGAAGGTGCGGCGGAGCTTGCCTATTTTCTCTCCAGCCCTGTAGAGCTCGATCACGCGATGGCGGAGCTCCGGTGGGTCGAGCTAGTGGGTCGTCCATGAACGTTTTGCCGGAAACGGCCGCCCGAAGGCGAACAGGAATGCGTGTTGTGCTCTGCCAGCCAGGAGGTGGCCATGCGTCCGCCGGAAGTGCTCGTGCGTGAGCTCTCCGCGCAGGCGGGTTCGCGCCTGAAGCATCTGTCGAGGAATGGGAGGTACCGCTGCACGCGCCAGCGCGCGATGATCTTGTTGTGCTCGGCGACAGGCATGAGCGCGCCCGAGATCGCCTCGACGGTGCTCAGCGACGAGTCGCACGTGCGCAAGGTGATCCACGACTTCAATGAGCGGGGATTTGGAGCGCTTGACCCTGACTAGCGGGGCGGGCGTCCCAAGAAGACGACGCCCGAAGAGCGCGACCGGATCATCTCGGTCGCGCGTGCCCGCCCCGACACGCAGGGCGTCGCGCTCACGCGCTGGTCGCTCACGAAGCTCTCTGAGCACCTGGAGAGCCTCGGTCTCCTCCTTTCGCGCGAGGCGCTGCGCGGGCTTCTGATCGCTGCAGGGCTCTCCCACCAGCGCACGCGCTCGTGGAGGTGGAGTCCCGACCCCGACTTCAAGGCGAAGGCCGAGCGCGTCCTCTCGCTCTACCGAGAGGAGCCCGAGGACGGCGTGGTCGTGTGCTTCGACGAGATGGGGCCGATCCAGCTGATCCCCCACCAGGGGTCGGGCTGGGTGCCACTCGGATGGCCCGAGCGGCTGCGCGCCACCTACAAGCCTCGCCACGGCGTGCGCTACCTGTTCGGCGCCTACGACGTCCACGCCGACCGCCTCCACGGCCGCCTGCGAGCACACAAGAACAGTGGCGAGGTGCTGGCGTTCTACCGGCAGATCCGCATGCGCTACCAAGCACGGCTCCGGATCTATCTGATCGCCGACAACCTCTCCACTCACAACACCCTCCCGATCCGCGAATGGGCGGCCGAGAACAACGTCGAGCTGGTCTTCACCCCGACCTACGCGAGCTTCCTGAACCGCATCGAGTGCCACTTCTGGGCGATCGGCGAGCTCGTCGTCCGCAACGCCGATTACGAGAGCTGGGACGTTCTGGCCAAGGCGATGGCCGACCACATCCGCTATCGCAACGGGCCTCACCGCGACGAGCGCCTCGCCCGCGCCGAGCGCAAGCTTCTCATCGCTGCGTGAGGCGGCATTTCGAGGGAAACGTTGATGGACGACCCACTAGGGCATGCGCGCTCCTTTTATTCATCCCGCTCAGCCTCGCAAACGCTTTGTCTAACTGTCGGCGGCCAGAGCGGCTGGAGCGCTTTCAGGGGACCACGCCGGCTAACCGACCAGCCGGCGACGTGCACGCGCGAGTCGCAATGCTGCGCCGCCTCCGAGCAGCAGCGGGCCGACGGTTATCATCGCCAAGCGGAGCACGTCGCCGGTTTCGCTCGAGATCAACAGCGCACGGCCCGTTGAGAGCGAGAATCCGTACCAGATGAGAGCAACCGCGAACGCGAGCGGGAGGCTCGAGCCCGTTGGCAGAAGGAAGATCCCAGCAACGCTCAGCACCAGCAGCATGCGCGCGCCTGCGCCCAGTCCGAGGTCGGCTCCCATCAGGTCGTTCGCCGGCAGCAGAGTCAGCAGCAGTGCGGGGGCAAGCCACATCAAGCGCCGGGGATCACGGCTCCTTTCACGCGGAATGACGAGCATGACAAGATAGCACACTGCAGGAATCAGCACTAGGGCAAGCAACCGTGTGGGCCGATCTGCGGCGAGCTCATTGTTCACCAGGGCGCCAATCCACGAAAAGCCGAGCAGGGCCGAGATGCGGTCAAAGCCGACAAGCGCTGCGGCGATCGATGCGGCCATCAGGGCCTGGACCAGCACAAAGCCGCTTTCATTTGGAAAGATGCTCGGGTGGTACTCCAAAATCAAAAGGTCAAGCTGCGCATAGCCGAGCAGGACGACAATCGTCAACACCGTCGCCCCCTGCGCACAGGTACTTGCGGCCAGCCACCTCTTGCTCAACCCGGCCGCGGCATTCGCGCGTGCCCGCAAACCCGCAGCGATGAGCGCCTGGCTCTCGCGCAGCGTCCGCCACAGCGATCCTGCGCTGAGGTCGTGCACGGCGCTCGTCATCTCCTCGCCTCGCAGCTTGCGGTCCTCAGCTGGGTATGCACGCATCGCGGCAGCGATGAGACGTTCAGCAATCATGTTGCCAGCGCTTGTAGGCCCGCCCGCAGCCGAACCCTGACGAGATTGTTGCCGGCAAGTGCCGACCTCTCGGCCTCTGCTCAAAGCTCTCAGCGCCCCGCCGGGGTGAGCTTGTAGTCACGCCGAGCTCGACTGCGCTCCAGATACGGGCCCGCGGCCACCACCGGCTCATCACTGATCGCCCGATCGAGCATTGCGTAAATCGTGTCGGTGGCAAGATGAACGGCGCTCCCGGACGGCTCCGCCGCATGGTGCACGATCGCTCAGCCATGCGACAGCCCATCTATCAGCCGCGCGAGCGCGAAAAAACTCGGCCAGCGCAGCTGCATGCCTGAAAATATACATCGATGCTCGACCTATTGACGGGTGGGCTGTATGGTGCCCCGCCAGCCGCTCGATCGGTCGACTGCGCCGGCTGGATTGCAGCGGCGTCAACGGCCGATGCTCGGGGTGGCAATGACCAGCGGCAGCTTGCCACCAAAGGCGTCGGCCCAAGCATCAACCGAGAGAACGCCCGAATGTCGGTTCGCGATATGTCCGGTGGAAGTACAAGTAGTCCACCGCCGCAGACCGGCGCCTTGACTGTCTGCCAAGTCTGGAGATCACGGCACTGATTGATCGTCTCGCTGCACGAGCACGCTTGGGGCAACACGCTCGCTCGCATCCTCGCAAACCTCGAGCACCAATTCGGCGCACGAACGCACGTTCCGCCTCCCGCGGCCGCGTAGGCGGTCAGACGCGGCAAGCGCACCGGCACGGTCGCGGTCGACTGCGCGCCCGCATTGGCGACCTCTTGCTGGAAGACAGCAACGCTCAGCTGAAACTGATTGGACATCCACGGTTCCGGCGGGTGCCGGGGCGCCGTGGGCCACCGCGAAGACCGCCACGTTGCCGTCTTCGGGCACGCGAACATGGGCTTTGGGTAGCCGAGCCTAATCGCTTCGGCGGCGCCCCGCTTTAGTAGCGTCCACGCACGTGGTATACGGCCCGACCCTCGCGCAGCGGCCGGCACGTAGCGCGGCCATCGCGGGATCCTTCGTAGATCAAGTCCAACCAGACGAAGGAGATGACCACTTTTGGCCGGCACCCCACAGCATGAACCTTTCCGAGCTCGTGAGCGCTCAAGCGCCAGCAAGCTGGCCCCGACACCTTGCGCTCGCTGCTGAAGGCTCATCTGCTGAAGCCGATGTCCGCAGAGGCCCAAGCCCTCTGCGGAGCCGGATATGGAGAGGTCAGCACCGAGGGCACGGGCTCCCGCAACGGCGACCGCCCTCGCGACTGGGACACCCGCGCCGGCTCGATCGAGCTGCGCCTGCCAAAGCTCCGCCAGGGCAGCTACCTCCCCGAGTGGCTCCTGGGGCGCCGCTGGCGCTCTAAAGCAGGCCCTGGTAGGCGTGATCGCCACCAGCTACCTGCTGGGCGTCTCCACCAGGCTGCTCGAGCGCCTGTGCTGTGCGATGGGCATCGACCAGATCTCAGGAGAGCCAGGTCTCCGAGATGGCCAAAGCCCTGGACGAGGCGGTCGATTCCTTTCGCAACCGCCCGCTGGACCAAGGTCCATACCGCTTCCTGTGGGCCGACGCGCTGGTCTGCCGCGTGCGCGAGGAGGGTCGCATCCGCAAGCTCCATGTGCTCCTCGCAACCGGCGTGAACGCCTCCGGCTACCGCGAGATCCTGGGCATGGAGCTCTGCGGCGAGGAGTCCGGGGCCGGCTGGCTTTCGTTCTTCAGGGGCCTCGTGGCGCGCGGCCTCTCCGGCGTGCAGCTCGTGACCTCCGACGCCCACCAGGGGCTCGTGGAGGCGATCGGGGCCACCCTGCCCGGCGCCACTGCGCAGCGCTGCAGAGCCCATTACCTGCGGGATCTGCCCGCCAAGGTGCCGAAGTCGACTAAAGCCGTGGGTGGCAACGCTGGCGCGCACCATCTTTGACCAGCCAGACGAGACGGAGGTGCACGCGCAGCTGCCTCGTGTCGTGGACGCACTGGAGAGCAAGCTGCCGCAGGCAGCGGCGCACCTGGAGCAGGCGCGCGATGACCTCCTCGCCTTCACCGCCTAACCGCTGAGAGATCTGGCGGCAGATCTGGTCAAACAACCTAAAGGAGCCTCTGAACCGGGAGATCAGAAGGCGTACCGATGTCGTGGGCACCTTCCCCGAGCATTCCTCGGCGACCCGACTGATCGGCGCACTGCTTGCCGAGCAACACAAGGAGTGGGTGAAGCAGCGGCGCTGCATGGGTCAGGAGCTTCTCTTCAGAGTCGCCGCTGCCAAGGCCGGCCAGGATGAGAATGAGGGGGTGATGGCACCGATGGCGGCGGTGGCGTAGGACTCAGCGGCGATCCTGCGGTGGCGGTGCATACACCACTTCGCTGGACGTGACCGCCCGCAGCGCAGTGGGTCATATTGATCTGACTCCAGTGCTCGAACCAGTGAGTGGGATCTGGTCACTGGAGGCAGCTCGCTGCGAATTCTGGCGTCCCGCCGATGCCTCCGACCATGTATGATCGGCTGCTGTGCTGAGGAAATTCGCGGTCTCAGCTTCCGTCTGCATGATAGCCGCACTCGGCAGCGTCGCGTTCGAGTCCTCGGCACTTGCCGCCAACCGCGGATGCGGGCAGATCCGAGTCGCTCACGCCTACTATGCCGTACGGATTGAACGGGGTAATGTCGGCTGTCCGGCGGCGCGACGCGCGCTGCGAATGCTCTTCGAACTCCGTGGAACACGACACGGCGGACCATACGCCTATGAGGAATGGTGGTCTGTGGGCGCCTGGCGCTGCGGCTTTGCTGCCGGCTCTGGCACCTGCAACCGCGGTGGGGCGCGTGTCACCGCCATCTGGAGGGCGTGGGAATGCGGGCATCAGCCTGGTGGGCCCACGACTCCCTGCCGTCGCGCCGCAGCGCGGTTGCGCTGAGCTCCCGTCCGGGCGTTCCTATCCCACCGGCACCAGCTCGATCGAATCGGCGTGGCGCGGTCGCACCGTCGCAAAGTGGCGACGGTCGAGCGTCGCCAGCTTGCGCTCGCCCAGCCGCTCCACGACGGCCAGCACCGCTGAGTCGACAAAGCCCAGCTGTAGATCGGCGTAGCGCGTGAGGAGCTCGTCAACCCGAGCGTAATCCTCGCCGAGGAGATCGACGATTGTGATCTCGCCGGCCCGCACATCGGCCAGGAAGCTGCAGAACGGCTTTACGCCAAGCCTGCTGCTTGCAAGCCAGTCCAGCTCGACGAGGACCGGCGCCGGGACAAGGAGCGGCTCCATCGTGCTCATGAGCAGCTCCTTGCAGATGGCGTGATCCGCGTCGGCCCGGTCCATCGCGGCATACAGCGGGCCCGTATCGCAGATCAACGCCAAGGGCTTGGCTCGTAGCGGATCTCGCCGGACCGACGACCGATGTCCGTCGGTGGCTCGGCAGATGCACCGGCCGCGACAAAGCTCAGCCGCCGAGGCGCCCGGCCGCCGCCATTTGCCCGCCATTTAGCGATCGCCTCAACAACTCCCTCACGATCAGGCATGCGGTAGTAGGCTCGCCGCCCGCCGCGGCTGGAGGGCCCCGACTTCTCCAGAAGACCGTGGCTGACGAGAAGGCGCAGGTTTGGAACCCAGCGAGCTCCGCCGCTGTGGCGAAGCTGCTCGAGCACCCATGCGCCAGCGAACTCGCCGCCGCAGCCCTCCTGTTGCTCCGCGACGACTACGGCCGCCTCGAGGACGGGCAGCCACGCTGGATGCTCAGCGGCAAGACGGTACACGGCCCGCTCAGTTTCATTGGTCAACATGCTCTTTTTCATCAAATGGAGCTTATCAAAGCTGCTCCGGCGCCTCCGGCCGGCGCTTGCATCGCGGGCAGCAGCGCTCGCTCGCGCCGGGTCCACATCGCTTGACCTGCGGCCGGGTCTGATCGGCCCCAAGGCATCCACGACGGCGGACGCGGCGCGAGCGGATGCACCTGCACCCGCTCGGTGAGAACGTTGACGCAGCTGCCGGCCTCAGCTCGGCGCGCCCGCGCGAGCGCCCTGCCGGAGCCGCCTCGGCAGAGGAGGCGTCAAGCAGAGCCGGGTAGGCGACCGGCGCGCGCGGTCGGGCTGTGCGCCTGCGCGTCGCGGAGCGCGCACGTCTCAAGTTCGCGCCCGCTCCCCATGAGCGCCGATCCCCTGAACACCTGAACGAGCGTGCGGATATAATGCTCTGATGACGCACGGCCATCTCCTGGCGGACGACCAGCTAGACGCGGGCTTTGCGGTCGCAGTCGCCGACATCATGCAGGCGCTTGCCGCGCCCAGCCGGGTACGGATCCTCGCCCGGCTGCGAGCGGGGCCGCTGAGCGTGGGCGAGCTCGCGGAGGCCGTCGGCATGGAGCCCTCAGCGGTCTCCCACCAGCTGCGCGTGCTGCGCCATCTGCGCTTTGTCGTCGGCATCCGCCACGGCCGCCAGATCGTCTACGACCTCTACGACGACCACGTCGCGCACCTGCTCGAGGAGGCGATCTCGCACGTCGAGCACGCGGCGGCGGGGCTCGCGGGCAGAGCCGGCGAGCCCGGTCACGCCGAGGCGCGCACGTGAGCGAGGCGCCCACAGCCGCAGCGGCCGAGCACGACGCCCAGAGCTTCGCGATGGGCGGACAAGCCGGCGCCAATGGGAGCGGGCACGGCCACTCTCACGGCCTCGTGGACCCCTCGATCAAGCGCTCTGCCGCCGGCGTGCGGGTGGTGGCCCTCTCGCTTGCGCTGCTCGGGGCGACTGCCTTGGTGCAGGTCGTGATCTACTTCCTAACCGGCTCCGTCGCGCTGCTCGCCGACCTGATCCACAACGCAGGCGACGCCCTGACCGCGATCCCGCTTGGAGCGGCGTTCCTGCTGGGATCAGATCGTGCCGAGCGCGCAGCGGGCGTGGCAGTCGTGCTGGCGATCCTTGCAAGCGCGCTCACAGCGGGCGTCTTTGCGATCGAGCGCTTGGTCCACCCGACAGCGCCCGAGAACATCCTTGCGCTCGGCCTCGCCGGGGCGATCGGGATCATCGGCAACGCGCTTGCCGCACGCGTGCGACTGGACGGCGGCAGACGCCTGGACAGCGCGGCGCTGCTTGCCGACGGGCAGCACGCCCGCTCGGACGCGATCGTCTCCGCCGGCGTCGTGGTCAGCGCGTTCGCGGTCTGGCTCGGAGCGCCGATCTTTGACCCGATCATCGGGCTGGCGATCACCCTGCTGATCCTGCGCATCACCCGGGAGAGCTGGGTCACTGTCCGCGGGCACCATCACCATCATCACGGGCCGCATTGACGATGACGGCCGCGCCCGGGCAACGCAACGCGGCAGGCGGCCATTGCCACCACGCCGCCGCCAGCGCCGACATCGGCAAGCTGGCGATCGCGCTGGCGCTGATCCTCGCCTTCATGTGCGCGGAGGTCGCTGTGGGGATAATCGCCTCCTCGCTGGCGCTGCTCTCCGATGCCGCCCACATGCTCACCGATGCAGCCGCGATCGCGCTCTCGCTGGTGGCGATCCGCCTTGCCCGGCGACCGGCGAGGGGTGCGATGACCTATGGCCTGGGGCGGGCTGAGGTCCTCTCGGCGCAGTTCAACGGCGCGACGCTGCTGGTGCTCTCACTGCTGATCGTCTACGAGGCGATCCAGCGCCTGGTCGAACCGCCGGCGGTGAACGGCACCGCGATGCTCGCTGTTGCACTGATCGGCATCGTCGTCAATCTCGCGGCAACGTGGACGCTCTCAAAGGCCAACCGCCAGAGCATGTCCGTGGAGGGCTCCTACCAGCACATCCTGACCGACCTGCTTGCCTTCATCGCCACCGCGATCGCGGCTGCGATCATCGTCGCGACCGGCTTCAACCGCGCTGACGGCATTGCGTCGCTGCTGATCGCAGCGATCATGCTCGGCGCCGCATACCGCCTGCTGCGCGACTCAGGGCGAGTCTTCCTCGAGGCTGCCCCGCGCGGCCTCGACCCCGAGGCGATCGGGCAGACGATGGCCGCCCAGCCTGGCGTAGTCGAGGTTCATGACCTGCACGTCTGGGAGCTGACAGCGGGCTTCCCCGCCCTCTCCGCACATGTGCTCGTCGCCTGCGACACCGACTTCGAAGCCACGCGCCGGGCGCTGGAGGCGCTGCTGCGCGAGCGCTTCGGCCTCCGTCACACCACGCTGCAGCTCTCCCATCAGGGTGGTGAGCTGCTGCAGATTGAGACGGGCGACCTCGGCGACCCTGGCGGGGTCGAGCGGCCGTAGCCGGGCGGCGAGGGCGTTCGCCGCCGGCCGCAAGGCGCCTGTCGCCTAAGCCTCGTTGCGCAGCTGCTCGGGCGCGGGGACGACCACCGGTCCCTCCGGCGGCTGGGTGAAGCGGATCGGGTTGCCGAACGGGTCGCGCAGCGCGCAGTCGGTGCCGTAGAAGTGCTCGGTGGGCTCCTGCGTGAACTGGACTCCTGCCGCGCGCAGGCGCTCGTATGTCCCGCGGCAGTCGTCGGTCTCGAATATCAATCCTCCCCCCGCTGCCCCCATTGCCACAAGCTCGCGAACGCGGGCGGCAACGGCCTCGTCATGGAGCGGCGCGCCGGGCCGCAAGAGGACAAGCTGCGGCGTCTCCTGGCCGGGCACCACCACGGTCAGCCAGCGCATGTTGCCCAGATCGGCATCCGTGTGGACGACCATCCCGAGCTTGCCGACGTAGAAGTCGAGCGCCTGATCCTGATCGAGGACATAGATGAAGGTATGTGTAACGCGCTTGAACATGAAGCGCACGCTAGCGGCTCCGCTGCCGGCGCGCTTCTCCGATCCTGCTTTCTCGCTCACCGGACAGATCGCCGCGATCACCCCCCGACCGGCGAGGCTGCGCATGGCTCTAGCGGCCGTTGCGCTCGCGGTGCTTGCAGCCAGGCCAACAGCAGGGTCGGCGCTTGCCTTCCTCAAGCTCTTCACAGGTGCGGGCGATGCGTCGCTCGCGCGTGCGCTGCTGCTTGGCATCCTGCACCCAGCAGATGAACTCGTTGCGCGCAAGGGGGGTGATGTCAACCCAGGCGGCAAGCGCGGTCGTGCTTGAAGCAAGCGCGCTGCGCAGGTCGGCGGGCAGCTCGTGGACGACGCCGCCGGGAAGGCGCTTGGCGGCGGCGCTCAAGGCACAGGTCGCCCCTGCAAGCCCGCCTGCCGCCCTCACGATTGCCCCCTCGCAGCCTGTGCGATGCGCAGCAGGTTGCCAGCCGGGTCACGCAGCGCAAGGTCGCGCACGCCCCAGGGCATCTCTGTCGGCTCCTGCACGATCTCCGCGCCCGCCGCGCTCAGCTGCTGAAAGGTCGCATCGAGATCCTCGCTTTGGAAGTGAACGCCGCCGAGCACGCCCTTGGCGAGCAGCTCTTCGAGCGTCTGCCGGTCAGCGGGGCCGCTGTTGAGGTAGTTGGTCAGCACGATCCCCGTCTGCGGCTGCTGCGGCGAGCCGACTGTGATCCAGCGATAGGCCTCGCGTTTGACATCGTTGCGCAGCTCCAAGCCCAGGACGTCGCGATAGAAGGCAAGCGCGCGATCGGGGTCATCGACGAGCACGAAGCAGGTTGAGAGCGTCAGCGACATGCGCCAACCTTAGACGGCGCCTGTCGTGCGCGCTTCTTTGATCCTGCCTGAGTCACGGAGGCTGCGCTGCTCCCGCCGCGGACGGGTCAGCTCGCTGAGGATGCAGCCCGGCAGCTGCGCGAGTTCGCTGTGGTCGCGCCCCCGGTAGGAGGATGGCGGCTCGCCGACCAGCTCCCTGAAGCGGGCGCTGAAGGAGCCCAGCGAGCGCCAGCCGACCGCCGTGGCAACCTCGCTTACCGTCAGCTCTCCGCCCCGCAGCAGCGCCATCGCCCGCTCGATGCGGCGCGTCATCAGGTACTCGTAGGGCGTCTCGCCGTAGGCGGCGCGGAACTGCCGTGAGAGCTGCGAGGGCGACATCAGCGCAGCGCGCGCGATCCTTGCGATGGTGAGCGGCTGCGCGTAGTCGCGGTCGATCAGGTCGCGCGCGCGGCGCAGGTGTGTGAGGTTGGCGATGCGCTGCGAGCTCACCTGGCCAGTCTAGGGCCGACCCGGCCGCACCGGACGCCGAGCAGGCCGGGTGGACGCCCCGCAGGCGTTGTAGGCTCGGTGCGATGGAGCTTGTGCCTGCGCAGAGAGCGCTTCAGCGCCGCTGGCCCCAGCTTGCCGCCCTCGGCGGCCCGCTTGGCGTGCTCGGCCTGCTGATGGGGCGCAGAAGGCTCGATCGCGAGCTGGCGCTGCTGCTTGCGGGGGTGCCCGTGCTGATGCTCCACCAGATCGAGGAGTGGGTGTGGCCGGATGGGTTCATGGCCTGGATGAACCGCGAGGTCCTGCGCAGCAGCAGCGACACCGGCCCGCTCACGGCCGCACGCGCCTGCGCTGTGAACGTATATGGCGGCTGGGGAATGAGCGCGCTGGCGATCGCAGGGCGCCGGCGAGCCCCGGCGCTGGTGGCGGCGCTTGCCGGCTCGCACCTGGCAAATGCCGCGCTTCACCTCGGCTACGCGCTGCGCAGAGGACGCTGGAACCCCGGCGCGATCACCGCCGCGCTGCTGCTCGCCCCCTGGAGCGCCCTCGTGCTTGCCCGGCAGACGCGCAGCGGTCAGCTTCGCCCAAGAGCGGCGCTAACCGCCGGCGCGCTCGGCGCCACGACCCTGCCGGCGCTGATCGGCCGCATGCGCCGCGAGTCAGCTGCGGCAGCGCGCAGAGGGCGCCGGCGCCGCCGTCTCGCTCGCTAGCGCTTGGCGCGCCTCGGCCCTCGCCGCCTGCTGCTGGCCCGACCGAGCACGAAGTGGCGCCCCAGCACCGTCACGCCTCCGGTGGCAGTCTTTGCGCTCACCAGCGCCAGCACCGGCAGGCGATGGAAGCGGCGCAAAAGCCTTCTGCCGAGAGCATTCAGGGCGATCCTGAGCTTCAGCTTCTGGCCCGCCATCAGCTTGTAGCGCGCGCTCCCAACCACCGCGGTGTGCCTGCGGATGCGCCGCCGCACGCCGCTGTGAATGCGTGACAGCCAGGCAACCTGCCTGCCGCGCAGGTGCTCGATCGTCAGCAGCCTCCCTTCGCCTTCGCAGATCAAGCCGCCAGCGGTTGCAGGGCCCTTGCCGCAGGTGAGGGTGACCTCAACCTCGCCGGCAGCTGCTCGTGCCGCCCCGACGCTGGGCGCGCTCGGCGTGGGTGCGCCTGCGCTCGTCGTCTGCGAGGTCGCTGTCGTGGAGCTGCTTGCCGCACCCGTTGTCGTATGTGAGGTCGCTGTCGTGGAGGTGGTGGTCGTGCAGCCTTCGGCGGCCGCAAGCTCGAAGGCGCCCATGTCGACCGTCGGTGCGTCGCCGCAGCGTCCGGCGGTGATGCGCTTGTTGCCGGCAAGGTCGCTGCTTAGCCCGGGCGGCACAAGCGCGTTGGAGCCCGCATCGACGGTCGGGCTCGTCGCGCTCTCTTCGCCAGCAGCATTGAGCAGGGGGTTTGCGCAGATCAGCCCCGCGCCGCCGATCGGCGTGCCGCCGGCTTCGTTGCAGAGGTCTGAGAAGGCGAAGCTGGTGGTGCCGCCGAAGCCTACGATCTGCGGCCCCGGCGTGTTTCCGTAGACGATCGAGTTCTCAATGGTGAGGTTGTCGTGCGCCGATCCCCAGAGGGCGCCGCCCGCGCTGCCGGCCCCGGCTTCGACGCTGTTGCCGACCACCGTCGAGTCCTCGAGCGTGACGCTGCTGCCCGGGCATGAGCTTGCGCAGTAAGTCTGCGGGTAGCCGCTGTAGATCGCGCCGCCCCAGCCGCCGGCGGGAGCAACATTGCCGCTGAAGAGGTCGTCGACTCCCACGAACACGCCGGGCTGCTTGATTTCCGATCTCCCAAGCACGCCCAGGCCGGCCCCCTCGGGGGGATAGGTGGCCGCCGCTTCGTCGACGGCGATGCGGTTGCCTTCGAAGCGGTCGGCGGTGCTGTGCACGGTGAGGCCGAAGACCCACTCGCCGGCTCCGCCAGCTGGCTCCGTGTGCGCCGGGGCGTCGGTCGCCTCGATCACGTTGCCGGCGAAGACGTTGCGTTCCTGCAGAACCGTCGGCGAGCCCGATGCATATGAGTCCGAGAGGCCCAGACCGGCGCCGGTGCGCGCGGCTTCCGCGCGTTCAAAGCCGACGATCGCGTTGTCGATGAAGCGGTTGCCTTCGATCTTCAGCGACTCCGCTGCTGAGGGCACGATGAACGCCCCGCCGCCGCTGTAGCTGGCGCCGTTGCCCGCTCCCGGCGCGCTGCCGCCGAAGAGGTTGCCCGCCACGCTCACCTCAGCGGTCGCTTCCGGAAAGCTTTCATTGAAGATGTAGAGCGCGCCGCCGACACCAAAGCTGCTGCCGGTCGCGGTGTTGCCCACAAATGTGTTGTTGCTTATCACAAGCGGCAGCGGTGTAGACGCGTAGATTGCGCCACCGCCGTAGGTCGCGCTGTTGCCGGCGCCTTCGGCGCCGAAGACATCGTGCGTGATGAGCGTGGGCTTTTCCGTCTTTGCGTTTGTGTCTTCAATGGAGATCGCGCCGCCGAAGTTCACGCCGCCGTTGCTCACAAACTTGTCTTCGGTGATCGTCGGATGCGCTTCGGGATCCTTGAGCAGGATCGCGCTTGCGCCGCTGGTGCCGGTCAGCGTCAGCGCCCGCAGCGTCGCGGAGACGTTCCCGCTTTCGATGGCGATGATCGGTTCGTTTGCGTGACCGGCGCGGGGCTTGAGCGTCGTGCCGGAGGGGCTGCCTTCAAGCGTGAATTCGACGGTGGTCGAGATCTTGAGGTTCGCTTCGCATGAGGCTTCCGAGATCCTCAGGACTTCCTGCGGTTCGACATGCGCGAGCTTGGCTTCCAGTTCGCTGCATTTCACTTCGACTCACCCGCTTGCCAGCGTCAGCGAGACCACAAGCAGCAATCCGACACATGCCCCCAACAGCGCAAGCGTGAGCGACTGCGCCGCGCGGCCCGTGTGAAGCCTTCCGCCTGGCACCGGGCGATCATACCGCGCTGCGGCGACTGTCGCTTGCAGCCTGCAACCGCCGCCCAGGAGCGCTCAGACGCCGGCGAGGCGCGCGCGGCCGGCCAGCCGCGCGCGCATCACCGCCACCGCCTCCGGGTTGCTGTCGATCAGCAGGTAGCGCCGTCCGAGCGCTGCCGCCACGGCGCCGAGCGTGCCGCTGCCGGCGAAGAAGTCCAGGCAGCTGTCGCCCGGGCGGGTGGAGGCGCAGACCATGCGCCGGACGATGCCCTCGGGCTTCTGTGTCGGGTAGCCCGTCTTCTCCGCGCCGCTGGTGGGAACGATCGTGTGCCACCAGACGTCAGTGGGCAGCTTGCCCCTGGCGGCCTTCTCCGGGCCCACCAGCCCCGGCGCCATGTAGGGCTCGCGATCGACGGCGTGCGCATCGAAGTAGTAGTTGGTCGGGTGCTTGACGTAGACGAGGATCGTCTCGTGCTTGGCCGGCCAGCGGCGCCTTGCGCGCGCGCCGTAATCGTAGGCCCAGATGATCTCGTTGAGGAAGCACTCGCGCCCGAAGATCTCATCGAGCAGCAGCTTGCAGTAATGGGCCTCGCGATAGTCGATGTGAAAGTAGAGCGTCCCGCTTTCGGTAAGCAGCCGCCGCGCCTGCAGCAATCGTGGCTGCAGAAAGGCCAGGTAGTCCTCGAAGTGATCGCGGTAGGAGGACTCCGCCAGCAGGCGCGTCCTGTAGCGGCGGCCCGCGAAGCCGCTTCTGTCGCCGTCGGGGTCGGCCTCGGTCGCAAGCAGCTTGCGTCGCTGGCGCTTGCCGGTGTTGAAGGGCGGGTCGATGTAGATCAGCTGGAAGGAGCAGCCCTCCAGCTTCGGCAGCACCGCCATGTTGTCGGCCAGAATGACCCTGCCTTCGCCGCGCACGGCGCCAATCTAATGGCAGGGGCAGACGGCCTGCCCGCGCGCCTCGCTACGCCGAGATCGCTCTGCGCGCCTCGCTGAGCGCCTGCTGCAGGTCAAGGTCGCGCTGCGCAGAGAGCAGCTCGAGCGCACGGTCGGCAAGCTCGGCAGCCTGCGCCCCGCCGAGCTCGGGATCGGCGAGCGCCAGCGCAAGCAGCGCCTCGCGCAGCAGCTGCGGGTCAGAGGGGTCAGGCGGGGGGCCTGCGGGGGCAAGCGCGCGCAGCGCCTCGATCAGCCTGGGCGCGATCAGCGCGCCTCCCAGCAGCCGACCGGGGTGGCGGTCGGGGATCTGCAGCGCGATCGCCCCGCTTGCAGGGTCGACGACCGCGATCTTGCTGCGCAGACCGTGGCGCTCCGGGACGAGGCGGTAGCCGCCAAGGCGCAGATAGCCAAGCTGAGCGGCGATGCGGGTGTAGAGCGCGACGATACCCTCGTCGCGCACGCGCCGGGCGTGGTAGGCAAGGTGGGTCATCGGCTCGCCCGCGCTTGGCTCCGGATCGGGCGCCAGCAGCAGGAAGGCCTCAGAGCCAAGGCGTCCGGCGCCGACCCCGGCGACCTCCGCCAGCAGCTGGTAGCCGGAGAGCCCCAGCGCGCCGGCGATGCCGGGCGGCAGCGGATGCGCTGCAAGGTGGCCTGGCGGCGGCGCCATTCAGTTGTTGAGCAGGCCGCCCATCACCGAGCCAAGGACGCCCCCGCCCTGACTCTGCTGGGCGCCACCGGCGCCGGTCTCAGCTCCGGGCGGATGGTAGTAGGCGCTCTGCAGGCCGACCCGACCCGGACCGGTGAAGCGGTTGAACACAAGGCTGCCGCCGCCGCTCAACAGCCCCGTCTTGAAGCCGTAGACCTCCTGGGACATCTGCACCGAGTGGTCGTAGTAGAGCCAGCCGCCGGGCTCGATGTCGATCACCTCGCCCGCCTCCAGGCGCTTCTCGAAGACGTTGCCATAGCCGTGCACCCAGACCACACCTTCGCGGTCGCCCGCAAGGAACTGGTCGACCCAGAAGCCGCCGCCGTAGAGCATGTTCGCAAACCCCTTCATGCGGCTGTAGTCGTACTCCACGGCGCCCGTCGCCGCCAGGAACTGGTGCTCGCGAACGACGATCCCTTCGCCCGGCTGCAGGTGCAGAGCCGCCACATGGCCGGGAGCATCGCGGCTGAAGGCGACCTCCCCCGCCGACTGCGCCTCCAGCAGCAGCAGCGGCATGCCGCCCAGCACGCGGCGCTTGAGCCCCTTCTTGAGCGGGTGCAGGCCGATCTGCATATCCGGGTACTTCCACAGCAGCACATGGTGCTCGAAGTAGACCGGCAGCTGGCCGTCAAGCGCCAGGTGCAGGACCGGCACCAGCTCGCCCTCGAGGCGATAGCGAAGGCCGGGAGCGCTCGCCTCCTCGATCTTGGTCGGCAGCATCTGCGGCGGTGTGGGCATCGACTCCTCCTTTGGTAGCGTTGCCCGAGCATACTCGCAGCGGCCCCGAAGCGTCAGCTTTGCGGCGCGCCCGCACCAGGGGCCGGTCGCACGAGGAGCCTGCCCAGACCACGATGAGCTCCGCCAAGTTCGACCCCACCCGCGCGCACTGCCTGAACGCGCCCGAGCGCGAGCGCTTCCTGCCCGATGCGCGGATCCTCGAGCTGCTCCAGCTGAGCGGCTCAGAGACGGTCCTCGACTACGGCGCCGGCACCGGTCGGCTGACGGTCCCGATCGCGGCCGCGCTTCCCGCCGGCAGGGTGATCGCCCTCGACGAGCACCCGGAGATGATCGCGCACCTGCGCCGTGCCACCGCCGGCCTTGAGAACGTCGAGGTGATCGAGATCGCGCACAACGCCGTCCCGCTGCCAGAGCGCTCGGTCGACCGCGTGCTGGCTGCAAACATCCTCCACGAGGTTCGCGGCCAGAGAGCGCTCGCGGAGATCGCGCGCCTGCTTGCGCCCGCAGGCACGCTGCTGGTGGTGGATTGGGAGCGTGGGCGCAAGCGCGACCTGGGGCCGCCCGAGGCGCACCTCTACACCCTCAACGAGGCGCTTGCTGAGCTCGCCGCCGTCGGCCTGCACGCGGAGGCGATCCCGGCGCAGGACCTCCCCTACCACTTTGCCCTGCGCGCGCGCATCGGCTAAGAGCGGCGCTCAGCGACCTCGCAGATCATGCGTCTGCGTCGTCCCGGTCCCCTGGCGCGATGCCGCCGCGGTTGCGACGTCGCGGGGATAGCTCTGGCGCGCTCGCGCCAGGAAGACTCCCGCGGCGGCAAGGCTTGCGAGCATCACCAGGAAGGTCACCTCAAGGCCGGTCGCACTGGCAGGGGAGATCGCCCCCGGGTGGGTGCCGATCGGCGCCTGCTGCGGCGCGATGCCCGCGATCAGTTCCGCGACGCCGCCGAAGATCAGCGGCGCCAGCGCCTGGGCAAGCGAACGCACCAGGCCGCGCGTGGACTCCGCGCGACCCCAGAGCCCTGCCGGCATGATGTCCAGGCGCGCGGCATCGAGCGGCGGGTTGGCGGCCGCGATCAGCGCCGTGCCGAGGAGGTCAAACCACAGCGCCGGCGTCAGCCCGGCGCCCAGGAAGCCCGGGACTAGCACCGCCGCCGCCAGCAGATAGCAGGCCGCAGGCACCCAGATGCGCGCCTCCAGCACCCCCCTGCGCAGCATCGCATCGGTGAGGCGACCGGAGATCAGCGTGCCGGTGATCGCGGCGATCACCAGCGAGGCGACCATCAGCTCTGCGGTTGCCTGGCCGATCCGATAGTGGCCGCGCATGAAGACGATCGCAAAGGTCTGCAGCCCGGAGAAGAAGAAGTAGCCCAGCGAGGAGGCGATCACAAGCAGCGCGTAGGTGCGGATGGAGAGGATGTAACGGATCGCCTCACCGATCGAGAGACCGCGCGGATCGCGGTGCAGCACCAGCTGCTCGTCGGGCTCGATGCCGCTGCGGCGCACCGCCTCGCGTGCCAGCTCGAGCACGTGCGTCGGCGCTTCGCTGGGGTCCTCCGGCACCCAGCGCGCGCGCGCGGCGGCCTTCGCCAGCGCCTCTTCGAGGTCATGCTCGCCAGGCTCCAGGTAGCTCTGCCCGCCGCGTGCAGGCTCGGGGATCGTGCGCCAGAGGGTGCGCGCGACCCAGAACCCCGGCAGCGCCAGCAGCACGAAGGCGAGGCGCCAGCTGATCGCGCTTGCGATCAACCCGCCGATGATGAAGCCAAGCGCGGCGCCGGTCGTCTCGCCGGCGAGGATGTAGGAGTAGACCTGGCCGCGCTCGCGCGCCGGGAAGTAGTCGCCCGTGAGCGAGGCGATCGCCGGCCCGGCGGTCGCGGTGACCGCGCCCAGCGCAAGGCGCGTCAAGAGCAGCGTCGAGTAGCTGCCCGCAAAGGCGCTCGCCAGCGAGGCGATCGACCACAGGACGATGCTGATCGAGAGCATCGGCATGCGCTTGATGCGGTCCACCGCCATCCCTACCGGGATCACGAACAGAGCGCCCGAGAGCAGGCCCGCGGAGCTCAGCAGGCCGAGGGCGGTGTTGCCGATGTGCAGCGCCCGCTCCAGCTGTGGCGCGGCTGCCCCGATCGTCGCGGAGTCCGCGCCCGCAAGCGCGAGCACAGCGGCGTAGGTGGTGATCACCCGTGCCCGCGCCGGCCCCCCGACGCGCTGCACCACCTGTCCGCGCGCCAGCCCGCCCACGTCAGCGAGCGCGCGCGCAAGCTCGCGCAGCGCGCGCAGTGGCCAGGGCGCCGGCGGGCGTCGCGGTGGCTGGGGTGAGCTCATCTGCCTGAACACTCTGCCTGAGGAGGCCCTCCTGCGCAGGCACCCGGGCGGGCGGCGCAGGCAGGCGCTGCGGCTAGCCTGGCATGTGCTGGCAGGCGCGCCCGCACCCACGCTCATTCTGAGCATCGAGCTATCGGACTGGCACCAGCTCGCGGTGCGGCGAATCGGTCTGCCCGACTGGGACCGGCGCAGCGCAGGGCTGGTGCGCCAATGCGCAACCCTGCTTGAGCGCCTTCAGCAGATGGGTGCCCGGGCAACCTTCTTTGTGCTCGGTTGCAGCGCGCGCCGCTATCCGGAGCTGGTGTGCGAGATCGCAGGGCGCCCCGCGAGATCGCCTCCCACGGCTATACCCACCGCCGCCTTTTCGATCGGACCCCGCGCGAGCTTGCCGCTGGCATTGCCGCCAGCATCGAGCTGATCGGCGAGCTGACGGTATCTGCTCCCCGCGGCCACCGCGCCCCCGCCTTCGCGATCAGGCGCCAGGGCGCGCGAGCCTTCGAGCTGATCGCAGATCACGGCTTGCGCTACGACTCGAGCCTGCATGACTCCCCGCGCCTGCCGGAGCGCATCAGACCGGCAGCGCCAGGTCCTCACCGCGTCGAGCTCTCAGCAGGCCGCTGCCTCTGGGAGCTGCCGTTCGCCGTCGGGCGCCTGGGCGCCTGGTCGATCCCGCTGGGCGACGGCGCCGATTGGCACCTGCTGCCCGGCCGGGTGGTGCGGGGCGGCCTTGCCGGCGCTGCTCGCTGCGGCCCTCAGGCGATCTACGCCCACCCCTACGAGTGCGGTCCCCGGCGCACGCGCGTCCTGGAGCTGCTCAGGGCGCTCGTCGTACTTATGAGCTGACCACATGCAAGCAGGCAGTTGAGCGCTGCGACCCCGGCAGCAGGCGAGCAGGTCCAGGAGCACTTCAGCGCAAACGCGCTTTAGTTCGACGACCTCTACGAGGACCGGCGGCTGCTGCAGCGGCTGCTGCGCCCCGGCCTCTTCTCGCGTGGCGAGCTTGCGCTGGAAGCTGTGCGCTCCCATCAGTCCCCGCGCCTGCTCGATGTCGTCTGCGGCTCGGAACGCATCGGCGAGCACATCCTGATGGCGGGCGCGCGCGGGTGGGTCGGTGTGGAATTGGCCGCGCCGATGCTCGTGCTCGCGCGAGCGCCTTGCGCGCTTCGTCGATCGCGTAACGCTGATCGAGGGCAAGTTCCTCAGCTGCCCGCTCGAGGGCCGCTTCGAGGTGCTGGTCGCGGTCGGGCTCTTCGACCACATCGCCGATCCGATGCAGTTCTTGACGCGCATGCGCTCGCTGTGCGCGCCGCACGCCTCGCTCGTGGCCTCCTTCTCCGCCTGGACGCCGCCGAAGGGGCCGCTGCGCAGGCTTCGCTACGCATACGTCAACCGCTGCCCGATCTACGACTACACCGCGGGCGGCCTCGATCAGCTCTTTGCCCAGGCGGGCTTTGAGCGCCTGGAGCTGCGCCCCGGCCGCGCCGGCCTCCTCGCCTGGGCGCGCGCCTAGCGCGGCGCTGTGGCTAGCGCTCGCGCGCCCGTGGGGCGTAGCGATGGTGGAGCATCAGCGCGTTGCCGTCAGGGTCCTTGAAGAAGGACATCCAGCAGACCCCGGTGTCAAACACGTCCCCCTCGAAGCTCACCCCGCGGCGCTCAAGCTCCGAGCGCGCGCTTGCCATGTCCTCGACATGCAGCGATATCCAGGCGCGCGAGGGCTCATGCTCGCTGGCGATCCCCATCTTCTGCGGATCGATCACCGACAGGGTCAGGTTGCCGGTCTCGAACTCGGCATAGCTGCGCTCGGGCAAGTAGACGGAGCGATGCAGGCCGAGCGTCTCGCCGTAGAAGGCGACCGCGCGCTCAAGGTCCGCAGTTGGCACCGAGACGAAGTCGGTGCCGGTGATGGGTCCCTGGGCAGCCATCCGCGGCTCATCCTAGCTCCTGCTCAGGCGCGCTCAGCAGCTGCGAGGGCGCCTCGCCCCAGAGCGACTCCAGCCGATAGTGCTCGCGCAGCGCCGGCGTGAAGATGTGGATCACCAGGTCGCCGTAGTCCATCAGGATCCACTGCGCCTGCGCAAGGCCCTCGACCCGTCGCGGCTTGATCGCGTGCTCGCGCGCGAGCAGCTCGGCGATAGCCTCGCTGATCGCCTTGGTCTGGCGCTCGTTGGCTCCCGAGCAGATCAGGAAGCGGTCGGTGTAGCTGACCAGGCCGCGCAGGTCGAGCTCGACAACCTCCCGTGCCTTCTTGTCGACTGCGGCCGCTGCGGCGCTGCGCGCAAGCTCAGCGGCGTCAGCGCGCCCGCGCTCTGGCGCCCCGACGCTCATCAGCAGCGCGCCTCCGCGCTCTGTAGGCGCCCGGCCTGCCGCTGCGCAGCCGCGTGCCCGTGGGGCGCATAGAGATGATGAGCGGCGATGTAGGAGGCCACCGCAGCTCCGACCAGCGCGCTCACGTCCCTGCCCTCGGCCAGGAGCGCACGAACCTCTGTCGAGGAGATCGGCACCGGGCGCATCGGCAGATAGGCGATGCGCGCGCCGGCTCCAAGCGCAGCAAGCGAGCGCTCCAGCTCGGGCCCGATCTCCTGGCGGGGCGCGACCGCGATCTGCGCTATCTGCGCGATGCGCTGCGGCTCGCGCCAGCTGGGCAGCGTCGCTGCCATGTCCGCGCCGAGGATCAGCGTCAGCTGCGCCTGCGGGCTCTGCGCCTGCAGCTGCTCGAGCGTCTCCACAGTGTAGGAGCGCCCGCCGCGCTCGATCTCGATCGCGCTGGCGCGCACGCCTGCCCCCGCTTCGCCGGCGAGCGCCTCGCACATCGCCAGGCGATGGGCACTGCCCGGATCCTCCGGCGAGGGGTCCTTGTGGGGTGGCTCGCAGAGCGGAACCAACAGCACCTCGTCGAGCGCGAGCGCTTTGCGCGCGCTGCGCGCAAGCTCGAGATGACCGCGATGTGGCGGATTGAATGACCCGCCCAGAACGCCTATCCGCACCGATCGCCGCTCGGCCTCACGCCCGGACGTGGCCGTCGCCCTCGATTAGGTACTTGTAGGTGCACAGCTCGCGCAGCCCGAGCGGGCCCCGTGCGTGAAGCTTCTGGGTGGAGTTGCCGATCTCCGCGCCCATCCCCAGCTCGCCGCCGTCGGTGAAGCGCGTCGATGCGTTCACATAGACGCACGCGGCATCGACGCCGCGCTGGAAGCTGCGCGCAGCATCGCCCCTGGAGGTGACGATCGCCTCGGAGTGCCCGGAGCCGTAGCGATTGATGTGGGCGATCGCCTGCTCGAGCGAGTCGACGATGCCGACCGCCAGCGTGAGGTCGAGGTACTCGCGCTCCCAATCCTCCGCGCTCGCGCTCTGGAGCGAGGAGGCATGCTCGCCGGCGAGCGCGATCACGCGGGGGTCGGCGCGCAGCTGCACGCCCGCCTCGAGCAGCTCGGCGATCATCGCCGGCAGGAAGCGCTCCGCGATCGCAGCGTGCACGAGCAGCGTCTCGGCCGCATTGCAGACGCCCGGGCGCTGGACCTTTGCGTTCATCACGATCCGCTGCGCCTGCGCGAGATCCGCGGAGGCGTCGACGTAGACGTGGCAGTTGCCGGAGGCCGCATAGATCACCGGGACGGTTGCAACCCCCTGCAGCGCGCCTTTGAGCTCCTCCCCGCCGCGCGGGACGATCAGGTCCAGATAGCGGCTCTGGCGGGCCAGGGCGGCGATCTCCTCACGGCTCTCGCCGGGCAGGAGCGTGATGCTCTGCACGGGCAGCCCCGCCGAGGCGATCGCCGCCGAGGCGATCTGCGCAAGCACCGCATTGGAACGCTTGGCTGCAGAGGAGCCGCGGAGGACGATCGCGTTTCCGGACTTGATGCAAAGCGCCGCGGTGTCGATGGTCACGTTCGGCCGCGCCTCGTAGATCACGCCGACCACCCCCAGCGGCACCCGCACCTTGCGCAGGTCAAGGCCGTTCGGCAGCCTGCGCCCCTCGATCACCTCGCCGACGGGGTCCCCCAGCGCGACGATCGCACGCACCGCCGCGACGATCCCCTCCAGGCGCGCACTGTCGAGGCGCAGGCGATCGAGCAGCGCTGTGCTGAGGCCGGCGCGCTCGCCCGCGGCCATGTCATCGGCGTTGGCCGCAAGTATCTCCGCAGCGGAGGCCTCGAGCGCCTCGGCCACAGCCATCAGGGCGGCGTCCTTGGCGGCGGTGGGGGCGAGCGCCAGCTCGCCTGCCGCTGCGCGCGCCTGCGCACACAGCGCCTCCACCTGCGCATGCACCGAGGAAGCATCGCCGCCGGCGCTTGGCACCGGCGCGTGGCGCTCCTCGGTGGCGGTCTGGCTCATCTGCTCACATGGTAGAGACTGGCGTGCGCGGGGCCGATCGCGCGCCGCTCAGCTGCGCCCCTCATCCACGCCCGCTATCGGCTCGGAGGGGAGCTTGCCGTGAAGCGCTTCGAGCTCCATCAGGTCCAGGCGGTCGCGGGGCCTGCCCGCAAGGCGCTTGAAGCCCACGACGCTGGCGAGGCTTGCCACCCGCACGCGCTGGCCATCGAGCTCGAGCCTCATCGCCCGCTCGCTGACGGTCTGAAAGTCCAGCGGCGGCAGGCCGCCGCGGATGATGTCGATGATCCCGTAGCGGCTGCGAACGCGCAGAGTGTCGGCAGCCGCGATCTCATCGAGGCTCAGTGGGCGCCCGTCGTAGGAGCGCACCGCTCCGCTGCGCCGCAGGAAGCGCAGGATCGCCCGGTCGCTCTCCGGACCGTCAGGCACCAGCAGATCGCAGTCTTCGGTCGCGCGCACAAAGCCGTTGGCGATCACGCTGAAGCCGCCGATCACGACGAAGGGCAGCCGCGCCGCATTGGCTGCGCGAATGATCCCTGAGAGGTCCGGCGCGGGCAGCAGCGACTCTGCAGCAACCTCGAGCGGCGCCGCTGCCGCCTGATCGGCCCGACGCTCAGCTGCGCGTGGGCGCCCGGAGGGGTCCATGGCCTTGGCGCAGCGAGGCTGCAAGCAGCTTGAGCGCCTGAGCAGAGAGCGACTCGCCCGCCCGCAGGCGCTGTGCGGGGGTCAGCGCGAGCGCACGCGCGCGGCGCTGCTGATCCTCGGCGCGGTTTAGCTGCGCCCACCGATCGCTCGCGCCCTTGCTGGGCTGCCGCCCGGCGGCGGCCAAACCGTGCGGATCTGGCCTCATATGCGAATTCTAACCTACGCTAGGCGCCTGCAAGCACAAGCTGGTCGCGATGGATCGCCTCCTCGTCGGTCGCATCTGTGATCAGCTTCCGCAGCGCCCGCGAGTCGCACCCCTTGATCCGCTGCAGCTCGGCTGCGCTGTAGCTGACCAGGCCCTTGGCGATGAGCTCCCCGGAGCGCTCGCGCACCTCGACCGCATCGCCCGCCTGGAACTCGCCCTCCACCGCGATGATCCCGACCGGCAGCAGGCTCGACCCGTTTGAGCGCAGCGCCGCGGAGGCGCCCTCATCGACGATCAGCGTGCCGCGCGCGGGCTTTGCGAAGCGCAGCCAGAGCTTGAAGGCCGAGTCCTCGCGCGGGCGCCCGGCGATGCGCGTGCCGCTCGGTCCTCCCGCGAGGGCCGCATCGAGGGCGCCCTCGGCAAGGCCGCTGCAGATGATCGTCGCCACGCCCGCAGCGGTTGCGATCTGCGCCGCGGCGAGCTTGGCGCGCATCCCGCCGGTGCCCCACTGCGAGGTCCCCGCACTGACGCTGTGCTCGAGCATCTCCGCCAGCAGCTCCGGGTCGCCGATCTCGCCGATCAGCCGCGCATCCCCGTCCAGCCTGGGATCCGATGAGTAGATCCCCTCTACGTCCGTCAGCAGGACGAGCAGCTGCGCGTGCAGCGCTGTTGCGACCTGGGCGGCCAGGAAGTCGTTGTCTCCGAAGGAGATCTCATCGGTGGCGGTTGTGTCGTTCTCGTTGATCACCGGCACGACGCCCCACTGAAGCAGCGTCGCAAGCGTCCGGCGCGCGTTCAGGTAGCGCGTGCGCTCGTGCAGGTCCGCGGCGGTCAGCAGCACCTGCGCGCCCAACAGGCCCTGGGCGGCGAGCAGCCGGTCGTAGGCTGAGAAGAGCCGCCCCTGGCCGACGGCGCTTGCCGCCTGCAGCTCGGCGATCGCAGCGGGGCGACCCGCAAGGCCAAGCGCGCTCACGCCGCGCGCGATCGCGCCGCTGGAGACCAGCGCCGGTGCCTGGCCGCGCTTGCGCGCTCTGGCAAGCGCCGCGCAGATCTGCTCCAGCACCGCCTCGCGCGGCTCCCCGCGCTCATCGGCAAGCACGCTCGAGCCGACCTTTACCACCACCGCCCCGCCGATGCGTGTGCTCATCGGGAGCTGCCGCGCAGCGCGCTGCCGCGCCTGCCCTCCGCAAGCGAGAGCTCAAACTCGCCCAGCCAGATCTGGTCGCCCGCCTGGTAGCCGTGCGCCCGCAGCGCAGCCAGCGCGCCAAGACGCTTCAGGCGCCCTTCGACGTAGCTGCGCGCTTCGGGGCTGCTCAGATCAAAGCGCTCTGCGAGGCGCTCGGCGAAGGGTCCGCAGAGCGCGAAGCGCCGCCCCCCAAGCGTGCGCACGAGGACCTCCGGAGCGCCCTCCGGTCTCAGCAGCGCGTGCTCGGGAAGCTCCGCGCCGTCGCTCTGTGCGCCATCGGCGCTCTGCTCGTGCCCCTCTCGCTCAAGGCGCTCGTAGGCGGCAAAGAGCGCCTGCGCAAGCTCCTCGATGTGCGCCCCGGTTGCGCTTGAGACGACCAGCAGCGGCACCTCCCCACCGGCCAGCTGCTGCAGCTGCCGCTTGGCTGCAGCCACCCGCCCTGCGCCCACCAGATCGCTCTTGCTCAGCACCACGATGCGCGGCAGCGTGCTCAGCCTGGGGTCGTAGGCGGCAAGCTCGCGCTCGATCGTCTCGAAGTTCTCAGCCAGCGCCGGCGGTGGGTCGCCCGCAAGCGTCGCTCCCTGCGGAGCGGCGCCGAAGAGCTCCGGCGCAAGGTCGAGCACGTGCACCAGCAGGCGCGTGCGCTCGATGTGGGCGAGGAACTGATCGCCCAGCCCCGCCCCCTGCGAGGCGCCCTCGATCAGCCCGGGGATGTCGGCGATCACCAGCTGACGGTGATCGCGCTCGATCACGCCGAGGTTCGGCTCGCGGGTGGTGAAGGGATAGGAGCCGACCTTCGGTCGCGCGTCGGTCAGGCGCGCAAGCAGCGAGGACTTGCCGGCGTTCGGCAGGCCGACCAGGCCGATGTCGGCAAGCAGCTGCAGCTGCAGCGTCGCCCAGCCGCGCTCGCCTGCGAGGCCGCGTTCGGCAAAGCGCGGCGCCTGCCTCGTGGCGGCGGCAAAGCGCCTGTTGCCGCGCCCGCCTGCGCCCCCGCGCGCAAGCAGCGCGCGCTGGCCCTCGCGCACCAGGTCGAGCTCGCGCCCCTCAAGATCGCCGTCCGCGCCGCGCACGAGCGTCCCGGGCGGCACGCGGATCACGAGCGCGGCGCCATCGGCGCCGTGACGGCCTCCGCCCGCGCCGCCGCCGCCGGCGGCGGCCACGAAGCGGGTCCGCCCCGAGAGCGCGCGCAGGTCGCGCAGGGAGGCTGCGCAGAGCAGCAGCACATCGCCGCCGCGCCCGCCGTCGCCGCCGTCGGGCCCACCACGCGGAACGTGCGCTTCGCGCCGGAAGCTCACCGCCCCGGCGCCGCCGGCGCCGGCCTGGACGTAGATGCGGGCCTTGTCGTAGAGCACGCCAACATGGTGACAGCCGCCCGGCGGCGCCAGCGAGCGACCGACGCTAGCCTGCGTCCGTCGCGGCGGCGATGCTGATGACGCGGCGCCCGCCGCGGCCGGTGTGAAAGGTGACGCGCCCGGCGCTGCGCGCATAGAGGGTGTGGTCGCGCCCGATGCCGACCCCCTCGCCGGGATGAAAGCGTGTGCCGCGCTGGCGCACGATGATCTCGCCGCCGGAGACAAGCTGCCCGCCGAAGACCTTCACACCCAGCCGCTGCCCGGGAGAGTCGCGGCCGTTGCGGCTTGATCCGAGCCCCTTCTTATGCGCCATCGCCGCTCTCCCCCTTCGCTGCGCCCGCAGCGATCTCGCTGATCTCGATCTGCGTCAGCTCCTGGCGGTGCCCGCGCCGACGCTTGTAGCCGCGCTTGGGCTTGAACTTGAACACCCGCAGCTTCTCGCCGCGCTCGTGCGCGAGCACGCGCGCGCTCACCCGTGCGGAGGAGAGCTCCTCGGCGGAGCAGCGCACCTGCCCGTCGCGCACCAACAGCGGCTTGAGCGCGACCGTCTCTCCGACCGCCGCGTGCAGGCGCTCGACGTGCAGGCGCTGCCCGCGCTGCACGCGGTACTGCTTGCCGCCGCTTTTCACTATCGCGTAGATCTCGCTTGCCATTGGATCGATCACCTGCCGGGCGCCGCCGCGGTCACTCGCCCCGAGCGGGCGTCGCAACGCGACCCGCGTGCTCCTCAGGCCGCCGCAGGCGGCCACCGGAGGCTGATGGTAGACGATCGGGCCCGATCTCGTCCTGATGCTCGCCGGGCGGCTCCTGATCGGAGCCTGCGCTCGGTGCCTTCTGCGCCGAGCGCCGCGAGCGCCGGGCGGGGCGCGAGCGGGTGGCGCTGAGCAGCGCATCCTCCTCGGGATCGGCGTCAGCGCTCGTCGGCGCCGCGGAGAGCCCAGCCTCGGTGCGCGCCTGTGCGTCCTCGAGCGCGCCCGAGCGCGAGCGGGCGCGCTCGCTCTGCGCATCGGCGCTCAGGCGCACGCCTCGCTCGCTGCCGCTCGGCGCGCGCGGCGGCGAGAGCACGTTGCCCTCCTCGTCGACCATCACCGCGCTTGCGGAGGTGCGATCGGCGCGCTCGATCCGCACCAGGCGCTTCTCGCCCACATGGCCGGCCGCGCCGGCGATCGAGACGATGTAGCCGTCGATCTTCGCGACGGCGTCCTCCGCCACATACATGTGCGGCTCGACGATGTCCACGAACACCTCATCCCCCTCCCGGAAGGGCAGCGCGCGCTCCTGGACCTCATCGCGAGAGCCCATGAAGGTGACCGCAAAGTGATCGAGCGGCAGCCCCTCGGAGCCCTCGAAGTGGAAGAACTTGCCGGTTTCGCGCTCCAGCGCCTCCAGGGCCCGTGAGCCTTGGCCGGTGAACTGCATCGTCACGTGCGGGTTCATCTGCACCAGGAATGCCTCCGCCTGCGGGTGCTGCGCGGCAACCTTGCGCAGCTTGCGCTCGTGTTCGATCGCGATCGTCTCCTCGGAGCGGACGACACCCTCGCCGCCACAGGTCGAGCAGGGCCTGCTCATGATCTCACGCAGCCCCTCGGTTACGTTCTGGCGCGTCATCTCGACCAAGCCCAGCGCGGAGATCTCCGCGGTGAAGGTCTTCGTCCGATCCTCGTCGAGGGCTTCGCGCAGGCGCTTCATGACCGCCTCACGGTTGCGCGCACGCGCCATGTCGATGAAGTCGATGACGATGATGCCGCCGATGTCGCGCAGGCGCAGCTGGTTGACCACCTCCTCGGCGGCCTCAAGGTTGGTCTGCGTGATCGTCTCCTCCAGGCCGCCGTCCCTGCCGCCGCCGATGAAGGAGCCCGAGTTGACGTCGATCACGGTGAGCGCCTCGGCGTGGTCGATCATCAGGTAGCCGCCAGAGGGCAGATCGACGCGACGCGAAAGCGTCTGGTCGATCACCCGCTCGACGCCGTAGACCTCGAAGAGATCCTCCTCGCCCCCCCAGAGCTCGACGCGATCGACAAGCTCGGGCGCGGTGCGCGCGAGGAAGGAGCAGAGCCGCTCATACCCGCTCTCCTGGTCGACGATCGCCCGCTCGAACTCGTTGGAGAAGATGTCCCTGATCACGCGCACCGAGAGGTCGGCTTCCTGAAAGACGAGCGCGGGCGCTCGCGTGCGCTGCGCCCGCGCCTCGAGCACCTCATAGAGCTTGCGCAGGTAGAGCAGCTCGCGTTCGAAGTCAAGCCGCGAGGCGCCCTGCGCGGCGGTGCGGACGATCACGCCGCCCTCGCCCAGCTCGAGCTTGGCGGTCGCCCGGCGCAGCCGCTCGCGCTCGCGAGCCTCCAGACGCCGCGAGACGCCGATCCCCGATCCGGTCGGGGCATAGACCATGTAGCGACCGGCGATCGTCAGCTCCATCGACAGACGTGCGCCCTTCGTCTTCAGCGGATCCTTGACGACCTGGACGATGATCTCCTGATCGGGCTTGAGCAGGCTGGTGATCTGACGCGCCGAGCCGCGCCCGCGGCGACCGACCTCCACGCCGGGGAGCACGATCTCGTCCAGGTGCAGGAAGCCGTTCTTCTCCAGCCCGATGTCGACGAAGGCCGCCTCCAGCCCCGGCAGGACGGCCTCTACGCGACCCTTATAGATGTTGCCGACGATCGAGCGCTGACTGCGACGCTCGATGTAGAGCTCGGCGATCCGGTAGCCCGCGCCCGGGCGGCTCGCTCGCCGCCGACGGCGAGTGCCGCCGTTTGACTGTGCAGCCGCGGGGGTGCCCGTGGCCTCGAGCAGCGCGACGCGCGTCTCCGCGCGGTCGATGCTCACCAAGACTTGCTTTTTCAATGTGATCTCGTCTTTCCTTGCTTGAAATGAATGGAGCCCGGCGCGCCCGCAGCCTGCCCTGCGCATCGCAAGGCGCGCCCGCAGCGCTTCCCGACCCGCGCAGCGGGCGCAGGGGCGACCGTCGCGCCAGGAGGCCGGCGGCCGAGAAGGCGCCGATGCGCATGCGCACGCCCATCACGATGCCGTGGCTGGGGTCGCGCGACCCTTGCGCGCGTTGGTGGAGCGCGCCCGGGCGTAGACCGACTGCACCAGCCCGAGGCCGAGCATGGTGGTCATGATCGAGGAGCCCCCGTAGCTGACCAGCGGGAGCGTGATCCCCGTGATCGGCGAGATGCCGACCGTCATCCCCACGTTGATGAAGACCTGAAACATGATCATCGCCAGGACGCCGCCCGTGACGGTCGCTCCGAAGAGGTCCTTGGCAATGGTCAGTATTCGCAGTAATCGCCATATCAACAACGCAAACAGGGAGAGCACTACCGCCGCCCCGACGAAGCCGTAGCGCTCGCCAAGGGAGGCAAAGATGAAGTCCGTCTGTGCCTCTGGCAGGAAGTTTAGGGCGCTCTGAGTGGGAGTCTTCGCGCCCGTCTTCTCGCCTGAGCCAATAGCGATCTTCGACTGTTCCTGCTGCCAGCCCTGCTTATGCGCGTTCTGGTTGGGATGCAGGAAGGCGGTCAGGCGTTCTTCCTGGTACTGCTTGAGCACGTGCACGCCGGCTGCGGGCGCGGCAAAGAGCACGACCGTGACCGCAAGGACGCCGAGCGCGAGAATCGCCGCCAGATGGCGACCGGGCGTGCCGCCCACAAAAAGGATCGCAAGCGCGATCACGACATAGACCATCGAGGAGCCGATATCGGGCTGGATGATCACAAACATCGTCGCAATCAGCGCGATAAGCATCAGCAGCGCGGTCGTGCGCGGCTCGCGGATCTGGCGGAAGCGCTCGACGAAGAGCCCCGAGAGCGAGACGATCAGCAGCACCTTGCCGATCTCCGAGGCCTGGAAGGAGAAGAGCGGGAACTGGATCGCGCGCACCGAGCCGTTCGCGGAGGAGCCCAAAGCGAAGACGAACAGCAGGCTCAGCAGCAGCAGCGCGTAGATCGGGCGCGCGTAGCTGCGCAGCAGCGCGTAGTCCAGCCGGGAGATCACGAGCATCGCCGCAAAGCCGATGCCCAGGTAGATCGACTGGCGCTGCACGTAGTAGGAGGCCGACCCGGCCGCGCCCTGGCCGGTGCTGCCGAGCGCAAGCAGCGAGCAGACCGCGAGCCCCACCAGCGCAAGCACCAGCCAAGGGTCGAGCGGAAGGCTGAGCGATGCAAGCGTGCTCGAGCGCGCCTCCGCCTCGGCCGGGCGCACAGAGGGAGCGACGCGCGCTGTCCGGGCGAGCGTGCTCATGGCGCGATTTCGCTCGGCTTGACGATCGTGCTCGAGCGGCCGTAGAACCACTCGGTGGCGAGCGCGCGTGCGATCGGCGCCGCCGCTTCCTCGCCGTAGCCGCCGTGCTCGACCGTCGCGGTGATCACGATCGGGCGCTTGGCGTCAGCGACGTAGCAGGCATACCAGGAGTCTTCCTCCTGGCCGTAGACTTCCGCGGTGCCGGTCTTGCCGTAGGTCGGGTGCGCGGACTGGTTCCAGCCCGTCCAGACTGCGGTCGATGTCCCGCCGGGCAGGGTGGTCGCGCCGTGGATGCCTTCAAAGACGTAGCCGAGGTATTCGGGGTCGAGATGGACGTGGTAGAGCGGCGGGGCGACGAGGCGACGCACCAGCCGCCCGCTGGGGCTGGTGATCGCGATGCCGATGTGCGGGCGCACCTTGACGCCGTCGCCGTTGTTGCGCCAGGCGTTCACGAGCGTGGAGTAGGCCACCGCCAGCTGCAGCGGCGTGGTCTGCAGCGAGCCCTGCCCGACCGCGAGGTCCATCTCTTCTCCTTCGGTCCAGGGCTTGACTTCTGAGACGTAGGCGCATTCGGACTTGGCGTTGCTTGGATGCTCGTGTTCGCACTTTTCCTGCCGGCGGTTCATTTCCGCGCGCCAGCGCGCGTCCGGCACGACCCCTGGGTACTCGTTCAGTTCGATCCCCGTTTCCTCGCCGACGCCGAGCTTGTGCGCCATCGCCTGGATCGAGCCTTCGTGCAGGAAGGCGCGGCGCCCGACGGTGAAGAAGTAGGTGTCGGAGGAGACCGTGAGCGCTTCTGATACGTCCATCGGGGGGAACGGCGCATCGCTGGCGTTGCAGAACTTCAGCCCGCCGATTTCCAGGCAGGGGCCGGGGCCAAAGCGTTCGAGCGGGTTGACGTAGCCGCCTTCCATCGCGGCCATCGCCGTGATCGGCTTGAACGCCGATCCGGTCGGGAACAGCCCTTCGGTTGCATAGTTGATCGTCGGCGATGGTTCGCCGGGCGCGCGCGGACCAAGCAGGGCGTTGAATTCGGACTTGGTCAGCGGGTGGTTGAACGCTTCGGGGTCAAAAGACGGGTAGGAGCCGATCGCAAGCACTTCCCCGTTCATCGGGTCCATCGCGACGAAGGAGGCCGCGGTCGCAGGCTTGCCGGCCGCGCGTTGGCGGTCGATCGCTTCACGCAGCGCCCTTTCGCCCGCGCGCTGCAGGTTGACGTCAAGGGAGGTGCGCAGATTGTCCCCCCGCGTGGGCGGCGCCGGCGGCAGGTAGACAGGCACCGCTTCATTTGCCGCGTTGACCTCGAAGCGCTGCGACCCCTCCCGGCCGCGCAGGTAGGGTTCGTAGTAGTACTCAAGGCCCGCCTGGCCGACGATCGTGCCGGGCGGCACGCCGCGGAAGGCCGGCTTCTTCAGCTCCGCCGGGCTGACCTGCCCGACATAGCCGAGCACCTGGGCGGCCAGTTCGCCGTAGGGATAGTCCGGGATCCGCAGCGGCTCCTGCACCACGCCCGGCAGTTCGTTGGCGTGCTCAGAGAGGATCGTCAGCGCCTGCGGGCTTGCTTCGGTGTCGATCGTGACGGGGGCGTAGGGAACTTCGCTGTGGCCGTGGGCGACAAGCGCTTCGATGTGATGCGCAGAGAGCCCGAGCACGTGCCCGAGCGCGCGGTATAGCTGCGCCTGTTCGCGCCGTGATTCGGGCAGCCGCGTGGGATCGATCAGCACGGCGTCGACAACCTTGTCGCTGACGAGAGGCCTGCCTTCGGAGTCGAGGATCTCCCCGCGCGGCGCGGGGACCGGCACTTCGCGGATCGCGTTGGCGTGCGCTTCTGCCACATACCTGCTGCCGGAGAGGATCTGCAGGTACCACAGGCGGAAGAAGATCGCGCCGAAGGCAAGCAGCGCGATCACGCCGAGCACCGCCGCCCGCATCGCCAGCAGCGGCGGCACCGACACACGCGTTGCGCTCGGCTTGGGCGGCTCGACGATCATGGATGCGCAAGCGGCGAGAGGCCGCCGGAGGGGTTGGCGCGCGCGGGCCGTCGGCGCCCGCGCTCTTCGGCTCCCTGCAGCACCCTGCGCACGAGCAGCCAGACGGGAGCGGAGACGATCGCCCCGACGATCGTCCCCAGGACGATCTCGCGGAGCAGTTCGCCGGCGCTGACCGGCGCGTCGACGCCCAGCAGGAACTCGATCACCGCATAGCCCACGAGCGCAAGGAACGCCGCCCCGGCGCCGAGCGCGAGCGGCAGCAGCGTCGCTTCGGGGTCGCGCAGCTCGCGCAGCCGCCCGGCGCCGTAGCCGATGAAGGTGTAGATGAGCGAGGTCAGGCCGAGCGTCTGGCCAAGCGTCAGGTCGACCAGCAATCCGACCGCAAAGCCCATCGCCGCGCCGGTGCCAGAGCCGGTGGAGAAGCCGGCGAAGGCAACAACAAGCGGCGTGATGTCGATCCGCACCCCGAAGATCGGCAGCTCGGAGATGACGCCGGTCTGGACAAGCACCGATAGCAGCGCCAGCGCAGCCAGACGCGCGGGCTGCGGCAGCGATAGCGCCGATCGGCGGGGATAGGCCGCCACCTAGCCTTCTCCTTCGCCGCCGGCGCCGTTGAGGCTGCTGGCTTCGCCCGCGCCGCGTGCGAACGCGACGCGCTGCATAAGGTTGGTGAGCCGCGCCGGGGGCGAGCCGTTGACGGCGGTGAGAACCTGAACCGCTCCCAGCGCGTGCAGGTTGACGAGCGGGCGGACGCTTGCTGCGCTGCTGCCCGTGCCCGCAGCGGTGACTTCGCCGATCGGGATGCCGGGCGGGAAGAGCGATTCGCCCGGCTGCGCCAGCGATCCGGCGGTGACCACGTATTCGCCGGGGTTCACGACCGCTTCCTGAGGCAGGTATTCAAGCTGGAGGCCCTCCGGCGTGCCCACCTTGGGCTTGATGATCCCGTGCTCGGAGCGACCGGCGAGCTTCGCCGAGACGGCCATTTCATGGTCGGTGATGAGCATCACCAGCGCTCCGTCAGGATAGGCAAGCGCAACCTTGCCGACGAGCCCTTCGCCGTTGACCACCGGGTCGTTGTCCGCCACGCCGGCGCTCGTGCCCTGATCAATCACCACCGTTTCGTACCAGATGGTCGGCGAGTCGGCGATCACCTGCGCGCTCACAGGGTGGTAGCCGGCGAGCGAGTACTTGGCGTCGGCGCGCCCGATCGCGCCGGCTTCGCGCAGCGCCTGCGCTTCGTCCTGGTAGGCGATCAGGCGCGCGCGGAGCTGCGCGTTCTCGCGTTCCAGCTGCGCGCGCTTGGCACCGCTGGAGAAGGCGTTGCCGATCGACTTGAAGGCCGATCGGAAGGGCGAGAGGACGGTGTTGGCGCCGCTCTCGACGGGTGCGATGACCGTCAGGAAGCCCCGCTGCAGGGAATGCAGCGGACCGCCTGAGCGCTCGCCGAAGTAGACCGTGAGCAGCAGCAGCGAAAGCGCGACAAGCGCCGCCAGGGCTGCTCTTCTGCGTCGTACTGTCTTCTTGTACACCGCTCTTGGACCTCTTCTGTGCGCCTCCTCTATGAGCGCCTCGTGCGTGAAGCTAGCAGCGGCGCAGGCGCAAGGCCGCCGACTGCCCGCTAGCGCCGGCGCGCGCGCCCGCGCGAGGTGCGGTTCGCGCGATGGATCACGTCGAACTCCTCAAGCGAGCGACCGGAGCCGACAGCCACACAGGTCAGCGGCGACTCCGCAAGATGGGCCGGCATCTGCGTCTCTTCGCGCAGGCGCTGGTCGAGCCCCTGCAGCAGCGAGCCGCCGCCGGCAAGCGTGATGCCGCGGTCCATGATGTCGGAGGCCAGCTCCGGCGGGGTGCGATCGAGCGTCTCCTTGACCGCCTCGATGATCTGCCCGAGCGGCTCCTCGAGCGCCTGGCGGATCTCCTCAGAGGTGATCACCACGGTCTTCGGCAGGCCCGAGACCATGTCGCGTCCGCGGATCTCCGCCTGCAGCTCCTCCCCGATCGGGCACGCGGAGCCGATCTCGAGCTTGAGCTCCTCGGCGGTCTGCTGACCGATCAGGAGCTTGTACTCGCGCTTGGCGTAGTTGATGATCGCTTCGTCGAGCTCGTCGCCGCCGATGCGGATCGACTGCGAGACGACGATCCCGCCGAGCGAGATCACGGCGACCTCGGAGGTGCCGCCGCCGATGTCGACGACCATCGAGCCCGTCGGCTCTGCGACCGGGAGGCCCGCGCCGATCGCCGCCGCCATCGGCTCCTCGATCAGGTAGGCGGCGCGCGCGCCCGCGGAGAGGCACGCCTCTTCGACCGCGCGCTTCTCCACCCCGGTCACGCCGGAGGGGACGCAGACGACCACGCGGGGGTGCGCAAAGCGGTTCTGGTGGACCTTCTGGATGAAATGACGGAGCATTTCCTCGGTGACGTCGAAGTCCGCGATGACCCCATCCTTGAGCGGGCGGATCGCCTGAATCGTGCCGGGAGTGCGCCCGAGCATGCGCTTGGCCTCGATGCCGACAGCATGAACTTCGCCGGTGCGCACGTCGATCGCCACGACCGATGGCTCCGAGAGCACGATGCCGCGCCCGCGGACGTAGACGAGCGTGTTGGCGGTGCCCAGATCAACCGCCATGTCGCGGCCGCCGAATCCTGTGAAGTAGCTCAGTAGGCCCATCTGCTCGTCGGTTGGAGGAGTGCTCGGTTCGATCGCTGCGCGCGCGGTGCGCTTATGAGCCGGAGGGCACTCCACTCGGCGCCACACCCTCGCGGGGCCCTCCGCCGCGGTCTTGGTGGCGCTCCTGCAGAGAGCCGCCGCGTAGCGGTCGGCCGCCGCGGCAGGATCGCGCGAGAGTCTATCGGATGTGCGGGCAAATCACGCACTGCAGGAGCGCTTGCAAGCGCGCCGATTCACGCTCTTGAGAGCAGCGCAGGGCAGAGATCGAGCAGCGCAGCGATCGAGAGGCCGACGACATTCTCGTAGTCCCCTTCAAGCTCGCGCACGAGCGCCGCGCCGGCGCCCTGAATCGCGTATCCGCCCGCCCGCCCGCGCCACTCCCCGCGTGCCAGGTACCACTCCAGCAGGCGCTCGTCGTAAGCGCGCATGCGCACGCGCGTGGTGGTGATCGCGCAGCGCTCCTGCCCGTCGGGGCAGATCAGCGCGATCGCCCCCACCACCTGGTGCTCTCTGCCCGCCAGAGCGACGAGCGTCTCCCGCGCCTGCGCCTCGCTGGTCGGCTTGTCATAGATCCTGCCCTCGAGCGCCACGACCGTGTCGGCCCCCAGGATCACGCTCTCCTGGCGCTGTGCGGCGACCGCACGCGCCTTGGCAAGCGCGTTGTGGCGCGCAACGGCCTCCGGGTCGCCGGCTGAGAGCTCGCTCACCTCCGGCGCCACCACGCGATGGGCGATGCCCATGCGCGCCAGCAGCGCCTGTCGCTGGGGCGAGCTCGAGGCGAGCGTCAGCACGCGCGCTGAGCAGATCTGCGCGGCGCCGCCCTCAAAGCTCCGGGAAGAAGAGCGCGAGCTCGCGCGCGGCGGACTCCGGCGAGTCCGAGCCGTGCACGAGGTTCTGCGAGACCGCGATCGCCAGATCGCCGCGGATCGATCCCGGCGCTGCCTCCAGCGGATTGGTCGCCCCGATCACCTGCCGTGCGGCCGCCACCGCCTGCTCGCCCGCAAAGGCGGCCGCGACAAGCGGGCCGGAGGTGATGAAATCGACCAGCTCGCCGAAGAAGGGCTTGCCCTGATGCTCGCCATAGTGGCGCTCGGCCAGCTCGCGGTCTAGCTCCATGCGCTTGATCGCGACGAGCTTGAGGCCCTTGCGCTCGAAGCGGGCGATGATCTCGCCGGTCAGCGACGCAGCAAAGGCATCGGGCTTTACAAGAATCAACGTACGTTCCATCTGCTCTCCTTCGCTTGTCATTTCTGTTTCAACGACCCGCGCGAGCGCGCTCCTCCACCGCTGCGCCGTGGCGTCAGCTGCTCCTCCCCATCCTCCAGCGCAAGCGCTGCCTCACGGCCATCCGCGCGGGCCGGGGGCGCGCCGGCGCCGCTGCGCTGCGCCGAGGCCGAGCCGCCGCGGCGGGTGCCCGCGCCGGATGATCGCGCGGCCGGCAGCTTGGCCTCGCAGTAGGGGCAGATCGTCCAGGCGCGCTCCAGCGGCCGCTCGCAGCGCGGACAGGGCTCGCGCAGTCGCTGCAGGCAGCTTGGGCAGCGCAGGTAGTCGCGCTCGATCGGGTAGTCGCAGCCCGGGCACAGACGCAGCTCCAGCTCGTGCAGGCGCAGTCGCGCCGCCTCGATCTCCAGATCGCGCTCGTATGCGTCCTCGAGCGTTTCCGCGGGGCGCAATATCAGGTACAGGATGGTCCCGACGAAGGGGACGAGCGCGAGCGCGGTTGCGGCGCCGATCAGCGTCGGGTCCTCAAGCCGCCTGCGCGCGTCGCCGTAGGTCCAGTAGACGAGCGCCAGGTAGATGACGGCCGCAAAGACCACGAGCAGGTCGAAGGCGACGGTCAGACCGGAGCTTTCAACGCCCAGCAGCGCGGGCAGGATCATGCGTGGACCGCCTGCTCGCAAAGACAGAGAGAGACGCCATGCAGCGCCCCGCCGCTGCGCGCACGGTGCCGGCGCCCGCCAGCTCTGAGCCCTTCTGCACCCATATCGCACAAACGATACTTGTCCGCGGAGACCCTCACATCAGGAGGCGCCCAAAGGCATAGCCTGCGGCGAAGGAGATCAGGATGATCGCCGCCACCGAGAGCGCGACGACCCTGACCATCGTCCAGAGCGAGGGCGGCGCGGAGAGCTCGGCGCGGGTGGCCCTCCGGGCGCTCGGGCGGCGCAGGCGCCGGCGAGCGCGCTCGCTGGCGCTCATCGCTCACCTGCCTGCCGAGCATCGCAGCGCCAGGCGTCTGGCAGAGCGCCGATCAGCTCGCCCAAGAGATAGATCGATCCGGTCGCGAGCACCGCAGCGTCGTTGGCGGCGGCCCACTCCCAGGCGCAGCGCAGCGCCTGCTCGGCGCGTGGCTGACACTCGCTCTGGAGGAAGCCGAGCTGACGCGCAAGGGAGGCGAGCGTGGCCGGCGGCAGCGCGCGTGGACCGGGCGGCGCGGTGAACCAGGCGCGCGCTGAGAGCGGCAGCAGCGCGCGCAGCATGCCAACCGCGTCCTTGTCCTCGAGCACGCCCAGCACCAGCGCGAGCGGGCGCCCGCCGATGCGCGCCGCGAGCGCCTCGGCGAGCGCCTGGGCGGCGGCCGGGTTGTGCGCTCCATCGAAGATCGTCAGCGGCTGCGTGCGAACGCACTGAAAGCGGCCGGCGACAGCAGCGCGCGCTCGCGCGCGCTGCCAGGCGCCCTCGTCGAGGCTGCGGCCGGCCGCCGCCAGGAAGCACTCTGCGGCAGCGCGCGCGGTCGCAAGGTTGCGCGCCTGGAAGGGGGCGCTCCACTGCGCCTGCGACGCCGAGGAGCCCTCGACATCGCCGCTGCGCACCGCGACGATCCGCACGCCCGCCTCAGCGGCAAGCGCGCGCGCCCGCGCAAGCGCCTGCGCGGCGATCCCGGGTCCCAGCACGAGCGTGGCCCGCTCTGGGACGACCGCCAGCTTCTCGGTCGCTATGTCGCCGATCGTCGGTCCCAGCCAGCGCGTGTGCTCAAGCGCGACGTTGGTCAGGACGCAGACCGGGGCCTGCAGCACGTTGGTGGCGTCATAGCGCCCGCCCAGCCCCGCCTCGATCACGGCAACCTCTACCTGGCGCTGCGCAAGCGCAAAGAACGCCGCCGCGGTGAGCAGCTCAAACTGGGTGACGTGCTCGTCTTCAGAGAGCGTGCGGTTGACCTGCTCAGCGGCGTGCACGGCGCGCTGCAGCGCCGCCGCGAAGGCATCCGCCTCGATGTCGACGCCGTCGATCTGGACGCGCTCGGTGTAGGAGAGCAGGTGCGGCGAGAGATAGGCGCCCGTCCGATAGCCGTGCTCGGCGAGGATCGCTGCCGTCATGCGCGTGGTCGATGACTTGCCGTTGGTCCCGACGACGTGGATCGCGGCGAAGGAGCGCTGCGGCGAGCCCAGCGCGGTCATCAGCCGCCTGATCCGCTGCAGGCCAAAGCGCATGCCGAACAGCTCAAGGCTGCGCAGGTGCGCTTCAGCGCGCGGCAGGCTCCAGCGACCGGCGCTGCTCACAGCCGCGCAAGCTCCGCTTCCAGGCGCGCGACCTTCGCGCGCTCGGCCGCAACGATCTCAGCAGGCGCACGGGCGCAAAAACGCTCGTCGGAGAGCTTCCTGCGCGCGCGCTCAAGCTCGCCCTGCAGGCGACGGGCGGCAGCGAGCCGCCGCGCCTGCACACCCTCGCGATCAACTGCCTCAGGAGCTGCCACCAGCAGCTCGCCGCCGGGGATCGCGACGCTTGCCAGCTGCCCGTTGCCCGAATGCGCCTGATCGCCGAGCGGGTCGATCCGCGCGAGCTCCATCAGCAGCGCGGCGGTCTGCCGGTAGTCCTCGCCGAGAAGACGGCCGCGCAGCCTCGCGCCCGGGCGCACTCCTGCGGCATCCCGCCAGGCGCGGATCGCGCCGACCGCCTCGATCATCACGCCCATCTGAGCCTGCGCGGAGGCGTCGATCAGCTCGCGGCAGAGCGCCGGCGCCGGCGCCCCCGCAAGCAGCCCCTCCCCGCCCAGATGGCTCCAGAGCTCCTCGGTGACGAACGGGATCACGGGGTGGGCAAGCGCGCAGGTCTCGCGCAGAATCGCGATCAGGAACTCACACAGCGCCTTTGCGTCCCGCCCCCCGCCGCCGAGCCGTCCCTTGACGATCTCCAGATACCAGTCGCAGAGCTCGCCGAATACGAAGTCGTAGAGCGACAGCGCAAGGTGCGCGAAGTCAAAGCGCTCCAGGCACTCACGCCGGCGCTCGGCGGCGCTGGCAAGGCAGGAGAGGATCCAGCGGTCCTCGATCGCGGCCTCGCCGCCTGGGCCGATCGGCGGCTGCGGCACCGGCCGCGCGCTCTGCGCGCACCCCTGCGTGGCTTGGCTTGAGGAGCGCGGAGAGACTCCCGCGCTCTGCGCTGCGCTCAGCGCGAAGCGGGCTGCGTTGTAGAGCTTGTTGGCAAGCTTCTGGCCCTGCTCCACCTTCTCGGCCGAGTAGCGCACATCCTGAGCGGAGGACATTGCGAGCACGCCGAAGCGCAGCGCATCCGCGCCGTGGCGCTCGATCTGCTCGAGCGGGTCGATCCCGGTGCCGAGCGACTTCGACATGCGGCGCCCGTCTGGGGCCTGGATGATCGAGTGGATGTAGACGTCCGCGAAGGGCGTCTTGCCGGTCAGCTCAACGCCCATCATCACCATCCGCGCCACCCACAGAAAGAGGATGTCGCGCGCGGTGGAGAGCACGTTGGTGGGGTAGAAGGCCGCGAGCTCCGGCGTCTGCTGCGGCCAGCCCAACGTCGCGAAGGGCCACAGCGCCGAGGAGAACCACGTGTCGAGCACATCCTCTTCCTGGCGCATCGCGCCTGCGCAGCGCGGGCAGCGCTCCGGCTGCCTCACGGCCGCGATCGCCTCCGCGCAGCCTTCGCAGTGGTAGACCGGGATGCGGTGGCCCCACCACAGCTGCCGCGAGATGCACCAGGGGCGGATCTCCCGCAGCCACTCGAGGTAGACGCGGCGCTGGCTCTCGGGGTGGATGCGCACGCGGCCCTCGCGCACGGCCGCCGCCGCCGGCGCCGCCAGCTCATCCATGCGCATGAACCACTGCAGGGAGATCAGCGGCTCGATCGGCGCGCCGGAGCGGTGCGAGTAGGGCACATCGTGGCTGTAGGGCTGCTCGCCAACGATCCGCCCCTCCTCGCGCAGCGCCGCGACCACGGCGGCGCGCGCCTCGCTCACCGTGAGCCCCGCGAAGCGCTCGCCGGCGGCGGGAAGCATGCGGCCGTCCTCACCGATCACCGAGATCGCCTCCAGCCCATGCCGCATCCCGATCTCAAAGTCGTTGGGATCGTGCGCGGGCGTCACCTTGAGCGCGCCGCTGCCGAAGTCCGTGCGCACGTAAGAGTCGGCGATCACCGGCAGCCGCCTGCCGACCAGCGGCAGGATCGCGGCTGCTCCCACCAGCTCGCGGTAGCGCCGATCGTCGGGGTTGACCGCCACGGCGGTGTCCCCGAGCAGCGTCTCCGGGCGCACGGTGGCGATCGTCAGCTCCCCGCCGCCCTCGAGGTCGTAGCGGATCGAGTAGAGGACGTCGGTCTGCGTGCGCATCTCAACCTCCAGATCGGAGATCGCCGAGCGCGTCCCCGGGTCCCAGTTGATGATGTAGCGGTCGCGATAGATGTAGCCCTTTTCAAACAGCGCGACGAAGGCCACGCGCACAGCGTGCGCATAGGCTGGATCGAGCGTGAAGCGCTCATCCCGGTAGTCGCATGATGCGCCCAGGCGCTTGAGCTGCTCGATGATCGCGCCCCCGTAGTGCTCGCGCCACTCCCATACGCGCGCTTCGAAGGCCTCGCGGCCGAGCTCGCTGCGGCTGTGGCCTTCCGAGCGCAGCAGGCGCTCGACCTGCATCTGCGTAGCGATGCCCGCATGATCGGTGCCGAGGATCCACTTCGTGCGGGCGCCGCTCATGCGTGCGACGCGGATCAGCACATCCTGGATGGTGTTGTTGAGCGCGTGGCCCATGTGCAGCGTGCCCGTGATGTTCGGTGGCGGGATGGCGATCGAGTAGGTCTCGCCCTCGCCCTCGGCGGCGGGGTGGAAGAGGTCGCTTGCCAGCCATCGCTCGATGATCCGCGGCTCGACCTCCGCCGGATTGAAGCGCGTCGCCTCGAGCATCGCGCTAGAGCGCTCTCGCAATCGCGCTGCCGCCGACCTGCGCCGCGATGCGCCGCAGCGGCGGCCGGCGCAGCGGCGCGCGCCCGGGCGCGAGCGATTCTCGAGGGCCTGGGATGTCCTGCCATCGGCGCATGTCTGCGCCAGGATAGAGGCCGGCAGCGGCGGCGCGTGGCGCCACCGCTCAAGCTCTGGGCGCGCCTAGGCTGACTCCTCGCGCAGATCGTGCTCGAATGCCGGCTCTTGGTCCTCCTCTGGCGCGACCGTCACAAGCGTCGGCGAGAGACCCTTTTCGACGGTCTCCTTCGTAACCACGCACTTGCGCACGTCGCGGCGCGAGGGCAGCTCGAACTGCACCTCCAGCAGTATCTCCTCGAGGATCGAGCGCAGCCCGCGGGCGCCCGTCTCGCGCTCGAGCGTCTTCTCGGCAATCGCGCGCAGCGCGTCGTCGGCGAAAACCAGCTCGATGTTGTCAAAGGCAAAGAAGCGCTGGAACTGCTTGACGAGCGCATTGCGCGGCTCGACCAAGATCGAGACGAGATCCTCGCGCGTGAGCTGGTGCACAGCGGTCATCACCGGCAGGCGGCCGACGAACTCCGGTATCAGCCCGTACTCGATCAGGTCCTCAGGCAGGCAGTGCTCGAGGATCGAGCCCGCGTCGAACTGCTCGCGCGGCTCCAGCGCCGCCCCGAAGCCGATCCCCTGGTGGCCGATGCGCCGCTCGATGACCCTGTCGAGTTCGGCGAAGGACCCGCCGCAGATGAAGAGGATGTTGGTGGTGTCGATGGTCAGGAACTCCTGATGGGGGTGCTTGCGGCCGCCCTGCGGCGGCACCGATGCCTGCGTCCCCTCGAGGATCTTCAGCAGCGCCTGCTGCACCCCTTCGCCGGAGACATCGCGCGTGATCGAGGGGTTGTCGCCCTTGCGGGCGATCTTGTCGGCCTCGTCGATGTAGATGATCCCGGTTTCGGCCTTCTTGACGTCGTAGTCGGCCGCCTGGATCAGCTTCAGGAGGATGTTCTCGACATCCTCGCCGACGTAGCCGGCCTCCGTCAGCGCGGTCGCATCAGCGATCGCGAACGGCACGTTGAGGATGCGCGCGAGCGTCTGAGCGAGCAGCGTCTTGCCGCAGCCGGTCGGCCCGAGCAGGAGGATGTTGGACTTCTGCAGCTCGACGTCGACCTCCCCCGACTGCGCCATCTGAACGCGTTTGTAGTGGTTGTAGACGGCGACCGAGAGCGTGCGCTTGGCGCGCTCCTGGCCGACGACGTACTCGTCGAGGACCTGGTAGATCTCGCGCGGCTTGGGCAGCGCATCGAGCTCGACGGTCGTGAAGGTCGAGAGCTCCTCATCGATGATCTCGTTGCAGAGGTCGATGCACTCGTCGCAGATGTAGACGCCCGGACCGGCGATCAGCTTCTTGACCTGGCGCTGCGACTTGCCGCAGAAGCTGCAGAGTAGCTGCTCGTTTGTTTCCGTCGGCTTCGTCACCGTTGCCTGGCCTTGGTCTCGCCCTGGCGCGCTCCAGCTCTAGTGCTGGGTGATCACGCGATCAATTATGCCGTACTCCTTGGCTTCCTCGGAGCTCATGAAGTAGTCCCGCTCGGTGTCGCGCCTGACCTGCTCGAGATCCTTGCCCGTGTGCTTGGCGATGATCTCATCCAGACGCCTGCGCACGTCGATGATCTCGCGCGCGTGGATCTCGATGTCGGTGGCCTGGCCTTCAAAGCTCGAGGAGACCTGGTGGATCAGGATCTTGGCGTTCGGCAGCGCCATCCGCTTGCCCTTGGCGCCGCCGGCGAGCAGCAGCGCGCCCATCGACATTGCGATGCCCACGCAGATCGTCTGCACGTCGGGCTTGATGAACTGCATCGTGTCGTAGATCGCAAGGCCCGCGTAGACGGAGCCGCCCGGGGAATTGATGTAGAGGGAGACATCTTTGTCGGGGTCCTCGGACTCCAGGTGCAGGAGCTGCGCGACGATCAGGTTTGCGACCTGGTCGTCGACGGGCGTGCCCAGAAAGATGATCCGCTCATTGAGCAAGCGGCTGTAGATGTCGAATGCCCGCTCCCCACGGGAGGTCTGCTCGACAACCATTGGCACCAGGGGGGTCATGCTCGCTGCTCTCCTTTCACGTCTGGGCGTTTCTTCCTGCCGTTCGTCCTGCCGAACGGGCGGCGCCCGGCCAGCGCGAATACCTTATCTGCTTGCTGAGGGAGTCCAGAGCCCCCTGCGCTCCTCGCCCTCCCCCGCCGCTGCGCCGGCGAGGGAAGACGACTCGCCCGCCGCCGCGCGCCCCGCCTCCGGGGTCCAGAGCCGCTCGCGCGCGGCGGCCCGCTCGGGTGCGATCGGCTTGGCCTGCTCGGCGATCAGCTCAAGCGCGCGCTGCACCGCAAGGCGCTCACGCAGCTCCTCGAGCTGACCGGCCTCCCGCAGCTGCTCGAGCAGGCGCTCGCGCTCCTGCGGCGTGCGCCGCCTGATGGCGCCCTCCGCATCTGGCTGCTCGCCCTGCTCTGCGCCGGGGAGCGGAGGCTCGCCGCCATCCATGCCATCCTCTCCTGCCAGCGCCTCGTCGCTCTCCGGCAGAAAGGCGCTGAGCACCTCCTCGTCGCTGGGCTGGATCCCCTCGGCGTCGATCACCGCTGCGAGCACCGCCTCGCGCTTGATCGACTGCTCTGCGACCGGCAGCAGCTCGCTCAGCAGCTCCTGCTCAGAGCGGCCGCTGATGCGCAGGTACTCTGCCGGCGAGACGCCGCGGGCGCCGAGCCTGCGGCTGGTGCGCTCCCAGATTTCCTGCGCCCGGGCGCGGATGTGCCCCTCTGGCACCGCAACCTTGGCGGCCGCCACCACCGCGTCCAGCGCGGCCTCGCGAAACTCCGCCCGCACGCGCTCGGCATCGGCTGCAAGCACCGCCGCCTCGATCTCGCCGCGCAGCTGCGCAAGGGACTCGAAGCCCGCATCAGCGGCCAGATCCTCGTCGATCTCCGGCAGCTCCTTGCGCTTGACCGCCTTGAGCGTGACATCGAAGTGCGCGCTCTTGCCGGCAAGCCGCTGATCGGGGTGCTCTGCGGGATAGTCGAACTGCGCCTCCCGGGCCTCCCCCGCCTGCGCGCCGATCAGCGCCCTCTGGATCGCCTCGGGCAGCTCGCTGCCGCCCAGCTCATAGAGCTCATCGCGCCCTTCGCCCTCTCCGAGGCGCCTGCCACCGACGCTCGCTCGGTAGTCGATCACCACGAAGTCGCCGATCGCGGCCGGCCGCTGCACGTCCTCGAGGCGCGCAAAGCGCTCGCGCAGCGCCTCCAGCTCGGCGCTGAGGAGCTCCTCCTCGGCGCGCGCCTCGCGGCGGGGGGCCTCGACGCCCAGGTACTTGCCAAGCGTTGCCTGCGGGAGCACCGCGACCGCGAAGCTGAAGCTGAAGGGCTCCCCGGGCGCAGGCAGAGCGCCGAGCGTGATCTGAGGGTCACCGACCGGCGTGATCCCCTTTGCCGCCAGCGCGGCGACATACCACGCGCCGATCTGATCGCGCGTGACCTCCTCCAGCAGCGCCTCGCGTCCCAGCCGCCGGATCACCAGCTCAGGGGGGATCTTGCCGCGCCTGAAGCCTGGGATCTTGATGCGCTTCGCAAGCGTGCGCGCATGCTCTGCCAGCGCTGCCTCCACCGTCTGCGCGGGAACGCTCACGGCAACGCGCACACGCGCGCCCTCGAGAGGCGTTACGCTCGCGTCGATGCTCTGCTGCTGGTCTTGGCTGCCGGACAAGCTTCAAGCCACGATATCGCCCGGCGCCCACAAGCACCGCGCGCGTGCTCGCAAGCGCCTGCTGGCGCTGGAGGGGCGCCTCTGGAGCGGGCGCGCCGCGCATCTGCTCGGGGGCATGATCGACTTCGCGATCGCGCTCGCCCGCCATCGCGCCATGCGCCGGCGCGCCCGCCTCCAGGAGCTGTGATTGCACAGGGCGCCTGAGGACTCAGGCGCCGATCGCCTCAGTCGCCCGCCTCGAAGCCCAGCGCGACACCCGCCGGCAGCAGCAGGACCGGGCAGCCCGCCTCCTCGATCAGGCGCTCTGCCGCGGCGGCAAGGGCCACGCAGCCGGGACGGCCGTCACTGCGCGAGCCGATCACGATCAGGTCCGCCCGCTCAGCTGAGTCCACCTGCTCGGAGCCGGTCGCAGCGCGCAGCGCCGCCGCAGTTGCAAGCGCCTCCGCGGACTCAGACGGGCAGGCGATGCGCGCCAGGCGCGCCGGCGCGCTCTGGGCGTAGCCGGCGGGGGCGATCGCCACCGCCAGCGGCCCGCCTTCCAGCAGCCGCCGGGCGGAGTTGCCGATCGAGATGTGCCCGACAGCGGTGTGCGAGTCCGAGCAGAAGACGACTCCCTGCGCGTCGATCTGCCCTGAGAGCGCAAGCAGCCCCGCGGGGGTCGAGCGGTCGTCGACGACATGGCGCTCGACGCCCACGTCGCCGTAGAGCTCAGCGCCGCGGTCGAGCAGCGCCGCGGCCTCGCCGCGGGGCAGATCGTGGTCGCCGGGCGCCTCGAAGGCGGGCGAGTGGCGGACGTAGGCCAGGGCGACGTGCGCCCCGGCATCTGCAAGCACCCTGCCGAGCGCGAGCGCGTCAACCTCGTTGTTGGTGCCGTCATAGGAGATGATCAGACGTGTACCTGCCATTGCTCTTCTGTCCTTTCACGCTTGTCGTGGTGCGGCCGGCTTCCGGAGCCGACCGATCTGGTTGCCGCGACCTGGCGCCCGAGAGCCCCGGCGGGAACATTATGGCGCGATCTTGCTATAACATGAAGTGATCTTTCTGATCACATACATTAGTCGACCTTTTATATATGCTCAACGTTCAAAGGTTGCGCGTGCTGTGCGCGGTTGCCCGGTTGCGCTCATTCTCGGCGGCCGCCGAGGAGCTCAACTACACGCAGTCGGCGATCTCCCAGCAGGTCGCCACGCTTGAGTCAGAAGTCGGCGTCGCCCTGCTTGAGCGGCGCGGACGCTCGGTGCGCCCCACCGCCGCGGGCGAAGCGCTGATCGCCCATGCGGAGAGCATCCTCGCGCGCATCGCCGCTGCGGAGGAGGAGCTTCAGGCGATCGCGGGCCTGCGCGGAGGCAGCCTGCGGCTGGCCTCCTTCGCCTCCGCCGGCGGCACGCTGCTGCCGGAGGCGATCGCGCGCTTCCGCGCCCGCCACCCGGCGGTCGAGCTGACGCTCGCCGAGGGCGAGCCTGAGGAGATCGCGCCGCGCCTGGCGGCGGGCGAGCTTGACCTTGCGCTGCTGTTTTCCTTTGCCGAGGGGCGTGCCGCCCGCGGCTCGCAACGCCCGCGCCTGGTGCGGACGCACCTGCTCAACGACCCGATGTACCTGGCGCTGCCGGCCGAGCACCCGCTCGCAGGGCGGCCGACGCTGCGCCTGGCCGATCTCAGCGAGCAGGCGTGGATCCAGACCTCGCGCAACAGCGCCTGCGCGCGCTATGTCGTTCGAGCCTGCCACCGCGCAGGCTTCGAGCCACGCGTCTCCTTTGAAAGCGACGACTATCTGACCGTTCAGGGCCTTGTCGCAGCGGGCGTCGGCGTGGCGCTCATACCGCACCTCGCGCTCGCCAGCCGGCGGCCGGACATCGTCGTGCGCTCGCTGGCGCCACGCGACCCGCTGCGCGAGGTGGTCGCGGCGCGGCCCTCGGAGGGGCGCTCGGCGCCGGCCGCCCCCGCGATGCTCGAGATCCTGCGCGCGGTTGCGGCCGACTATGAGCGACGCCTCGATGAGGAGGCGCCAAGCCGCCCTCCAGGGCGCTCGACAGCGAGCGCTCAGTCCAGCTGGAAGCGCCCGTCGGCGTAGATCACGCGCTCGGAGCCATCGCGCAGACGCGCGGTCACGGTGCGGTCGGTTGTCGAGACTATGTCGGTGTGTACGGGCGAGTCGTTGAAGCCGAGCTCCGCCCAGCGCTCCTTGGAGACGGTCGAGGGATCGCCGTCATAGCAGTCGTGGTAGGACTTGCCGACCGCGATGTGCGTGTTGCCGTAGGGGCCGCCGACGTTCTCGTCGTAGAGGGTCTCGGCCATGAACTTCGTGATCCGCGAGAAGCGGGCATCGGTGAGCGAGTACTCGCCGATCTTGTCCGCGTTCTCGGTTGCGATCATCTCCTTCAGCAGGGGCTCGTTGCGCGTGGCGGTTGCCTTCGTCACCCGTCCGGAGGCGAAGTGCAGCTCGATCCCCTCGACGAGGTTGCCGTAGCGATAGAGGGGCTGGTTGAAGCGGATCCAGCCCTCGGTCCCACGCCAGTCGGGGCTCGTGAAGATCTCAAAGCTCGGGATGTTGCGACCCGAGCCGCCCGCCCAGCGGCGCCGCTCACCGAGGGTGATCGTCAGATCGGCATCCTCGCCCCGCACCTGCAGCCGCTCGATCGGCAGCGCGTTGAGGCGATCGATGTACTCGCCGGTGCGGCTCATCACCTCGCGCCAGCGGGCGATCGGGTCCTCCTGGTCCAGGAAGCAGGCGTGGATGATCTGCTCCCAGTACTCCTCTTGGGAGAGCGATGCCTCGGCAGCCATCGCGGGGGTGCCATAGAGAGCGAGCGTCCAGCTGAAGCGCCCTTCGTTCTCCTTCTGCGTGCGCCAGTCGAGCATCGGCTTCATCGCCTTGGAGGCACGCATGATCCGCGCCGGATCCGAGTCCTCCAGCGCATGCATGTCGGCGTCCGCGAGGATCGTCACCTGGTGGTCGATCTGGTCGATCACGCCGCGGGCATAGGCTTCGGGGAAGAAGTCCAGCTGCGCCTCGCTTGCCAAGGCATAGAAGTCGCGGGAGATGTTGCAGCCGGGAAGGTCATCGGGGAGGTAGTGGCCGAGGGCATGCGCCCCGGCCCGCCAGACCGCTCGGTTGAGAGCGGCGTAGAGGGGCTTCGCGCACTCGTGGGCGACGATCCGCACGACCTCGCCGGGCTTGACGCCGCTGCCGCCGCCGAGGGCGAAGTCGACGAGCACCGCGGCATAGCGCTCGAGTGTCTCAGCGGAGGGCGTGTAGGGGCTCTGCTCCTGCGTGGCGATCGTCTGCTCTGGCATTGCTGCGCTCCTTCGTCGTTTGCGGCTTGCTGTGGCTGTCGCTCTTGCTCGCGCGCGAGCGCAGCCGAGCGGAGGCACCCGTCGGCCGGCGCGCGCTGCCCGAGCGCGTCGTGAGCACCTTCTAGCAGAAGGACGCACGAGCAGAGCGACAGGGAGCGTGATCTGCCACAATCGGCGCGTGCGGCTGTTCGTCTGCTACGGCACCTGGCAGTGGGCCCCCCGTCCGGGCGGTCATCCCTGCGGGAGCGCTTACCGGGCGCTGAAGGAGGCCGGCTATGAGCCGGAGGTCGTCCGCACCTACGGTCTCGGCGCACTGCCGGGCATCTTCAACCAGACGCCGGGGCGCCGCGAGGTGCATAAGCTGACGGGCAACTACTGGGTGCCAACGCTAGTGCTCGACAATGGGACCGTGGTCGACGGCTCGCGGGAGATTGTCGCATGGGCACGCGCGCACCCGGCGGCTGCCAGCGCTGGCGCAGAGCAGGCCTAGGGCGCCGGCGGGGCGGCAGGGCAAACGCCCGCGGATGGCGCCTGGTGGCTGGCGCAGAGCCGCTCAGCAGATCGAGCGTGTCGGTGACGCAGGGACAGGGATCCGCGCCGCTTGGCACAGGCATCCCAAGCGCGATGCCAACCCCGGCGCGCGTGAAGGCGCGGTCGACGATCAGTTCGCGGTGCGCAGCTGACCGCAGCCAGCTCTTGACGACTTCTTCAGGCGTTGCGTAGCTGCCGCTGGCGTAGGCGATGTTCTCGGCAAAGCTGATGCGCCCGCCATGGCGTCTGGCTGCGCGCGCATGGACGGCGCCCGAGGCGAGCACCCGCGCCGCAAGCGAGGCCCCCTGACGGCTGCGGTCGCTGAAGAAGCCGCCTGCGACCATTTCATGCGAGTGGGCGCGCGCGACCCGGCCGAGCGCGGCGCTAGCACGCAGGTTGGGCAGGCCGTACGCCTTGCGCGCGTTGTCGAGCAGGCAGAAGGTCGCACGGGTCATCGCGCGCAGATCGGCGCGATCGGGGCGCAGGTGCGCGCCGCTGCAGTGGCCGTGGTGAGCGCCGCTGCCGGCAAGCGCTGGCGGCGCTGCCAGGAGCGAGCCCGCCATGATGACGGCTGCAACGAATCCTGCAGCGGTCGCCCGGTGCAGGAGAATCCCGATCGAGCGCGAAGTCGCCAAAACGAGCATCGCGGCATCCTAGACGGTGGGTCGGGCGAAACGGTCTGTGCTGCCGCTCGTGCCCGCTATTTGGGATCTGGCGCCCGCTGCGCCGGTCGCAGGGGCACGTGCAGGCTAGACTGTCTGAGCCAAGCGCGGTGGGCGTAGCTCAGCTGGTAGAGCTCCTGGTTGTGGTCCAGGCGGTCGGGGGTTCGAGTCCCCTCGCTCACCCCTTTGTCATGAGTCGGGACATATGTCCCACATGAGTCGGGACATATGTCTCAGCTTGAGGAGCCCGGCCAGCGGCCGGGTCGTTTGTTTTGGTTGCGCCAGTAGCTTTTGGCGGGCTCGATGAGGTGGCGGCTG
>Ga0209061_1000791_pt1 | contig 67933 bp, 66 predicted proteins | sample Coa_R1_10_FD_187157 | JGI IMG/M metagenome (GOLD analysis project Ga0209061, IMG submission 187157) | Surface soil microbial communities from Centralia Pennsylvania, which are recovering from an underground coalmine fire - Coalmine... | ecosystem: Environmental > Terrestrial > Soil >... | reverse complement strand
CCCTGGTTCGACGCCGAGAAGCGCCTGAGGGCCCTCACTCGCGAACTAGAGCAGCTCAGCCTCTCGGTCGTCGAGGCCGACGCGCGCACGCCAAGGCGCCGGGCTCCGAGGCCCCCGTCGGCACCAAAGCTGTGAGCTCGGGCCGCTTAATCTGTGGGCCCGTCTTTTTCAGCGCCACAACCGGGCTGCTCAGGCCCAAATGTGAAGACCTCACCACCACCACCACCACCCACCTAGCGCGCTCATGTTGAAGTGCGCCGAAAGGGGTAGATGGGGTGGGTAGACAAGTGGGTGGGCAAAGAGGTGACCAGGCCACCTGACAACGTCTTCGGCCCCCTTCGTCGACCTCTTCACAGCGCGTCGACCTCCTCGACGGCGCGGCGCTCTACCTGGTAACCGACGCACCCAGCGACCCACCCGCTCACCTAACCCACTCACGTACGTACGTGTGCACGTGGCCTCGCCTTGGGCTCACGCGCCCAATGCCTTTGGGGCGGCTCCAGTACGTAAGACTGCCGGCGACCACCGGCACGGGCCCGCTCGTCAAGCCTCGCCGGCTCACCTCAGGGCCAGCACGCCATGGGCGGGTGCAAATGCCGTGCAAAAATGTAGTCAGTTTCACGGCTAAAGGGGAAACTTATTACGTTTCCGTGCGCTAAGCGTACAGAAGTGTAACAAGATCGCCTCTAGCCGCCTCAAGTTGTTACGTCCTTGTACACGTGGCGCCCTAAGTTGCCGAGCCCCTGGCAAGGTGGCCCGCCAGAGCGCGGCAATGTCGCCGGGCCGTCCTCAACTACATAGCCCTAACTACGCTGCAGCCCCTCCTCAGCTACATAGCCCCAACTACGCGGCCGCCCCTCAACTGCGCCGCCGGCGGCCCTCCCTCGACTACGCCGCCGGCGGCCCTCCCTCGACTACGCCGCCGGCGGCCCCGCCGGCGGCACGAGGGCAAACACCGCCATCACCGTGGCGGTCACCTGCAACGAGCCCGGCTCCACAGGGGTGGTGGAGGCACGAGGGACCGGCAGCGCAAAGGGCAGCACTGTCGGCGGGGGCGACGCCTGGCTCTGGTCCTGGAGCGAGCAAATCGGCCCGAGCGCCTCTCCTGCGCCTGCCGCCATCGCAGCGGCCTGTGACTTCGCGTCCCGCACCGCAGCCTGACGCGCCTGGGCCATAAGCGCGGAAGCGTTGCTCAGTGAAAAGGAGATGCCGTCTATGCGCAAGGCGTTGCCGGCGGCCTTTCCGGCGGCGTCTATCACACTACCCGCAGCGTTCAGCGCCGACGGGCCCAAAAGGGTCACCGTCAAGTCGTCGTCGACCTCGTAGCCGGTTATCTCGCCCTTGGAGCCGTAGTTGGGCTGGACCGACAGGTTGGTGGTCTGGATGTTCGACTTTGCCACCCCTGCCGCGGTCAAGACCCTGACGAGCGCCTGTGCCTTGGCAGCATTGGCAGCTAGCGCAGCCTCAGCGGTAGGTGCCGACGTGTGAGCGCCGAGCGAAACGGTCAGCTCGTCCGGGGTGCCCTGCACGGTGGCTGTGCCCTCGACCGAGACTGACGGCCTGTTAGCCCCACAACTCGTGCTAGTGCTGCTAACAGCGTCGTGCGGGGAAGCTGCTAGGGCCGCCGCCCGCGCCCCCGCCGACAGCGCCCCCACCAGGCCTGCTGAGAGCACTGCGACAACCCAGACGGCGGGCCTCTTTTTATTGAGCTCCTTACTGACCGGTGACGTCATGCAAGTTTGTGCGCTCGCGGGGGCCGTTCCCACCGCCAGCCGCTACGAAGAGCGCTCAGACGGCCTAGCCGAACACTGTCGCCGGCCGAACACTGTCGCCGGCCGAACACTGTCGCCAGCTCTAGCTTGGCCCGGTGCCACCCAAGCTCTGGGCCCTAGGAGGCTGACGGCACTGTCCGGTGGCAGTTCGGCTACCCCGGTGGTGGCCCGGCCCACAGGCCGGCCGAGGGCTTGCCGGATGTGGTGCCCCTTTCGAACAGCCCCGTTGGTTCAGGTTGCAACACTTGTTCGCCGGCCAGTCTTGGCTGCCTCTAAAGCCGCCATCACCATTGCGAGGGTCTTGATGTTGTCGTGGCACTCGGTCATTGGCTTCGGCCCACCTTGGACAGCCACCACGAAATCGGCCAAGACCCCAGCTAGCCCCTCGCCGGCAATGGGGCTCGGGGCCTGTCTAGTGAGCTTGGTGCCCTCCTCGGCACCACTGTCCAGTTCGGCGACGAGCTCCCCCTCGCCGTCCCACACGACAGCACCGTTTGGCCCGAGAGCTCTCCAACAAGACTGCCAAGACGTCTCGAGCCCTCGCGCGCACCAGCTCCCTTGGTAGCTGAAATGGGCGCCGGTCGTGAGCTCGAAGTCGGCCACAACCGAAGCTGCGCCCTTGAACCAGCTCCAGGGTGGGTTGAACTCGCTGCAGGAGACGCTCAGCGCGTCTGCTCCGGCAATGTAACGGGCCTGGTCGAATGTGTGCACCGCCATGTCGACAAGGAGGGGGCTGTCCATCTCAGCTCGGAACCCTCCAAAACGCGGGCCCCGGTAAAACTCGGCGTTCAGCTGGCCCACACCGCCAAGAGGCCCTAGCACAAATTCGCGCAAGGCTGCGACGCCCTTGTCATAACGCCTGTTCTGGCTTACCACGAAGAGAGTGCCAGTCTCTTCAGACGCTTCCACCAACGAACGGGCTTCTTGCATCGTCGCCGCCATCGGCTTTTCGCCCAGCACGGGGACGCCGCGTTGTAACGAAGCCAAAGTGACCTCAGCGTGGGCTTGTGGGACAGCGGCGTCGATTAGGAAATCGGGCTCCAACTTGGCAAGAGCCTGGTCTACGTCGTCAAAAACAGCTTCTGCCGGAAGGCCGGTTTCCTCGGCCGCTCGCGCAGCCTTTTCGCCCAAGACGTCCACCCAGCCGGCGATGGCCAAACCCCCGTGAGCGGACACGGCCCGCCCCCATGCACGGCCCATCGCTCCAGCCCCCACGATAAGGGCACGCAGAGTGCTCACGCCGGTTGGCCCGCAACAAAGGCGTCGACCCAACCCGAAGGCATCTTCTCCAGTTTGTACTCGGCCGGCAGCTGGCCGCCCTCACGGCAGGCCCAGCGAACTGCGTTGGCTATTACTTTCCGCACGACCGGGTGGTGGTACACGGGGTACTCCTGGTCCCCAGGGCTGAAATAGAAGATCCTGCCTGCCCCTCGAGAAAATGCGCAACCGCTCCGGAACACTTCGCCACCCGAGAAGCTAGAGATGAAGACGAGCTCGTCGGGCTGCGGTATGTCAAAGTACTCACCGTACATTTCCTGAGCTTGTATCCCGAACACAGGCGGGATCCCCTCCGCCACCGGGTGGGCCGGGTTGACGGTCCAGACCAGCTCTCGTTCGCCAGCTGAGCGCCACCGCAAGTTGCAGCTCGTCCCCATGAGGGCGCGGAAGATCTTCGACCAATGCCCCGAATGGAGCACCACCAAGCCCATTCCGCGAAGCACTCGGGCCTTCACCCGCTCTACCACTTCGTCCGCCACGTCGGCGTGGCCTATGTGGCCCCACCAGGTAAGCACGTCTGTGGAACCTAAAACCCCCTCAGTCAAGCCGTGCTCGGGCTCGTCAAGGGTGGCAGTGCGCACCTCGGCCAAAGGGCCAAGGTTTTCCTTGACACCTTCTGCTATCGCTACGTGCATCCCGTCCGGGTATAGCTCGCGAACGTGAGCATCCCGCTTTTCATGGAGGTTCTCACCCCAGACGGTCACCCTGATCGGCGAGCTCGCGTGGCTCCGAAAGCCCTTTTCTTGCTGGCTCATTTATTTCATCCTAGTGTGCTCGGTTTCGTCCTTGTGCTGGCTAGATATCTCACCTGTGCTCGCTCATTACCCTAACCTTGCGAAAAAGCGGCGTCGAACGCAGCCTTTGGTGGCTCGAAGTTGAGCCTCCGCAGGTAGGCCAGCGCTTCAGGCGCGCCCACTTCGCGGTCCATGCCGGAGTCCTCCCATTCGACCGAGATCGGCCCGTCATAACCGATCTCGTTGAGCTTCCTGAAAATGTGCTCCCAGGGGACGTCACCGTGCCCTACGGAGACGAAGTCCCAGCCTCTGTGGAGGTCGCCGAACGGCAGGTGAGAGGCCAGCCTACCGTTACGCCCGTCGAGGTGCTTAACAGACTCCTTGCAGTCGACATGGTAAATACGGTCGGCATAAGCGTCCAAAAAAGCAACGGGGTCCAGGTCCTGCCAAATGAAGTGGCTGGGGTCGAAATTTAGGCCGAAGCCAGGGCGGCGGCCGACCGCCTCCAGGGCGCGCTTGGTTGTCCAAAAATCGTAAGCGATCTCGCTCGGGTGCACCTCGTGCGCGAAGCGCACCCCCACTTCGTCGAAGACGTCGATGATAGGGCCCCAACGCTCGGCGAAGTCACGGTAGCCAGCCTCCAGCATCTCAGGCGGCACGGGTGGGAAGCCTGCCACCGTGATCCAAATAGACGACCCCGTGAAGCCGACGACGGTCTTCACCCCGAAGCGTGCGGCGGCGCGGGCAGTGTCTTTCATCTCCTGAGCAGCCCGTTGGCGCACGCCTTCGGGGTCCCCGTCACCCCACACCCTTGCCGGCAAAATACGCCGGTGGCGCTCGTCGACCGGGTGGTCGCACACAGCTTGGCCAACTAAGTGGTTGGATATCGTCCAACACCCTAGGCCGTACTTAGCAAGCATCGAACGGAGCTTTTCGCAGTAATCGTCCTCTGCAAGAGCTCTGTCCACCTGGAAATGGTCACCCCAACAGCACAGTTCGAGCCCGTCGTAACCCCACTCAGCAGCCTTGCGAGCCACCGTCTCCAAGGGAAGGTCGGCCCACTGCCCTGTGAACAAAGTCATCGGTCTTGGCATCTACCTACCTCCTTGGCCGTCATTTTCCTGCCCAACAGTAACGAAGCGTCGCTCTCGGCTTGAGCGTTGCAGAGCGTCTAGCACCTCCTGGACAGCCAAGCCATCTGCAAACGAAGGTGACGGCTGGCGCCCCTCGGAGATAGCAGCTAGGAAGTCCTGGCATTGGTGCACGAACGTGTGCTCCCAGCCCAGCATGTGCCCTGGCGGCCACCACTGCGCCACGTAGGGGTCGTCACCCTCGGTGACCAGCACGTCGCGAAACCCCCCCGGGCGCGAGCCAGTCTCGTACCAGCGCAGCTCGTTGAGCCGCTCCAGGTCGAAGCGGGCGCTGCCGCGCGTGCCGTTGAGCTCTATTTTCAAGCCGTTCTTCTCGCCTGGCGCCACCCTGGTCGCCTCAAGGGTAGCCAGAGCGCCGTTTGCCAGCCGGGCCACTGCGACGAACGCGTCGTCGACGCTCACCGCAGCGCGCGCCGGCCCGCCTACAGCCGTGAGGCCTTCGGACTCGACTGGCACAGGCCGCTCAGCGACAAATGTCTTGGAGAAGGCTGCGACCTCGGCAACCTCGCTCCCGGTCAAGTACCGCACGAGGTCTACAAAGTGCGCTCCCAGGTCACCGAGCGCACCCGAACCCGCCTCGGCTGCGACCAGCCGCCAAGACAAAGGAAAGTCGGGGTCGACCAGCCAGTCCTGCAAGTAGCGCGCCCGCACGTGGCGGAGCTCACCGAGCCGGCCCTCACCTAGTACAAGTTGCCTCGCCAGTGCCAGCGCCGGCACCCGCCGGTAGTTGAAGCCAACCATCGCGAACTGCCCACTCCTGGCCGCCCTTGCAGCCACGTCAGCCATGCGGCGAGCTTCCTCTATGGTATTGGCGAGAGGCTTCTCGCACAGGACATGCTTGCCGGCTTCCAGCGCTGCAATAGACACTTCAGCGTGAGCCGCCCCCGGGGCGCACACGTCGACGACGTCAACATCGTCGCTTTCCACCGCCGCCCTCCAGTCCTCGCTCGTCCGGGCGAACCCCCATCGCCGGCCATTGCGCTCCAGGCGCTGCCTGTCCCTGCCAACCAGCACGCTGAGGACCGGCCTCAAGGCCGTCCCGGAGAGCTGGGCAGCCCGTGCCCAGGCGAAACTGTGAGCGCGGCCCATGAAACCCTGACCGACCACGCAAACGCGCACTTCGCCGGCACTCATCCCTTGAGCGCTCCAGCACGCAGGCTGCCTCTAGCCAACTGTTCCCTGGCAAACAACCGCAAAGTCGAAGGCATGGCTGCGACTGTAGCGGGACCACTCCCCTGCCCACACCGAGAAAGGTAAAAGCCGGCCACCACCAACTCAGCAACCTGGCTTTCTAGTACTAATTTTGCAAACCGATTCGATACCACTAGAGCATACGAAGGGCGAACACCGAACGCAAGCAGGGCAGCGTTGACGCAAAGCGCCTAGAGCAAGGCGACCAGCACGACGGCAGTCACCACCAACGCGAGCCAAACGAGCAGGACGGCCCACACGACGTGCCTCGTGGCACGCACCCTGGGCGTGATGCTGCTCCCGTCTGGCCCCACGTCGTACGCAGGGGAAGCCATGCCATCACCAGGCGGCCTCGTGCTTGGAGTTGCCATCGCAGGCCCATGCTACGCCGGCAACCAGCCTCCTACGCCGGCAACCAGGTCCTACGCCCAGGTCCTACGCCGGCAACCTGGCTCGTGCCTGGCTGCTAAGCGCCACCCCCGGTCACCTGTAGCCGGGGTACTGGCGGCCGCGTGGGGGCGTACCCTGCGACACCTCGTCTCCCCACGCAGCCCACCCCCGGCGGGGGTAGCGGGCGAACAGTTCCAAGTAAGGGCCCGGGGAGCAAGCTTCCACGATGTCGTAAAGCTCGTCTGGCTTGCGGCTGTGCTCCCGCTTTCGGCTCGCCAGCAGGTTCACCTGGCGCCTGCCGGCGGCCCGGGTGCGCAACCTGCCTCGCACGCCGAACAGCACGAGCTCGGTGACATTGCGGAAGTAAAAGCCCACTCCGCGCCCGTCAGACCCGCCGTCTTTGCGCACCTTGTGCCAGACGAGGTTGGCCTTGTAGGTGAAACCCCAGCTCTCCATCACCATCAAGCCCTCCGCCAGGAGAGCGTTCGGGGCCCACAGGTAGCAGTGGGAATTGGGTGCCATGAGCTCTGCTACGGGCAGGCTGGCTAGCTGCTTAGCAGGCAGCGTCGGGTAACGGCGCAGCCTACGGTGCTCGGGCGCCACCTTGCCCGTGCGGTTTTCAAAGCGCCAAGGCGGGTCAGCGAGGACGGTTCCGAACGGCTCGCTGGCCCCCAAGCCTTCCAGGCTCAAGCCTTCGAGGCTCGGGCCGGTAAGGCTCGTGCCTTCGAAGCTCGGGCCGGTAAGGCTCGGGCCGTCCTCTTCTGGCATTGTCGTCCTCTTCTGGCATTGTCGTCTTCTCCTCGCACCCCACGCCGATCGTACGCGCTCGGCACCGAGAGGCATCGCCATAAGCGCCGGGCCGTACGCTCCCGGCGTTTTCGGGCCTTGGGAGGCGCGGGTACAGAGCGCTTTGAAGTGGCAGTAGAGGGACGATCTGAACAAATCGGTCATCGTCCCCATCAAAACGCAACACGGCGGTAACGCTCTGCACCTAAAATCCCCTCCACTGCCCAGAGCAGAGACATGAAAGGAGACGAATGAAACGTCTGTCCAAGCTCGCCGTCGCCGCCACGGCAGCAGTGCTTTCGGCCACGTCGCTCGGCGCCACAGTGGCGGCCGCGAGCACGGCCAAGCCGACTTACGTTATTGCCTACGAGGGGCCCCTCTCCGGTGGTAACGCGCAGCTCGGGCTCAACATGAAGTACTCGGTAATACTTGCCATCGAGGCGGCTAACGCAGGGCGGACCTTCGGGCCTTTGCCCTTCACACTGCAGTTCAAGGCCGCTGACGACCAAGGCTCGGCCACGGTGTCGCCTACCGTAGCGAGCGAGCTCGTCAGCAACCCAAAGGTGATGGCGGTGGTCGGCCCAGCGTTCTCCGGGGCCACCGAGGCTGCCGAGCCAACGTTCGCCGGCGCTGACCTTGCCACGGTTAGCCCCTCGGCAACGGCCCCTGTCTTGGCAGAAAAAGGTTGGCACAACTTCTTCCGGGTCGTGGCCGACGACGATGCCCAAGGGCCCGCCGACGCGCAGTTCATTTACAAGGACCTCCACCTGAAGAAGGTCTACAGCGTGGACGACGGCAGCACCTACGCCGCCGGCCTCGTAGCGGCGTTTGACCAAGAGGCCAAAGCCCTCCACTTGACATTGCACCACCAAACAGCCCTTGCTACGAGCCAGTGCGGCACCGGCAACACCGGCAATGTGGACCAGTACCCGGCGCTCGCCACGACCATCAAGTCGAGCGGTGCCCAAGCTACCTTCTATGCCGGTTACTATTGCGACTTCGCCCTCCTCGCCAAAGCCCTGCGCTCGGCCGGTTACAAGGGGGTGCTCATGTCTGACGACGGCAGCGATGACCCCCGCTACGTCCAAGAAGCTGGGGCGCAAGTCGCCGACGGTACCTACATGTCTTGCGCGTGCATAAGCCTTGCGTCCAAGACGGCCGACGCTCAGTTCGCAGCAGCCTTCAAGGCCCTTGCCGGGTTCCCGGTGGGCACCTACTCGGCTGAGGCGTTCGACGCGACCAACGTGGTCATCGACGTCATGAAGTCGCTCGGCAAGCACGTCACCCGCGCGGGCATCGTCAACGGCCTCCACCACGTGAGCTACCAGGGGATCACAAAGACCATCCACTTCCAGCCGAACGGTAACATCGCAGGGACGGCGGTCTACATTTACCATGTGACTGCCGGCAAGATCGCGATGTTGGGCCTCGCGCCTTAGCCTCAGGGCAGCGCCAACAGTAAGCAACTGCCGAGCCAGGTAGCAGCCGGGCCGGTGGGCCCGTCCCGGCTGCTACAGTTCCGCTCCCGACCATGTGCTTCACCCAGAACTTCTCCACCAACCTCGTCCAGGGCCTCGCCAATGGGCTCGTCTACGCACTGGTAGCGCTCGGCTACACGATGGTGTACGGTGTCCTCCAGCTGATCAACTTCGCCCACAGCGAAGTCTTCATGAGCGGGGGTTTCGCCGGCTACTTTGCTGCCGAGGCCATCACAGGGGGTAACCAGGCCCACGGCACCTACGAAGTGGCTGTGGCCCTGGCCGGCATCGTGGCCGGCGCCCTAGCTGGTGGGGCGGTCGCTTTCGTCTTGGAGCGAGTCGCCTACCGCCCATTGCGCCGGCGCAATGCCCCAAAGCTCGCGTTCTTGATAAGTGCCATCGGTGCGTCGTTTTTCCTCTACAACTTGGCCGGCAAGGAGTTTGGCCGCACGGCAGTCATAATCCCGGTCAGCTTCACGGGCACGGTCTTCAGTGTCTTCGGTGCTCCTGTGTCGAGCTACGACATACTCATCGCGACGTCTGCGGTCATAATGCTCGTCTTCTTGGACCGTGTGATAGCCCTCACACGCCTAGGCCGTGGGATCCGGGCCGTTGCGCAAGATGCAGAAACTGCAAGCCTCATGGGCGTCAACATCGACCGCGTCATCTCTCAGACCTTCGTGCTGGGCGGGCTGCTGGGGGGTGCTGCCGGCTTCTTGTTCGGGATAGTCCCCGGAGTCGTCTACACGATGGGCTACACGCCAGCGTTAAAGGCCTTCACGGCAGCAGTGCTAGGAGGCATCGGCAACATTCGCGGTGCAGTGCTCGGAGGGCTGCTGCTCGGCGTGGCCGAAAACCTCCCGAGCAGCTGCACGGGTGCGTCTTGGCGCGACGTTATTTCCTTCCTGATCTTGGTCCTCGTCCTATTGGTGCGCCCAACGGGGATCTTGGGTGAACGCTTGGGCAGGTCGGCGTGAGCCCTTCTCCTCCTACTCGGAACCTACAACTACATGAGCTTGCGCGCCCGAGGCGGCGGGCATGACGCTCGCTTCTCAGCGTAACGCTCCTAAGCCCGGCTCAGCAGCAGCCGTTGGAGGGCTGCGCAAGCTCTTCCGGGGCGGTCGGAGCGAAGGGGGGCAGAGCCCCGTGCGGGGGGCACCTTTTGCGAGCCTTGGCCGCGACGACCTGAAAAGGTGCGCCGTTACCGTCGGAGGCTTTTTGGTGCTGGCCGTCATGCTCGGCCCCTCCGGCTCGTCGTCTGCACCGCTGTCGGGTTTCACAGGTTCGCTGCTGCACCCTCGCGTCTTTTACTTCCTCGGCGAAGGGCTAGCCGCTTGGGCCCTATCGACGCTTTGGCGACGCCGGCGCGACAGGGTGCACGCAGCCTGGGAACAAGCCTCCTCAGGCCCAAGGAGGCTTTGGCCGGACGTGAGGGTGCGCGCCGGCGTTTACACGGCTGCGCTCGCTGCAGCAGTAGTAGTGCCGCTCGGGCTTTCCAATTTCTGGCAGACCGTGCTGGTGCAGCAAATTGGGGTCTACGTGCTGCTCTCCCTTGGGCTCAACGTCGTGGTGGGGTTCGCCGGCCTGCTCGACCTTGGCTACGTGGGCTTCTACGCAGTCGGCGCTTACACTGCCGCCTACTGGACGGGCTCCCTGCCCGTGCACCCTCCCTTCGTCACCGACGTGTTTTGGTCAGTGCCCCTCGCCATGGCAGCCGCCATGCTGGCCGGGGTGGTCCTCGGCGTGCCCACCTTGCGGCTGCGGGGAGACTACCTCGCCATCGTCACGCTTGGCTTTGGCGAGATCATCGAGATAGTCCTGCAAAACCTCACAAGCGTGACAGGCGGCCCAGCTGGGGTCACAGTACCGCGCCTCAGCCTTCATCTGTTGGGCATCAACTACAACTGGGGCGTTGCACCCCTGCCTTACTACTTCCTGCTGCTCGCGTTCGTCGTTGCGGTGCTGTCGGGATTCCACTTCCTCGACCGCTCACGGGTTGGGCGAGCATGGGCGGCGATAAGAGAAGACGAAGTGGCGGCCGAAGCATGCGGTGTCAACGTCCTCAAGTACAAGGTGCTGGCCTTCGCTATCGGGGCCTCGACTTCCGGCTTCGCAGGCGTGCTCACAGCCACTGAGTTCTCGTACATCAACCCTGGCAACTACACAGTCCAGTTGTCGATCATGGTGCTCGTGCTCGTGATCTTCGGCGGCATGGGCTCACTGCTTGGGTCGATGGCTGGAGCGGCCCTCATCGTGTGGTTCCAGTGGTACCTGGAAGAGCACCCTCTTTTTGGGTACCAACAACAGGACTTGTTCATATACGTGGGTGCCCTCCTGGTCGTGATGATGATCTTCAGGCCTGAAGGGGTCATCCCTTCACCGCAGCGCCGGCGCGAGATGGGCCTCGCCAGGAGGGCCACTCGCACTGCAGACGGCACTGCAGACGGCACTGCAGAGGCACTAACTGCTCGAGAGGGCCAGGCGCTTTGACCTCGCTCGCAGGAGCCTTGGGGAGCCCTTGAGCATGTGTCGGGCACGTGCTTTGGCCTCGCAGGCGGGGGTGCGCCTTGACCGCTAGGGCCGGCCAGCTACCTGGGCAGCGACATGGGCCTGCCGGCGAGCAGGGGGCCGAGCCGGCCGCGGCCCTCGTCGACGGGAGCCCGGTGGTAGAAGTCAAAGCCGTCACGCTGCGTTTCGGAGGCCTTACAAGCCTCGCCGGCGTCACGCTCAACCAGAGGCGGGGGGAGCTGCTCGCCGTAATAGGGCCGAACGGGGCTGGGAAGACTTCGCTCTTCAACTGCCTGACGGGGGTCTACACCCCCCAGGAAGGCTCCATCGTTTTCTACCCTTGGGAGGGGCGGCCCGTCCCAATAGCGCCATCGGGCCGCTTGGTGGCCTGGCGGAGGCGTGTAAAGCCCTACAAGGTGAACCGTGCAGGCATCGCGCGGACGTTCCAGACGAGCCGGCTCTTCAATGCCCTGACGGCTTTCGAAAATGTAAAGGTCGCGATCGAGTCCCGACAGCGGACCGGGCCAATCGGCGCGATGCTCCGCCTCCCAAGGACGCGCAGGGAAGAACGCGAGAGCGACGCCGGCGCCCGGGAGCTGCTCGCGTTCGTCGGCCTCTCCAAGCGGGCGGACGCGGTCGCAAGTTCGCTGCCTTACGGGGACCGCCGCCGCCTGGAGATAGCCAGGGCCCTCGGCACCAAGCCGCAACTATTGTTGTTGGACGAGCCCGCAGCCGGCACTAACCCCTCCGAAAAGCTCGGCCTCGCGCAGCTGATCCGGCAAGTCAGTTCGCAGCTCGGTGTGAGCGTGCTGCTAATAGAGCACGACATGGGCCTCGTGATGTCGGTCGCTGAACGCATAGTGGTCCTCAACTTCGGCAGGGTCATCGCCGCCGGCACGCCGTCGCAGGTGCAAGACGACCCAGCAGTCGTAGAGGCGTACTTAGGCCATAGGGGGACCGGTGCGGCCCGCCGCCACTGAGAAGCTCAGCTCACCGACTGCTGGCCCAAACGCCTCGCAGGCGTTGCTGGAGCTCCAAGCAGTCCACGTCCGCTATGGCCCCGTCACGGCTCTGCGCGCCGTGTCGCTCACAGTGCGCACGGGTGAGGTCGTCGCCCTCCTCGGGGCCAACGGCGCGGGCAAGACCACGACCTTGCGCACCGTGTCTGGGCTCGCCCACCCTTACCAAGGGGCAGTCGTCTTGGAGGGACAGGACATAAGCAGCCTCCCGCCGCACGAAGTCGTAGCACGGGGAGTCTGCCATGTGCCGGAGGGGCGCCATATATTCCCTCGGATGAGCGTGGTCGAAAACCTGGAGATGGGCGCCTACCTGCGGGGCGCCTCGTCCCGGTCAGACCTCGAGCGCGTGTTCAGCCTCTTCCCCGTGCTCGCCGAACGAAGGCGCCAGGAAGGGGGGACGCTCTCTGGCGGAGAGCAGCAGATGCTCGCGATCGGCCGCGCCCTCATGAGCCGGCCAACGCTGCTGCTGCTCGACGAGCCGAGCATGGGCCTTGCGCCCCTCGTGGTGGAGTCGATCTTCGAGATCATCGGCCAGATCCGTTCGGCGGGCACGACGATCCTCCTAGTGGAGCAAAATGCGGCCCAGGCGCTCCAGCTCGCCGACCGGGCCTATGTGCTCGAGAACGGGTCTGTGGTCATGGAGGGGCCAGCAGACAGCCTGCTCGCCGACGACAGGGTGCGCACTGCGTACCTGGGCGAGACCGCATAGCCGGCCACGACCGGCCAACTGGCCTTAGCCGACCAGGTGGGCTCAAGATTTCCAGCCCAAAAGCTCTGCGACTGGCGGGCAGGTAGGCGAACGGAGGAGCTCCGGCGCTGCCGTCACGCCGCTCGGGCCCACCAGCACACCGAACGCTCCTGGGCCGAGCACCTCGGTGCTGGTGGTGCGGGCAAGCACTTGTTGCCAAAGTTCGCCGGGCAGCACGGTGCCCCTCTGCACGGCTCCCCAAACCTGCTTGCTCGGCACACCACGTAGCTCACCAGCGGCACGGGCGTCGACGAGGAGAGCGTCGGGCCCAGCCGCCAAGACGTTCACCACGAAGATGCGTTGGCCTTGGCTCTTTTTCTGGCGCGAGGCCCCTCGAGCCCTCCGGAGCGCCCGCACCAGGTCGCCCGGCACTGGGCGAGCCAACGACACCGAGGCGTTCGCCGGGAGGGCCTTGGCCAACTGGACGGCCGTGGGGTCAGCGTCGAGCTCAGCCGCTGCTTCCCAGATGCCCTCGAGCTGCCCCGGGGCCGACAGGGCGCGCGCTGAAAGCCACCAGAGCCGGCCCGACGACGGGAAGTGCTCGATGAGGCGCCGGCACGCGTGCAGCAGCGTGGCAGGGCTCAGCTCTGCGAGGTCCGCGAACAGCTCAGCAACTTCGCCCACCGGCAGGTCCTCGGCGCCCTCCCAGCCCCTCGCTACGTAGCGCAACTGTTCAAGAGGGTGCAAAATGCCGCCCCTTCACGTTGTGTAGTCCGCGTTGATGCTCACGTAGCCAGCAGACAGGTCGCAGCCCCAAACCGTCGCACGAGCGCTGCCTGTGCCGAGGAAGATGCCGATCTCGACCACCGGCTCTGTCATGAGGGCAGCCAACTGGTCCAAGTCGGCGCCACCGAGGGGCCTGGGGTAGACCTCGAAGCCCCCAAAGCTCACCTTCACCGCGTCAGGGACGATGTCCGTGTCTTGCCAGCACTTGCCTATCGCCATGACAACCCGGCCCCAGTTCGGGTCTGCGCCGTGTACGGCGCACTTGACAAGGGGAGACCCGACGACCGCCTTTGCGACCCGTCGCGCCTGGCCTGGGTCGCGGGCCCCTTCCACGTCCACCTGGATGAGCTTTGTGGCCCCTTCCCCGTCAGCGGCAAGCTGGACGGTCAGCGAACGACAGACGGCCACCAACGCCTCCTCGAGCTCCGCCGGCTCCGTCGGGCCCGCCGCGCCGCTCGCAAGCACCACCGCCGAGTCCGAGGTGGAGGTGTCGGTGTCTATCGACAGGCAGTTGAAGGTTAGGTCTACGGCCCTCCTCCAAGCTACATCGAGCTCCTCCGCGCCTATGCAGGCGTCGGTCGCAACGTAGGCGAGCAAGGTCGCCATGTTGGGCTCGATCATGCCGGCGCCCTTTGCCACCCCGGTCACAGTCGCTGCCCCCGCGCGGGCGCTGGCCAACTTGGGCCTGGTGTCGGTAGTCATGATAGCCCTGGCAACAGCTGCAAAGTCCGCCCCCTCGGGCATCTGCAGGTTGCTGAAGTGCTCGCGGAGACGGCCCATCGGGTAGCGCCGCCCGATCACGCCTGTAGAGCACACGACGACTTCGTCTGGCGGGCACTTCAACGCGCCGCCTACCAGCTCCGCAAGCTCTGCTGCGTCCCGCTCGCCTTCGGCACCGGTAGCGACATTGGCGTTGCCCGACACTGTGACGAGGGCTCTCGCCCTCCCAGTGGCCAGGTGCCGCCGGGAAAGGGCCACACTTGGCCCGGCGAACAGCGAACGCGTGAACACGCCAGCCGCTGCCCGTGGCCGCTCAGGGAGGTCCACGGAGATGATGGACACGTCCGCACCCGCCGCCTTCACGCCGGCGTGGCCTACGTAAGTGGCAAAGCCGAGGGGCGCAGGCACGCCCTCGCCGGTTAGTACCTCGGCCATCGTGGGCATATGTTCCTAGCCTATGACGCAACAGCCCGGTCCCAACCCGCTCGAGAGCGCGCTCAGGAAGCTGGACAAGCTACAGCAACGCAGCCGCGTGCTCTCGGTCATCTTCGGGGTCGTGAAGAAGTTCGGCGACGACAACGCCGGCACGCTGGTCGCCAACCTGGCTCACACGGCTTTCGGTACGCTCTTTCCCCTCCTTTTGTTGCTCGTCACTGTCCTCGGCCTCGTGCTGAACGCTCACCCCCATCTCCGCCACGAAGTGCTCAACTCCGCCCTTGCCCAGTTCCCGTTGGTGGGGACCGACCTCGCGGCCAACATCAAGGCGATGCACCGCAACAGCGCCTTCGGTTTGGCGGTCGGCATCTTGGGCCTCGTGTGGGGCTCGCTCGCCCTGGGCCAAAACGGGATCTTCACCATGGCCCAAGTGTGGAACCTGCCTGGCCCCCAACGGCCCGGGTTCCCCAAACGCATCGCTCGCAGCCTCGGGTTCTTAGCCGTGCTCGGCCTCGGCGTCATAGTGGGCACCTTCCTAGCGGCCGCCGTACCCGCCGCTAAAGGCTCCCTGGGGCTAGCGGTCGCCGGCGGCGCAGCGTCGGCGCTAGTCAACTTTTCTCTCTGCATGGTCGGCTTCAGGATCCTCACACCATCTGCTGTCCGCCTGCGCCAGCTGGTACCGGGCTCGGTAATGGCAGCAATCGGCTGGACGGTGCTCCAGTCGCTCGGCGGCTTTGTCGTAGGCCACTACCTAAAGAACGCCAATTCCCTCTATGGGACCTTCGGCATCGTCCTCGGGTTGTTCGCTTGGCTCTACCTCATCGCCGAGCTGGCAGTTTACTCTGCCGAGCTAAACGTCGTGCTCGCCCGCCGGCTCTTCCCTCGCTCTATCTTGCAGCCGCCGCTCACCGACGCAGACCGCGCCTCGCTCGCTGCCCAGGCCTTGCAGAACCAACGCCGGCCCGAACAGCACGTGCAAGTCAGCTTCGACGGCGCGAGCGCCGTCGAGCGGGTATGAAACAAGCAGGCGGCGCCCGGCCCGGCTCATTGCCCGGTGCCCACAGGAGTGCTACGGGTGAGGCGCAGCGGGACGTGGACGTACAGGTCCCGCCGCTCCGGCGGGCCCATACCGGGCGCCTCGGGCTCGGGTAGCTCGTAGTGAGTGGGGGCCCAGTGGTCGGCGAGCTGGCGCTCGGCGTTGTAGACGAGGGCGAACTTCCACAGCATGCGGGCGAAATTGGTCTGCCCGTGGGCCAGGTGGTGCGCCACCACTCCCATCGTCTGTGCCAGGGCCCGCACGCCGAGGTGCTTGCGAGCAAGCACGGACTGGGTTTTCACCAGTTCCTTGTAGAACAAAGCGAGGGGCAGGCGCGTGGGCAAGACGGCATGCTGTACGTCGAACAACCGGTAATCCTTAGTGGTGAGCCGGCGCGACTCGGTCCTCCAGGTCTCGGTGCCCGGGTAAGGGGTCTGCACGGTCAAGTGGACGATCTCAGGCACCTCCATTGCCCACCGGCGCACCTTCTCGAACTGGGCCTCGTCCCAGTCGGGGTCAGCAATGATGTTTATGGCCACCTGGACGCCTATCTTCCTCGCCAGCTCAAGGGCTTTCGCGTTTATGTCAGAGCTAGAACGCTTGCGAAGTGCCGCCAAGCCTTCGTCGTCAAGCGACTCCACCCCCAAAAACATGTAAGTAAGGCCCAGCTTGCGCCAGTACCGGAAGACCTCTTCGTTGCGCACCAAGATGTCGCAACGGGTCTCTAGGTAGTACTCCTTTTTTACCCTGCGCCGCTCGATCTCACGGCCGACCTCGAAGCCATGTTCAGGGCGGATGAACGCCACGTCGTCGACCAGGAACACACCGGGCTCTTTTACCCGTGAGATGTCCTCGGCGGCTGCCTCGGCAGAAAGCTTCCTGTAACTACGGCCATAGAACGTCCACGCGCTGCAAAACGAGCAGTCCCACGGGCACCCCCGGGAAAACTCGGCGGAAGCCGCAGGGTCCATCACACCTATGAAGTAGCGGCGGCGCCGGCCTCCTATGTCGCGAGCGGGCAGGTCGTCGTCCAGGCTCTCTACCAGGCGTGGTGCAGGGCCCTCCCCGGCAACGGTGACAGCCCCCGGCACTTCAGCGAGGGCACTTTTTGGGCCGGCAGCGAGCGCCTCAGCCAGCAGTGGCGCCGACGCCTCACCCTCCCCTTTCAGGACTACGTCGAGGGCACCCTTGGCCTGTTCGAGCACATGGCCAGCGATGAAAGAGACGCTGTGCCCGCCGGCAAAGGTCGCGCACTGCGGCCGGCGGGCTTTTACCCCCTTTGCAAGGTCGATCACTTCTGGCACGTTTGCGAGGTAGTTGAGGCTAAAGCCCACGGCGTCCGGTGCCATCTCGTCAAATGCCCGCCACAGTTCAGGCTCCGAGTAGACCTGCAGGTCGACCAGGCGGACGTCGTGGCCAGCTCTCTTGAGGGCAGCGCCGACACGTTCGACGCCCAGAGGCTCGAGCCGCAGGTACAGCTGCGAGTACATGAGCGCACTCGGGTGCACAAGAAGTACACGCATCGCAAGCCCCTCAGCCCCCATCGTAGCCGTGGCCTCGGGCTTCTGGGCCTTGGCTTAGAGACCTTCGCCGCTGGTGGTATACAGGGGCGTACAAGGGTATATAGGTAGGTGGACGACATAGGGCCACTCGGCCCAGCACCTAGGCCAGCCCAGGCACGTGGGCCCAGGCACCTAGGGCGGGGCACGTAGGGCCAGGCACGTTAGGACCGGGCACGTAGGAGGAGCACATGGGCAAGACTGCTCGTATCGGCCTGCTACTTGGGGCGGCGGCGGCACTCCTAGCCGTCATGATCGACTGGGTCGTAGAGGAGCTCTCCTGACCGTCGTAGAGGAGCTCTCCTGACCAAAGCGCCTTGGGTAGGCTCCTGAGGGGAGATCCTTAGGGTCTCCCCCAGGGTTTGCAACACTCCCCTAGGGTTTGAACACCATCAGGTAAAGCTGGCCGACCAGGCACAGGTTCACCAGGCCGGTGCCGGCGGCTACGCGGCGGTAAAGGTCGTCCAGGCGCGCGAAGTGAGGAGGCCTTGCTGGTGGTCCGAGGGGCGGTAGCTGCGCCAGCTCCAAAAGCGTCTCGCGGTAGGCACGCTCGGCGGGCCTGACGACCCCGTGCAGGGTGCCAACCATGGCGACGTACACGACGAGCGCGGCTATCACCCACGGCCTCCCCCAAGCAGAACCCTGCCCGGCAGCGCCGAGGGCGCCCAGCCCGAACACGGCAACGCCGTACACCAGCACCTCAGCGAACCGAGAAACCTGCCCGTAGGCAGCCAGGACACCTGCTTCAGCGGCGCCGGCGCGGCCAGTTCGTCGCGCGAAGTCCAGGACCAAGCCCCGGTAGACGACAGCGCCGAAACCGCCGACAGCGCACAAGACGTGGGCTAAGACCAACAAGTCGTAAAGCCACCCACGGCCGGGGCTCACTTTACGACGCCGCCCTTGGTCATCGCCTCCACGTCGAGGGCCCGGTCCACCTCCTGTTCGCTGAGAAGGCCGCTCTCCAGTACCACTGTCCGCAGGTCCTTGCCTTCGGCCAGGGCCTGCTTCACGACTTTGGCCGCTGCCTCATACCCGATGTAAGGGTTGAGGGCGGTAGCTATTGCCGGCGAGGAGAGCGCGTACCAACGGCACCGCTCGGCGTCGGCTTCGATGCCAGCGATGCAGCGGTCCGCTAGCAGGCGGGCTACGTTGGCCAGGAGGCGCACGGACTCGAGCAGGTTGCGCGCCATGACCGGGACCATCACATTGAGCTCGAAGTTGCCGGCGGCGCCGGCGAAAGCTATGGAGGCGTCGTTGCCGATCACCTGTGCCACAACCTGGCACACGGCCTCTGGGATGACCGGGTTCACTTTCCCTGGCATTATCGAGCTGCCAGGCTGTAGGTCCGGGATGCGTAGTTCCGCCAGGCCCGCCCTCGGCCCGCTCCCCATCCAACGTAGGTCGTTCGCGCACTTGTAAAGCGACACAGCGACCGTGCGCAGCGCACCCGATGCCTCCACCAGGCCGTCGCGGGAGCCTTGGGCCTCGAAATGGTCTCGTGCCTCCTGCAACGGCAAGCCGAGCTGCGCCGCCAACCGTGCTACCACTCCTGGCGCGAACGAGGGAGGCGCATTGAGCCCGGTGCCCACTGCAGTACCACCGAGAGGCAGTTCGCCGAGGCGTGGTAAGCAACCGCTCAGGCGTTCGGTACCGTGCTCTACGGCGGAGGCGTAGCCGGCGAACTCCTGGCCCAGCGTCACCGGCGTCGCGTCCATGAGGTGCGTACGTCCTGCCTTTACGACTTTGTCGAAAGCAGCAGCCTTTTCCCGCAGGGCCTCGCCCAGGTGCTTGAGGGCGGGCACAAGGTCGTGGGCAATGCCTTCCACCGCAGCCAGGTGCACCGCTGAGGGGAACGTGTCGTTCGAGGACTGAGAGGCATTGACCTCGTCATTGGGGTGTACACGCCTGCCCAGGCGCTCGGACGCAAGCGTGGCGAGGACCTCGTTCATGTTCATGTTGGACGAGGTGCCCGAGCCTGTTTGGAACACGTCAACGGGGAACTGCGAGTCCCACTTCCCATCGGCCACTTCCGCCGCAGCTTCTTGTACTGCTCGCGCCACGTCTGCGCCTATAACCCCGAGCCGTTCGTTCTCAGCTGCGGCCGCGCCCTTGAGGAGCGCCAGCGCCCGGATGAGCGACCGGTCGATACGCAGGCCTGACACCGGGAAGTTCTCTACGGCACGTTGAGTCTGCGCCTGCCACTTGGCGTACGCCGGCACCCTCACCTCCCCCATCGAGTCGTGCTCTGTTCGGTACTCCGGTCCGCTCTGGGCTTGTTCGTTCATCGGGTGGCAAGCTAGTTGGCCTGCCAGGCGGTAGGCCACCCCTGCTGCCGGCGCCTGTGGCGGGCGTCTCAGGCCAGCGGCTTGCCTTCGGGGCTCTAGCTGCCGATATTGCAAGGACTTGAGAGGCCCGTGACAGTTGTGACCAGAGTTGTTAGAGTTGCCGGCGAGCAAAAAGGGGGAGCTGTGCTGCCTCTGCACCACGCAAAACTGAGCACGCCTTTGGCCGCTGCCTGCGCCTCAGCGCTAGCCCTGGCCGGCTCCATCTTGGCCAGCGCGCCTGCTCGGGCGCAAACAGCCCCTCGGCCGCAAGCGGCCAGCAGCGTAGCCGCAGCGCGCTCGAGCCTGGCGGCTGCAAGCCGCCGTGTTGCCGCCGACAGGCAGATGGCCGCAAGGATCGCAAGCGAACTTCAGTCAGAAGGGGTCGTCATGGCCAAGCTTGCGGAGCGTGCGGACGTCCAGGCCATCACGTCAGGCCAGCTCGAGCACCAGTTGAGCCTCACGCAAGCCGCTGTCGCGCAGGCGAAGCGGCAGCTCTCTAGCGCAAAGGCGGCGCTCGTCCAAGAGGCCATCACCGCCTATACCGACGGAGAGGCGCTGCCGGCCAATTTCGGGACCGGCCTGAAGCCGTACCTAGTCAATGCGTACGCCGAGGCCGTGGCCCTCTCGCAGACCTCTGCTATAGACCAGTACCGCTCCGCAGGCGAGAACCTGAGCAACGTTCTCGCTGAGCTGCAACGCCGGCGCGCAGCTTCGCTGGCGGCCGGCCGCCAGCTCGTTAGGGACCAGCGCGCCGCAGCAGCCGAACAAGCTCTGCTAAAAGCCCAGCTCGCTGCCGTGAAAGGCGCCCTCGCCGTCGCTGTCAGGCAGGCGGAGCAGCGCCAAGCAGCCGCCCAGGCAGCCGAGGAAAAAGCCCTCCTGGCGTCGACCGAGCAGCCGGTGACGACCACCGCAGCCCCGACCACCACCACCGTTGCGACCGAGGCCACCCCCAGGCGCCTTGTGGCGCCGGAGGGCCGTTCCGCAACGCCTGTCAGGGTGCCCTCGACTACGGCCGGCACATTTACGCCTACGGCGCCGGTAGCGGCACTACCCCCGTCCAGCACGACCGCTCCCGCGACGACAGCTGCGCCCACGCCTACCGCCGCAGCGGTGACGACGACTGCACGGCCAGCCACGACGACGACTGCACAGCCAGCCACGACGACGACTGCACGGCCAGCCACGACGACGACTGCAGGGCCGGTGACGACGACCACCGCGACAACCACGCCGCCGGCACGCGCTACCTCGCTACCCAACCTTGTACGGGCCACGACTACAGCTCCTACGACGTGGGCCACCACCACAGCTAGCGAGGGGGCTCCCAGCTCCACGACAACAACCACTCCGGCTATAAGCCCCACTACGACGACGACGCTGCCAGGCGCAGGTACCACGACGCTGCCAGGCGCAGGTACGACCACCGCCGGCTCGGGGCTACCCGCAACGACGGTGCCAAGCTCGCTGGGGACGCCTAGCCCGGACGCGAGCGCCCGTGTCGCCATCGCCTTCGCCGAGTCGCAGATCGGCAAGCCCTACCAGTGGGGGGGCGCAGGCCCCAACAGCTACGACTGCTCCGGGCTCGTGATGGTCGCCTGGGGCCACGCCGGCGTCTCGTTCCCACATTCGGCCCAGGACCAGTACGACCTCACGGCTAGGGTGAGCATCGCAGACCTGCAGCCTGGCGACCTAGTGTTCTACGGGACTCCCACCGACGTCTACCACGTGGGCATCTACATAGGCAACGGCCAAATGGTCGACGCTCCCGAGACTGGCCAGGACGTGATGGTCCAGAGCATCTACGAGCTGAACCTGCTGGGAGGTGGCCGCGTCCGCTGAGCTAGGAGCTCGCGAGGCGCAGGTGCTGGGCTTGGGCTGCCTTGGCGGCCTCTGTGTGCGCTAGCACGAAGACGCCCGCCACGACCGCTGACAAAGACACAACCTCAATCGTGCTAGCCAGCAACCCGGCCCGCAAAGCCTCGCGGAACACCAAGGCACCCGTCACGACGCTCACGACGGGATCTGTCGCCGTCAGGGTAGGAAGTGAGGCGTCCAACGGCCCAGCCTGGAACGCGCTCTGGGACAGGAGCATCCCGGCGAGGCCCCACACGACCATCGCGTAGGGCCTCCAGCTCGCAAAAAGGCTGGCCGGGCCGCCGAGGGAAAGTAGGTGGGCGCAACTTTTGGTGAGCGCTGCCGAGGCGCCGTACAGCACCCCCCCAGCCGTGCCAAAGGCCATCGCCTTCCAGCGAGGGCTGCGCTCGCGCCCGGCGCTCACGAGCAGGACCGCCACGGCGGCGCTGACTGCGAGCAAGAGCACCCAACTGGCGGCAGGTGCGCCCTGGCGCCCGGGTGCCGGGTGGCTGACCACCAAGAACACTGCCAGCCCGGCCGTCGTGAGCACCGCCCCGTTCCAGTCGCGCACCCCCATCCGGTACGGAGCGAGCTTCGCCTTGACGGGCAAGGCGAACAACAAGCTGCTCACGAGCAGCGGCTGCACGACGACAAGCGAGCCCCAGGTGAGCGCCAACCACTGGCAGGCGTAGCCGCCTGCGTCGAACAACAGCCCGGCCAACCACCAAGGCCTGCGCGCCAGGCGGCTGAGCAGGCTCAAGCCAAGCGCTGAGCCATTTGGCTGGCCTTGGGCCTCCCGCTGCTGGAACACCGAAGCAAGTGCGTAGAGCAACGACGCGGCCAAGGCGGCGACGACGGCCACCCGGCCAAAGTAGCCGGGCCGGCCCCAGCCTGCACGCTGTCACGCCAGCTTGCGCCGTGGCCGTACACTCAGTGAGGACACGGCAAGCATGGTAAGCAGCTTTTGGGGTGGAGCCAGGAAAACCCGAGTGGCTCGACCAGGGCGCGTGGTGAAATCGGTAGACACAGCGGGCTTAAACCCTGCCGCCTTAGAGCATGAGGGTTCGACCCCCTCCGCGCCCACTGCTGCCTGCGCGTAGACGAGCCTGGCGCCGTCCGGGAGGCCTGGGGCCGGTGCTACCCGGCTCGGCCACCAATACGGCTGGCGCCGCACTCGCTGGCGGCCCGGGCAGCCTGCCCGCGGCCACGGTGAAAGGCCTGGGCGAGAGGCTGTCAGGCGACGACGAACAACGGCTCGCCCAGTGCCTTCTCGTCCACCTCGACGCCCAAGCCAGGCCCATCTGGTACCAGGCCGTAGCCGCCGGCAGAGCGTGGCTGGTAACCGGCAACGTGCTCCAAGGTCCAGTCGTTCATAAACGATGCTGCATAGAGCGCGTGGCGCGGCGTTGAAGCCGCCAGGTGCGCAACCGAGGCGGTGCAGAGGTCCCCGCCCCAAGTGTCCTCTATAGTGACACAAAGGCCCAGTTCGGCGCACAAGTCCCGCAGCAACCGAGCCCTTGACAGGCCTCCGACCCTGCTCAGCTTCAGGTTGACGCCCTCGGCCACGCCGTCGCGCACAGCCCGGAGGACCGAACGCGCGTCGACGATGACCTCGTCGAGGACCATCGGCAGCGAGGTGCGCTGGCGCACCTGCAGGCACTCCTCATAGGTGGGGCACGGCTGCTCCAGCCGCAGGCGGCTAAGGCCGTCCAGCAGGCCTACTGCTTCCACAGCTTCGGCCAGCCGCCACCCTCCATTGGCGTCGGCGACGACAACGTCGTCGTCCCGGGTTGCGCCAAGCACTGCTCGGGCACGCTCAGCGTCAGCGGCCGGCGAGGAGCCGACCTTCAACTGGAAACGATGGACCCCCATCTCGCTGTGTTGACGGACGAACTTGACCATGTCTTCAGGGGGGCCGAGGGGGACGGCCACATAAAGTGGCACGCTAGCAACCGTGCTCCCCCCTAGCAGCTGCGAGGCCGGGACGCCGGCCAGCTTGCCAAAGATGTCAAATGCGGCGATGTCGACTGCGCTTTTCGCATAAGCGTGGCCGGCGAGAGCCGTGTCCATTGCTGCGTACAGCTGGCCGGTATTGGTCGGGTCGAGGCCCAGCAGGCTTGGGGCAAGGACGCGAAGGGCGCTTTGCGCACCGGCTGCGTAAGCAGGCAGGTAGTTCGCTCCCAGAGGGCACACTTCTCCGTAACCCGAGACGCCGGCTTCGCTGCGCAGCACTACCACGGTGCTCTCGAGCACCCTCACCTCACGCCCCAGCGACATCGTATAGGTGCCGTGAGCGTAGGTCAGTGCATAGCTGTACACCTCCACCCGCTCGATGTAAGTCCTCACGGCAGCGCCCTCTCGCGCGCTGGCCCGCCTGGCTCGGCAGCAGAGTGCTCGTCAGCTGGCGGCTCGGCAGCTGGCGGCTCGTTTGGCGCTGGCCGTGCTGCCGGCGGCCCGGCACCTAGGTACGCCTCCACCACACGAGGGTCCCCGGCGAGCTCGGTAGAGCGGCCGGAGAGCACGAGGCTCCCATTTTGCAGTACATAGGCGCGCTCGGTGACCTCAAACGCGAGAGAGACGTTTTGCTCGACGAGCAGGACCGAGGTGCCTGCTTTACCTATCTCGGCCAGCAGCTCGTAAACATTTTCGACCATTTGCGGTGCCAAGCCCAAAGAAGGTTCGTCCACCATGAGCAGCTTCGGGCCGGCCATCATTGCCCTCGCGATCGCGAGCACCTGCTGTTCGCCGCCAGAAAGCATGCCTGCCAACTTCCCAAGGTGCGCCCTCAACAGCGGGAACCGCTCGAGCACCCTTTCAAGCTGCTCTTCACGCCTAGAGCGGCCCCGGCGCCAGAAAACCGGTGGCCTGTCAAGGTTCGCCTCAGTGGTGCTCGGCCCAGGGCTTATGCCATTGCCGCTCCCAGGGCTGCTCCCACTGCCCCCAGGTGCGCGCCGGTGACCAAAGGCGGCGAGCTCCAAGTTCTCGCGGACCGTGAGAGCCGGGAAAATGCGCCTACCCTCTGGCACCTGCACGAGGCCCATCCTTGCCCGCTCTGCGGCCCTCACCCCAGACATGTCGCGGCCGAGGTAGCGCACGGCACCAGAACGTGGCTTCACGATCCCCGACACGGCCTTCAAGACGGTGCTCTTGCCAGCGCCGTTGGCACCTAGCAGCGCCACTACCTCGCCAGCGCCAACCTCCAAGCTCACGGCCGAAACTCCCCTTACAGGGCCGTAGTAGACCGACAGGCCGTCCACCTCCAACACCTTCGAGGCGTCATGGGGGCCCCGAAGGGGCCCATGTGCACCTCCCCGCAGCCTCATCGCCTCCGCCTACCGAGGTAAGCCTCGACCACGCGCGGGTCGCTGCGGACCTCCCCAGGGCTGCCCTCTGCTAAGAGCCGTCCATGGTCGAGCACAGCCACGGTGCCCGCGAGGCGCATGACGAGCTCGACGTCGTGCTCGATCATGACCACGGTGACACCTTCCTGCCAGGTCCTACGGACCACCTCAGCGAGCTCGTCGCGCTCCACCGAGCTCACTCCCGCAGCCGGCTCATCGAGCAAAAGCACCGAAGGCCTCGCTATCAGCGCGCGGGCCACCTCCAAACGCTTGCGCATCCCATAGGGAAGTTCTCCCGCCAGTGTGCGCTCCTTGCCGTCAAGGCCCACGTAAGCGAGCCAGTGGGCGGCCTCCTCGGCAAGCGTCCGCTCCGCCCTCCGCGCCCTGCGCGTGCCGAGGACCGATGCGGCCACGCTTGGCCCTGCGCGCAGATGAGCCCCCGCCAGGACATTTTCCAAAGCAGACAGCTTTGGGAAAACTCGCACGTTTTGGAACGTGCGGCGGACACCAACGGCCGCTACCTCGTGGACGGCCATGCCCGTGATGTCCTCTTCACCGAGGTGGACCGAACCGCTGCTCGGTTTGTAGTACCCAGTCACACAGTTGAAAAGCGAGGTCTTGCCTGCGCCATTGGGCCCAATGACGGCGTAAAGGGACCGCTCCGGCACCTGCATGCTCACCTGCGACAGCGCCTCCACGCCTCCGAAACGAAGCGTCAGCTTTTGTACTGACAGCGCTGGCATCACTCCGCTCCCTCGCCCGCCCCCAGGCGAGCCCCCGTCCCAGTTGCGCGCGCTAACAGGCTCCTAAGCCGGCGCAACCACGCGAGCGCCCACCGGCCAGCCCGGCGCAGCTCGAGGCCCCCTTCTGGCCAGGCGCCCTGGGGGCGCAGCACCATCACCACGACCAGCACCACGCCGAACACTAGGAGCCTCGCCTGGGCGAACTGGCGGAAGATCTCCGGGAAAGCTATCACCACGCCCGCCCCAAGGAGCGCTCCCCAGACACTGCCCATGCCGCCGATAGACACGGCCATCACGACTAACAGAGACTCATTGAACCCAAACGAAGGAGGCGCTATAGCAATAAAAGCCGGCCCATAAAACGAGCCGGTGAGCGACCCGAACACGCTGCCTGCCATGTAAGCGTACAGCTTGTACCTGCGTACCTTTATGCCCATGGCCTGAGCGGTGTCCTCGTCCTCGCGGATGGCGAGCCATGCCCTACCCAACCGGGAGCGGCGGACGCGGACGCTCATTGCTGCGAACAGCACCACCAGCACCAAGAACACGTAGTAGTAACCGGTTGTGCTCGTGACCGACAACCCCGCGATGCTAAGCGGCGGTATGCCGTAGATGCCCTCGGGCCCACCGGTCTGGCTCAAGTTGTTGACGATATTTTGGATGATCTCGCCAAAACCTAGGGTCACCACCGCAAGGTAGTCACTGCGGAGCCTGAGGGTCGGGCCACCGATGAAGACCGCGCCCGCAAGTGCTGCCAGGAGCGAAACCGGCAAGGTGGCGAGCACCGGCCAGTGCAGGTGCACCGACAACAGCCCGGTCGTGTAGGCACCGATAGCGAAAAACGCCGCGAACCCAAGGTCCAACATCCCTGCGTACCCGACGACGAAGTTGAGGCCGAGCGCGAGGCACATTAGGATCTCGGCTTGCATAGCCACGCTGACCTGGTAATTGTCCTGCGCAAGCACGGGTACGAGCGCACCGAGCGCCGTCAGGCCGAGAGCCGCCACGAGGCCCGAGCGGGCTGCGCCCACCTCAGACCCGCTGGCCAACTCGCTCGCCCAAGATGCCCGTGGGACGTAGCCAAAGCGTTAGGACCAGGGCAGCGAAGGCAAAAAGCAGTGCCCACTGGGCGCCAAAAAGCCCCGTCCCTACGGACTCCAATATGCCAAGGAGCAAACCCCCAAGGGCCGCCCCAGCGACGTTGCCTATGCCTCCGAGCACAGCAGCGGTGAAGGCCTGCAAGCCAATGGAGAAGCCCATGAGGTAGTTGACCTGGCCGTAGTACAAGCTAGCCATCACGGCCGCGGCACCTGCCAGCGCCCCTCCGATGAAAAAGACTGAAGCGATGACCCGGTCGACGTTGATGCCGAGCAATGTCGCCGCTACCCGGTCCTGGGCTACTGCGCGCATCGCAGTCCCCAGCATGGTGTGGTTGACCAGTACGTAGACGGCCATTATCAGCAAGGCCGCAGCAACGACTATCGCGAGTTGTGCCCAGGTGTAATGCACGCTTGCCACGTCGAACCCGCTAGTTGGAGGCGTCACCGGGTAGGGGAGGTAGTTGGGGCCCCAACCTGGGATATTGAGGACGCCGTTTTCCAGGATCTCCGAGACGCCCAACGCGGCGATCATTAGCGACAGGACCGCCGCCCGGCGCATCGGGCGGTACACGAGCCGCTCGACGGCCACCGCCAAGGTGCCGCCGGCCGCCATCGTGGCCAACCCAACCCAAACTACGTTGCCCCAGTTGACCTTCGTACCGACAGTGACCGTGGCCAAGACCGTATAGCTCACAAAAGCAGCCACCATGTAAAAGTCGCCGTGGGCAAAGTTGATCAGGCGCAATATGCCGTAGACCATGCTGTAGCCGACGGCGACCAGGGCGAAGAACCCTCCCAGGAACAAGCCGGCGACGATGTCGGGGACTACTGCTCCCCAGTCCATCGCGCCGGCCTATCTCTCTTCGCTGGTCGCCCGCTAGGTCACGCCGGCGGCTGGTGGGGGGCCAGTTTGTACTGGCCGTCCTCGACTTCGAGCACGACGAAGTGGGCCCCCAGGCGCGACCCATTGGGGGCGAAGTAGACCTGCCCCGTCAAGCCCTGGAAGCGCAGCTTGTGGAGGGCAGCAACTACCTTGGACGGCTCGAGGCTGTGGGCCGCCTTGATAGCGTTGACAAGGGCAAAAATCCCATCGTAGGCGTACGCGGAGTAAGGGCCTGGCTGTGCATGGAACTGCTTCACGTAGGCAGCATCGAAGCTTTTGGCCGCAGCCCCAGTCAAGAACGACGACAACACTGCGATCGTTGCGTAAGTGCCATTGCCAGCTGCGCCAGCATCCTTGATGAACGTCGGGTCGACGGAACCGTCGGCTGTGACAAACGGGATGCCAAGCCCAGCAGCTCGCAGTTGGCGCACGAACTCAGCGGCCTGTGCGAAATAGCCGGTCCAATAGACAGCGTCTGCCTTCTCGGACCTCACCGTGTTTATGACGGCCGAAAAGTCTTGGTTAGTGTCTGGGACTGCCTGGACCGGCAGCACTTTCGTGCTCGAGCCGGCGAGGTCCTTGGCCGTGAGCTGAGCCACGTTGACGGCGTAGGTGGACTGGTCATCTGCGATGAAAAGGCGCTTGGCGTGGAGGACCTTGGAGAAGAACGACGCCGCTTCCGCCGCCTGGAGCGAGCCACCCGGGTCGATCAGGAAAACGTTGTGGTAGCCCGCCGAGGTCAAGGTGCTCGAGTTGGCAGCCACCTGGATGTTGGGGATGCCGGCACGTGCGTAGATAGGCTCCGCAGGTTGAGCCGCACTGGAACAGTAACCTCCCACCATCGCCTGGACGTTTAGCGATACAAGTTTGTTGGCCGCGTTGACCGACGTCTGGGGGTCGCAGGCGTCGTCCTGCTCGACCAGCTTGATCTTGTGGCCTAGCACCCCTCCGGCGGCGTTGACTTTGTCAACCGCCAAGACGAGGCCGTCGTAGATCTCCGTGCCTGCCTCTGCCTCGGCGCCCGTCATGGGCTCGGACGCACCGACGAGGTACGTGGCTGAAGCCTTGGTGCTGGCAACAGCACTTAGGGCGGCTGCAGGGGTGCTGCCTACGAGCAGCGCCGCCGTCAGCAATGTCGCCCTCAGCGGGTGGTTGAAGTTCATTTCCCCTCCTTTTAGCGCCGCTTGCCCATTGCACCGCGGCGCGCGTCGCCATCATTGCACCCTTTGGGCGCGAAGGGGTGTCATTGACACTTGCCGAACTGGGGACGCCGCCCAGCTAGACACACGTTTAATAGGCTGGTGCCAAGCGGGCCGGGTAACCGGCTGGCGCTGTGCGAACCTGGTAACGGGCTGGCGCTAAGCGAACCGGGCTTCGACCGCCGCTTCGTGCGCCGGGAAGCCTTCATGGCGCGCAAGAGCCCTTATGGAAGCACGCATGCGGGTGAGGGCGTGCTCGTCGACGCGGGCGACGGCGGTGCGCTTGCGGAAGGCCTCCGCCGTTACCCCTCCGTTCACCTTTGCGAAGCCGCTCGTCGGCAGGGAAGCCGGGCAACCTATGAGGAAGTTAGCCGCCGAGATCGGAGACCACTGGCCGACCAGGATCTCACCAGCGTTGTACAACATCGCAACTAGCGTGTCGGGGTCGCTTACTGCCACCTGCATGTGCTCAGGCGCGTACTGGTTGGCCACCTCGGCCGCTTCGGCCATGTCCCGCACCAAGACCGCCCCCCCGTTTTGCCCGAGGGCGGCGGCAGCGTAGCTGCGCCTCGGCTCGGGGAGCGCGCCGAGCTGGCGTGCCACCTCCGCTTGGGCAGCCGACAAGAGGGCTTCGCTGTCGGTCACGAGCAGGCTCGCAGAGTCGGCACCGTGCTCGGCTTCGTTCAGCAGGTCGGCAGCCAAAAGGCGCGGGTCGGCGCTGTCGTCGGCGATCACCAGGCTCTCAGAAGGCCCGAGCAACATCACCGAAACCGTCCCATAGCGTTGTGCCTCCACCTGGGCGAAGGTGACCGCTGGGCTGCCGGGGCCGACCACCTTGCGGACCTTGGGGACGGTCTCGGTCCCGAAGGTGAGGGCCGCCACCCCTGCTGGGCCGTTGGAACGGAACACTTCGCTTATGCCCAGCTCGTCGGCAACCAAAAGCACCGCCGGGTCCACCTTGCCGTCCGAGCCCGGTACTGGGGGTACCACCACGGCGACCTGTCGTACACCGGCCACCACGGCAGGGGTGCCAAGCTGGACCAAAACCGAGGGGTAAGAACCCTTCCCGCTGGGCACGAACAGGCCGGCGCTCTCGATGGGCGTGACCTTCTCCCCCACCCGCAGGCCAGGTTCGCTCTCGAAGTCCCAGTCGCCACGAGCAGTCAGCTGCTCGTTGAACCGGCGGACATGGTCGATCGCGTCCCGTACTGCAGCCACCAGCTCGCTCGGCACCTGCTTGCGGGCCTGTGCGAACTCATCTTCGCCGACCCGCAGACGCTCAGCTGGGACCTTGCACCCGTCGAAAACGTCGAGGGCCCGGACAAGGGCGTCGTCGCCGTTGGCGCGGACGTCGGCGAACAGCTGCCTCACTTGCTCGGCCATCTCAGGGTCGAATATCTGGTCGAGGCCGCGGTCACAAAGTGCGTACCGCTCCGATGGGCTCAGCTCATGCCAGCGGCCGATCAGCCGGATGGGGGCTTCTTGCATGGCCCAGCAGCCTAGCTAGCGGTCAAATGGCGCAGCTAAGCTACCGGCGTGCCACGTGGCGAGGAGTCCTGTGGCTGACGGGCCGCTCAGCGTACTTATCGGCACTGGCCGCACGGCGGACGTGTTCGATGCCGGGCCGGGCCGCGTCCTGCGCCGCTACAGGGACCCGAACGCCGACGCAGCGTATGAAGCCGAAGTGATGCGCTACGTCCGCTCTTGTGGGTTCCCGGTGCCCCAGGTGTACGGAGCGGCTGGCCCAGAGCTGGTGATGGAGCGCGTGAGCGGCCCGACGATGGCAGAAGTCCTCGTCAGGAACCCTTGGGACGTTGTACGCCTCGGCGACCTCCTCGCCGACTTGCACGAGCAGCTCCATGCCATCGCGGCCCCTTCGTGGATGGCGCCAGCTTTCGGGCCAGGCGGCTCCGTGCTGCACCTCGACTTCCACCTGACCAACGTCATCATCACCGAGCGCGGGGCCGTGGTGATCGACTGGAAGGGCGCCAGACGAGGCCCAGCGGCCGCCGACGTCGCCAACACATGGTTGCTCCTCGCCACTTCGGGCCGTTTTGGGCAGGCATGGTGGGCCGCGACAGCCCGCTCAGCTTTGCTGCGCGGGTTCCTGAAGCGCTTCCCTGCCGACGAGCTGAGGGCGGCCCTACCAGCGGTGGCACAACGGCGGGTAAGCGACCCAAGTGTGGGCCAACGCGACCGCATAGCCGTTGCCAGGCTGCTGAAGAAGCTTGCGCTCGACCTATGAGCCCTGAGGTGGCTTCATGTGCCAGGTAAGCCTGGTGGTGCTCAACTGGCATGCCGAGGCGGCCACCGCGCGTTGCGTAGCAAGCCTGAGGCAGCTCGAGGGCTACGAACGTTGCGAGCTCATCGTCGTCGACAACGAAAGCACTCCCGCGAGCCGCCGCGCCCTGGGCGAACTGCAAGGCGCGAGGGTCGTGCCAGTCCGTCCCAACGCCGGCTACACGGGCGGGATGAACGCCGGGATCTTGGCCGCCAAAGGCGAATATGTGGGCCTGTTCAACAATGACCTCGTCGTGGGGCCGTCCTGGCTCGCCGAGGGGCTCCGGGTGCTCCAAGACAAAAAAGTGGGCATAGTGGGGGGCGCAGAGTTCAGCTGGGACGGCGAGAGCACGCCAACGCCTGGCGAAGAGATCCTCGGAATGGCAAAGGTTGACCCCGAGCGCGGCTTTGCGGTCTTTGGGCCCGTGCCTCACCAAGAGCGGGTGGTCGCCGGCGTCGACGGCAGCAACCTGCTCGCGCGCGTCGAGCTGCTACGCCGCCTTGGTGGCTTCGACGAAAGCTACTTTGCCTACTACGAGGACGTGGACCTCTGCGCGCGGGCCTGGGCGCTCGGTTACACAACGGTCTTCTGCCCTGCTATGCAGGTTTGGCACAAGCGTGGGTCGAGCTCGGACAGCGTACCGGCAAAGCGTGCTTTTTGGGCGGCGCGCAACCACATCCTGACCGTCGCAAAGCACTTCCCTGACGCGACTTGGCGCCGCACTGTCGCTGCGGTCGCCGTCGAAGAGCTGTCCGAGGCCGTTTTGGGCCACCCCGGTGGCGTCCGGTGCAAGGGGGCCCCTCGGCTCAGCCCTTCACAGCGCGCGGGGCGTGCTCGTGCTGTGCTGTGGTCTGCCCTGCACGCTCGCGAGCTCGCCGCCAAGCGCGCCCGCACGGTGTCGGCTGGCCATCACGACGAAGGTTACGTGGGCCACCTCCGCCAGCTCGAAGCGGCTCAAGGCCTTCGTTGGGCGAAATAACGGCGTAGTTCAGCTTCAGAGCGGCCCCGCCAACCCCGCAAGGAGTGAGTTGCTAGGGCCCCTCCACTGACCAGCTCCTCTGGCGACGCCGGCAAGCCCCTCCAGCTAAGCACGAGCGGCCCACCCGGGCCAGCGAAGTCACCGATGGAGTAACCAGAAGCCTTGGTGGCTATGCCGACTATCCAGTCCTCCCCAAGCTTGGAACGGCTCAGCTCGTCGAGGTCGAGCAACCCCATTTCCTGCCACTTGGCCAACATTTGCGGCCTCAGCGCATAGACGGCCCCCAGTGCGTGCTCGCCCAGCTCGTAGCCGTTGGACAGCGCCGCCTTGAGCAACGGCCGCAAGGCGGCCCGGCACTTTCGCCGGAGCACGAGCCCGACAAGGCCGGCTTCGTTGGCCACGCCGCGCGCTGCGGGGCCAAAGTCCCGCGCGCCGCCGTCATGGCCGGTCCGGTAGGCCCCGAGGGCCCCGCAAGCCGGGTCGGCACGGAAACGTTGGACGACCGCTTCGTCCAGGCCTGGCCCTAGGACCAAGGCGTCAGTGTCCAGCCGCAGGACGTAGTCGACTTCGATGTTCGCCAGGACCCAACGGAACGCGTAACACTCCTTGGCCCACAGCCCACCATAGGCGTTGCGGGGGTAGGGCAAGGGCGGGAGCACCACGCAGCCTGAGCCGAGCCGCCTGTTGGCGGCCGGCCGCGCCCGGTCGTCGACCACCACCGCCGTAGCCCCAGGGAGGTAGGCTCGCACGCTGGCGAGCGTGTCCGCCACGTCATCGCGTCCCGAGTCGGGGACCACAACCGCTCCACGGAGGTTTGACATCTTTCAGGTAGTTTTAGCCTAAATGCGCTTGACCATCGTACTGCCCAAGATGACACGGCTTCCCTCTGGAGGCCTCAAGGTCCAGTACGAAGCGGCTGGCGCCTTGGCCGCCAGAGGCCATCTTGTCACCGTCGTGCACCCGATGTCCGAGTTCCGCATGATCGGTGTGCGCGGCACGGCCCGTTATGCGCAACTGCTGGCCCGCCAGCGCCGGCTCGGCCATGGCGTCATCGGGTGGTACGCGCTTTGCCCATCCGTACGGCTGTTATTGCTCCCGTTCCTCGCCGGCTACCTTCTGCCGGCGGCCGACGTGACACTTCTCACAGCATGGCAGACCGCTGAATGGGCCCGAAAGCCCCGAAAAGCTGCAGGCAAGATGGCGCAGGTTGTGTACGACTACGAGTTCTGGATGAGCGGGGACGAAAAGTTCAAAGCTCGTGTAGCGAACGCCCTTTCCCGCCCAGAAGTTTGCCTTTTCAGCCCTTCGGACGCTGTCACCCGGATGCTGCGCGAGATCGGCCGGGAGCCCCGAGCGAAGACTCCCCCCGGCATAGACCTTCACGCCCTTGGCTGCGACATCCCACCCGAACTCCGGCCACCGAAGGTAGGCTTTGCACTGCGCCCTTACGAGCAAAAGGCCATGCCGGTGATGGCTGAGGCCTGCCGCCTGGTCCTCGCTGCTCGCCCGGGCGTGGCCATAGCCTGCTACGGCGAAGGGCACCAGCCTTTCCCCTCAGCTGTACAGCGTGCCGGGGTTGTGGACGAGCGTGGCCTTCGGCAATTTTACAATAGCTGCCAGATATTCGTCGTGCCAAGCCACTACGAGGGCTTCGGCTTGCCGGCAGCAGAAGCGATGGCTTGCGGCGCGGCCGTCGTCACGACGGCAAACGGGGGCTCAGAAGAAGTGGCCATTGACGGGCAAAACAGCCTGGTGGTGCCGCCGGGCGACCCACAAGCCCTTGCGGCGGCCATAATACGCCTCCTCGATGACCCTGGCTTGCGCGTCCGGGTTGCACGGGCGGGCGCCGAGGGTGCTATGGCCTGGAGCCTAGACGCAGCGGCGAGCCAACTGGAACGGGCCCTCGGCGACCTGCTCGAGGAGGGCCGTCCTTCAACGGCGAGGGGGACGGCCGTAAATGGCTGGCGCAAGCAGGTCGTGTAGCGCCATCGGCCAACCACGCCCGTAGCGGCTGTAACTACGGCTCCTTGCTAGGCCGGCCACCCGCTGCAAGCGCTCCGCCGGTGCTGTTGCATTGCGCGGGCGCCTCAACGCTAGCTCGACCGCCCCCTGCAAGTAACTCGTGGCTTCATTGGGGCCAAAGCGCTCGCAAGCCTCAGCCCATGCAGCTACCTTTGCCTCTCCGGGCCAACCCTCACGTGCCAGGCGCTCGCGAAGCCCTCTTCGGGGCAACCCAGCTAAGTTGGCGCCATGCGCCCGGTAATCGATCAGCTGCTCAGGGGTAGCTACCGGGGTGTGGCCTCTCAGCACGGACGCGAGCGCAAACCACTCGTCGTGCCAGCAGGCGGGGGGGACTGGCAGGGCCGCCTCGATAAGCTCCCGCCGGAGCGCCATTGTTGCACCTGTGACGACCGTCTGGCGAGCGAGCACCTTGACCGGCGCCTCTTCCCACAGCCGGCGCTCAGAGGGGCCAAAGCCGAACGCCTCCCAAAGGCTTCGCCCGACGGGCCGGCCCGCTTGGTCGACCACGCGGCCGTCCGAAAAGGCAACTTCCGCGCCCGGGGCGGCACCAAGGGCTGCAAGCATGCGCTCGACCTTGCCGGGGTGCCACACGTCGTCGTGGTCAGCCAAGAACACGACGTCACCCGTCGCGACCTGTAAGCACCGGGCAAGGTTGGCCGCCAACCCGAGCCTGCTGGGAGCTTCCAAGACCTTCGCTTCGCCAGGGAAAAGGCCAAGGGCCTCCCGCGCCAAGCGGGCCGAACAGTCCGTGCTCGCGTCGTCCCCGACGACGACCTCGTCGGGCAAGCGCGTCTGGCTGGCAACCGAGGACAGTTGTTCCCCCAGGAAGCGTGCGCCATTGCAACAGGTGACAACGACCGAGACCTTCATCAAAACTTCATCCCGCTGACCGCATTTTGTGGCTCTTGCCAAGCCACTTTAGCGTTACCCGACTACTAGCCAGCTTGGTAAAGTGTCGCATGCCCTCTCCGGGGCGGCCGGCGATCAGGGCAGGGCGCGTGGTCGGCAACGTCCTGTACAACTATGGCGGGCTGCTTGTGAGCACCGCGATCGGCTTTGGGCTCACGCCCGTCCTCATACACCACCTAGGCCACGTGAGCTTCGGCGTCTATGCACTGATCAGCTCCATGACCGGCTACGCGTCGCTGCTCGACTTCGGCATCGGCGTGTCCGTAATGAAGCTCGTCGCTGACCACGTCGACGACGAGGACCGCAGCGTCCTCACTGAAATTGTGAGCAGCGGCCTGGCCCTGTACTCAGCTCTCGGAGGAGCCGTGCTCTTGGCGGCCGGCTCCCTCTACCCGTTCCTGGGCACCGTGTTCAGGGTGAACGGGGCCCACCTCAGCGCGTTCCGTGCGGCTTACGCCATAGCTGCCGCCACGGCGGCACTCACGTTCCCCTCCGCCATCTACACAGGGCTCAACCAGGGGTTCCACGACTTTAGGGCCACCAACGTGATCGCCGTCTGCCAATCTGTGCTCTCGGCAGCGGGTTACCTTTTGGCTGTGGGGCTGGGAGGGGGGTTGGTCGCTGTGGTCGCGGCTGGTTCTGCGGCCAACTTCCTGGCCTACTTCGCAAAGGCCGCCTACACGCGGCGCGCCCATGGCGTGGCCTTGAGGCCGTCTTTCGTGCGCCGGCGCGCCGTTCGCCGCATTGCGTCGTTCAGCTGGCCCATGGTCGTCGGCAACCTCGCCGTTACGGTTATCTTCGACGTGGACAACGTCGTGGTGGGGGCGGTCCTAGGAGCTGCGGCGGTGACTTCTTTCGCAGTGACCGGTGGCGCCACAAGTGCCATGCAGAGCCTCGGGGACTCCATGAACGCAGTTGTGCTCCCAACTTCGTCGACCCTTTGGGCGCGCCGGGACAATAGCGGGCTCCAGCGCCTGCTCCTCGAGAGCGTACGCATGAGCGCCCTGGTGCTCGGGCCGTTTGTGGTGCTGGCTGCCGAGTGGGGAGGCCAGCTTTTCAAGCTCTGGGTGGGGCCGCGCTTCGAGTCGTCAGCCCCAACCCTGAGCGTCATGGCCCTGGGCACCACCGTTGCCATGATGCAGGGGGCCGCAGCTCAGTTCGTGATAGCTGCCGGCAAGCAGCGCTGGATGTTGTTGGTAAGCGTCCCCGAAGCTATAGCAAACTTGGCCTTGTCGGTGCTGCTGGCGCGACGCATGGGGATCGTCGGCGTGGCATGGGGGACGACGGTCCCCACCTTGTTCACAACGTTCTTCGTCGCCGTGCCCTATGCCTGCCGGCTCGTGGGGGCGTCCCTCGCTTCAGCCTACCGCCGCGCGGCTGTGCCGTTCGCAGTACAAGGTGCGGTCTTCTTGGCCCTCAAGTACCTGCTGGGCTTGCACCGTTTCTCCTCGCTCGTGACCTTGGGGGCTGCTTCGCTCGCGGTCCTGCTGGCCTGCTATGCAATTTCCCTAGCCGTCGAGCCCCAAGAAAGGGCGACCTACATAGCGCTCGCCCGGCGGCGTGCCGCCCGCAAGGTCGCTTGAGCACAAATGAGCGCCGAGACCACCCTCATCGTCGCGGTCCCCGAAGCCCAGCGCGTAGTTCGCTGGGCCAGGTGGCGCTTCGACCCCAGCGCTCGCCGAGGCATGCCTGCCCACGTCACAGTCCTTTACCCATTTGTAGAGCCGGCTGAGCTAGATGACGCCGTCATGCGACGCCTCGAGGAGGTATTTGCTTCTACCGCACCGTTCCGCTTCAGCCTGAAAGCTGTTGGGTGGTTCGGCGACCGCGTTGCTTACCTGCTCCCCGAGCCATCTGGCCCCTTCTTGTCCCTGACGCAGGCAGTCGTGGACCGCTTCCCCGGTTACCAGCCCTACAAGGGCCTCTACGAGCACCCGGTCCCCCACCTCACGCTCGGGTCGGTTGGGAGCCGAGCGAGGCTCTCGCGTGCGGCACAACGGGCCGCCAAGCGCCTACCGGTCGAGGCGTCTGCGCGCGAAGTGCTGTTGATGAGCCACCCTCACAGGGGCCGCTGGCGGCCAGTGCGGGCCTTCGCCCTCGGTAGCGGCGCTACCGGCCAACAAGCTCCTTGAGCAACCCGACGTCGTGTGCTTCGACTGGGCGTGGCCTGTAGCCCGAGTGGAACAGCAGCTGCACGGGCACGCTTAGGCAGGGTACCCGGCGACCAGCGACAACACCTTCGGCAAAGGCCAAGCGCCGCAGGTCTACTTCAGTGCTCACGCCAAGCCCCTGGGCCAACTTCCCCCAATCGATGCCGAGCAGGTCGACGAGCCGCAGGTTGACGTCGCTCAAGACCCAGCGTTCGGGCATCCAGATCTCGTAGCGCACCAGCCGGACGCGGCGAAAACCCAAGCCCTCGAGGACGCTGAGAGCAGCTTCGGCCTGTAAAGCGAAATCGTCGAGCACGATGTCTAGGTCACGGTGGCGGCGCGTTTGGCGATGTACGAGAGCGTCCACACCCCAACCGCCAGCAAGCCAGCACGCCACTCCAGCGGACCTCAACGCGTCGAGCGTGGCCAGGAGCTCCGAAGCCGTTACCTCGCCGCGAAGGCTGTCGTAAAGCGGCCACAGCAACTTGCGGCGCAGCGTGCCGTCTCCCGCCCCGAGCGCCTGCTTGCGCAGCACTGCCGCCAAGTACCGCAAAGGCCCCTTGGACAACCCCCAGCGCGCAGCCGACAGCCTGAGACGCGACGCGAACTGCAGCCGGGCCGAGCGAGCACCCGTCCCGCACCCCGCCGCCCTGCTCCTCATGCCGCCCAAACCCCCACCCACAGTGGCAAAAAAACAACCAGATCCGTCCTGTGGGCAGCACTTTACAGAGCAAACAATAGGTAAGTAGCCAAAATTGGCGCCCGGGGGCTATTTTTCTTGTGCTACGCGCGCAACGTGGCGCGGTCCTTCCAATGCGTGACCACGCCAGACATAAACCCCAAATTTGAGGCAGCTTCCTCCAGCAATTGCAGCCACGAGAGCACCACCAAGCGAGGGTCACGACGCCGCCAAGCCTCCCTTGCCCACCGCGAGAACGCGGCCGGCGGCACCAGGCTGGCCAGGGCCAGGAACCTGCCCCGTCGGACGCCTACCAGCACGAGGGCCATTACCGCCAACGGCACAGGGAACACAGTTGGCCCCCACGCAGGGTGCTTCAGAAAATTGCGAGCGCAGCCACCACCATATGCGCGCGCCCGGCGCAACAAGTCCGACAGCCCTGCGCTGAACTCGTGGTCCGTCACGGCCGAAGGTTGGAACATAACCTTGGCGCCTGGCAGCGAATGGCGCAGGCGGTAGAAAAAGTCCTCGTCTTCGCCACCAAAGCGGATGCCAGCGTCAAAGCCGCCCACCGTTTCCAGTACGCACCTGCGGGCAGACATGTTCGCCCCCGGGAGCGAATAGACGGCTCTCCTGCCATGCTTTTGCACCCCACGTGTGTTCGCGAGCACGTAAAGCCGCAGCCGGTGGCTGAGAGAGCTGCTCTCCCCCAGCTCAGCTTCCAAGGGCGCGATGGGAGGCCGCAGCTGGTAATAGGCGCGAAGGAGGCCGCTCACACCAGTCGCGCAGATTTCGCCACCTACCGCGGCCACCAAAGGGTCGTCGTAGGCGTCGAGGAGGGCCTTCACCCAGCCGGGGTGAGGGCAACAGTCGTCGTCTGTGAAGGCGACGATAGGCGCCCTCGCCGCGCGCCAGCCCGTATTGCGCGCTGCGGCCAGGCCGAGGTTGGCCGGGTGCACGACAAGCTTGGCACCGTAGCGCTCGCACAGCTCAGCCAAGGGCTGAGGCGCGCCGTCGTCGACAACTATTAGCTCGATGGCCTCGCGCCCGCATTGACGAGCGAGCGCGTCCAGGCATTTGCCCAGCCTTTCAGGCCCTCGGTTGGTGCAAACCACTACGCTGGCCCTGGGCGCCTCAGTGCTCACAACCTCGTCTCCTCACAACCGAGCAGTAAGTACGCGCCAACTCAGACGCCCGCGGCTCCCAGGAGTGAGCACGGACATGGGCTTCTACAGCGGCTTTGTCCGCTGGGTGCTCTAGCGCCTTTACTATGGTGCGAGCCAGGTCCTCGGCGGTGCGCTCGCAAACGTACCCGGTCCGGCCATCTTCCACGAGCTCCGTGGCCAGGTTGTCTGGGTGGCGCGTAGTGACGACAGTGGCCCCAGCAGCCTGGGCCTCGAGCACTGCGAGCCCGAAACCTTCTCTGGCGCTCGGGTACGCGAACACCCGTGCCGACTTCATCAGCCCCCAAACCTCGGACTGGCTGGGAAGGGCCCCCAGGAACGCCACCTCCCCTCGCGCCAGCCGCGCCGCCTTCGCGCGCAGGCGGCCCTCCTCGGGGCCCGAGCCCACCACCAGGCAGCGGAGGCCCAGGCCTTGCTCTTCCAACAACGCGAGGGCATCGACCAAAAGGTCGACGCCCTTGTGCCCGAGCAGGCGCCCCGCGAACATCACGTCCCAGGCTCCCTCTGCAGGAGGGGCAGCGTCGATCGCTTCGATGTCAGCCCCGAGCGGGAGCAGGGTCAAGCGGCTTGCGGGCACCCCGTGGAGGGCGAGGCGCCGGCAGGTCTCTGGCGAGTCAACGACGATGTGGTCCGCCAAGCGAGCGGCTACAAGTTCAATGAAGGACGGCAGCACCCCCAGCTTGCCCAAGTAAGACCCCCAGTACTGCCTTCCCCACCATTCGTGCCAGGTGACGACGAGAGGCACGCGCTTTAGGCGCGACACCAGCCAAACTGGCCCAATGTGCAAGTAGGGCATGTGGTCTACGTCGATCAGGTCGGCCTTGTGCCTCACCAGCCGCAGTGAGCCGAGGGCGAACATGGCGGCTTGCCACACCGACCGTCGCGACCGTGAGTACATGGGCCAGGCACGGCAAAGTGCCCTAACTCTTACGCCGTCCCACTCGGGCAGGTCTTCCCCCTGGCCCCACCAACGCATGGTGTGCACTTCGGGCTCCACAGCGCAAGCTCGAAGCCTGCGCGCCAACTGCCAAAGCCGCACTTCCTTGCCGCCGGCGAAGTACGGGTAGAGCCCGTCTGTCACCAACGCCACCTTGAGCGGCCGGGCGCCGCCCGGGCTACGCGCGTTCATGGCAGTTTGGCCCAAGCCTCCGGCCGAAATGGCCTGCAAAGCGCCCAGCGCTATAGGAGCCGATCATCAAGGCGTCCACCAAGGTCGCGAGGCAGAACCGAGCAAGTTGGCCCCTCGAGAGGCGGAAGCAGGCCAGCATGTGCCCGAGCGAGCTCGCCATCAGCCAAGAGGCCGGCAATGCAGGGCCTAGGGCCTTACGACGTCGTTTGAGCGTCAAGTGCGTCCCGGCCAGGGCCGCAACCAACAGCCCGGCAAACGACACGTCGGGCAGGCGTAGCTGCCGGTAGCGCTCAAACTGGCGCGCCGCTCCCTTGCCGCTTTGGTACATCCAGCGCAAAGACTCCACAAAGGACTTGCTCTCGCGGTGGTCGACCCGGAGGTCGGGCACCGCCACCGCGCGCAGCCCAGCAGCCGCCATGTCGTGGTTGAGGGCGATGTCTTCGCCTTCACGAAGCTCCGGGCGGAACTTGACCTTTTCGAAGACCTCCCGGCGAAAGACCGCATTGCTGCCTGTCAGTGCCATCGTCGAGGGCCGGCCCCTCGGCACGAGGCCGAAGGACCTGTACACGTACGTAACATCTCCGTCAGGGACTGCCCTACCGCTAGCTGCGTGCGCGTGAGCGAGCGCAGCCAAGCACTCCTCGAGCCACCCCGGCGGCAGCACGACGTCGCCGTCAGCCATCGCCACCAGGCCACCGCTCGCCAATGACACACCTTTGGCGCGCGCAGCACCTCGGCCACTGTTGGAAGGCAACCTGACCAGCCTCACGCGGGGGTCCGTAGACGCCACAGCCGCCACGAGCTGTGCGGTCGCGTCGCCCGAAGCGTCGTCGACGACGATGACCTCCCTAATAGGGGCGCCCTTTTGCCCCAGCACAGACCGAAGGCAGGCCTCGATGTTGGCGGCCTCGTTGTACGCGATGACCACGAAGCTCACGTCCCCGAGCTCGCCTTGGCCGTCCCCTGGGCCCGAGGCCTCGCTCGTCATGGGCCAAGCGTCCTCGTTCATTGCGCTGTTAATTGCGCGGTCCATTGCGCCACGGGTGCCCTCGCTCATTGCACCACCAACGCCACCGCCTGCGAGCTCAACGGTAGACACGAGCGGTTGGGCACGAGTACACAAGGTTGTCCACGTCCCACAAGAACTCTGAGGGGAACGCGTACGACACGGCGGCGCCGCGGAAAGAGCCGTAAGAGGTGTGCCCTACCACGCTGTAGGCAGGCACGTACACCCACGCCCCCTTGTCCAGGGCCCCCGGGGTCAGCCAGGTCTGAGGGAGCGCGGTGTAGCGCGTCGCCCCCCAGATCCGAAGAGGACCGTACTCGTCGGTGTAGACCACCCCACGGCGCCCCATGTTGGCCACCATCCAGCGAGCAGCGCTCACTTCTCCCTTGCTCATAACGAACATGTTGAACTCAGTGCCGGCGTTCGCCAACAGCGCGGGTGCATCGCCGCCTGTCAAGGCCACGGTCTCACCCGTACCAGCCAGCAGCATCACCACGAGAGCCCCCATGACCACGGCCCCTGCACTTAGGCGCGCCATAAGCCACTCGAGGGAGCACCCGAGGGCCACCGACAGCACAATTGCTGCTTGCAACTGCGCCCTGTCAGCATTGTAAGAGCCAGCCACCGTGCCGCTCAGGCGGATGACCGCCAAGAAGGCGAACAGCACTAGGCACATGACCGCGACCTCCAACGGCACGCCGAGCTTGCGGCGGCGGCCACGCAGGGCAGACAGCAACGACCCAACTACCCCACAACCAACGAGGACCAGCAGCACCTCGTCTACCGCGATGGCGAGGTCGGTGACCGGCCGGGCTGAACCATTGACCAGAGGTTTCAGTGCGTAAGGTGCTGGAGCGGCATGGGCTGGGTAGCGGCTGGTGACAGAAACGGGGAAGGGGCGGAGCCAACGCTCGGTAGCCCGCGCCGCGCGGGCGGTCTCGGCGTAATAGACCTGAGGAGTCGTGACAGTGCCGACGTTGCCGGAAAGGTAGCGTTGCAGGATGGGCCCCTTGCCGTAGGGCAAGATCTGCAAACCGTTGTCGACCAGCGACGACACAAACTTCGTGACGTTGGACGACGAGTGCGTAAAGCCCACGTCCCAAGCCAGGATCATCGCTATGCCCAAAGCCACCGTGGCCAGCCCGACAGCGGGCTTGCCCGAGGGCTTAGCCCTGTGCCTGGGTGGCTGTAGCCAACGTCGAGCGCTACCCAGCGAAACCTGGCCCTCCCGGCGCCACCTTGCGCCCAGCCACAGCGGAGGCCACCAGTACCCGCGAGCCGTCGCGGCGACCAGCCGGCACAAGCCGTACGCGGCCCACGTAAAGGCCAGCATCGCGACGGCAACATAGGACGTCGAATAGTGCGAAACGACCAGCGCAGCCATCAGGGCTGCCACTACAGCCTGCCTGCGCCTGCCCGACAGCGCTTCGGAGAACAGTGCCAGCACCAATAGGGCGAAAAACAAAAACGCCACCTCTTGGCGGGCAAGTGCAGGCAGCTGGCTCGAGAAGTCCGCAAGGACGACCATGTAGGCGGCGCCGGCAAAAGCAGCACGTGCTGGGAGCCAGCGGGAGGCAAGCTCGTAGGACAGCCCAGGCACCAACGCCACGAACACAGGGAAGAGGCCCTTGAAAAGGTAAAGGCCCGAGATGGCCGTCAACCGGGAGAGCGCCGCAGGCAGCGCTGTGATCGAAAGCATCGCTGCATAAGGGTCGCCGTTCGCCGGTGCTACCCACCGCGCCCGGGCAAAAGTGGCTGAGAACCTCTGGAACTCCTGCTGGATGTCATAGCCGAACAGGTAGTTGCCACGCAACGAGAAAAGGTACAGCACCGCCAGTGACGCGGCCAGCAAGCACACCTGAGCACGGGCATGCCTGCCGGCCCTGGCCTGGCGGTACCCCACGACGAGGCTAACGGCAGCCGCAAAGACGCTGGCCTGGGTGAGGGCGGAACCGTGGCCTGTGTTCAGGCGCTCAACGGCGGCGGCGGCCAAGGCGGGAGCGCACACGACGAGCTGCCACAGCGAGGGCCTGAAGCGGCCCGACGGCTTGAACAGCCCCAGCACTGGGTCAGGCCCTTGCGGGGAGGCGAGCGCCAAGCCGGCACAGATAACGTTGAGCCCCACCGCAAAGGGGAGCTTGTCGAGTGGCCTGCCCACCCCCAGCGCTGGCAAAACAGTGCTCCCCACCAGGGCCCACGCCATGAGGACGGCCAGGCTCGCACCTAGCACAAGCGCTGCTTGAGCATAAACAGAGCCAAAACGCGCCCTCGCCGCCCCGGTCGCGAGGGCGCCCGGCAGGAAAAGGGCAATGACGAGAACCACTAACCGCGCAGCGAGAAGGTGGGGGAACAAAGCTGCCGTGTCCATCACCCCGAGGAGCGCGAGCGTGCTGGCTAGGCCCGAAAGCACGCGAACGGGCCTGCCGAGGCCAGCTTGCGGGTCACTGGAGCCACTGGAGGGCTCTGAAAGCGGCTCCAGTACGCCGACAGCCTGCTCAGGGGCGATTGCGCTGCTCAAGGCTTGGCACCACCGGTCCCCGACGCCGCCTCCAAATGGAACTCGATCGGGGAGAGCCGCCTGCCGGGTAGTGAAACCTCTATTTGAGCCACCTTGTCCCGGGGTGGGACGACCATCGACACCGGTACCGTCGCAGCCCGGCCGTTAGCGACATAGGCCCAACCACGCAAGACAAGCCGACTTCGACCCCGTTTGTCGAGCGCGGACACCACCCAGGGCTGCTTTATCGCCGACCCTGTGTAGTCGCCAACTACGAACCTGAACTCGAGCCGGCCGCGCGCCCCAGGGCTTTTGGGCAGCTGTGCCGGGCTCGCGAACCAGAGCGCGACGTAACGCTGGGAGACCGGCGCCAAGCCAACCGAACGCAACAATGGCGACCCCGCCTGCACCAGCAAGCCGGTCGCCGCCACGGCCAACAAGCCAAGCGCCAAACGGGTGGCTGCGAGGCGCTTGGCGGCTGCTGCGCGCCGCCTTAGGCCTCCGCCTTCCAGCTGTGGCGTCAAAGCTTCAGCCACTAGCCAGGTGTCTTTTTGCCCAACCCAGCACCCAGCTCGCCACTTCTGCCAGGCTCCCGTAACCCTGGAGCAGGTGAGCCAGGACCACTTCGGCCGGGTGTTCGCGCTTTCGGGCCCTCCACAGAGGTAGTGCCAGTAACAACAAGTACTTGCGCCATTTCAGTGCCAGCGGGAGCCCCAGGAGCCAGAGGGGGTAGACAAAGGGGACAGGGTCCTCCCACAGGGCCCTCGGGACGCGCTCAACGTGCTTTCGGTACAGGCGCGCCCGCGCTGCGCCGTACTGGCGCGCCCGCCTCATCCGCCGGCGAAGGCCTCCCCAATCGTGCTCGACAATGGCAAGGGGCTCGTAACGTACCCGTAAGCCAGCATCGACCAAGCGCCAAGTGAAGTCGACGTCAGAGCCGTACGCGAACGTCTCGTCGAAACCACCCACCTGCTCGAACACCGTACGGTGGACGGCTAGGTTGATAGTAGCCGCCTCCTCCAAGTAGAACACCTTCCCTTGAGAGGCTGGGCGCTCGAAAATATTGTGCGCCCCAGTGGCCCGGCCGCTCACCACCAGTTCGTGCCCTCGTGAAATGGGGGCTACCAGGCGCCCAAGCCAGCCCTCGCTGGGTAGGCAGCCACAGTCTACGAAAACCACCACGTCCCCTCTGCTGGCCGCAACGCCGACGTTGCGCTGGTGCGCTATGGTGACCCCGCCCCCCTTGGGCGGTGCAAAGTCTACCCAGCGCACCCAGGGGTGAGCAGCCCGCACATCTTGCAGGCGCTCAGCCGAAGCGTCCACCACGACCACTTCGCTGTCGGGCCCGACGCTCGTGCCAACCTCGCGCCGCAACTGGCGCCGCAGTTCTTCCAAGGTACTGGCGAGCTTTGGTTCATCCTTGGATATGACCACTATGGACACCGTCGGCAGCTGCCCGTGCCTCCCCGGTGCTACTTGCTTTCCGCCACCACCGTCGGTCACGCCGGGCACACCCGTCGGTGCCAGCACACCCGGCGCCGTCGCCGCAGCAGGCGCCGTCGCCACACCCGTCAGCACACTCGGCGCGAGGTCCGAAGGACGTTGTACTTTACCTGCCGCCCCGGCTACCTGGGAACGCTCAGCCATTTCCACACTACCTAGTTTCTTTGGCCCACGAGACCACTGGCGCTGCGGCCTTCGCGCCCTCGCGCACGTCAACCTCAGAGCCCAGCAAGATCACTTCTTCCTGCTCTTCTTTGACTACCCGCAGTGGTGGGCGGCTACCTAGAGCCGGCCCCACCTGGCCTAAGGGCTGCTTGTCGGGACCAACGCGGCCAGCCGCACGCGGGCGCAGGCGCACGCTCGCCAACACGCGTAGGCAATCAAAACCGTCCCGCCAGGTGATCTTTTTCCCCTCAGCATGCGACCTCCCCACGTAGCTCACGGGCACCTCGTAGGGCCGGTAGCCGCGTCTAAGCAGCTCGGCTGTTATCTCGGAGTCCAGGCCGAAGTTCGCCCTGGTAAGGTTCAGCGACCTAAAGACCTCCGCAGGCATCATCTTCAAACAGCTGTGGAGGTCGGTCAAACATGCGTCGAACAGAAGGTTGGCGACGAAGGTCGTAGCCCTGTTGCCAAGCGCGTAGCGGAACGAATGGTAGACCGTGTTCATGCCGAACATCCGCACCCCGAACACGACTTCGGCAGTACCGTCGGCGATGGGTGCGAGCATGCGCGCCAAGTCGGCGGCGCGGTACTCACGGTCAGCGTCGAATATTACAAAGTGGCTCCCCGTGGCGAGCGACGCTGCGCTCAGCACTGCCGCGCCCTTCCCCAAGTTGACGGGGTGCCGGTAGACGACAACCCTTTGGTCCACGATCGATTCGAGCAGCTGGGACGTCCCGTCGGTGCTCCCATCGTCGACTATGACCAATTCGAAAGGGTGCCCGAGGTCCATGCCGAGCACATCAGCGACAGCCGCACTGACGGTGGCATTTTCGTTGTGCACTGGCATCAGCACGGAGAGCTTCAGGCCTCCCGCCGGCGCGGCGCGTGCCGCACCGCCCGTGACATGTGTACTGCCTGCGTCCACTAGGCACGCCTCCTGGTGGTAGAGCGAGGGTCAGGCTACAGAATAAAGACTGCCTGAGCCATTGTTTGTTACAACTCCGTAACTTGCTCGCACGTCAGTGCGAAACGTACACGTACTATCACACGCACCAGGCGCAACTTTTGCGACTGACCGTGCAACACCGCCCACGAGCATACGGGACGCCCGCCGCCCGTGAGGCTAATATTATACCAGCAAAGCGGGCCGAGTCAACAGCCGCCGCCAACACTTCTCGGGCGACCAGGAGCTGCTGCTCAGAAAGAAGCGCTCAACAAGCCCTGGGTAAGGGGCTCGCCGGCCCAAGCCGCATCGATCAGGCGCTGAGCTCGCGAGACAAAGCTGTCCACGCTAAGCAGTTGCTCTGCTACAAAGCGCCCCTGCGCCCCGAGGGCCTCGCGCTCGCTTTTGTGGCTCAACAGGTACACGATGCTCCTACGCAGCGCTGCGGCGTCCCCCACAGGGACGTAGTGGCCGTTGGGACGGGCCAGGTCGGCCCTCCCTGGCGCAAAAACCTCGGCGAACCCGCCAGTAGTGCCAAGAGGCGGGTGAGCTCGTAAGCGTTTACGTCTGTCTACGACCACGTCGCCCTGGCCGATGGTGCGGGTGACCACCACTGCGAGCCCCATGGCCATCGCCTCTTGGACGGCCGTCACGCCATGTTGGTACACGGACTGCGCGAGCGGGACCACCGCGAGGGCTGCGCCGGCGTAGAGCTGCCTCAGCTCGTCGTAGCTGTACGAACCCACTGTGACGTTCGGCGGCAAGCTCACACCTTCGAGGCCCCTCGCCCGGCCGGCCCAAAGGCTCCCGGCAGCTACCTTCACCTCGACGTCAAGGCCTTCCACAGCCTCCGCGAGCGTGGCAAAGTCCCTGGACTCAAGGCCAACGGCAACTACATAGGGCGCTGTGGCCACCGGCCGGGCTGGCGGTGGTGAGAAGTACTGGCAGTCAACCTGGTACGGCAGCACAACGACCTTGCCCTGAGGGGCCCTAGCCCTACGCACAAGCTCGCCGGCCTGGTAGGTGTTGGTGGGCAGCAAGGCAGACAGATGGGCCCAGACGCGCAGAACCCTAAGGAGGACAAGGCATTTCCATGAGAGTAGCTCTACGCCTATGACGAACACGTGGCGGCGGGTACGAGAAAACTTCAGCAAAAGTGCTAAGAGAAGCCCTTCCACCTCGGAAAAGCACCAGGCCACGTCAAAGTCCTTCCTCTGGGAGAAAAGCAGGGCCGCAGCTGCTGGGCCAAAGCCGAACCTACGCCGGAGCCACCGGGTCAGGGCTCGCGCGTCGACGCTGTCCCAGTCGACGACGCGGGCGCCCGTGGCCTCCTGCAGCGCCCCGAAATCGGTGCGCCGTTGCACGTGCTCGCTCGAGCCAGCATGCAGGCGCCGGTCCGCCGTGCGCGCGTTCACCGACAGCACAAGGCGTGGCCGAGCACGCACCTTGCGCGAGGGCTCATCTGCTGAAAAGCCAAAGTTCATGCCATCTGCGAGCGCGTCAGCGCCTACCTTGCCCTAGCCAGCACCGGTCATGCAGAGCAGAGCCCATTGTCCCAGCTATGGCCGCCTCCTCCAAGCCATTATCCCCACTCTGGCCCTATCGGGCAAACCCGGGAGACCTCCCCACCGCCCGCTCCCCGGCGAGTGCTATAAGGGACTTGTGCGGGCGTCGGTTGTCATCGTCTGCAAGCACGAGCCGTCACTGGCTAGCACCCTCGAGGCCATCGGCCCCCCAGGGACGCGTACCCCAGCAAGCGAAATAGTCGTGGTGGACGCCTCGGAGGGGTCGCTCGACTGGGCCCGCCAACGTCACCCTTGGGTGCGATGGGTCGACTACAAGCCTCCAGCGCGCAACGCTGTCACGATCGCCCACCAGCGCAATGTCGGGGTGAGGACGGCATCGGGGGAGGTAATAGCGTTCACAGACTCGGGCTGCATCCCAGGTGAGGGTTGGCTCGAGCGCTTGCTCGCCCCGATCATCTTTGAGGGCGAAGCCATGGTGGCCGGCCCAGTGTGGGCTGAGGCTCCAAGCGTCTACCCAAACGGCCGGAGGTGGGCTCCCGAGGGCGCGGCTTACGTGCAAGCCGCGCCGACCATCAACCTGGCGTTCCGCCGCCGCGTCTTTGACGAACTAGGCGGTTTCGACGAGTCCTTCGGGGCCGGGGAAGACCTGGACTTCACTTGGCGTGCTGTCGACGCGGGCTTCAAAATCCGCTGGGCCCCAGGGGCGTCTGTGCGCCACGAGTGGGGGGGCGCCACAAAGCAGCTACGGCGCTCGTTCGCTTATGGGAGAGGCTGGGCGCGCCTTTTGCGCAAGCACCCTCGCAGGGTACCTTCGGCCTTGCGTTCGGCCCCAGTAGCGTTCGCCTACCCCGCTTTCGTCGTAGGCCTCCCCCTCACCTTCAAGTGGAGAGCATACCCAGCCCTACTGGCTTTGCCCCTCTGGCGGGCACGCCACGAGCAACGGCCCTGGCTCGTGGTGGCTGAGCACCTCGTGCTCGGTGCCGGCGTCCTCACCGAACTGGCTGTCAAAATGAGGCAAGACTGGCTGTCAAAATGAGGCGGGGCTGGCCGTACAACTGAGAGGGAAATGAAGAGGTTCCCCAAGGCAGGGGGCAACAATTGCCAGCTACGCTCTGGGCGTTTGGCCGTCCTCGCTTCGCCGCGGGACGAAAACCCGTACCAAGAACTGCTCTACGGTGAGCTTAGGAGGCGTGGTGTCAGGGTGACCTACGACGACGGGCCGACGCGCAGCCGCACCCTCAACGTGGCATTGATGCCTTTCATGTTGGCCTGGCACCGCGCCCTGGGGTGCCAGATCCTCCATTTGCACTGGGTCTTCCAGTTCAACTTGCCTTGGGCCAAGCAAGCGCCTTGGGCGCGTTGGTTGCTCGAGAAGTGGTTTTACTTGTACCTGCGGACGGCCCACCTGCTCGGCTATGCCATCGTGTGGACTGCCCACGACATCACCCCCCACGCACCGGTCTTTTACAAAGACGCTCGTGCTCACGTGCAGCTAGCCCGGGAGTCCGACGTCGTCATAGCGCTCTCTCAAGCCACTGCGGCCGAGGTCGCAAGCTGGCGAGCGCGTGCCGTGCGGGTGGTGCCCTTCGGGGCCTACGCACTGCCCGAACTGAGCGAGGCCGCTCGGCAAGAGGCCCGGCGCACCCTGGGCTGGCGCCACGACGAGACCGTGGTCGTGCACCTGGGGAAGCTCCTTCCTTACAAAGGTGCCGACCTTCTCTTGCAGGTCGCTGCCGGCTTACCGGGCCACATTAGGGTCGTCGTAGCTGGAGCGTGCCCCGATGAGGCCTACGCGGGCTTGCTCGCCCGCTTGGCCCGCTCCGGTGCCAGTCGCGCCGAACTTCGCCTGGGACGGCTGAACGACGAAGAGATGGGCCTTTTGCTCTTAGGCGCCGACGTGGCTGCGTTCCCTTTCCGGGAAGTCACCAACAGCTCGTCGTTGCTGCTCGCTAGCTGCTACGGGCTGCCAGTCGTCGCGCCGGGCCTGCCTCAGCTCGACGACCTGCCGGCTGGCCACGTCTTGCGCTACGACGGCAGCGTAGCTGGGCTACGCGAGGCCCTCGTTGGTTTCAGCCAGTTGAGCGAACACCAACGCCAGCAAATGAGCTCAGACGCCCGGAGCTGGGCCCGTTCGATGGATTGGGGCACGGTAGCCTCGCTGACGCTGGAGGCATATGGCGAAGCGGTGCGTCAACGCTGTTCAACGAGCTGGCGAGCCAACCGGGCCCAGCCGCCCGAGCGGCCCCTAAGGCGCTCCAACTGAGCGTAGCCCTTGTGCGCCAGCCGGCGCCTCACAGCAGGGTCGCACGCTGCCCTCAAACCGTCGGCTATCGAAGACGGGCACGTTGGGTCGACAAAGATCGCTGCTCCTCCCGCCACTTCGGCGAGCGAGCCGCCTGTGCCGCAGACAATGGGCACGCCCGCTGCGAAGGCCTCGGCGACGACCAAGCCGAAACCCTCATAGCTGGACGGGTAGGCAACGCAAAGTGCGTTTGCGAGCCATGCCCATTTGTCTTCTTCGCTCACGTAACCTGTCACAACCGACACGTCGGCAAGGCCATGTCCTACGAGGAGGGACCGGGCCAGCTCTGGGCGGTCCCCCATGACCACCAAGTAGGCGCCCGAGCCCTCCGGGGCCTGTCGGAACTGCCTGAAGGCGGCGAGCAGGTTTGGCACGTTCTTCCTGGAGTCGAAGCCGCCGTTGAACAGCACATAAGGCTGGGACAGGGGCCGAGGGGGCCTGTCTTGTACGACTTTGGGCACCGGCGAGTGGGCGACGACTGCCCGCCGGCGAGAAAAGCGGTGTACGTCGGCTGCAGTGTGCTCGGAGACAGCCACCACGAGGTCAGCTGACGCAAGGGCCGCTGCAGTGGACGACAGGTACATGGCAGCCCACAAGGGGCGGCTCGCAAGGTACGTGCGCCAAAAGACGACAGGGACCAGGTCGTGGACAACCAGTAGGGACTTGGTCGACCGCGGCCTCATGAGCGGCACACCCCAATTGGTCGGCGCTACCCAAACGTCTGGCCTACGTCTGTGCAGCCACCCGGCCAGCTGCACTTGCTCCCACACCAGCCAGGTTGTCTTGGGGAGGTAGGCCACTTCGGCATGAGGGTAAGCCCCTGCCAGGTCACGAGCGAGCTGAGCGCTGTCGACAACCAAAGTGAGCCCCCAGCCATCTGAGGACAGCTCCTCCAAGATGGACTTCGTGACCAGGTAGAACCCGATCCCTGGGCGCGCCAAGCAACGGGCGTCCACCGCCGCTGATGGGGACAGGTTGGTGCTGTTCACAGCGCCCCGCCGGCGCCAACGGCCATGCGACCAGTATTGCACCCTCCCCCAGCATTGCACCCTCTCCAGCGCCAGCAACAGAACGCGAGTACCCCCGCCAGGCGAGGGAACTAGCGCTCCGGCTAGCTGAGCGAGAGTCCGCCTATGGTGCCACTACCTAGCACTTCGTGTAACCTCGACCGAGTGTGGCCCGGAAGGACGTGCCTCTATGGCAGGGTACAGCCTCGCCCGCGTCCCATCGAGGCCTGGTCCGGGGAGGTGGCATAGAGGTGCCAACCAGAAGGAGGGCGGCCTGAGGCAGCATGGTGGGGCGACGGGCGGCACGATGGACGGCAGGTGAGGAGCAGTGAGCGGCGCGGTCGAGGTCTTGCTGTCCACTTACAACGGGGACAGGTACCTACGTGAGCAACTGGAGAGCGTGTGGGGCCAGAGCTACCCAGACGTCGCGCTCTCGGTCAGGGACGACGGCTCCTCGGACGGCACGTTGGCCCTGCTGGACCGCCTGCTCTCGGGGCGCCCCCGCACGAGGCTGGTGATGGGCGCCCACATCGGCGCCGCCCAGAGCTTCATGTCGCTGCTACGTTCGGTCGGCGCAGGCACTTCCTACGCCGCCTTCTGCGACCAAGACGACGTGTGGGCTACGGACAAGCTGGACATAGCTGTAAGCGCGCTGGAAGGCTTGGAGGAGCCCGGGCTGCCGGCGCTCTATTGCTCGGCGGTCACCTTGGTACGAGAGGACCTCACCAAGGTGAAGGTGCACCGGCGCTGCACCCGAGGACCGTCGTTTGAAAACGCCCTGGTAGAAAACATCGCCACAGGTTGCACCATCGTCTTGAACCGGGCGGCCATCGACCTGCTCTCCCGCCACCGCCCAAAGCACCTGGTCATGCACGACGCCTGGTGCTACCTGGTGGTCGCCGGCTGTGGCGAGGTGATCTACGACCGCGTCCCACACGTCCTGTACCGGCTCCATAGCGCCAACACAGTCGGCGTCGGCACCACGCTGTGGTCAGAGTGGTCCGGCCGTGCCCGCCGACAGCTAGAGCAAGGCAAAGACCGCGTGCTAACCCGTCAGGCCCACGAACTTGAACGACTGTACGCGCCGCAACTTCACGCCGACGCAGCCCGCTCGTTGACCCGGTTCCTAGGCTCCCAACTGTCCATCGCAAGTCGGCTGCAGTACTCGATCAGTGGAGAAGCGCACAAGCAACGCTTTCTCGACGACCTGCTCTATAGGCTCCTGCATGCAGCGGCACTCGTCTGACTCCAGACTTCCTCCAACACATGTGATAAAACGCAAGCTCGCCGGCGTCCAGCGCCGGTTCCGGCTTTCCGAAATTAGCCTACCTCCTATCCGCACCCCGCCCCCGGATAGTTACCACTCCCCGCTACAACACGATCTTGCTCCAACTCTCGCCCTCCCCGCTAACCGCTGCCACATGGGCAACGGCCCTTCTCTAACCCTACTCACAAACCTACACAGCTCAGAACCTCTAAGCTGAGCACCGAGTCACGATAGGAGCAGGCACATGCAAAGGGAAATCGACTGGACTGGCGAACGTTGCGTACCTTGGGCCAACGCAGCACAGGTCATATATGAGCACTATCATCGATACTGCCTTGCGGCCCGATGGCTAGGAGACATGGACGTGCTCGACGCCGCCTGTGGCGAGGGCTATGGAGCCGACATCCTTGCCAACACGGCCAAGTCCGTAGTGGCAATCGATATCGACCCATCCACCGTGCGCCACGCCACGCAAAACTATACGAAGCCCAACTTACGCTTCCACATTGGCGATATTCAACACCTCACCGACCTCGGCCCCAAGCTCTTCGACGCCGTCGTCTGCTTTGAAGCCATTGAGCATGTCACTGACCACTGCGCCGTGATGACCGGCATCAAGGAAGTATTACGACCATCCGGCCTCGTTATAATGTCCACTCCTGACAAGACCACCTATAATGCTCAGAACACCCATAACCCCTTCCACCTAAAGGAGTTGACAGCAGCAGAGTTCGAGCTACTCCTAAGGCGTCATTTCTCCAACGTTGCACTGCTCGGCCAGTCCGTATCAAGCGGTTCCACTATCGTTGGGTTACTTGGCGACACTGAACCAGGCACCATCGACATGACCCCATTCAGTAAACACGCTGAAGGCTGGCGCTTTCGTTTCACTAACAGGCCAACATATCTCATCGCCATAGCCTCCGACGCACCACTGCCGAGCATTCCCGAAACCTCGCTACTAATAGATGACGGTGCCGAGCTTGTTGCGGAAGCCTGGCGCTACCATGCACAGGCGTCGACCGACCTTGATAAAGCGCGCTCCACACTTGACAGTGCTCATGCCGAACAAGCGGCACTGACATCACGCCTTGACGAGGCCGCCTCACTCAACGAAAAACTTAGGAAGGAGCTTAGCCTCACTCGCGACGACCTCGCAGCGGCGACTCTCCAGTTAACGCGCACACAGGCTAAGCTCGACACCGCAATACTAGAATGCAACCGCCTCCGATCTGAACTGAGCCAGGAGATCACTTTCTCCGAAGAACTGTTCCGGCAGCTCTCTGAGTTGCGTAGCTCGCTGCCAATGAAACTCTGGCGGCAGTACGCCGTGCTCCGAGACCAAGCACTTCGCAAGGGTTCCAAGACCCGTGATCTCTATGACAAGGTTGCCCACACCCTCCTGACACTACGAGAGCCTCACACATGGTAGACGACACCATACCTCGCACGTCAGTTATCATCCCGACGTGGAATCGCCTTGACTTGCTCCGCGGCTGCCTGGCAGCCCTAAAGCGATCCGAGCAGCCCGATGGTGGCTTTGAGGTCATCGTAGTAGATAATGGTTCGACCGATAGGACTGAGCTTGAGCTAAGGCGTCATTTCCCATGGGTCCATATTGTGCGCTCCGAAATCAACCTCGGCTTCGGCCGTGCCTGCAACAAAGGCATCCTCGCAGCACGAGGTTCTTACTTAGTGCTGCTGAACAACGATACTGTCCCGCGTAACGACTGGCTCAAGACACTGGTGAGGACGGCTGACTGCACGGCTGCCGGCGCCATCGCGTCCAAGGTCGTATATAAGCGCAACCCACAGATTCTCAACAATGCTGGTTCTCTCCTAGAGCCAAACTCCGACTGGCCAGTTAAGGATAGGGGTATAAATGAACCTGACACAGGCCAGTATGACAATGCCCGTGACATTTCGGCTTTTTGTGCGACAGCAGTATTGCTCAAGCGTCAAATGTTAGAACAAATTGGCTTATTCGACCATCACTTTTTCATGTACTGGGAGGATGCCGATCTTTCGTGGCGCGCCCACAACGCCGGCTGGAAGATCCAGTTCGAGCCCAGAGCTATAGTAGAACATGAACACGCCGCGTCCTCCGGAGAAACCTCCGATTTCTTTCGCTATCACGTATCCCGCAACCGGGTACTCATACTGGCAAAACACGGTCGCCCAGCAACCCTCGCAAGAGCATTCATCCGTGTGTCAGGAGCATTCATCTCCGCCGCCATACGCAGCCTGGCCAGAGGCAGCTTGCGTCGCGCAATCCGAGAGGTAGCGCTGTTGCTCTCGCTCCTCGTCTCCTGGATGACTTGTGTCTTCTGGGTGACATCAACACGGATCGGCCTGAGAAAGGAAACACAACTTCCGCCGATCAAGACACAACAGATAAATAACGCAACTCCAAACGGGTCCTTGCCTACAAAGTCTCGGCTGAGGATCGCTATATATAATCCTTATTTGGGGACACTCGGCGGCGGAGAGCGCCTCACTGTAGCTATTGCAGAGGCGCTTTGTCACGATCACGACGTACAGATCCTGGCGAGGAGTATGCATGGCATACCCACCGTGGCCGATTTAGAAACGACATTTGGCGTCAGCCTACCTGGCGTCGCTGTGGTCGACTTGGATGCAATAGCCGGAGCATGCTCTGGCAAACTAAGCGGCACTTGGCTGGCAAGTGCTCGTCGCCGGGTAGCTGATGTCCGAGACTATTGGCTGGTACGAGAACGTAATTATGACCTGTTTATCAATAATCAGTTTTGGAGCTTGATGAAGTGCCCGACACCCTTAGGAATATACATTTGTATGTTTCCGAGACGCAAGGAAAGGGACCCGTTAGGTCTCTCGTCAACAGTACAGAGCATTGCCCATAGGGCTGCTTACACCGTGGACCGGGTGATACTTCCGAGACCCGATGAAGTGATGCTCAGCTATTCTTCAGTTATCGCCATATCTGGCTTTACTAACAAGTGGCTGCGAGACTGGTGGCACATAGGTGGGCGCGTGATTTATCCACCATGCCGAAACTGGGGTGTCGAAGGTATAGCGAAGCGCAATATAATCCTATCTGTCGGGCGGTTTTTCCCGCCGAGCGAAGAGCGCCACGACAAGCGACACGACGCCCTGATTGAGGCGTTTGCCTTCCTATCACTCTTGTACCCGGACTGGGAGCTACACCTTGCCGGCAGTTGCGGGGCTGACAAGGCGTCGAGGGAGTATGTGGAAAAATTGATGGCTATGGCGCAGGGCCTCGCCGTCAGCTTTCATATCAACGCACCCCTGGCAAAACTAGAACTATTATACAATCAGGCCCGAATCTACTGGCATGCGACCGGCTACGGAGCTCCACTAGGGGCGTATCCGGAGCGTGAGGAGCATTTCGGCATAACTACCGTAGAGGCTATGTCCGCTGGAGCGGTCCCAGTCGTATTCCCTGGAGGTGGACAGAAGGAGATTGTTATTGACGACATTAATGGCTATTATTGGGAATCATTGCGACAGTTAGTTGAGCGCACAGGTGACCTGATCAATGATACAGTACGGTGGCAGAATATGTCTACGCGCGCAAAGTTCACCGCGGAACTCTTCTCGGTTGAACGATTTCGTGACGAGTTCGCGCGCGAGGTAGCAAGGATCGCCAGCCAGACAAACCGTACAGGCAATTTGCGGAGAGTAGCTCCCTGCCCGATTCGATCATGAAGGAAACGCTCCGACAACCTCAAGCGAGTTTGCGGGCCATCCTCGGCTCGCGCATGGCCACCACCTTGTCGGCGTCGATACCGGGCAGCCACGATGGTCTAGCGCCAACCGTCGTGTGTTCCGAACAGCGTGAGGGCGGCACCTGGGTGGTCGGGGACGCTCCCTCTGCACGACCACCCGGGAACCCCCTGACCAGGCACAAAGGTCGAGCATATTGGTGAGTTAGCCAGCTCGCCGCTCTCGCGGGGCTCGCCGGCGGCTTCTGTCGCCGGCTCCCAGATGTCCTCGGGCACTGCGAAGCCGAAGCTGAAGCTGACGTGGTGGTGCCGACAGTGACCGGACCCAATTAACAGGTCCAGCCTCTATGCGAGAGCTGGTTGGTTGAACTTGTCGTACCAGGCCGCAGCGAGCTCGGCAGGGGCGAGCATGCCAAGGGCACGATGGGGCCGCTCATAGTTGTTGTAGCTGTCCCGCCAGCCCTCCAGGAGGGCCCTGGCCTCGAGCAGGGAGCTGGACTGGTGGCAGTCCGGTAGCTCGTCTTGGGGCCTGCCGTTGAAGCTCTCCACCCAGGCGCCCAGCCAGGGGCAACCCGGGCCGGTAAAGGTGCTTCCGGTGCCGGCGGGCCGGGACCAGTCCGCCAGTGCGTAAGCGGCGAGCTCGGGGCCGTTGCCCGTCCTCAGGTACTTGGGCGCTTCCTTCTTGGCCGCCAGCTCGTCGAGCGTGGCCACCACCTTGTAGGCGTTGATGGAGCAGTCGGCCACGATGGCCAGGCACGCCCGGGTGGGCTCGTCGATGGTGTTGAGCAGTCCCAGGTGACCAGTCCCCGATTGTTGGTCCACTCGCTATGCGAGCTGTAGTTGCTGTCGGTGAAGCCACTGCTCGAGGAACTGGACCGGGCTGGCCCAGCCGTGGGCGCTGTGGGATCGGTTCCAGTTGTAGTCGGTCCGCCAGTCCTCGGTGAGGACCTACGCCTCGAGGAGGCTCGCGAACTGCTGGCCGCTCAGGGAGTCGTCGCGCATCCGGCCGTTGAAGCTCTCGGTCACGTCATAGGGTCCCTGTAAAAGATGGCGGCCTGGGCTTCGATCTCAGGTGTGAAAGAGACCCTAGACAAGGAGGACCAGGCCATGAAGAGGCTACCGCCGTCAGCGACCATGCGCGAAGAGCTCGACAAGCTGCTCCGAGGGAGCGTGGAGGGGCAACAGTACATCGTCTCGGCCCTCGTGGGGAAGGTGGCCAACGTCGTCCAGGAGCTGTTAGAAGCTAGCAGGCCGACTTCTTGGGCGCCAGGGGCCGCTACGAGCGCCGCAGCGCCGGCCAGCAGGGCTAGGGAACGGCTATGAGAGACGGCGCACCCGCACCGCCGAGGGGGCCCTGGAAGTGCGCGTGGTGAGAGGGGCCGGGGAGCCGTCCCGCCCTGCGCTCATGAGCTTTAGGAGGGCGGCTCCGAAGTCCTAGAGCGCCTCGTGACCGAGATGTACGCCAGGGGGATGTCTACCCGCGACGTAGAGGACGCCTTCAGGGATGCCACAGGCGAGCCCATGTTGTCGCGCTAGGGCGGTGAGCGAGGTGATCGACCGGCTCTGGGAGGACTACCAGGCCGCCATAGCGAGGGACCTTTCTGCCGTCGAGGTGCGTATTCCAGGGCGAATTCAACTGGTGGCCGCGACAAGCTCGTTAAATCGTTCTGCAGGAGTATCCCATGAAAGGGTCTTGCGGGGACGTTCGTTGAGCAAGGCGGCGATGGCGTCGAGCTCAGCCTGGGAGTAGACCGAGAGGTCGGTGCTGTCAATACCGGCTGAAATCTTTATGCTCCTGGCGAGCACCAACGATCAATGGAATAATGGTTCGGCCGGCGCCGCCCGACGCCGTTGTCCGATTGGGCCTCGAGCCCGCCTGAAATCTGGCGTGGGGAGCACCAGGGCACCATTGATTGCGCCGTGAGCGCGTACCTGAAATTCCTTTGAAAGGTGTGCCCTGGCGGCCCGGCCCTTTATTCAAGAAGGAGGAGCCAAAGTGCAACAAGACTGTGACCGCGTGGCTGGCCTCGACGTGCACCGTGACATAGTCGTCGCCTGCGTACGCATCGGCCGCGGAGACAAAGTGAAGCTGCACCGGGGTAGGTTCGCGACCACCGCTAAAGGGGTGAAGGAGCTCATCTCGTTCATGGCTGACCTAGATGTCCAACGCGTGGCCATGGAGTCAACAGGGGTGTACTGGAAGCCGGTGTACTACCCGATGGAGGGCTGCTTCGAGCAACTGTGGCTGTGCAACGCCCACCACGTGCAGAACGTGCCTGGCCGCAAGACCGACGTGAACGACGCCGAGTGGCTGGCCGACGTGGCCGCTCATGGGATGGTGAGGCCAAGCTTCGTGCCTCCGCCCGAGGTGAGAGCGCTGCGGGAGCTCACGCGCTACCGCAAGACGCAGGTGACGATGCGGGCCCAGGAGGTCCAGCGCCTCGAGAAAGTGCTACAGGACGCCGGGGTGAAGATCACGAGCTTCGCCTCCCAGGTGCTCGGGGCCTCGACCCGCCTCATGCTCGAGGCGATGCTCGCGGGTGAGACTGACCCGAAAGTGCTCGCGGACATGGCCAAGGCGAGGATGCGGGCAAAGCTCGCCGGGCTGGAGGAAGCACTGGCAGCCCCATTGGCAGGTCACCACAAGGTGGCGGTCCGGGCCATCTTGGGCCACGTCGACTTCTTGGACGCCTCGATTGCCCGCCTGGACCAGGCCATCTTGGAGGAGATGGGCCCTTTTGAGGCCGCGGTTGCCTTGCTCAGGACTATCCCTGGTGTCGGGCGCACGGCGGCCGAAGTAGTCGTCGCGGAGTCGGGGGCGGACATGTCGCGGTTCCCCACACCGGGCCATTTCGCCGCTTGGGCTGGTGTCGCCCCAGCTAACCACGAGTCCGCTGGCAAACGCCAAAGCCGCGGTGCCCGCTTCGGCTCCCCCTGGCTGAAACGCGCTTTGGTCGAGTGCGCCAAGAGCGCCAGCAGGACCAAGGGGTCGTACCTCGGCGCCCAGTACAAGCAGCTCGCCAGGCGCCGTGGGCCGAACAAAGCCACGATCGCGGTCGCGCACAGCATCTGCGTTGCCATCTGGCACATGTTGAAGACCGGCACCGAGTGGCAGGACCTAGGTGTCGACTTCTTCCAGCGGGAGCTAAACAGCGAGCGTGAAGTAAACCGCCTCGTCGCGAAGCTGAAAGCCCTTGGCCACGAGGTGGTCCTCACCCCGACCGCTGCATAAGCCACCCTGAGAGCCTTCACCGCCACCCCGTCCCGCGGCCACCAAGGTATGAGAGCGGCGCAAGGCGCCGCTACCTGACGCGCTCATCGTTTTCTCGACCCACGTGTATTCCACCTGAATCTGACCCACTTCCAACGGTTGAAAGTTGACCCACCCTCCCCGGTTGGTCTTCACGCTAAGTGTTGGTTAAGTGTCCTCCTCCCTTTCCCTGTTGTCTGGCTGCCCTCTCCGCGCGCTGGGCCGGAGGGACGAGGCCCCCGAGGGGTGAGCCGGTAGGCGAACCCCAGGGGGCGAGGACCGAAGCCCAGCGCGCGGGCCCGGCCCGTACAGGGGCGCTCACGGCTGGCCACGTGCTCTCCGGGGGCGAGCTGCGAACTGGTCGTCGTCGAAAAGGTCCGAGATGGCCACTGGTTCGTCGCAGTGGGGGCACAGGCCCCCAGGGCCCACCTTGGTGCACCAGGTGTTGCAGTCCTCGCACCTTTGCTCGCCTAGGTAACGGGCCTCGCAGCTCGAGCACGCGTAAACGGTGGACGCCTTGGCGGGCGTCGGTTGCCTCGGGGCACCCCGGCGCCGGCGCCAGGCCCTCTGGCGGCACGTAGCCGAGCACCACCTCTGGCGACCTGTGGGCGAGAAGGGGGCGTGGCACACCTCGCAGGTCGTCGCGCTATCGTCGCGCACGGGCTTCACGGTGGCCGGCCCACGGCCGGCGTGAAGCGGGAAGCGGTCAGGAGCCGCCATTGGGCACCTTCCCCAAGTGGCGGCCCCTCAGGCGGTAACTGTCGCCTTTCAGCACGACCACCTCGGCGTGGTGGACCAGACGGTCGATCATGGCGGCCGCTGCGGTGTCGTCCCCACCGAAGGTCTCGCCCCAGCGAGAGAAGGCCTTGTTGGAGCTGAGGATCATGCTCGCCCGCTCGTAGCGGGCCGAGACGAACTGGAAGAACAAGTTGGCGGCTTCGGGCTCGAGGGGGACGTAGCCGAGCTCGTCGCACACGACGAGCGGCGTCCGCCCGAGCCGGCGCAGCTCCTCGTGCAAGCGCCCTTGGCCCTGGGCTGCCTGCAGGCGGGCCACCCACTCGGCCGCGGTCGCGAAGGCGACCCGGTAGCCGGCCAGAGCGGCTTTTATGCCAAGCGCTATCGACAAGTGAGTTTTGCCGGTGCCAGGGGAGATAGCGAAAGACTGCAACATTTGCGGGCCGTCCTACCCTGCCCGGTGAAAGTGACATCAGCTGGTCACCCGTTGTCCGGGACGGTGCTGCAGGCTGGCGGTTTCAAGCACTGGGGCGGTGAGCTGCTGCTGGTGGTCAGCCTGCCCGATGGGGCACCGGGCACGGTTGCCGCCGATGCCACCGACGTGTTCGGGACGACCGTTGTGCCCAGCTCAACGACGGTGCTGAGCGTGGGAGGCGTACGTCACCTGAGAGACCTGGTCAGCTCCATGAAAGAGCCAGGAGGGTCCGCCTCCGCCCCGAAGACGTGCAAATAGGCTCGACCAGTCCCTGTACGCGCCAACGGACAAAGGAAGGTGAGCCTCTTTGCGAACACTCACGTTAGCCGCGCCGGCCCAGCTCTCCCTGGGAGTGCTCCCCACACCAGCCGAGCGCTGGTGGCTGCTGCCAGAAGAAGCCCAGCAAGCGGTGCTGTGCGTCCTGGCGGCAATGATCGCCGCCGGTATGGGAGAAGAAAGAGGTGAGGGCAGCGGTGCTGACGAGCGTTGAGCCAACCTCCAAGGTCGGGCCCTCCCACCTCAAGCGGGATGCCTATGTCTATGTCCGCCAGTCGACCCTTGCTCAGGTGCACGAGAACACCGAGAGCCTCGAGCGCCAGTACGAGCTGGCCGCCAAGGCACAGGTGCTCGGGTGGCCGCCCCAGCAGGTGGTCATCGTGGACGACGACCTGGGGCGTTCCGGTGCTGACTCGACTGCCCGGGTGGGCTTCAAGGGCCTCGTCGCCGATGTCGGGCTCGGCAAGGTCGGGGCCGTGCTCGGCATCGAAGTCTCCCGGCTGGCCCGCAACAACACGGACTGGTACCAGCTTCTGGACCTGTGCGCCCTGACCGACACGCTCATCGTCGACGGCGACGGCATATACCACCCCGGCCATTACAACGACCGTTTGCTGCTCGGGCTCAAGGGCACGATGTCAGAAGCCGAGCTCCACCTGATACGGGGACGCCTCACTGCCGGGTTGAAGCACAAGGCGGCGAAAGGAGAACTTCGCCAGGGCTTGCCGGTCGGCTTCGTCTACGACGAGGACGGCACAGTGGCGCTCGACCCTGACGAAGCGGTTCGCGAAGCAATAGCCACAGTTTTCCGTCGTTTTGACGAAATGGGCTCGGCACGTCAAGTGCTATTGAGCCTCTTGGAGGATAATATCGCCCTTCCCCGGCGGCCCTCCGGTTCGCGCCGGGTCACCTGGGCCCCCGCCAGTTACCCGGCTGTCCACCACGTCCTCACCAACCCGGCGTACGCCGGGGCGTTCGTTTTCGGCCGCCGCCGCACCGAAAAACGCCTCGATGAAAAAGGCCAGTTGGTCATTCGCTCAAAACAGCTCCCAAGGGATGACTGGGAAGTGCTGGTCCCTGGCCATCACCACGGCTATATATCTTGGGAGCGCTACGAGCGGATCCAGGACCAGCTCCGGGCGAACTGGCGGCCCCGTCGTGGGGAAAGCAGCGGTGCTGTACGCGAAGGCACAGCTCTTCTCCAGGGCAGGATCCGCTGTGGGCGCTGCGGTCGGCCTATGCAGACTGGTTATTCGGGGGCGAGCGGCGACTGCCCGCGTTACACCTGCAGCCGGGCGAAGACCATGTACGGGGCCGAGCGTACCTGCCAAAGCCTCGGCGGCAAGAAGCTCGAGGCGCGTGTCATGGAAGAGGTCTTCGCGGTCCTGGAGCCCGCCGCCATAACGGCCACTGTCAAGGCTCTGGCCGAAGTGGAGGCGAACTACCAATCTCGCATAAGTGTTTTCCAACTGTCAGCCGAGCGTGCACGATATGAAGCCGACCGCGCCCGTCGCCAGTTCGACGCCGTCGAGCCCGAGAACCGCCTGGTGGCCCGGGCCCTCGAGGCTGCATGGGAAGAAGCTCTCAAGAAATCCCACCAAGCTGAGGCCGAGCTCGCTGCCCAGAAGGCCCGCCGCCCCGTTCGTCTCAGCGAAGAGGAGCTCTCTTGGTTGCAGCGGGCCGGCGCAGACCTGCGTGCCGTCTTCTACGCTCAGAGCACGACGTGGCGCCAGCGCAAGCAGCTGCTGCGGGCGCTCGTGGCAGAGGTCGTCGTCACCGTGCACGTGGCACGGCGAGAGGCTGATGTCGTGGTCATGTGGGAGGGCGGTGCCAGGACCAGCTTCGTGCTCGCCATGAACAGGCCAGGGCTGCACTCCCGGGCGACCGACGAGACCACTGTCGACCTCGTCCGGCGGCTGGCTGCCCGCTACGACGACAAGACGATCGCCCAGGTGCTGTCCAGGCAGGGGCGCCGGACCGGCACAGGCTTGGCCTTCACCAGGCCGCGAGTCCAGTCCTTGCGCTTCGCCAATGGCATCCCCGCTCATAGCGCGTCCCTGACGGTCACACCTGCGCGCGAGAATGGCGAAGTGCTCTCGGTCACGGCGGCCGAAAAGAGGCTCGGGGTGTCGCGCGCCACTCTTTATAGGTGGCTTGCCGACGGCTTCATCGCCGGTGAGCAGCTGACGCCCGAGGGGCCGTGGCACATCCGCGTCACCGAGGAGCTGCGCAGCCGTATCGTCCCGGAGGTGCCCGAGGGCTGGATCGGCTTGGACGAAGCCGCCAAGGCTCTGGGCGTTGCCCGCCAGACGGTGTTGCACAAGGTCCAACGCGGCGAGCTCCAAGCGGTGCACGTGAACCGGGGGAAGAGGAAAGGGCTGCGTATCAACATAAAGCCCGCCGAGATTGGACTTTTTGAGACACACGACTGAAAGGAGTGCGCAGTGTCAACCAGGTCCTGGCGGGCCCAAGAACACGACATTGGCGCGCTCGGCGACGAAGTCCAGCTGGCCCAAGTGGGCGACCAGTTCCCTCTTCACCGAGCGCTGGGCGTCGAAGTCGAACTCCTCCAAGGTCTTGGCACCGGGAACGCAATCAGCCATCTGAGCTTCAAGACCGTTCTGGACGTCGACCGCGAGAACCCGGGGATCCGTCGGCTCGCAGTCCAAAGGCGCCTCTTGGCACGCAGACGCCTTTCAGATGGTGTCAGTGAATGAACACCGCTATGTCAGGACAAGTACGCCGCTACGAGGGAGCTGTGGTCACTGGGAAGGGCTCGCTAGCCAGCTACTGGTTGAAGCCGTATAGTAGCGACGGACAAAGCATGACAGCTTACATAGATGTTGTTACAATGGGGGGCGATGGCAAGCCCGGAGAAACGACGGGCGCTCAGGTCGCAGGGCGCGCTCAACGCCACGCCCCAGAACGTGACTGCGGCGCTGTTCGAAGAGAGCCCGGAGTTCTTCGACGCCGAGGACCGCCTCCAGGTCTGCTACGAGATGCTGCGAGCCCCAGCTCAAGGCGAGATGACCGTGGCAGAGGCCTGTCGGGCCTTCGGGGTATCTCGCCAGACCTTCTACGTGCTGCGCCGTGCGTTCGAGGCCCGGGGCCTCGCGGGGCTCGCGGTGGGCAAGCGGGGCCGCAAGGGCCCGCTCAAAGCTTCGGTCGAGGTGGTCGAGTTCGTACGCCGGGAAAAGGCCGCCAACCCAGCGCTGTCGGGGGCCCAGCTCGCCGAGCAGATCTCCGAGCACTTCGGCGTCAGCTTGCACCGGCGCACAGTGGAACGCCTCTTGGTGCCCAAAAGTGGCCCGCAGGCGAGGCCTGCGAGGCGGCCGTGACGAGGGCTGGCGAAGAGAGTACGAGGAGCTGCGGGCCAAGGTGCTGGCCGGGGCGAGCCCCGACGGTGAGGCCGCCCGCCGCTTGGAGCGCTTCGGGCTCGGGGGGCTCGCAACCGGGCGGCCAGCGTGGGAGGTCGTGGTGAGCCAGGCACCAGAGCCCCGCTGGACGGGCAACGACGCCCGGTTGGCGTCGTTGAAGTCTGCATACCGCTTCGTGATCGGAGGGAGCTCGTGAGAGTAGCGCTTTATGCCCGCGTGTCGACCGACCGCCAGGAGAAGGAGGGGACAATAGGGTCCCAGCTCGACGCCTTGCACGCACGGGCGCGGAGCGAGGGATGGGTCGTGGAGATGACCTGCGCCGACGACGGGTACTCGGGCAGCAGCCTTGACCGTCCCGGGCTCGACCGGGCCCGCGACGCTGCCACGGCGGGCCTCATCGACGCCGTTGTCGCCCTCTGCCCGGACCGGCTGGCCCGCAACTACGTCCACCAGATGATCATCCTCGAGGAGCTCAACCGTTTTGGCGTCTCCGTGGTCTTTTTGGAGGGTGGGCCTGCGGAGGGCCCCCAGAGCCGGTTGATGGTGCAGATCCAGGCGGCAGTAGCAGAGTTCGAACGGACAAAGATCGCCGAACGTAATCGTCGCGGCAAATTGTGGCGCGCCCGCCAGGGCGCCGTCGTCTCGGGCCAGGTCCCCTATGGGTACCGCAAGGTGCCCGCTTCCGACGGGTTACCCGCCCGCCTCGTCGTCTCCGAGCAAGAAGCCGCTGTCGTCAAGCAGATCTTCGACTGGCACGTGAACGAGGGCTTGAGCACACGTGCGATCGCCATGCGCCTCATCGAGTCCGGCGTCCCGACGCCCAGAGGCAGGTCGCCCCAGTGGCAGACCTCCACCCTCGACCGGCTGCTCCGGCAGCCCGCTTACGCCGGCACCCTCTATTACAACCGGCGGGCCGAGCTCCCCATGTCGGCACGCGTCCCCCGGCATTCCCCAGGCCACCGCCCGATCCGCGCCGAGCGGCCCCGGGAGGAGTGGATAGGCGTGGCAGTGCCAGCCATCGTCGACCTCGCTACCTGGACGCGCTCGCAAGCTCTTCATGAGCAGAACTCGAAGTTCAGCCCCCGCCACGTAGGTGCCGAGTGCTACCTGCTGCGCTACCTCGTGCGCTGCGGCGAGTGCGGCCAGGCCCGGGCATCGGCCGGAAGGCTGAAGCCCAACGGGCCTCAGCGCTACTACCGTTGTGACAGTGTGCTGCCGCTGCACCTCCGCGCCGAGAAGCTGCGCTGCTCCCAGCCGTCGGCCCGGGCGGACGAGCTTGACGCAGTGGTGTGGGCCGAGGTCGTCCGCCACCTGCGCCAGCCCGACCTCATGGTCCAAGCGTGCACCGAACTGCCAGGCGGCCTCAACGGCACCGGCGACGGCGCCAGCCGCCAGCTGAGGGAGCTGCGCGCCCAGCAACGACGTCTTCTGGACGCCTACCAGGCCGGGGCGGTCGGCCTAGCCGAGCTCGAAGCGCGCCAACGGCCTCTGGCTGACCGGGTCGCCGAACTCGAGCGGGCGGCCGTCGTTGAACAAAGCCAGCGCGCGACTCGAGCCGAGCTCGACGAGCGGGTCAACGATTTCAGCCGGAAGGTAACGGCTGGTCTCGACGAGATGAGCTTTGCCCAGCGTCGAGAGCTCGTACGTATGGTCCTTGAAAAGGTTGTCGTCACCGAAGCACGAGTGGAGCTCTTCTTCAAGATCCCCCTACCTCAAGACCCAAAGGAGGGACGAAGTCAACCGTCACGGCTGACCAGCCGATTGCGCTCCCGGTGTCTTGTGGGCTGGGAACCTGGCAGCTTTCACCCGGCTCTCCCCTCCGTGCGAAGCCCGGGCCGTCACTTCGCGCTCGAGGCACGCCGCTAGGAACTCCTCGTGGGACCAGCCTTCCTCCCTCGCCCGCCCGGCCAGGCGCTCGACGCCCCGGGCGAGCGTCGGGGCTTTCAGCTGGCGGCATAGGTAGGCGATGTCGGCCGTGGCGTTCATGCGCTCACCCCCAAGGCGCGGTCGTAGCTTGCGAGGTCCCTCGTCTCTACCTCGTCTTGGCCTCCCAGGCCCCCCGCGCCGCCGAAGTCGGCCGGCCGGCGCCCCATGAGCACCTTGCGGGCTTGGTCGTGGGCGGGGTCGGTGACATTGACGCCTTTGGCGAAAGTGCGCCCGTGGCGCGCCACCACTTCGGTGCCGCAGGTGACGACCAGTTCCCTTCCGTCGGAGCGCACGTGCACGCGCCGGCCCACCGCTTTCGGGTGCACCGAGTAGTCGGCCCCCGAGTAGCTCACCCAGTGGTCAGCAGGCAGGCGGAGGTCGTGGTGGAAGGCCACGTCGGGCAGGACCGGGGGCAGGGCGCCCATGGCGGCTTTGTCCTCGGCCAAGAGGTAGACCGGGCGGGCGCGGGTCGTCTCGTGCACCCTCACGTTGGCCCGCTCGGCCAGCCACTCGGAGAGCTGGGCGTTGAAGTCGGCCGGGGACGAGAAGCGCCGGCCGGGCAGGAAGCTCGTCTCCAGGTACTCGTTGGCCCGCTCGACGACCCCCTTGCGTTCGGGGTGGCCCTTGGCCAAGACGATCGAGCCCATGCCGAGGCCCCCTTTCAGGCGGAGGTAGGCGTCGGTGTAGACGACCTGGCCCCGCCTCCTGGAGGAGATGGCCGGCTCCCCGTCGTAGACGCCTTTTTTCGGCACCGCCCCGAGCTGTACGACGAGGCGTAGGTGCCCGCACAGCACGTCCTCGCTCGACTTGGTGCCGATCAGCTCCGCCAGGATGTAGCGGCTGAAGCACGCCACACCGACCAGCACCTGCAGCCGCGCCGCCTGGCCATAACCGAGCGGGACGTCCACCGGTGGCTCCCAGAGGTCCCACTGGGCGAGCTCGCCCGGCTTGTAGCTCGTCCGGCCGAAGGCCTGGAGCGGCACGTAGAGCGGGCGCAGCTCGGCTACCCGCTCCCTGAACACGCTCATCCCCCGCTGCCACCCGACCCGTTCGGCGATCACCGTGGCCGGCATGTCGTGGGCGACCGACAGCAAGCGGCGTATCTCCACCTCGTAGGCGTCGACAGCCGAGCCCGTCCCCTGTCGTCGGTACGCCAGCGGCGTGTCGCTCCTCAACGCCGCGCGCACCGTGTTCCTGGCTAGCCCCAAGCGCCGGGCGATGGCTCGGACGCCCATTTGCTCGGACTTATGGAGCCGCCTGATCTCAGCCCATTCCTCCAACTTGACCACTTCTCCTTCCTCCTGTGTCCGACAGCGGGTCGAACGCAGGTTCGTTCTCCATGCACTCTCAGTGGTGGATCCGGGGGCGAATTCAACTGGTGGCCGCGACAAGCTCGTTAAATCGTTCTGCAGGAGTATCCCATGAGAGGGTCTTGCGGGGACGTTCGTTGAGCAAGGCGGCGATGGCGTCGAGCTCAGCCTGGGAGTAGACCGAGAGGTCGGTGCCCTTGGGAAGGAACTGCCGGACGAGCCCGTTCCAGTTCTCGTTGGTGCCGCGTTGCCATGGTGAGTGCGGGTCGCAGAAGAAGACCTGGACGCCGGTGGCGACCTTGAAGGCGGCGTGCGTCGCCATCTCCTTGCCCTGATCC
>Ga0209061_1000790_pt1 | contig 68092 bp, 58 predicted proteins | sample Coa_R1_10_FD_187157 | JGI IMG/M metagenome (GOLD analysis project Ga0209061, IMG submission 187157) | Surface soil microbial communities from Centralia Pennsylvania, which are recovering from an underground coalmine fire - Coalmine... | ecosystem: Environmental > Terrestrial > Soil >... | reverse complement strand
TCTCAGGGTGTTGGAAAGCAGGAGAGGTTGAGGAGAAAACGATTAGGATTGCTTTTCAGATATGGCTTAAAGTGGCGCAACGCCTCAGAGTTCCTGTGCCGGATGCCTCGACAGGGCCTCGAAGGCAAGTTATGTTGACATGGGATAACGGTCGTGATCATCTGGAGATAGAGGTCTTTCCAGATGGAGTTGTGGAATATTTTTACTATGATCGTGAGAACAAAAAGACCTGGGAGGCAGAAGAACCGATTTCTATGGTTGATATCGAAGGAGAGAGCGGCGACCTTGCAAGGCCGACGACTTCCCCTTACGTGCCTGAAGAGTTGTTCACCTATTTGCGAAGATTTGTTTGAAGCGCTCCTGCTTGCAAGGATGTGATATGGAGATGCCCCATGATCAGAGCGGTAGAAAGCAGCAGGAAGATCGGCAACTTCAAGGCCGACGCCCTCCCCCTCAAGGCCGACGCAGGGGTCCCCAGAAAATCGAAAGATTTTCTGGGGCAGGGCGCCTTCCCTCTCGTGGAGAGCCTCTTCCTGCAACGTCGTGGGTCATCCGCTTGCTTAAGATTTCGAAAGATGGAAAGGTTAAGACGACAGAGTTCGACTTTGTTCTTTCCTCCAAAGACAAGCAGACAGATCCCCCGTTGCTTTCGGTCTGGGAAGAGACGCTGACACCACCGAAGCAAGCATTGGCGATTGTAAGTACGACAGGTGAAATTTATTCTGGTTATTGCCGTCTGTCAGTGGAGGCGGTTCGTCAAATCCGCTGTGTGGGTTTGCCTGAGCATCAGCTCGACGTTGTTTGGGACCCACTGGAGCCAATGCCCCCTGGGGGAGAGGGGCACGCGGGGGTTTCGGGATTAGAGCGACCGACGGGAGCGCCCAAAAGCGCCTTTAAGACGCTTCGCGTCCAACTCGCCGATTTGGCAGGTCGTCAGTTGTGCCATTTTAGCTAGGTGGTAGAGGGGGTCACCATCGTACCAACTGGGGCGGTGTGGGCATCTATAAAAAATCCAAAAGCAAAAGGAGCACCGAATGTCGTTCTTACGACTGTTAGAGGAGCAAGGGTATAGGGCACGTGCCGACCGTCGGTACCTGAGCGGGACTGTGGTAGATGTGGATTTGTTGGCGCACACCTGTTCGGTGGACGTAGGGGCTACGGACGTGAACGGCCACCCTGTGTACCTGACGGGGATAGCGTTTAGCCCGGCCACACCGCCGGCGGTGGGCAGCCAAGTGAACCTGCTTTACGGCAACAGCAGCCCGCATTCGGCGGTGATAGCCGGTTCTGCCTTAGGGGGTGGGAACCCTCAGAGCGCGATAACGGTGGTGGGTGCGGTAACGAGTTTGGCGGCGGTAGGGAACCCGCCTTTGCAGGGTGCGGTGAACCTTGCGGCGGGCAGCAACGTGCAGCTGAGCGAGAGCGGCCAGACGATAACGATAGCGGCACCCAATGCGATGGCGAACCCGATGACGTCGCCGGGGGATATGATTGTTGGGGGGAGCGGAGGCACGCCGCAGCGTTTGCCGGTAGGCAGCAACGGTCAGGTGCTGGAGGTGGTAAACGGGGTGCCGGCGTGGGCGACCCCTCCTAGTGGCGGCGGTGGGGTGCAAAGCCTTGCGGCGAGCGGGTATGCGGGTCTGACGGGCAACGTGGTGTTGGCGGCGGGCAGCAACGTGACGTTAACGCAGAGCGGCCAGCAGATAACGATAGCAGCGAGCGGTTCGGGAGGTTCAAACGCCCCGGCGAACACCGTTGAAGTGATCGGGCAGGGCGGTGCGAGCAGTGTTGTCGCTCAGGGCAGCATTTTGTGGATGGTGGTCACCGGTGTGGGGCAGGTGGTGTTGTCGCCATCGGCCACTCAACCGATACTCTGGGTTTACAACGCGACAGCAGGCGCGATATCGGTGTTACCCGGCACGGGGAATACGTTTGCATCGGGGAATCAGACGGACAATGTGGGTTCTGGGGCCTCTGCTGTGTATATCGCTCTGCCCAACGGGAGCAACTGGACGCTTTATCGGGCGATATAGCCCCACCCCTTCCCCTTAATAGACAAGCCTGTTTCATCGCTGTCTGCCGTTACGGGTGGGACAATAACGAGCGCAACGGAACCCGACTGCACCAGGCAACCTACAAGCCACTTCGGCAAGCGCACCCTGACCTGCCTGCCCAGTTGGTCGTAGCGGCGAGAAGGAAGGCGGGGGAGGCCCTCAAGTCGGTACAGGAGCGCAAGAAGCAGGAACGCTCCGTTTCCTGCCCGCAGTCCGCCCTTTGCCCCGTGCGCTATGATGCGCGTTCGTATTGGGTGCGCCTTCAAGACGGCTGTGCCTCTCTGACCACCACACAAGGGCGTGTTCGGGTCACCTTCCGCCTGTGTGGCTACTATACCCGTTACGCTAACTGGAAGCCCCGCTCGGCAGACTTATGTTTTCGTGATGGAGCCTTTTACCTGCACGTGGTGATGGAAGCCGACGCGCCCGAACCTGTTTGTGAAGGGGTTCTCGGCGTTGACCTCGGCATCGTGGAACTCGCTACCGACAGTGAGGGTAACTCCTATTCGGGCGAAGCCGTCAAAGCCGTTCGCTGCCGTCTCAAGCGCCTCCGTAGCCTGCTTCAAAAGCGGGGCACCAAGAGCGCGAAACGGCATTTGAAGAAGATTCGCGCCAAACAGTCTCGGTTTGTTAAGAACACCAATCATGTTGTTTCTAAATCCCTTGTTCGTACTGCAGTACAATCGCGAAAGGCACTCGCTCTGGAAGACCTCCGTTGTCTTCGCGACAGAGCAGAAACGGTTTCTCGCGAGATGCGATGGCTCCTCGGTAACTGGGCATTCCTGCAACTGCGTCAATTTATCGCCTATAAAGCCGAGGCGGCAGGAGTGCCTGTTGTGTTGGTTGACCCGCGCAACTCGTCTCGCACTTGTTCTGTATGCGGCTACTGCGCCAAAGCCAACCGTAAGAGCCAAAGCCAGTTCCACTGTCAACAGTGTGGCTTTGAGGCGAATGCTGATTTCAATGCGGCGAGAAACCTCAAAGCACGGGGCGAAAGTTCAGACGCCCTATTGTGTCGGTTGGCGGGTCACGCTTCCAACCAGGTGCAAGCCCCTGCGCTTTAGCTAGGGGTATCTGACCGAAAATGGATTATGGTTCGTAGGGTGCGTGGCACGTCACCTCGAAAGTGCAACCAACCTTGTGGTCCTCACCCTGCTTGGTTCTCGCAAAGCGCAAACACAGGAAACTTTGCATTCGCAGACCGGTTTCGCGGACAGACCCCTCAAACGAACAGAGACATTCCATCGCAAACGAAAGGAAAAGTCCTGCTAAGCAGGAGGCGGTTTTTCATGCCAACGGACAAGCCGATGGGGTTTTCAAAACCGCCAATTGCTATAAACTGTCTGCCTCTGCAGCATAAGCGACCCCTCGCTTTCCTGATAAGCTCTCCGTTGGAAAATAACCCTCTTGGCACATGAACCAAGCCGTTAAAGTCGGCAAAAGTCGAAATCGCACAACCATTTGCGGTATACTTGTAAGCGAAAGAGAGTCGTGCATTGAAACTTAACCTCCCTGCTTGGGCGAGCGAGGGGCCTCAAGCCCCCTGGAAAGGGACGAAGGCTCATAAAAGGTTTTGTTATAAACGCTATGCGCACCGAACTTTTTGACTACGAACTTCCACCACATCTCATCGCACAAACCCCCGCGCCACGTGGGGAATCGCGTCTGCTGGTGCTCCATCGGCGTGAAGAGCGCATCGAACACCGCAAATTCACCGATCTGCCCGACTACCTTGTGGAAGGAGATGTGCTTGTCATTAACGATACGCGCGTCTCTGCACGGCGGATTCAGGCGCAACGCGAGAACGGCAAACCCGCCGAGGTTCTGTTGCTACGCCCTGTGGCAGAGACGAAGTGGGAGGCCCTCGTACACCCCGGACTAAAGCCTGGCAGAAAGCTAACCCTCATCGGCCCTCAGAACACTCAAGTTGAGGCGATGGTGGTTGGCATAACACCGGAAGGAGGCCGTCAAATCGCGCTGCCCAACAGAGAATGGCGCGACCGCATCGCCTCATGGGGCGAGATTCCGCTGCCACCCTACATTCACCAGAGCGTTGAGAATGAGGAGCGATATCAAACCGTCTACGGTTTTCGCCCAGGCTCCGCAGCCGCGCCCACGGCAGGCCTGCACTTCAATGAAGCCCTTCTCGAAACCCTCACACGTAAAGGGGTAAAACAGGTGGCGCTGACCCTGCACATCAGCGTGGATACTTTTCGACCCGTCCGCGAGGCGCATGTGGAAGAGCACAAGATGCACGGCGAACAGGTGATACTTTCAGAGGCGGCAGCACAAACCATCAATCAGGCCACCGGACGCATTGTGGCGGTGGGAACCACGTGCGTTCGTGCCCTCGAAACGGCGGCGCAACTGGCGCGCCCCGGTGAGGGGGAGGGCGCCCTGCCCCAGAAAATCTTGCGATTTTCTGGGGACCCCGGTGTCGGCCTTGAGGGGAAGGGCGTCGGCCTTGAGGGGAAGGGCGTCGGCCTTGAGCGTGTTGCTCCGTTTCAAGGAGAAACCCACCTGTTTATTACGCCGGGCCACACCTTCCGTGCGGTAGACGCCCTCATCACCAACTTCCACCTTCCGAAATCTACCCTGCTTATGCTCGTATGCGCCTTCGCCGGCCGAGAGCTGGTGTTGCGCGCCTACCGAGAAGCTGTGGAAAAAGAGTACCGCTTCTATAGCTTCGGCGATGCCATGCTGATCTTATGATCCAGTTTCTAGGAGAGAGACCGTGCGACTTGAGGAATGGCAAAAATATCTGGAAGCCCGCTTCGTAGACGAAGAGGAGGCAGAGCCGCCTATCAGAAATCCTGCCCTAGAACAAACACAGACCTCATCTGAGCCAGAAACCGCTCAGGCAGACCCGCCAACCTCCTCGCTCCCAGAAGCCGTTACCACCAACCATACCGCCCTCACCATGGTGGAGACCGTGCCCGTTACGGCAACCGCCCCGATTCCAACCAAACCTATTGAATCGCCCCAAGATGAGACCGTGGCCCAAGCCAACCGGCATCGCTCGCTCTCCCTCTTCCCTGTTGTCAACAGAGAGCGCCCGACCTGCCAAGCCTCCACCAGTTCCATCGCCAAGCGCGCTCCCAAGCCCTCCTCTGACGATTCGGAGGTGCTGGAAGTGAACATCCCCGACTTCGCCCAGTTCCTGCCGCCAAACCACCCGGCAGCGGCCCCCCCTAAAGAGTGGCCCCGTAAAGCGGAGCCAAAGAAACCTGCGGCCACCACCCAACATGAGGAGCCTCTGTCGGCCATCGCGCTCCATCGGCGCCTCCTGGAACGTGCCCAGCAGATGTTTGCCCTCCAAGCCCACGAGCACGAGGAAGCCGTGCAGGGCTACTACAAACGCCCCTTCCAAGAGACCCGCACGGAGCTTATTGAGCGGCTTTTCGACCCGGAACTTTCACTGGAAGATGTGGCACGCCTCCTGAACGTCTGCCCCACCACCGTGAGGCGCTACACCAACCTCGGCTGGCTCGTATGCCACCGTAAGGAGCCGGAGCACTCGCAGGCCTCCCAAAAGAAGGAGACCCGCCAACGCCGCTTCCGGCTCTCCGCCCTCCTCGCCTTTATCGAAACCTACGCCGAACAGATCGCTGCAGATCGTATTGTAGATAATAAAAACGCCTAAAAGCTCGGACACAAAAGAAGCCCAGAAAACGTCAAATAACGAGGAGCCGGCCTCCTGCAACAACTCAAAATCGGCCGAGTCCTGTTTGCCTCCGAAAGTTAAGCATGGGTTCATTCAAATAAGATTGTCTAGAAAATAGTTACAATGTTGAACCAAACGGAACTTCATTCTCAAGCAGGCGTTCAAAACGTAGGCTCGCAACAGCCGCACACCTGGCGGATCGGCATGTTCTCCGAAAGCTTTTCGCCTGTGCGCAACGGGGTCACGGTCTCCCTGCTCACCCTCACCCAAGAGCTTCGTGCCCAAGGCCACTATGTCTGCATTTTTGCGCCCGCCCATAGCCAGCAACCTCCTGAAGAGCCGGATGTCATGCGTTTTCCCTCGTTCGTCTCTATCTTCAATCGAGGTTATCCTCTGGCCTACCCCTTCTGGCCGCGCATTGTGCTCTCCAGCCAGTTTGCCGACCTCCGGCTCGACATCGTCCATACCCACACCCCTTTTGTATTAGGGCTTACCGGCGCGCGTCTCGCCCTCAGCCATCATGTGCCTCTGGTTAGCACGTTTCATACACTCTATTGGCAGTACGCGCACTACATGCCCTTCCTGCCAGAGGGGGTTACCAACACGCTCCTCGACCTCTATCTGCCCTGGTACTATAACCACTGCACCTGCATTATCTGCCCCTCGCAGGTCACCGAAAACGCCTTGCGCAGCATCGGGGTCAATCGGCCTATCACCATCATCCCCACGGGCATCCCGTTGCCGCCCGAATCGCAGCTGCATGGAGAGGCGGTGCAGAAGGCACGTCAAAGGCTCGACGTTCCTGAAGGTACCTCCCTTCTGCTCTATGTGGGGCGTTTGGCGCCGGAGAAGAATGTAATGTGGTTGCTAGAGGTTTTTCAGCATGTCCGTGCGGCCTACCCGAATGCCATGCTCGCTTTTGTTGGCGAAGGGCCGTTGCAAACCGCCCTGGCAGAGCAAGCGCAAGCGCTGGGCTTTTCCGAGTTCGTGCGGTTCCCCGGCCCCATCCCGCGCAACGAGTTAGACGCCATCTATGCCGCCGCCGATGTGTTCTGCTTTCCTTCGACTACCGAGACACAGGGGCTGGTGGTGGGCGAGGCGCGAGCTGCAGGGCTGCCCTGTGTAGTGGTAAATGCCGGAGGAGCACCGGAGACCGTGTGCGATGGTGAAGACGGATTCGTGGTACCGGTCGGAGATGCAGAGGCTTTTGCCGACAGGGTATTGCGTCTTCTCACCGATAAGGCGCTTGCAGAGCGGATGCGTCGTGCGGCCCGACGCAACGCGGAGCGCTATACCCCCGCGCAAATGGCGCAGAGAGTGCTCGAAGTCTATGCTGAAGCACGCAAACTATCGCCACCGCCTCGCCTGCCCGAACCGGAGGCCATGCCTCATGGGCCGGATTGGGAAGCGCAAGAGGCTCTCTACGAAGACGCCTCTGAAAAGGATATCACCTTGTCCTAAGGACATCTCTATCTTAGTCTGTTTCTACAAGAGGGAGTCTACGTGTTAACCCATCTGCTAACTGCAGTGAGCCTTTGGATCGAATCGATCATCGCCCATGGGGGCTATGGGGGCATTGTGCTGCTTATGGCCATCGAAAGCGCCTGTATCCCATTACCAAGTGAGGTGATCATGCCGTTCGCTGGGGCCTTGACCCTGGAGTGGATCGCCGCCCAAAACCATCGCCCCACGCTCAATCTCTTCCTCGTTGCCCTTGCCGGAGCGATAGGTTGCGTGCTCGGCTCCGCATTGGCCTACGGCATTGGGGCAACGGGTGGACGCGAGGCGGCCTTTCGCTATGGGCGCTATGTGTTGCTGCGACGGCGCGACCTAGAGCGTGCCGAGCGATGGTTTGCCCGCCAAGGGGCCGTTGTGGTCTTCGTTTCCCGCCTCTTGCCGGTTGTGCGCACCTTCATTTCGCTGCCCGCGGGTGTGGCTCGTATGCCGTTGGTTCCCTTCCTCGTTCTCACCTTTCTCGGCTCGCTGCCTTGGTGCCTCGCCCTAGCTTGGCTCGGCGTTCTTGTCGGCGGCAATTTAGAGCGCATTAAGGCGGCTTTTCACGGCGCCGATGCGCTTATGGTGGTCATTCTATTGGCGCTGCTGCTGTTTTGGATACGCCATCACCTGCGAGGAGAAGAAGCATGAAAGAACCACCTTGCTGGCGTATCTCTTTGCACGGAGGGCACTCCGGAGAGTTTTGTGACCACGCGGAAGGAACGCTGAGAGAGATGCTAGAAGCGGCTGTTGCGGCTGGATATCGCACTTTTGGCGTGAGTGAGCATGCCCCACGCCCCGAAGCGTTTCTATATGAAGAGGAGCGCGCCCTCGGATGGGATGCGGAAAAGCTAGCTGCCGACTTCCACCGCTATACGCACACGATCAACACCTTGGCGGAAGCGTTCGCGCCACAGCTCATGGTGCTACGCGGCTTTGAGGCGGAGGTCGTGCCACAGCAGACGTATGTTAAGACCATGTTGGCATTGCGCACCCGGCAGCTCGAAAACGGCCGGCCGGCTTTTGACTACATGGTTGGCTCCGTCCACTACGTTCATGAGATTCAGATAGACGGTGCGCCCGAAAGCTATCGAACAGCGGTGGAGGCGTGTGGCGGAGTTACCTCCTTTGCAAAAAGCTACTATGCACAGGTTGCCGAGATGGTGGAGGCCTTACGACCGGAGGTGGTGGGGCACCTCGACCTGATCCGAAAGAACGCGAGGGCCGTCGGCCTATCGCCAGAGGCCCTAGAGACGCCGGAGATAAAGGCGGCTGCGGAGACGGCTCTAGAGGCCATTCGAGCCTACGGAGCGATCCTCGATCTCAACACGGCCGGCTGGCGGAAGGGACTGGATACCCCCTATCCGGCCCCATGGCTTGTGCAACGCGCCCACGCAATGGGTATCCCCTTCTGCTTCGGCGACGACAGTCATCGGCCCAAAGAGGTGGGAATGGGTTTGGAAGAGGCACGCCTCTACCTCTTGCGCAACGGCGTTATGCACATTACGACGCTGGAACGTTCGGAAGATGGCTCGCTTCTCCGCCGTCGCTGCCCCCTTTAATGTCCCTCAACGCTGTTTGGCTCGGAAGATTGAGAATGAGGAACGTGTAACAGATTCTCCTCTGAGGAATCATGCGATGCGCAAGGCCGAAGCATCTCCTCAGGAGGGCACTCCGGTGCCTTTCCCGCACGCAATAGCAAGGCGTTCTCCTTGTTGCGCTTCGCCAAAGCCTCAAGCTGTGGTAAAAGCTCTTTCGCCACCTCGTGGGCTTCGGGCGGGGCCTCGATGTTTTCCGCGATGAAGTTGCGAATCCACGGCAACGCGGCCACATCACGTGTTTTGCGTACCATCCGCAGCAACGCCACCGGATAGTCCGCTCCTAAACGGCTGAGATGCAACCTTCCTACCTCGCTGTAAAATACATCTATTAGCAACCCCTGATAGAGCACCAGACGCACCGATTTAGGAAGTTGGCGAAACGATTCGGGCGATATCAGGCGCAAGAGCCGCGCGATGACGGGACGCGCCAAGATGGCGAGGCTCTCATCTGCACCCGCCTTGGTGGGGTAGTAGGTTTCCACAATTTTGCGTGACCAAAAGGTAATGGCCACTTCGGGAGTCTTTCCGGCAAGAGGGTCAAAGGCATCCAGTAGACGCTCCAAACAGCGCTCGGCCTCCTCCTGGATCAGCCGTTCTTGGGGGAGATGGAGCGAGCGTTCCGCGGCGACCAGGTGGGCCACTACCGTTAACGGCACGGGGTTGCCATCGGCAGGAACCTTGCGAAGTACCGCCAAGTAGAGCGCCTGTTGCATGGGCAGCGGCAAATTGCCGAAACAGGTGCAGAGGATATTCCATCGCCCGCGCCCCAAAGAGCGTGCCTCCGTATCGGTTAGCTGCGGCAATAGCCGCACCAGGGCGGAAGAGGCCGCCTCCTGTAGGCGCAGGTTGCCCTGACCAAGCGCATCCACCAGAGGGCCGATGCACTCGGGATTATCTACCGCGGCTAACTGGCGCAAGAGCCGCTCAAGGCGCGGGGGCAACATATAGGGTGCGGTGAAGTAGAACAGCAACGAGAGCGTAAGGGGTAGTAGGGCAAAAGCCTCCCAACCGGCGATAAGCACCACCAGCGAGGTGATGAGCGTGAGCGTTGTCCACGCAAAGACGCGATCGTGCCACCGCTCTCTTTCCGAATTCCAGAGGGCAATGAGACTCTCCACATCATGGGCGCTGAGTTGCGGTATGGCAGCCATCCTCCCAACCCCTCCAACCTACTCTATTTGTTATATTTTGCCACAAGCCGTTTGGTTCCTTCTTTTTTTAGCTGCCATGCTGCCTTACCAGCGCTTTTAAGCAGAAAAAGGCCGAATCCAAAACAATACGGCTTTGCGCCTCTTAGCGGGTATCATACAAGGTGCAAAATCCACTCGGCTGAACACATCTCCCTCCTCAGGAGGGCAGGAGGTGAAGTAGGCCGGAAATATTTCGAGTGGAACCAAATTGTGGATAAAAAGGTATAATTTTAGCAACAGGCCTTGCGAACGCCTACTCTTATCGTTCATAAACAGAGGAGAACAACTGTATGGCTTATGTAATTACCGAACCTTGCATCGGAGTGAAAGACAAATCTTGCGTTGCCGTGTGTCCGGTGGACTGCATTCACGAGGGGGTCTACACCGAAGATGGCAAGGTTTATGATATGCTGTTTATTAACCCGGATGAGTGCATAGACTGCGGCCTTTGCGAGCCGGAATGCCCGGTTACGGCGATCTTTGCGGATAGCGACGTGCCCAAAGAGTGGCAGCACTACATCCAGATCAATGCCGATTTCTTCCGCAACAAATAGCAGTGCCGGAGGCCGAGTCCCGTTACTTTTCGGCCTCCTTTTCCTATAAACAACCATGAGCTTGCGTATCTACACTCGTACAGGCGATTCGGGGCAAACCGGCCTTTTCGGCGGCGCACGCGTAGACAAAGACGACCTGCGCGTTGAGGCCTATGGCGCGGTAGACGAACTGAACGCCGCCATTGGCCTTGTGTGCGCTCAGTGGAACGATGCGGAGCTTGTTCCTCTTCTGCAAGAGTTGCAGGGGCTGCTGCTTGTGCTTGGCGGCGATCTGGCCACGCCGGGCACAGAGGTAGTAACGCGTGGGCGCGTGCATATCGAGCGCATTCAGCCGCACCATGTGGAGCAACTCGAGCGCCTTATAGACCGCTTTGAGGAGCAGCTTCCGCCGCTTACCGCCTTTATTTTGCCGGGAGGTTCCCCTGCTGCTGCAGCCCTTCATTGGGCACGCGTCGTCTGTAGACGGGCAGAACGAAGGTGCGTAAGCCTGTGGCACGCCGTTGACGAGGACAAAGAGAACGGCATGAACCCCACGGTTCTCTCTTTTCTTAACCGGCTGTCCGACCTTCTCTTCGTGTTGGCGCGGGTGGCCAATCGGCGAGAGGGACGCGACGACATACCCTGGGTTCGTGGAGAGAGATAACCCATGCGCCCCCGATTTCCCCTGCTTTTTGGCCTTGCCTTTCTGCTTCAAAGCCTCTGTTCTGCCTATGCAACCCCTTTGACAAGGGGCCATCAGCAAACCGCTCCCTTCGATCCGAGAGCGCTTCAGCTGCTAGATGAAACCCTCCACGCCTACGAAACGCTCGATAACCTGCAGGAAGAGACGGTGTTCAGCTCCTACTCCTGGATGATCGTGCCGGGTGCGCCGGTACATGCGAATATTCCGGAGGGCTTAAAACCTCAGCCGGTGGCGCGCACGCTTACCCTTAGTATGCTGAAACCTAACCTGTTTCGGATGGAGCTGAAAACCACCGATGCTAACAACAAAGAGCAGACGGCCATCTGGGTTTGTGACGGCACAACGTTTTGGACCTACAACAGTGAAAAAAACTACTACACCAAACACCCGGCCCCCCACGATCTCGCCGGTCTCGCCAAACTGCCCGGCATGGATATAAGCGCACCTGAAGTGATGATGCTTCTTGGCCAGAACCCGTTCGCCGATATTCAAAATCGTTTTGATGGCGCACGCCTGCTTCCGCCTCTCCATATCGAGGGGTTGCCTCCGCTCGACGGGGTGGAAATTTTGCAGGAAGATACCACCAAAAATCTCATTCGCCTCTACATCTCTCCCAAAAACCATCTCATCTACCGCATCGTCTTTGAAACGCTGCCGCTCTCTGCTCCCCATGACCCCTCGCTCGTTGGCGATGATGTGGATGCCCTTGCCATACGCCGCCCCGTATCCTCCGGTGATAGCCCCTCAACCGCTTTCGCGCTTGTTTGCGACAACAAGTTCGGCCCTCCACCTTCCAAAGAGCCGTTCCACTTTTCCCCACCCCGTGGGGCGCTGCTCTATCAGCCGCTGAGCGGCCCACAAGACCTTCTGGACTACCTACAACGCAATATGCAGAGAACCGACCTACGCCATATGCTGCGCGGGCGCAAGGCGCACATCGTTCGCCCTTAAAAGCGCGTGAGGTAGAATGCATTATTAGGCAAAGGGCGGACGCAATCTCCTCGTGGTAAAGTCCCAGAAACCGGCGCCGAAGCAACGGAACGGAGCATTCGTGTGGCAACAACATCTGTGCGAAAGGTGGGCATCACCGTCCATCGCACGAATCATCAGGCGTGGCAGTTGGGTAAGGAGCTTATCTCCTGGCTACAGCAAAAGGCAGGCGTGCAGGTTTTGCTTGACGAGCAGACCGCCAAACGCTTGGAGCGCCCCGATCTCTCCTGTTGTGCCTCCGTTTGGGAGGCCGTGGATTTTGTGGTGACTCTTGGAGGCGATGGCACCATTCTCTCGGCAGCCCGAATGGCCGCCCCCAACGGGGTGCCGGTTTTGGGGGTCTATATGGGCAGGTTCGGCTTCATCGCCGAATCGCATCCCTCCACACTCTATACAGATCTGAGGCGTGCCCTCACCGGGAACGTGCGCATCGAAGAGCGCATGATGATCGAGGCGGAGGTTTGGCGTAACGGCACGTGCGTCCATACCAACCTAGGGCTTAACGATGCCGTCGTGAAAAGCGCTACCTCCAGCTTGCTGAATCTGCGCATTCAGCTTGGTGGTGCGCCTTTCGCTACCTACCCTGCCGATGGTCTGATTATCGCAACCTCTACCGGCTCTACAGCCTATTCGCTCTCCGCAGGCGGCCCCATCGTCGCCCCCACTATGGGCGCTCTCATCCTCACCCCCATCTGTCCCCACACGCTCAGCGCTCGCCCCATGGTCATTCCCTGTCACGATGTTATTGAAATCCATATCGAGGATTCCGGCGGTGATGTTTTGTTTAAGGTGGACGGCGTAGACCCCTTTCCCATCCAACATAACGATCGCGTGGTCGTTCGCCGATCTCAATTTGTTACAAAGCTCATTGTGCTCGATCACGCCACTTTTTACCAAAAAGTTCGCGCCCGCTATCTCTACGGCGAGCGTCTTGACGAACCCGACGGTCTCGACCCAGAGCCTTAACCACACCGAATGTTTTCCCCATCCCCATAAAGACAATCTGGCTTGTTTTCCAAAGGAAAGCCTACCAAAGGAAACCGTCTGTAGGGGCACGGTGACCGTGCCCCTTTTGCTAATCTCCCCTCTCCCCAATGGGGGGAGGGGAAGGGCGCCCTACCCCAGCGTCGGCCTTGAGGGGAGTGGGGGTGGGGGCATTGAGAGGGAGAGCGTCGGCCTTGAAGAGCCGGCAATGCGACTGTCATTCCGAGCCGATGCCGAGATGTACACGTGTCATTTCGAGCCGGTCACACAACTGTCATTTCGAGCCGAAGGCGAGAAATCTTGAATTTCCCTTCCCACCAGTTCTGAGGGGGTAGGGGGTGGGGCTGTAGAAGCTACCGGCTTCACGGTTCTAGAGGCAGTTAGCAAACTGAGCTTATCTTGTTCGCCCCCTATCCCGGCCTTTCCCCCGATTCGGGAGAAAGGGGGCGGTTATGGTTAGTTTTCGAAGGAAAGGTTAGCGCAGAAAACTGCAAGTTGGCTTGTTGGTCTCCCCTCTCCCTGATAGGGGGAGGGGAGTGGGGGTGGGGGCTGCAAAATGCCGACGCCACAGCCCCCCTCTCATCCCCCCGCACACGGGGGGAAGCTAGCCCTCCCTCCCCCTGTAGGGGGAGGGGGGTAAGGTGTGGGCCTTGAAGAGCCGGCGATGCGACTGTCATTCCGAGCCGATGCCGAGATGTACACGTGTCATTTCGAGCCGGTCACACAACTGTCATTTCGAGCCGGTCACACAACTGTCATTTCGAGCCGGTCACACAACTGTCATTTCGAGCCGAAGGCGAGAAATCTTGAATTTCCCTTCCCACCAGTTCTGAGGGGGTAGGGGGTGGGGCTGTAGCGACTGCCAATCTCGCGGTTCTAGAGCAAGTCAGCAAAGTGAGTTTATCTTGTTCGCCCCCTATCCCGGCCTTTCCCCCGATTCGGGAGGTGCTAGCGCACGGCGATGCAGCGGCCAGGGAGATGGGCGATTACGGAAACTGGGCTGGCCGCAAAGGTGCCATCCGCGAGGATGCCCACCGCGAGGTGCCCATCTCCCCAATGGGGAGGGGCGGGGGTCGTAAGGGGTACTCTTGTGGTTACCCGCCCATCATGAAATCGGCTCTAGAGGCAGTAGGGGTGAGGCTAAGGGTTTATCAGTGGAACGGTTAGGAGAGAGGTGGAGGAGGCAGCCACGTTAACGAAAATTTAATCTCCGCTTAACGTGGCCTTAACTTGCACACTGTATTCTATTGGCGCGAAGGGAGAGAGGTGAACTCGAATCCCAATGGAATAGACAAAATTCCCCTCGCAAAGGAGAGCCAACCATGAATCGTACGAACCGAGCGTTCACGCTCATTGAGCTGCTTGTGGTTATCGCTATAATAGCGATACTGGCAGCCATCCTATTTCCCGTCTTCGCCCAGGCCCGCGAGGATGCCCGTAAAACCTCCTGCGTCTCTAACCTCAAACAGCTCGCCACAGGCGTTTTAATGTACACTCAGGACTACGACGAGACTTTCCCCTCCGTCACCGGCAACGGCTATCCGCCTCAGCCCGGCATCCCCTTTGGAACCGATACCTGGGTCTATAACGACATTGTGGTGATCATTCAGCCCTATGTCAAGAACTTCGATGTCTTCTTCTGCCCAGACCGTCAACGGCTTGTGCCGGCCAGCGGCGATTTCTGCAACCCGGGCACCGGCACCCAACACGTCTGGGGCTATGGCTACAACTGGAGCAGCGGCTATGGGCCGCACGATAACCCTCATAGCCTATGGTTTCAGGGCGATGGCTGCGTTCTGCCCGATACGCCTTCTAACACGCTGCCTGGCCGCTCCCTCGCCGCCGTAAACTTCCCGGCACAGTTCATCTTCCTCGGTGATACCGGCGACACACCTCGTCAAACGCTCTATACGGCCGTGTTCGACCCACGATGCAACCCGTCGAGCGGCTGGAACTCCGACCTACCTACCGGTGCCCGCCATCAAGGCGGGAACGACTTCGCCTTTGCCGACGGCCACGTGAAATGGTTTAAGGTTAACCTCACCTATGTAGACCCCTACAACGTCGGCGTTACCACTCCTGCAGTGGTGCCCAATCGTTACTGGTTTAGCGCCACCTGGGATGGCGTTTCCCACTCCCCCTAGCCCCTACGTTACTGCGCCACTATCTCCGTATGCGCGGAGATAGTGGCCTTTTTCTGAGAAAGGAGGGATAGATGCGCTTTCAAACTACCCACTTTAAACGCGCTTTCTGGTGGTTTCTTCTTCTCATGCTGTTGGGCGCTTGCGTTCTTTCAGGCTGCCATAAAGACGAGCCACCCGCATCGCCCAACGCGGCAACGGCGGCTCCGGCTCGCCTGCCCAACCAAGACCTCGGCAAAACAGATATACTGAAAAGAGGCCAGGGGCCGAAATAGCCCTTCACCACGTTTGCCGAGGAGCTGCTGCATGAACCCAAAAACCACTTTGGGGATGACAACACTGTTGGCCGGTGGGTTGATCTACCTTTTCGGTTTTTCATCGCCGGCGCCGCACCTAGCACCCAGAGCCGCCTTTGCCATGGAAGACTACATGGCGCCTGCCGGCGATAGGCCTACCCTGCGCAATCCAAACGGAACCTCTATCTTGCCCAACGGCCGCCTCATCACCCCCATAGGGCAAACGGCCCTCGTCGCGCCACATCCCTACGGGCTTTGCCTGCGTGCCGATGGAAACCTCTTGGCGGCTTCTTGCAGCGGCACAGGCCCCTTCACCCTCGAACTCTTTGAACGGCCTCAAACAGGCCTTGCCACACATCGTACCCTCGTCGTTAAGGATGCCTTTATGGGTTTGGCCTTCAGCCAAGAGGGCACCTGGCTCTACGCGGCCGGAGGGGATGCCGGCAACATCCTGCGCTATAATCTTCGCGCCCAACAGATGGTCCCGAGCTGGAGCCTCGACGGCCTCACCGATGGACACTCTTGGCGGTATAGCTATGCCGGTGACATCGCCCTTAGCCCAAACGGCCGCTATCTCTATGTGCTCGATCAGGCGAACTTTCGCCTCGTCGTCATAGATACGGAAACCGGAAAAGCCATCCATTCTGTGCCCACTGGGCGCTATCCCTTTGGACTGGCCCTCACCCCAAAAGGCGACCGTCTCTGGGTGGTGAACGCAGGTATGTTCGCCTATAGCCCCCTTCCTAAAGATGCGCAAGGCCACCGTGGCCTACCTTTTCCACCCTTCGCTTTCGGCTCAAAAGCGGCACGCGATGGCACCGAAATAGAGGGACGGTTTATACCCGGGCTTGGCAACCCCAACGTGCCCGAAAGCTTCAGCGTTTGGGGTTTCGATATGTCGCATCCTCCGACAGCCCATGTAATTCAAAAAATAAAGACGGGCTGGCTTGTCGGACAAATGACCCCACAAGGCTTCCCCGCTGTAGGCGGCAGCGCCCCCAGTGCGGTGGCGGCCACAGAGAATCGCATCTTCGTCTCCAACGCCAACAACGACATGGTGCAGGCCTTCGAGGCCTCCACCGGCAAGCGGCTTTGGTCTACACTTATCACGCTCACTCCGGCCACGGCTCGATGGCGCGGCATAATGCCCTTCGGCCTTGTGCTCTCTCCGGATGGGAATCGGCTCTATGTGGCCGAAACGGGTATCAATGCAGTAGGTATTCTGAATGCCCGTACGGGGCAGGTGCTCGGCCACCTCCCTGTGGCCTGGTGGCCGGCGAAACTGCAGATATCGAGGGATGGCAAAACGCTTTTTGTGGCCTGCTCAAAAGGTTTTGGCTCCGGCCCAAACGCCGGCCCCAACTTTCATGAGGGGCCGGAGGGAACCTATGTGGGCAATCTGCTGAAAGGGGTCATCGAGCGCATCCCGCTCCCGCCCGAATCGGCACTGCCGGCCTATACTCACCGCGTTCTCGAAAACAACGGCCTGTTGCCTCACACTTCCCCACAAGCCACCGCTTTGCCCTCCCTTGCGGAGCTACGCAGCCACATCAAGTATGTGGTGATGATCGCAAAAGAGAATCGCACCTTCGACGAGGTCTTCGGCGCTCTGCCCAACGTCAACGGTCTACCTAAACTGGCCCGTTTTGGCGCCCCGACGCGCTACGGCCCCTACCCCGATGTGGTTGTTATGCCAAACCATCTGGCGCTCGCAAGGCGTTTCGCTCTCTCCGATAACTTCTATATGGACGGCGATGTCTCCGCTGATGGGCACCGCTGGCTGGTGGGCGTCTACCCCAACCCCTGGATGGCCACAAACTATGTGCAAGCCTATGGCGGGCACAGCACGTTTGGGCTGGGTGAGGTGGGCCGACGTGCTCTCTTTGGAAGCAACGCTTCATTGGCACCCGAAGACTATTTGGAAGCCGGCAGCATTTGGGACAACCTGGCACGCCATCATGTGCCCTTCCGCAACTATGGGGAGGGGTTTGAGTTAGCCGGCGTCGAGGAAGACGCCGGGGAAAAGCCCACCGGTGCCATCGAGACCGTGAACATCCCTATGCCCGCCCCCCTTTTCGCCAACACCTGCCGCACCTACCCGCAGTTTAACCTCAACATTCCCGACCAGTATCGTGTAGACCAGTTCTTGGCGGATTGGAAGGCCAACGGATTCGACGACCCTGCCCGCATGCCCCGCTTCCTCTACTTTCATCTGCCAAACGATCACGGGGCCGAGCCTCGGCCAAAGGATGGCTACCCCTTCCACGCCTCTTATCAGGCGGATAACGATTATGCCTTAGGCCGCCTTATCGCCTTCTTTTCCCACACCCCCTACTGGAAGCAGATGGCCATCTTTGTTACAGAAGACGACTCGCAGAGTGGAGTAGACCATGTGGACGCCCACCGCTCCCTCTGTCTGGTGATCGGCCCTTGGGTGAAACCGGGCTACGTCTCGCATCGGCACACAAGCATCGCCAGCATCCTGAAGACGGAGGAGGAGCTTTTGGGGTTGCCGCCGCTCAATCTCTACGACGCCCTCGCCACAGACCTTAGGGACTGTTTCGGGAACATACCGGACTTTCGCCCCTACACCCCCGTCCCGGTAGACAAGCGGATTTTCGATCCGGCGCGGGCGAAAGACCCCAAAGACCCGGCAACGGCAGCTGAACCTTCCGGCCCGGCCATGGACGATCCACGCTACATCATGCGTTCCCTCGCCCGCCAAGAACGTGAGAGGGAAAGATAGCCGGTCTCTTTACTCTAACTAAGCCGAGGACGAATCGGGAATCCCCCTCAAAACTTCACGGGCTTCGGCTACATCGCGGGCCATCTGCGCCTGCAAAGCATCTAGCGAGTCGAAGCGCACCTCATCACGGAGCCGCCGCACAAAGCGAACCTCTAAAATCTGATCGTAGAGATCGCCCTCAAAATCGAATAGGTAAACCTCTATTGCGCGACCGGCACCCTCTATCGTTGGGCGCTCCCCAATGCTGCACACGCCAGGCAAAAGATCGCCCCCCTGCGTCATGCACACCCATACTGCGTAAATGCCATCGGCAGGTACCACCTGCCGATAAGTCGGTACCAGGTTCGCTGTGGGGTAGCCTAACTTTCTGCCGAGCCGCTGCCCTGGTACAACCCGCCCCTCCATCCAAAATGGATGCCCCAACACGGCCTCCGCTTCCGTAATATCACCCAAACGCAGGCACTCTCGCACACGAGTGCTGCTGGCCGGTACCCCGTTTACGAACACCGGGTCTACCGCATGCACCTTAAAACCATAGTGGGCTTGTACACTCAAAAGATAGGCCAGGTTCCCTGCACGCCCCTTGCCAAAACAGAAATCGCGCCCCTCTACAATCGCTTTGGCACCGCATAAACCCACCAAAATGCGCTCCACAAACTCCTCGTGGCCGAGGTTGGCCAGCGCCGTATCAAAACGGGCGATCACCAAAATATCCACCCCTAACTGCTCGATAAGGCGGTTGCGCTGCCTTGGGGTCGTGATGTAAGGCGGCGCCTCCGTGGGGCGTAGCAGCTCTGCAGGATGGCGGTCGAAGGTAAAGACGAGCGCCGGTCGCCCGTGCGTACGGGCATCCTCAACGGCCGTCCGAATGATGGCCTGATGCCCCACATGAACCCCATCGAAGGTTCCTATGGCCACCGTCGTTTCGGCAAAAGGCGCCGGTATGTTCTCAAGGCCTTCGTACAGAATCATCAGTGCATAACTTTCACCGGTTGCAGTCTACTCTCTTCTATCCGTCCCACCCCTATGAAGTTCCCATCGGCATCGAGCAGCGCACAAAGCTCATTTGGTGATACCGGCGGCATCCGCCCCAGATCGGAGAGGGGTATGGCCTGGCCGTGACGAATGCGAGGCACCTGCGGCTCGGAAAGAACGACCTGCGGCCGCCCCGCCATCGCAACGAGAGGGGGAAGCAGCACCTCGTGCAGCCTTCCCTCCACGATTCTCTGTTCGAGGACATCGAGCGTAACCGCCTGGGCTAAAGTAAAAGCGTGCTGCTCATCCGTACCCACCCACGTGCGCCGTAAAGACTGCATGGTGCCCCCCACGCCCAAAGCCGCCCCCAGGTCCGCCGCAAGGGAGCGAATATAGGTTCCGCTGGAACAGACCACCTCCAGTTTCGCCACCGGATGATCGCCCGCACGAAAGTCAAGCAGTTCCAGACGCTCGATCTGCACGGTCTGAGGCGGTCGTTCCACAACCAGGCCTTCACGGGCTAAATCGTAGAGACGACGGCCTTGGTGGCGCTTGGCCGAAACCATGGGAGGAACCTGTTGAATGAGGCCACAAAAACGCTTTAGAATCGGCTTCAGCGCCTCCGCCGTGAGATAACCGGCATCGCACTCACGTACCACCTTGCCGGTGATGTCAAGCGTATCCGTTTCGACGCCGAACACAATTTCGGTGAGATAGGCCTTGCGAGAGGCGCTAAGATATTCCGCCAAGCGGGTAGCCTGCCCGACGCAAAGCACGAGAACGCCGGTTGCCAAGGGGTCTAACGTGCCTGTGTGCCCCACACGGCGCACACCCAAACGCCTGCGCACCCACTGCACCACATCGTGTGAGGTTCTCTGTGCCGGCTTATCTATAACAAGCAGCCCGTTTAACGAGGATTTTATTCCATCACCCGTCTTCACGCACTTTGTCCGAGCTGGCGCTGGCGATAATGTTCATCCGGCCGCGTATGGATACGGCGCACGGCCTCTTCGGTAAGGAAGTTAGGCCCACCGGCCGCACAGGTGCCTAGCAGAATACGCGCTGCCTTCACCGCCATAAGGGTAATGTTTTCCACCTCGCGTGCCGAACGGCCTAGCGCGATAAAACCGTGGTTCTGCATCCACACGGTCTTAGGCCATTCGCCCCACTGCTCGAAGAACTCTTCAACCCGTTGTTTTATGCGCTGAGCCAGCGGAATGCCGGGGTCCACATACTCCACAAAACAGGGGGCTACGCCACAGACCACAATCTCATCGGGGAAGAGCCTTCCCGCCAACAGCTCGCGTGCCCGGCGCGAACAGAGAATGGAGTTGATGGCCGTTGGATGGGTATGCCCTACAAACTGAACGCCGGGCAGAGTAAGAAAATAGGCATGAAAGAAGGTCTCTACGGAAGGGAGAACTTCCTGATCTTTCTCGGCCTTGCTGTCTAAGAGCACCTGCTTGAGCGCTGTATCCGACAGGGGTAGCCCCTCGAAGCAGGCGAGAATGGGGGCAAAACGCACCGCACAAAACCCCTCCGGTCCGATGGTGCCCAACTGCTGCCCGCTCGCCTTCACCAGAAACACCTCTTCGTTTACCTTCGCGGAGGTATTCCCCTCACCAAGAATGGCCAAATCGCGCTCCGGTGCCCCCAAAGCGCGAGAAAGTTGAACTAACTGTTCTAAAATCGGCAAGGATGGATTCATGAGGTGCACTCCCTGAGCTTCGATGTTTTCACGCCTTTCGATAGGCCTCCACGGTAAGACGTAACCCTTCTTCTAAACTTGTGGCCGGACGATAGCCGATAAGGCGTTCGGCCCGCGAAATGTCGGCGCCTGAATGGCGAATATCGCCGGCGCGTGGGGCGGCATAGTTTGGAGTAAGCTGGGTGCCCATCACATTCTGCAGCATCTGCAAAAGCGTGTTCAGCGTATACTGGCGCCCCCCGGCGATATTGAACACCTCCCCACATGCATTCTCCGGCGGCGCGGTAGCGGCCAGCAGATTCGCCCTCACCACATCGCCCACATAACAAAAATCGCGCGTCTGCTCGCCATCGCCAAAAATGGTGGGCGACTTCCCCTCCAAAAGAGCGGCGATAAATTTGGGAATAACGGCAGCATAAGGGCTATTCGGGTTCTGGTTCGGCCCGTAGACGTTAAAGTAGCGCAGCGCAACGGTCTGAAGACCGAAGATGTTCGTAAAGTTCTGCGCGTAGTGCTCCCCTGCCAATTTCTGAACCCCATAGGGGGAAAGCGGTCTGGGAAGAACCTCTTCATGGGTAGGAATGACGGCCGTATCGCCGTAAACGGCCGCTGAAGAGGAGAACACAAAGCGCTGCACCCCCTGGTCGCGCGCGGCCAGGAGCATGTTAAGCGTTCCTCCGATATTCACGGCATCCGCCTGGATGGGGTCTTGAATGGAGATGGGCACAGAGACCAGCGCAGCAAGATGGAACACAACCTGAACGCCTCGGCAAGCGTTGCGACAGGCCAGCGCATTGCGTATATCCCCCTCCACCACCTCAATATGCTTCTCAAAGCCACGAAGATTTTCGGGCGTGCCGGCCGAGAAGTTATCTAGCACACGCACCTTCGCTCCCTGCAGAGCCAGCGTCTTGGCGAGATGTGCCCCAATAAACCCGGCCCCGCCGGTTACCAGAGCGCTTTCGATTTTGGCAATAGCCTCCAATGACTTCTCCTTAAGCGCCTTTCAAAGGCCCCGATAAGCTGTATCTCTATGCTACCACACTTTGCCGACTGTTCGCCCAGCGATACCCTCTCAAAACAGCCCCAAGAAGGCTAAGACCGCATAGCAAGAACTAAAATCGGGCTAGATAACAGAGAAGAAAGAGGGTATTAGCGCGATTCTGCTAGCCTCTGTTGTGCATATGCAAGCTGCGCACGTATGGCCTCAGGGGCCGTGCCGCCTTCGGAGGTGCGACTCGCCATGCTTGCGTAGGGGGTTAAAAGGGCTAGAACCTCGCTGTCGAACAAGGGGGAAAAGGTTTTTAAGGTGGCGATATCGAGGGCCTCAAGCCCGATCCCTTTCTCAAGACAGTGGCGTACGATGCGCCCAACTACCGCATGAGCCTCGCGGAAAGGCATCCCTCTACGGGCCAGGTAGTCTGCCAGATCGGTGGCCGTGGAAAAATCGCCCTCTAGAACGGCCTCCATACGCTCTGCCCGAAAGCGGGCGGTCTGCAGGGTGCGGCACAAGGCCGGTAAAACGAGCTGAAGCGTATCTATCGTGTCGAAGAGAGGCTCTTTATCCTCCTGTAAGTCTTTGTTGTAGGCCAGAGGCAGCCCCTTCAACACGGTGAGCAGGGCCATAAGGTTCCCATAGAGGCGCCCTGTTTTCCCTCGCACCAGTTCGGCAACATCCGGGTTCTTTTTCTGAGGCATAATGCTACTGCCGGTTGTAACGCTATCGTCAAGCTCCACAAACCCAAACTCCGGGCTGCTCCAAAGGATGATCTCCTCGGCCAAGCGCGATAGATGCATGCCGAGAATGGCGGCAGCTGCGAGAAACTCCACGGCGAAATCCCTATCGGAGACCGCATCGAGGCTATTGGGCAGCACCGAATCGAAACCCAATAACTCGGCAACCCTGCGGCGATCGATGGGAAAACTGGTGCCGGCCAAGGCACCGGCACCCAACGGAAGCCGATTGAGGCGTTGCCGACAATCGTGCAGGCGCTCTCGGTCTCTATCTAACATCCAGAAGTAGGCCAAGAGATGGTGCGCCAGCGAGATGGGCTGGGCATGTTGCAGATGCGTGAAGCCGGGGAGAACCGTCTGAATCTCGCGTTCTGCTAGGGCAACCAGTGTCTGTTGAAAACCCCTAATCTCTTCGGTCAGCGCATCACAAACGTCGCGCAGGTAGAGCCGGAGATCGGTTGCCACCTGGTCGTTTCGGCTCCGTGCAGTGTGCAGTTTACCCGCTACATCGCCTATCCGCTCATAGAGAAGGCTCTCGATAGCGGTATGCACATCCTCGGCATCCTCGGGAAGGACGACACGCCCCTCTGCAAGCTCCTGTTCAAGGGCCTTAAGCCCCTCCACAATCTTCAGAGCCTCCTCTTGGGTCAGAATGCCGGTAGCCCCAAGCATGGTGGCGTGAGCGATGCTTCCACGAATATCCTGTCGCCAAAGGCGACGATCAAAGGGAAGCGAGTTGTTTAGTCGCGCTATCAGCGCATCGGTCTCTCCCTCAAAACGCCCGCCCCACAGTTTCCGCATGGTCTCTTACTTTCCGTTCCGTTGCAAAGTCGTCTTCTCTACGCTTGAGGCTCTTCAGTCGGCGGCTTCGACACGCTCGCCCCAAGAAGCGCCGGCGGAACCGGCTGGCCGGCAAGCTTGCCGCTTTGGCGCAGATGAAAGTACATGCGCGATTGCAGGCCGTGCGTCTTTACAACGCCCAACGACTCGGATTGATCGAAGGTCTTGCTATCGAAGGAGGCAAGGTCGGCACTATAGAGCGCGTTAGGGCTGTTGCGCCCGATTACCGTAGCCGATCCCTGGAAGAGGCGCATGTGCACGATGCCGTTGACCCGCTCCTGCACGCGCGCGATGAACGCCTCAAGGTCTTCCTTCAACGGGTCAAACCAAAGCCCTTTATAGGCTAACTCGCCCCATTCGCGGTCTACCATCGCCTTAAACTTCAACTCGCCTTGGGTACAGACCAGAGCTTCTAGTGCCTTGTGGGCGGTAAGCAGAGTCACCGCAGCCGGGCACTCGTAGTTTTCGCGCACCTTAAGCCCCAACATGCGGTCTTCCATAATATCAATGCGCCCCACACCATGCTGTCCCGCCACGCGATTAAGGGCAGTTACCAGGCTCACGGGGTCGAGCCGCTGCCCATCGAGGGCCACAGGCACACCCTGCTCGAACTCGATGGTAATGGTTTGCGGCGTTGGCAAACAACTGCCCGGCCCGCGCGTCCACTTAAAAATCTCTTCGGGCGGGGCGTAGTCCGGCTCTTCCAAACGCCCTCCCTCAATGCTGCGTCCCCACAGGTTCTCATCTACCGACCAAATGCGCTCTTTGGTCTGTGGAATATCCAGACCGTGGGCGTTGGCGTAGTCTATCTCTTCACTACGCGTCCAAGGCTCGCGGCGTCCGTCGGGCAAGCGACGCCCTTCGCGCATGGGCGCGATGATCTCGGCCTCCGGCATGAGCGTACGCAAAATGTACTCAATGCGGAACTGGTCGTTGCCCTTGCCGGTACATCCGTGTCCAAAGGCGGTCGCCCCCAACTCGCGAGCCTTCTCCACCGCCTTGAGGGCAATAAGAGGCCGCGCGATGCTTGTGGAGAGAGGATAGCCCTCATAGTCGCCATTGGCACGAACGGCAGGCCAACAAAAGTACTCCACGAAAAGCTGCTTGGCATCTATGGTATAGTGTTCGGCACCAAGACGCCGAGCGCGCTCCTCGGCCTGACGAATATCCTCCTCCGGCTGCCCCACATCCACCGTTACCGTGATAACGTGGTCAAAGCCGTACTCTTCACGAACCAAAGGGATGCACACGGAGGTGTCTAGCCCTCCGGAGTAGACAAGAACGATCTTTTTCATGGTTTTCAAAGTCCTATAATCAGCAGCAAGAGCGCTTTTTGTGTGTGCAAGCGATTTTCGGCCTGCTCAAGAATGGAGGCTTTATGCCTCTCCATCACCTCATCGGTGATCTCCTCGCCTCGGTGCGCGGGCAGACAGTGCATGGCGATGGCGTTCGGTTTGGCATGAGCGAGGAGGGTCGCATTGAGCTGGTAGGGTGCAAACAGTTTCGCACGTTGCTCGCGTTCTGCCTCCTGCCCCATACTCGCCCACACATCGGTGTAGACGGCATCGGCATCGCGCACGACCTCTTCCGGCTGCGAGAGTATCTCAATCCGGGCGCCGCTAACGGCAGCCAGTCGGCGCGCCTCCTGAATATAGGCCTCATCGGGAAAGTAGCCGTTGGGGCAGGCCGCGGATAAGTTTACCCCCATTTTGGCACAGGCAAGCAGCAGCGCATGCAGCACATTGTTGCCATCGCCTACATAAGCAAGCTTAAGGCCGTTGCCCAAGGGGCCGCAGAACTCCTGGAGGGTCAAGAGGTCGGCAAAGGCTTGAATAGGGTGTTCACGATCGCTGAGCGCATTGATTACCGGAATGGTTGCATGCTCGGCAAGCTGCTCTACGGTGGAGTGCCGATAAACCCGGGCGGAGATAATGTCTACCCAGCGTGAGAGCGAGGCGGCCACATCGGGCACGGCCTCGCGCGTCCCAAGCCCCACATCGTTCGGGCCGAGATAGATGGCATGGCCGCGCAGGTGCGCCATCGAAACCTCGAAGCTCACGCGCGTGCGCAACGAGGGCTTCTCAAAAAGCATGGCCAACGTGCGTGGGTAGTTCCAGTAGAGCGTGGGTTTGCGGGCCAGATCGCTCTTCTTCAGAAAAACGGCCACCTCAAGCAGCGCCCGAATCTGCTCTGCGGTGACGTCCCAAAGGGTCACCAAAGAGCGTTTGCGCCAGCCTGAGGCATCGGTTTGAATGAGTTGGCGAAGCTGTTCTTCGGTAGGATCGGTTGGCAGAGTCATGCAAGCGATTCCTCTCTACGAGGCCGGCTGAAGGGCATATTCGAGCGCTTGGACTACCCGATCACAGTCGGCTTTGGTCACCACAAGGGGCGGAACAAAGCGCAGCGTGCTATCCCCGATGGCGTTTGCCACGATGCCCTGCTGGAAAAGCGAATCGAGCACCGCCCTTGCTTTCGGCTGCATCAGCTCCACGCCAACCATCAAGCCCAGGCCGCGTACTTCCTTAATGCGGTTTGAATGCGCCCTTTGAAGTGCGCGCAGCCTACTGAGGAAATAGGCACCTGTCTCTGCGGCGCGCGCCATGAGGTTCTCCTCTTCAAGCACATCGAGCGTGGCGAGGGCGGCCGCACAGGCCAAAGGCTGCCCGGCAAATGTGGAACCGTGGTCGCCCGGCACCAGGGTAAGAGCGGCCTCTCCCCGTGCCAAACAGGCCCCCATGGGAAAGCCATCGGCGATGCCCTTTGCCAGGGTCACGATATCGCCTTGCACTCCTAAGGCCTGGCTTCCAAGGAAGTGCCCCGTGCGCCCAAGCCCACACTGCACCTCGTCGAAAATAAGCAGAACCCTAGCCTCATCACAGAGGGCACGCACGGCCTTAAGAAAGTCGGGATCGCAGGGATGGATGCCGCTCTCCCCCTGGATCGGTTCGATCATCACGGCGCAGGTGCGCTCGGAAAGAAGAGAACGAAAGGCCTCGAGGTCGTTAAGCGGCGCATAGTGAAAGCCGGGCACCAGCGGCTCGAACGGCTTCTGATATTTGGGCTGTGCGGTGGCCGTGACGGTGCCCAGCGTGCGCCCGTGGAAAGAGCCGTGAAACGTGATGATCTCGTAACAGAGTTCGCCCCGCTGCTGCTTCCCCCATTTGCGAGCTATCTTGAGGGCGGCCTCGTTGGCCTCGGCCCCCGAGTTGCAAAAAAACACGCGCTCCATGCCCGTCAGGTCGCAGAGGCGCTTGGCAAGTTTGGCCTGATGCGCGTTATGAAACAGATTGCTAACATGCATCAGTGTATGGGCCTGTTGCGCAATGGCACCTGCGATGCGCGGATGGCAGTGACCTACCGAAACGACCGCAATACCGGCCAAAAAGTCGAGGTAGGCGCGGCCTTCGCTGTCGTACAGGGTGGCTCCCTCGCCACGTACGAACACCACGGGGCGCCGGGCGTAGGTGCCCATCACATAGCGCGAATCGAGTTCAAAAATCTCTTGTGCGTTAACGCCAGCCTGCGGCTCGACGGTCGGCATGCTTATATCTCCCTTCCTTGTACCGCTAAAATTCGGTGTATCCTCCACGGCCACTAGGCGTGCACCATCGTGCCGATTCCTTGATCGGTGAAAATTTCGATAAGAAGCGCATGGGGCTTTCGCCCGTCAATAAGATGACAACGAGGAACCCCACCCTCGATGGCCGTGATGCAGGCCTCCAGTTTGGGAATCATTCCTCTATCTGCGGCACCGGTGCGCAACATCTCCTCCGCCCGCAACACATCCATCTCAACGATGAGGCTCGATTTGTCGTTATAGTCGGCATAAAGCCCTTCAACATCGGTGAGGATCACCAGTTTGGCAGCCCCCACGGCGGCAGCAATATGCCCCGCCACATGATCGGCATTCACATTGTAGCTCTCACCATCGGGACCTATGGCCACCGAAGAGACAACGGGAATGTAGCCCCTCTCCACCAGCAGATTGAGGATGCCGGGGTTCACCTTCGCCACCTCGCCAACATACCCTAAATCGCCCTTTGACGAGCGCATCTTGCACGCAACAATGAGGTTCGCATCCTTGCCGCTCAACCCAACAGCCTGCGCCCCCTGACGGTTCAGCAGCGCCACTATGGACTTGTTGGTCTTTCCGGCCAACACCATCTCCACGATCTCCATTGTGGCCGCATCGGTCACACGCAGCCCGCCAACAAAGGTAGGCTCGTGTCCCATCTGTTTCATGAGGGCGCTGATTTCAGGGCCGCCACCGTGCACGAGAATAGGACGTATGCCAACATAGTGAAGCAGCGCGATGTCTTGCATCACCTGCTCCTTCAAAGTCTCATCAATCATGGCGTTTCCGCCATACTTCACCACTACGGTCTTTCCGTAGAACTCGCGGAAATAGGGCAAGGCCTCAATCAGCACATCGGCAGGGGTTTGCATCGGCGAACTCTCAGGTATGGTATTCGGCGTTGATTCGGACATAGTCGTAACTGAAATCACAGGTATATACGGTGGCGCTCTCCTCTCCGAGGCCCAAATCGAGCGTAACGGTGACCTCCTTCCCTTTCAGGTAAGCATGGGCACCCTCCCTATCGAAGGGCACAGAGCCGCCCTGAGCGCAAACCTTGTAAGGCCCAATGAACCCATCTATCCTTTCGGGGTCAAGCTGCACGCCGGCGCGCCCGGCAGCGGCCAATAACCGACCCCAGTTCGGATCGCAGCCAAACAGCGCCGTTTTCACAAGGGGCGATTCGGCCACCGTTTTGGCCACCGTTTTCGCGACGGCCTTTGTCGGTGCACCTTGCACCGTTATGGTAACCAACTTCGTAGCTCCTTCACCGTCGCGGGCGATCTCTTTGGCTAGGGCTGTGGCGAGACGGGTAAGCGCGTCCACAAAATCCTCAAACGCTTCGCCTTCTCGCGATATTTCCGCTTCGCCCATGCCCGATGCCAGCAGAAGACACATGTCGTTTGTGCTCATATCGCCATCTACGGTAACGGAGTTAAAAGATGGCTCAACGGCACGACGCAAAGCTTCCTGCAGCAGAGGGCCGGGGAGGCGAGCATCGGTGGTAAGAAAGGCTAACATAGTGGCCATGTGTGGGGCGATCATGCCCGCCCCCTTACACATGCCCCCAAAACGGATAGGTGCCACCCAGTGGTTGGAATCGGCCTGCACGGCGCGATACTTGGGAAACGTATCGGTGGTCATAATGGCGCAGGCGGCGCGGGCATCGGCTTCGGCGGAACGGTCTAAAGCCTCCACCGCCTCAGGAATGCCTTTTTGCAATCTGTCCATCGGCAACGGATGGCCGATAACGCCGGTAGAGGCGGTAAGCACAGCGTCGGGCGCCACGTTCAAAAGGCGTGAGGTCCACTCCGCCAAGCTGCGGTTATCGGCCTCTCCACGCTCTCCGTTACAGGCATTGGCGTTGCCGGCATTGATCAGCACGGCACGTGCCACACCGCTGCTCCGTACAACACGACGCGAGTAGCGCACGCAGGCGGCCTGCACACAGTTCGTTGTAAAAACGCCGGCGACGGTGGCCATACTATCGGAAACCAGTAGGGCAAGGTCTTCCCCTTCGGTCTTCAACCCACATCGAACCGCGGCCACCACAAACCCTTCCGGGTAGGTTACCCCGGCCTGCTCTTCCTTCCACAACGTGATCATGGCCAGAGGCCTCCCGAATCCAGGCCGGCCGTCTCCTCAAAATGGCACATCAAATTCATATTTTGCACAGCCTGCCCCGCCGCTCCCTTTACCAGGTTATCAATGGCAGAGACCACCGTTACGCGGTTGGTGCGATCGTCCACCGCTAACCCGATGTGGCAGTCGTTGGAGCCATAGGTTCCCTTCGTAGAGGGCAGCCGGTCGGTGAAGATGGTAACAAACGGAGCCTCTTTGTAAAACTCAATGTAAAGTTCTTGCAGAGCTTTGGTCGTCTGGGGCGCCCCAAGTTGGGCATAGCAGGTGGCCAGAATGCCTCGCGTCATGGGGATGAGGTGGGGGGTGAAGCTGATGCGCAGTTGGGGAAGGCCGGCCACATCGGCGAGCACCGCCTCGATTTCGGGTGTATGGCGATGGGTACCCGCGATCTTGTAGGCACTTACATTTTCGTTCAGTTCGGAGAAGTGGTAGTCGAGGCCGAACTTCGAGCGCCCTGCGCCGGACGCTCCCGATTTTGCATCTACCAGAATCGAGCGAGGGTCTACCAAATTCGCTTTCAACAAAGGCGCCAGAGCCAAAATGGCGGCGGTGGGATAGCAGCCTGGGTTGCCAACGAGTCGCGCCTTTTCGATCTGCGGGCGGTAAAGCTCGGGAAGGCCGTAGATGGCCTCCCGATTCCATTCGGGGCAAGCGTGCGGCTGACCATACCACTGAAGGTAGGTCTCCACGTCGCGAAAACGAAAGTCGGCAGAGATATCAATGATGCGGCACCCTGCGGCCAGCAGTTTCGGCGCCAAGTGCATGGCCTTGCCGTTCTCTTGGGCCAAGAACACCACATCACACGAGGCGAGGAGGTCTTCGTCTATATCGGTGAAGCGTAATTCCGTATGGCGCGAAAGCCCCGGAAACGCCTCACCCAGCGGCTTACCGGCATAGGTGCCAGAAACTGCGCACCGCAACTGAACGTGGGGATGTCGTAGGAGCAGCCGCAACAGCTCACCGCCCGCATAGCCAGAAGCCCCCACAATTCCTACGTTAAGCATTATCTATCCCTTTGCCAGGCGCCCTTCCGAAGCGCAAAAAGCTCAAAAGTCCGGCGTACTTTATGGAATGAGATAGAAATCTTACCGCAGATAGCGCCTTCGAGTCAACCGGCAACAAAGCAAGCTAATCAACCTCTCTGCTAGGCCTATGGGGTTTGTGAATGCGTATATTTGATGATCTCGCAGTCACGAAGGGTAATAAGCCCCTCTTGAACCATCTCATCAAGGATGGGAAGAAAGGCGTTAATGCGCTCCGGCTGATCGATGATCTCGATGCGAATAGGCAGGTCGGTGGAGAGATCGAGAATTTTGCTGCGATGAATACGTGAGTTAGCTCCATAGCCGACGATTCCCTCCAGAACGGTGGCTCCGGCCAGCCCTTCCTGCCGAGCACGCTCCACGATGGCCGCGTAGAGGGGCTTCCCATGCCACTTATCCGAACTGCCTACATAGATCGTGAGCACCTTGCCAACACCTTCTATCTTCATCGTATTCTGCACCTCCTAAGCCGTTCGCCCCACAAGCAGTAAAGCACACACTCTTCCTAGATAGACCGCAAGAAAGCCACCCAGAACGCTTCCGGCCAAATAGCCGAATAGACGTAGCCACTCCCCGTCCGAGGCCAGGCCTAACGAGTCGTTTTCGAAGGTCGAAAACGTGGTGTACGCCCCAATGAACCCGATGGGAATGAGAAGCGTCCATCGTTGATCCCACACTAAACGCTGCCCCAGCGTTACCACAAGCCCCAAGACGAAGGAGCCGGTAATGTTGATTACCAAGGTTCCCAGCGGAAACCCGTTAACCTGCTGCTGAATCCATACTCCCAAAAAGTAGCGGGCGTTGGCGCCTAAAAAACCACCTATTCCCACGTAAAGCATACGGAGAAAGACATCCTTCATGTCGCTTCGACGAATCTCCTCTAAATTGAGTTTTTCCTCGTTGCGCGGAAGCCAGAGACACAAAAAGCCCCTGATCGGCGCAACGTACCGACCAGGAGCCATTAGCCTACGAAGCGGCGGTTCAGACGCAAAAACGTCTCGGCGGCCTCCATCGCCGTTATCAGTGGGTAACTATAAGTTTACCACACGACACCCATCAAGCGCAGATCGCGCCTCAAGAAAGAGCTTTTTCCGCTTCCAAAACGGTGCCGGATAGTTTAAAATATCAGAAACCTTTCAACGAGGCCATCATGTCTTCTCTGCTCGTTCGTTCCGGCACAAACCCCGACCCGGGAAGGATGGTGCGATGGCGCCTGCTTCCGCCACAGCCCTCCATCGAAAAACGCCTGCTTCAAGGCGGCGATCTCCATCCCATCGTCGCACGCCTTCTGGCGCAACGCGGCATCGAAACCGTGGAAGAGGCGCATCGTTTTCTCCATCCTCGTCTCGATTATCTGCACGATCCCTTCCTGCTACCCGATGTAGAGCCTGCCTGCCTGCGCATTCAGCAGGCCTTGAACCAACGCGAACGGATTTTGGTACATGGGGATTACGATAGCGATGGGGTAACCTCGGCAGCCTTATGGACTCGTTTGTTGCGCCGGCTCGGCGCCGATGTGGAGGTGTTTGTGCCGCATCGCAGGCGAGATGGCTACGACATTCGTAATGCGGCCATCGAGCGGGCGAAGGCCCGGGGTGTGCGCCTCATCATCACAACAGACTGCGGTGTTCGCCGTGTGGAGGAGGTCGAATACGCACGTCAGCTCGGGATAGATGTCATCATCACCGATCATCATTTGCCTCCCGAGGTCTTGCCACGTGCCGTCGCCGTCGTCAACCCACATCGTGCCGATTCGCGCTATCCGTTTCCCTATTTGGCCGGAGTGGGAGTGGCGTTTCGTTGTGGCGAGGCCCTCGTTCGTCATCTCGGCCTCAAAGTGGAGAGCTATCGCCAAGCCTTTTTAGACCTTGTCACCATCGGCACGATCACCGATATGATGCCCCTACTCGACGAAAATCGTGTTCTCGTGGCCTTTGGACTTCAACAACTGCCCTACACCAAGAAGCCGGGCATTCAGGCGCTCCTTGAAGTAAGCGGGCTTCAGAGGGCGCAGACAGAGGAGAACGTCCCTCCTCTCACCGTGCGAGACATTGGCTTTGGCATCGGCCCGCGCTTAAATGCGGCGAGCCGTGTGGACGAGACAAAACCCGCCCTCGATCTCCTGCTGACGTCCAATTTGGACGAGGCAAGACGCCTTGCAGCCCTGCTCGATGCACGAAACCGAACCCGTCAGGAAGAACAGAAACGGATATTTCAAGAGGCCGTGCTTCGGGTGCAGCAAGAGGGCCTGCACGAACGAGCCTGCATCGTGATAGAAGGGACGGGCTGGGGCAGCGGAATCATCGGCCTTGTGGCCGGTAAGCTTACCGAGATGTTTCATCGCCCCTCCATTGTGCTGGCCTTGAATCCGGAAACGGGCGAAGGGCGCGGTTCGGCTCGCTCCATCGAGGCCTTCGACCTCGGTGAGGCCCTGGAGCAGTGTCGTCCCCTCCTTATTGATGGAGGAGGCCATGCACATGCCGCCGGTTTTTCCATTCGCTTAGAAAACGTCGCCGACCTTACCCGGCGCATGGAGGAGATCGCACGCCAACGCTTGACAGAGGAAGACCTACAACCCGTTCTCGATATAGACGCCGAGCTAAGACCCCACCAGATTGATACAAAGCTTCTAGAGCAGATTGAAAGCATGGCCCCGTTCGGCATGGAGAACCCCGAACCCATCTTCGTTAGCTATGGCGCCCCTGTCCGATCCGTCTGCTTGATCGGCAAGGAGTCGCAACATCTCAAGCTGCTGGTGGAAGCGCAAACCTCTCATGGGCTAACCGTTACCTATCCGGCGATTATGTGGGGGCAAGGGTCTCTGGCATCTGAGCTAGCCCCCGGCGCAACCGATATCTGCTATCGTCTCCAACGCAACACCTACCAAGGGGAGTTGCGCATTCAACTGTTTTTGGAGGATATACGGCAGAGAGGCCGCTAGGCAGTTCAGACAGGCCGGCGGGCATCGGCCCACAACACAAAATCGGTCACTTTAGAGTATTCTTCAAGAACCACGCGATCCAGGATTTCGGCAATTTTGCAAAACGCAAGGAGAAAACTGCATGGGAAGAACAGGGAACAATTCGGCCCTTCACGGGGGTGGGTTTCACCATGTGGCCGTGCGCGCATGGGATTTTGAAGGGGCGCTACGCTTCTATATAGAGGGCCTCGGTTTTCGACGCGTCTACGGATGGGGTAAAGACGAACGCGCCACAGGCGGCCGCGATGCACGTGCGGTGATGCTCGACACCGGAGATGGCAACTACTTCGAGGTGTTTGCCGGCGGCACACCGCCACCGGAAGGAGGCCTACCGGAAGGAGCGCTCCTCCACGTGGCTCTGCGTACCAACGACTGCGATGCCGCCATCGAAAAAGCCCGGGCTGCCGGCGCGATCGTCACCATGGAGCCGCGTACGCTCTCCATCGAAGGAGATAGCCCGCAACAGTTCCGCATCGCCTTCTGCAAAGGTCCCTGCGGCGAGATCATCGAGTTTTTCCAAAACGATACGCTCTAGCACGCCTGAGGGCTGCGGTTAAGGTCGCCATTACCCAAGCAAGAGATCCGGGGAACTGCCATAGGCACGACGTTTTGGCAGCCCGCTAAGACCCCTGAAAAGCCGGCAACGCCGAGGGTATCACGCCCCCTGCATTTTCGAGCAGCTGCACGCACTCCCAGTGCCTGTTCTCTTGGGCAAGCTCAATGGGTGTCTTTCCCTGGTTGTCGAGCAGGTCTTCGAGTGCACCGGCCTCAAGTAGTAGGCGCACACTCAATTCGCAGCCCCTTATAGCGGCGACATGAAGAGGTGTGTGCCCATTATAGTCGGCGAAGTTGGGGTTTGCACGGGCGCGTAGCAGGCGTCGCAACGCCTCCACGTGCCCTCCCTCCACCGCCAGATAGAGAGCTGTTCTGCCAAAACGGTCGCTCTCGTTGGCCTCTGCTCCGGCATCGAGCAACAGATCGATAGTGCGAACGTGGCCGCCGGCGGATGCCAGCAACAGTGCCGTGCGCTCCATCTCCGGCTCTATCTCATGTACAGGAGCACCTAGTGCCAACAGCAGCGCAACTGTCTCCGTGTCGCCTTGCGCCGCAGATTGCAGCAAGCGCTCCGCAAGGCGTCGCATCTCCTTCCATTTCTGCTCCGTTATGTCGGTGGGGACGCGAAACAAACGCTCGCGCAGCCGTACCGCGAGACGCCGATCCAACTGGGTGAGCATTAGATAGTGTTTCCGCGCCTCACTCTCTTCCCCCATCTCCAAACAGAGCAGCCCCATCTGATAGCGGGCGATAGGCAGATAGGGAGCAAGCTCGATGGCCTGTTGAAATGCGGCCTTCGCCTTTTCCTGTTTTTGAAGATGCCAATAGGCCAGACCGAGGTTGACATAGGCCAAAGGATAGGCAGGGCGGATTTGGATGGCTTTGCGGAAATGAGCTAAAGCCGCATCGAATTGGCCTGCTTGCAACAGGAGGGTGCCCAAGTTATTATGCGCCGGAGCGTGGTCTGGCACGAGATCGAGCACGGTTCGAAAAGCCTCCCTGGCCTTTGCAAACTCGCTAAGATGTAAAGAGAACATCCCCACTTGAAAACGCGCTTCTGGGTCGCCCGCATCGGTGTTCACAGCCTGCTCGAAAGCCTGAAGCGCCTCACGATAGAGGGAGAGACGAGCACAAGCGTGCCCAAAACGCATTAGGTTTTCTAAAGAAGGACATCTCTCTATTGCCTGCTTTGCCAGATCGTATTCGCCTTCAGGGTCATTGGTCTCTGTAGAAGAAGTGTTGGCCGATCCGTCAGCAGACCCCCGGTCGTGCTGGTGCTCGTGCGGTGAAGAGGGGGGGTGCTGCTGTGGATAGGCGCAGACATAGACCTTACCATCCGAAGCCGCGATGGCGATAAGGCCTTTCTCCGGTGCCAGAGCGAATGCACGCGCCGTTATAGGAGCGGCCAAGCACGAGAATACCGGAGCCAGTGGCCTTAGGCTCCAAATATCGAGCTTACCGGTGCCTGTGCGCACCACCATCGCGTTAGGGTGAAGGAAAGCCATGTCGAAAACCACCTCACCTAGCTCAACCTGCTCAACCCTGCGCTTTTCGTGCACATGCCAGCAAATCAGTTCGCCATCGGCGTAGGCAGCAAGGAGATGCGGCTCCTCCGGATAGCAGGCCAAGGCCGTCACAGGTGCCCCTGGCCCTGTCAACAGCGTGATCGCCTCTCCCTTGTGCAAATCCCAAAGATAGGTTCCTCCCTGATGGGAACCGAGGCCGGCGAACAGAATCTTGCCGTCTGCAGAAAGCGCCAACGCCGTAACCTCTCCACTATGGGGGCCGAGATCGGGCAGCACCTGCCACGTGTAAACATCTTGGCAGAGCAGATGACGGCTTTTCCCACCCATCACAAGCAGCCCACCGGCACACACCATTGTGCGCAGCGGAAAGGAAGCACGGAAAATGTGAAGACAGCGCTGTTGCCCAAGATGCCAAACGCGGGCAGTTCCATCTTCTGAAACCGATGCCACCAGCTCCGTATCTAAAGCCTTCACAGCCCAAACCGGCCCTCGATGGTGCCCCAGCACTATCGGTTCGCTGTTAGTGCGTGCCTCCTGAAACCACACTGTTCCCTGGGCGCTACCCACCACGATGTGCTTCTCATCGGATGTAAAGCAAAGCGCGCTCAAACCCCCCGCCGACTCCAGACCCGTTAGCTCAAACAACCTGTTTTGTCCCATTGCTCTTCTCCGAAAAGTCTCACGATTTGGAAAAAGGTGGCGACACCGTATGAACGGGACACCTTCCAGGGCTGCGTCACCGGTGTCGCCATAGAAACGTCGCATCACACTTATCTATGATAGCTGTGCTTTGCGAATTGCACTGTGACCTATGTCACAAAGGAGGTGTGAAATTGTTCACAACACGTAATAGAAAATGCTTTGTGGAGGGGTAAAAGCGGAAAAAGGGGATTTTAAGGCTTAAAAATACGGGGGATACGCTGGGTGAGACAGGTGGTGATTTCATGTTCAGTTGTGCCGATGGATTTGGCCATCTCCTCTACAAAGAGGCGCTCTGCGCCCTGCTTCCCGATGGCGACGGCCACATCACCGGGTTGAACGGAGGGAATATCGGTAACGTCGAGAACGGTCTGGTCCATGCAAATTCGACCTAATATGGGAGCTTTTTGACCATGCACCAACATGTAGCCCTGGTTAGAGAGGCGACGCGGGTACCCATCGCCATAACCTAGAAGAACGGTGGCCACGCGAGAGGGACGGGCCAGCCGATGGGTAGCTCCATAGCTAATAGAGTGCCCTGGAGGTAGTTCCCGCACGGTGCCGATAGCAGCCTCAAGCTGAAGAGCCGGAAGAAATCGCGTGCGCCAGAGGTGGCTTTGAGGAGTGTTCGGCAGTATTCCATAGATAAGCAGGCCCGGTCGCACCAGATTCGATTCGGAGTCCAAACCTTCGAGCAGCGCGGCGCTATTGGCGCTATGTACCCATCGGAACCTCGCTCCCGCCTTCTCTAAGGTATGACGAACCCAATGAAAACGTTCGAGCTGGCTTTGGGTAAGTTCGCGAAAGGGATTTTCCGCTTCGGCGAAGTGAGTTCCCAAACCGGTAAAGGTAAGGCCACGGCTCTGGGCAAGCCTCCATAAAGCGACCGCCTCCTCCGGCAAAACGCCCGCACGCCCCATACCGGTGTCAATCTCTAAATGGGCCTCACGACATCCGGCGGCCATAAGCGCTCTTAACACATCTTCGCTCCCGATGAGGGGGGTTAAGTTGTAATGAACAACCTGCTCGGCCTCTTGAGGCGCGGGCACACACAGCAGAGCTACTGGGCAGGTGATGCCGGCCCGGCGGAGGCACTTTCCCTCCTCTGCGGTGGCCACTCCAAGCCATTGAACTCCGGCCTCCAAAGCCGTTCTGGCCACAGCAAGAAGTCCATGCCCATAGGCATCGGCCTTCACAACGGCCATAATCTCTTTAGAAGGGCCGGCAAGCTTCCGCAGGGCTGCAATATTGGCACGAATAGCTGCCAAATGGATCGTCGCCCAGGCGCGGGTTCTGCCGTTCCTCTCTCCGTCGGGAGCACGCCGATTCTGCATGAAACCCAAAGCTCCTTTTTAAACTCAATCGAGGTATGCTAAAAAGGGAACGATAGATGCATGTTACCTCAAAAGATAAGCGGCAAAAGAAGGATATAATCCGGTGACAGTTTCGTAATTCTTTAGAGAAACCACGTGAACACCCTTGAAGGGAGCGTAGATTAGGATGAGAAAACTTGGCGGTTTGAAGCCAGAGCGTTGGCTTCTACTGGCGTTTGGGCTGTTAGCGCTCGTTGGATGGTCTGCTTCAGGAACAGGAAACTCTGAAAAGGCCTCGCTCCAGACAACCCGTCTTGAGTTTCGTGACATCGCCGGCCAAGCCTATTCCTGGACGACCATCGCCTCTCACAAAGCCAACGTGTTCCTCTTTCTTTCTTGTCAGTGCCCTGTCTCTAACCTATACGGCCCTCGCCTAGCGGAACTGGCACGCCGGTTTACCGGAAAGGATGTGCAGTTTTTTGGGGTCTACCCCGACATTCAAGAGAGCCTGGCCGATATCCAACGTAATGCCAAAGAGCACGGATTCCCCTTCCCCATTGTGCAGGATAAAGAGGGCGTGCTGGTCTCCCAGTTAAAAGCCACCTACACGCCAGAGGCTGTCGTGGTCAACCGCCAGGGGCAAGTCTGTTATCGTGGGCGCATTGACGATAACGTCGTCACCACCAAAGTGACCTCCCACGACCTGCAACAGGCTATTGAAGCTGTATTAGCAGATCGCCCAGTTCCTCACCCTAACCTGCCTTCCTTCGGTTGCATCATTCGCCGAGGCCCTGTGGCTTCGGTGGCACTGCTTCCGGGAACACCCACCTATGCTCACGACGTGGCCCCTATTCTGCAAAACCATTGCATAGAGTGCCATCGCCCCGGGCAAGTAGCTCCCTTCTCTCTTACCACCTACAAAGACGCTGCCGCTTGGGCGCCCGACATCGTTCGCTACACACAAAATGGCACCATGCCCCCTTGGAAACCGGCGCCGGGCTATGGCGATTTTGTGGGAGAACATCACTACGTGCTTACTGCCGCTGAAAAAGAGGTCTTGGTAAAGTGGGCCAAAGCGGGTGCCCCCGCCGGCGATCTCAGTAAAACGCCGCCCATGCCTCACTACCCATCCGGCTGGGAGTTAGGTAAACCTGACCTCGTCTTCCACTCCGATCAGCCTTATCATGTGGCCGCAGATGGAGACGATGTTTACCGCAACTTCATCATCGATCCCCACTTTACCCACGATGCATGGGTACGAGCCGTTGAAGTTCACCCCGATGCGCGCGCCGTGGTTCACCATGTTATTATCTATGTGGATGGCCTGCACCTTTCCCCCGCCGTCTCCGAAAAATATCATAAAGAGCATCCCAATGACCACGAGCCGGGCTATACCAGTTTCGGCGGACCTGGTTTTGTACCCACCGGTTTCCTAGGTGGGTGGGCGCCCGGAAACGCGCCTCAATTTGCCCCACCCGGCGTGGCCATGTGCATCCCCAAAGGTGCCTTGCTGGTTCTGCAGGTACACTACCATAAGAACGGCGTGCCTCAAACCGATCAGACGAGCTTCGGGCTCTATTTGGCCAAAGAGCCGGTTCATAAAAACGCCATCGTCAGCATGGTAGCCAACTTCGGCTTCCGCATTCCACCCGGTGCTCCGCACTACGAAGTGGATGCGCAAACCACCGTTCCGGTGGACTGTCATGTGATGAGCATCATGCCGCACATGCATCTGTTGGGCAAGGAGATGAAGCTGTGGGCTACGCTTCCAAACGGCAAAGAGGTGCCACTTATCTGGATTAAAAATTGGGATTTCAACTGGCAACGTACCTACTGGTACCGCCAGCCGGTGGCCTTACCAAAAGGAACTGTGGTTCACCTGGTGGCCTACTACGACAATTCAAGCGATAACCCCTTTAACCCCAATCGCGATCATCCCAAAGCCGTTGGGTGGGGTGAACAGACCACCGATGAGATGTGCATCGCGTTCCTCTTTGTTACGCTGGATGCAGAGCATCTCAATGTGATGCCGCAAAATCCGGTTACGGTTGCCTCCGCTTCAAGTACCTCGGCACCGCCTACAAAATAGGCAAGAATGCCCTTACCACGGCGACCCCTCAGGTAGAAGAGCGGACAACTAAGCGTGTGGGAACTTCAGCATGGCGAGGAGGTAACTCCTCGCCTTTATAAAGGGCGTTTAGACGCTCTACCAACATGTTGACGGCAATATTGCATATCTCTTCCAATGGATAGACAAGCGTTGTCAACGGAATGTCGAGTTGGGAAATGAGAGGCAGATCGTCGCATCCCACAAGCCCCATATCTTGAGGAACCCGTATCCCCTTCCGCCGAAGACCGGAGAGCGCCCCTAAGGCCGCCATGTCGTTGAAGCAGAGAAGAGCGTCCGGACGATGGGGGTCGTCGGCAATCTGTTCTGCGCAAGCACGGGCTGCCCCAACATCGTAGGCGGTTCCGGGGAAGGTATAGATAAGCGGGGGCTGCCCGATTTTCTCCGCAAACTGCTTGTAAAATTGACCCCTCACATCGTTACGTGCCACCGCCGATGCCGGAGCGATGTAGCCGATTCGCCGATAACCCCTTTCCAAAAGATGATCTACCGCCTCCTGTAGCCCGGTGGTAAAGAGCGCGCGAACGCTATCCCGGTTGGGCATGAGATAGCCAATAACAACCACATTCTCCATATCGGGCTGCTGCGCCCGCTCTAACACCTGGGTGGAGGTTTCACACCAGAGGATCATGCCGTCCGGCCGACGTGAGTTGAGCGTTTCCAACAGGTGCAGATCGTTGGATTCATCGGCACGTCTAGTGTTTAAAACAAACTCGTAACCACGCCGTTCCAGCGCAATCGCACACAACGACACCATGCGAGCAAAGAAGGGATTTTCCAGCCCGCCAACCAAAAGCCCCACCACGTGACTTCGGCGCGTGCGTAGCTGCTGAGCGGCTCGGTTTACCGTGTAACCAAGCTCTCGAGCTGCAGCAAGTACCCTTTGGCGAGTCTCTTCAGAAACACGCGTGCTGCTGCGTGCGCCATTAAGGACATAAGAGGCCGTCGCATAGTGAACATTGGCAAGACGAGCAATCTCACGAAGGGTAGGCTTTCCGGTGGCCATTTTTCAACTCTCTACTCGCTCGAAAGCAAGAATCTGTTCAACGGAAGATGACACAAACCGACGAGAAACAAGGCCAATAAAAGCTTTCCCTTGACCTAACGTTCGGCTTGATGCCATCATGAATATTATATAGCACACTAAAACCCTCTCGGTCAACGGGTGCTAAGCTGTTCAAAAAATGCGATGTGAGCATAAGCACTCCCACGAAAGGCATAAACCAACGGTGACAAAAACTTTCTTCTCCTCTCGAAACCCGTTCGGGATCATCCTTAGCATTCTGATCGGTTTTTCCATGAAAGGACAAGCAAGCTCTATGCCCGCACCAAGTCGGCCCGCTCTCTATCTCTACACACGGTCAACCGATGCGTCCACCACGATTACTGTGGATGCAAGTCAACCCAACGCCATCCCCATCTCGCAGGATATTTTTGGTAACTTCCTCGAAGACCTCGGTCACGCCATTGAAAGAGGCATCCTCGCCGATGCTATTCTCAACCCAAGCCTCGAGCCGGAAAACCCCTCCGACACCGCTCCGCCTTTTTGGACTCTTCAAGGAAACGCCACTTGGGTGGAAGGCGGCTACTACTCTCCCCATGCCGTTCAGCTTGCCGGTGCAACAAATGGCCTTGCTGTGGGTCGCCTCGAACAAACCGTATTCCTACCGGTTACACGCGACCCACACTATCGTTTTGAAGCGCTCTGTCGCAGCCTAGGAACCGCAGGCACCATCGAGCTACTAATAGAGGGCACCGATGCCCGTGAAGGGCAGGTTTTTGCCCAACGCCCCATCGTCGTGCACGGTAGAACATGGCAAAAGGTCACCTTCACCTTCTCTGTCCAAGAAGCCACTCCTCAAAAGGGCGAGGCCTATCGTTTCGTGCTTGCCTATACGAACGGAGACCCGGTGATCGTAGATCGCATCTCGCTGATGCCAACCGATAACATTGCCGGACTAGACCCGGAAGTGGTAGCTCGCGCCCGAGAATGGCATATCCCCATCCTACGCTACCCCGGTGGAAACTTTTCGAGCGGCTATCACTGGGAAGATGGCATAGGAGACCCCAACCGACGCCCTAGCTCGCGCAACCCCGCATGGGGTGGCATACAGAGCAATCGTTTTGGAACCGATGAGTTTCTGCATTTTTGCCACCTGCTGCACATACAGCCCCAAATTACTGTGAACGCCGGCGATGGCACGCCGGAGAATGCTGCCGCCTGGGTAGCCTACTGCAACGGTGCGCCCGATTCCAGCGTCTACGCTCAAATGCGCGCCGAAAACGGCCATCCGGCGCCCTACGGCGTAAAGATATGGGAGGTGGGCAATGAGCTTTACGGAGACTGGCAGATAGGCCATACCGACGCCCAAGGCAACGCCCAACGCTTTGTTATGTTTCGTGATGCCATGCTGAGGGTAGACCCGACCATAAAGCTTATTGCAACCGGTAAGGGTGACGAGTTCACACCAGAGGGGCTATCGCGCGATGCCGCCTGGAACGAGGCGTTGCTCCGCCGAAGTCTGGAAGAGGGGAATCGCCCGCCCGATTACCTCTCCATCCATCCGCTGCTGCCTTTGCCGGAGGCGGCAGGAGCTCCGGACTATGACGCCCAGTATCAAAGCGCCATGGCATTTCCTACCTTCCTCGACCGCGTGATGTTTCCCCAATTGGCCCACCTCATCCAACAGGGGGAGGGGCCCTATCCCCACACGCGTTTGGCCGTCACCGAGTGGGGCATCATCGTGGGAGGGCCGAACTGGCGGAGCGTGCCGAACCACAGCACCTTTTCCGGGGCCATCTTTAATGCCCTCATGCTCAACGCGATGATGCGACATAGCGACCTTATCTCCATTGCCAATATGACAGGCTTCATGCACGGCGGCTGCATTGAAAAGGTGCGTGGAGTTGTCTATGTAGACCCCCAATACTACACCCAACAGCTCTATGCGGCGGCCAAGCCTTACTATCCGGTAGCCATCCATATAGAAGGCCCTGGAGAGGACGTTCCTGCGCGTGGTCGCCTCCAAGCCGTAACCGATGTGCCCGATGTGGATGCCTTTGCAGCCCTTACCAAAGACCGTAACACGCTGACCCTCTTCCTCATCAACCGCCTGATAGAGGGCGATCGCTTGGTGCGGCTTACTCTAAACGATTTCGAGGCCCGAAGCGTTTCCGCCACGATCCTTATGGCAGATAGCCCTATGGCCGCCAACGATTGGGCGCACCCCGATCGCATTAAGCCCCAACCCTACATGCTGCCCACAGGCTTTCTCAAAGAGGACTCCTCCTTAAACCTACCTGCGCATACCCTGCTTGTTCTTACCCTACATCGCTAAAGGTCTGCTGCCTAAACCAAAACGGCCCTAGAGAAAGCAAACTCGACGGCCACTAAAACCTTGCCGATTCACCGCTAATTAGCGTAAACTAGTATTAAGAGGTCTCGCCAGGTAGAGACTTCGCCGCTTGTCAGAATCAGGGATAGATGGCGGCAAAAAGCCGCTCTCTAGGAAAGGACACAAAGTTCTACAGGAGAAAGAGTGAGAACAAAGGCACGTATTCGCTTCCGTAAGTTGGAACGCCAGCAGCGCCAGGTGAGTGAGCATCTGCGCAACAGTTTAACAGGCGATCAGAGGCGCATCCTCCTTCTCTCGGCACAAGGTTATGGACATGGGGAGATCGCACGGGAGTTGGCACTGCCGGAGGACTATGTTGTCCATTTTGCTCTCGGCATGGTTCAGAGGCTTAACAAAAGCGGGGTGATCCCCTCTCCGGAATGGCGCCATGTGCTGGCTTGGGCAGAAGAGGTGGGTATTCTCGGTTAATTTTGGCCTTCTCGATCCGCCTCGAATCCACTTACACCTGCTCCTAGCCCTTCGCCGGCTAAAAGGCGTTCGGCCTCATCACGGCTAATGAGAATTTCGCGTGGCCGCGCTCCGCTCAGCGGGCCCACGATGCCCCGCTCTTCCATCATCTCCACAATGCGGGCCGCGCGCGTGTAGCCTATGCGGAAACGGCGCTGGAGCATAGAGGTAGAGGCTTGACCGTTGTTGACCACGAGGCGAACGGCCTGGGCAAAGAGCCGCTCGTCCACGTCGTCCTCATCGAAGATACGTTCCTGCGCCGCGTCCTTTCCATCATCTGCAATCGTCAGCATGTCTCCCGGCGAAGGCTGCTGCTTCAGATAGTCCACCAGCGCTTGGGTCTCCTGTTCGCTCAGATAGCACCCCTGAATGCGCGTAGGTTTTGGTGCATCTATGGGCATAAAAAGCATGTCACCTCGCCCAATAAGGCGCTCTGCACCGGGCATATCTAAAATCGTGCGCGAATCTACCTGAGAGGCCACCGCAAAGGCAATGCGGGAAGAGATGTTTGCCTTGATGGTGCCCGTGATGATGTCCACCGAGGGTCGCTGTGTGGCGATAACGAGATGGATGCCTGTAGCGCGTGCCAATTGTGCCAAACGGCAGATCGAGTTTTCGACTTCAGCCCCATGTTGCAGCATGAGGTCGGCTAACTCGTCCACAATAAGCACGATGTAAGGAAGCCTCTCTTCAGGCGGCACCTTTTCGTTGTAACTATCAATGTTGCGCGACCCCATACGGGCAAAAAGGTCGTAGCGACGATCCATCTCACGCAGCGCAGTATGAAAAAGCCCCGCGGCCTGCTTCACGTCCTTAACCACCGGATGCAACAGGTGAGGGATGCCATCCCATAAACTCAGCTCCACACGTTTAGGGTCTACCATCAGCAGACGCACCTCGGAGGGCGTCGCCCTATAGACAAGGCTCGCGATGAGGCAGTTGAGGCAGATAGACTTCCCTGAATTGGTGGAACCGCCGATCAGTAGGTGAGGCATCTTCGCTAAATCGGCATAGCGGCATTGGCCGGAAACATCCTTGCCCAACGCCACGGTGAGCTTAGAGGGCGCATTGCGAAACTCGTCGGTGTCGAGGCACTCTCTTAAGGTCACCACAGAAGGATTCAGGTTTGGCACCTCCAAGCCGATGGCCGATTTTCCAGGAATAGGCGCCTCAACGCGCACATCTATGGCAGCTAGGCTCATGGCAAGGTTGTCGGCCAGGCTTACGATCTTACTCACCTTGATGCCGGGAGCTAGTTGAATTTCATATCGGGTTATGGTAGGCCCGCTAGCTACCTCCACCACGCTCGCACCTATGTTGAACTGCTCTAACGTGGCCTCGATGGTGCGTATCCTGTCGGCCTGTTCCAGACCGACTCCCTTTCCCTCAGAGGCTTTGCGGGCAGAAGGCGCCGCAGGCTCCTTTAAAAGGCTGAGCGGTGGCAGCGCAAAAGCGGATGCTGCACTGGGCGCCGGCGGAGCTGTGGAGGAGGGAGATGGCGCCGAATCGGAAGGAGCTGCCTCTTCTTTGTTGTCCGGCTCACTACGACGTAAAAGCTGGAACGGATTGGGGAAGTGACGTGCCGGCTTCTCCGGTTCGGGCTGGGGCGCGTTGCGCGGCGCCGTCACGCGAACTACCGCCTTCTGCTCCTCCGCTTGCGACTTTTGTTCAACAGGCAGAGTGCGTTCTGTTGGAGGAACGGCTGCAGGAGAGAGGCTTCGCGCACGGGAAGGCGATGATGTGGCAAGCGCGCGAGGGGCTGTACGCACACGGGCTATTTTTTGCCATAGCGCCAGTGCCACCGCTTTTAAGCTGCGCTCATGGAGGTGGGCGATAAGATCGGCAAGCGGCCTATCCACAATAAGCACTATGGAGACAAGCAGCGTCATGCCGAGAGCGAGGTAACTTAACGGCCGTTGCAGCAGCGTATAGAGAGTCCAACCTACCAACCCGCCCAGCCACCCGCCGGCCTCCTTCATGCGCACGGGATCAAGGGAGGCACCGGGCACCAGCAGGAGATGGCGCCAGGTAACAAACGTAAGAAATAGCAGAAAAAGGCCCAGCGAGGAGAGGGTAAGCCGCAGTCGTTGAAATCCCCTCAGCACCATGACCCCGAGCAGCACGATCACCCCTACAATAGCATAGGCACCTGAACCGGCGAAAAGGCGCAAGCCGGCATCGAGAAGTTCCGGTATGGGGGCGTGCTCCGGCTGTAAAAGGCTGACGAAACCCGCAAGCCCTAGAAAAATCAGCCCAATCCCCACAATGTCCTGAAGACGGCGCTGCAGGGTAGGGTCCCAACCGGTATTTTTTTGTCGCGACGCTTTGCCCATCTGGTTTTTTGGCCTACCTGTTCTCGACATTCCCAAAGCTCTTCCCTATCTCGTATAATTCAGTATACACTTTTGCGCTTCCTTCTTGCGAATTCTCTCTTTTCATGATAATATGATAGCAAAAGGAGCCTGCAGGAGGGAGCGAAATGACAGTAGCCTCAGAGGGAGCGACCCCAAAGAATGTGGTACGGATGGGTGTTATTGGAGCGGGGAACTTCGCCTCACGCCGCCACATTCCGGACATACTCAAGTGTCCCGAAGCCCGCTTGGAAGCGTTTTGCCGCCGCGACCCGGAGGCGCGGGCGCGCCTTGCTGCCTTTTTCCATCTGCCTCCTGAACGCGCCTACGCCGACTGGAGAAAGATGCTTGAGGAGGTTCCTCTGGACGCCGTGGTTATCGCAACCCCTCATGCGCTCCACTACGAGCAGGCGAAAGCGGCCTTGGAACGTGGGCTGCACGTTCTCATTGAGAAACCAATAGCCGTGCGCACCGCGGAAGCGCGCGAGTTGAACGCCCTGGCCGAAGCGAAAGGCCTCAAACTGGCAGTGGCTTTGAACCCTCCACATTGGGCGCACTGCCACCAGATTCGCCGAGCGCTCCACGACGAGCGCATGGGCGAACTAGAGGCTGCCTCGCTATTTTGGTGCGGCTCGGCAGAGCCACTCTTCGGCAAAGCTCCTCTTCCAGAAAATCTGCCCGGTGTCGTCCCCCCCTCCCTCTTTCGCGCCGACCCAAACCTCGCCGGCGGAGGCTACTTCATAGATGGCGGCTCGCACCTTGTTTCAGAACTGCTTTGGACAACGGGAAGGCAGGTGAAACGGGTTACTGCCGTCGCCGACAACTACCCCTCCGATATGCGCATCTCGGTGAGCCTGGAGCTGGATAATAGCTCGTTCGCCAACATCACCGCCATTGGGGATAGTAAATTTGTTAATCGCCGACTACGGCATATCTTTGCCTGCACCGGTGGAACCGTCACCGTGAACCACTGGGAGTTTGAAACAAGCATTACCCTGCACGAGCAGCAGGTGCGCCGCTTCAAGGAGGCCGATATGCTGCCTGTTGAGGGGCCGGTGGCCAATTTCGTGAGCGCTATACTCGGCTATGGCTCCCTCTACTCGCCGGGGACGCACGGGGCCGATGTGGTGGAGGTCGTCGAAGCTGTCTACCGTTCTCTAGAGACCGGAAAATCGGTACCTTTGCCCCTTACGAACACCGCATAGGCTCCGGCAGGAAAGAGAGCATGCCTTTGCCAAGACCGACTAAGGGTTTGCAGAAAATCTTACGATACGCTCTATATTAAAGGGAAAGTTTAACGCCTTGCTGGAAATCATCATATTAGGCAGCGGCACATCGCACGGTGTGCCCATGATCGGCTGCGATTGTGCGGTCTGTCGCTCGAACGACCCACGTAATAAACGCACAAGGCCCTCCATTGCCGTTAAAAGCCCTTCCGGCACGATTTTGGTAGATACACCGCCAGAACTACGTTTGCAGGCCATTGCTTGCAACTTACGTGCGGTAGACGCCGTTCTTTTCACCCATACGCATGCCGACCACTTGATGGGGCTTGACGATCTACGTCGCTACAACGACCTGATGGGCAAAGAGATACCTATCTACGGCGACGCCTCAACGCTGGAAGATATTCGGCGCGTCTTTCGGTATGTCTTCATAGAGACTCAAGCCGGTGGGGGCAAGCCCCGCCTACAGCTCTTTGAAGTGAAATCGCCCATGGAGTTGTGCGGCCTCATCATTGAGGCCTTCTATGTGCTGCATGGCAACCTTCCCGTGCTCGCCTATCGCTTCCACCACCCTCAAACACAGCGCTGCATGGCCTACGTCACCGACGTTAGCCACATTCCACCTGAAGCCATGGAAAAACTCTACCATCTCGACCTACTCATCATAGATGCCGTACGTTACGAGCCGCACCCCACCCACTTCGGCCTTTGGCAGACGCTAGAGGTTATCGAACAGCTGCAACCAAAGCAGGCACTGCTTACCCATCTTTCCCATCGTTTCGACCACGCCACCCTCTGCGCAGAAACGCCGGAGCATGTAAACCCGGCCTATGACGGCCAGGTGATCTGTTTAGAGTAGGAGGTAATTGCCGCTTTGGATGAAGAGAAGCTGAAGACAGCCCGAACCCTAGCTTTTCGTGCCTTAGCGCGCTCGGCCTGTAGCCAAGCCCAAATCGAGAGGCGTTTAGCGCAAAAAGGCTTGCCAGAGCATGTCGTTGCACAGGTTATCGAGGAGTTGAAAACGCGTGGATGGCTCGACGATGCGAAGTTTGCCCAAGATTGGGTGGCGGATAGAGCCGATAGAAAACGCTATGGGCGGCGGCGCCTTGTGGAAGAGTTAAAAGCGCGTGGGTTGACGGAAGAGCTGCTCGAAGCGACTTTGCCCCCACCCGACCCCGAAGAGGAGCTGCAGCGAGCGCGTGCAGCCATTGCCCGCCGATGGCCTCCGGGCAGTTTGGCCCATCTAGAAGGGGAAGCCCTTTTGGCAGAAAAAAGGCGCTGTGCCGCCTTTTTGCAACGACGCGGATTTGACAACGAAACCATAAAGAAGGTATTAGGAGAGCTTACGTCTAAATAATAGCTTACTTTACGCCGTGTCTTTGCTTCACCTCTGAGGAAAGCCGCGAATCTCGCAGAGCTTTCTGGAGGTAGAAGAGTTGCCACACGTCGGAGTATCGGTTTTACTGATAGCGGTTGTTCTGGGAGCGCTCTGTGGAGCCTTCCTTGGATATTTCTTAGAACACTTCTTCATTGGTCGTCGCTTAATAGAGGAGCGTGCTCAGCTACAAGCACTGCTCCAAACACAGTCCGAAGAGGCTCAACGCCTAAAAGAACAGGCATTAAGAGAGGCGGAGGAGACGCGCCGTAGAGCGATTCTCGACGCCCGTGAGGAGTCGATTCGGCTGCGGGCTGAGATTGAAAACGAAAACCGGGAGAAGCGAGCCGAACTTCAGAGGCTGGAGCGGAGACTAGCGCAACGCGAAGAGAGTCTCGATCGTCGTGCGGAAAGTATAGATGCACAGGCCCGAGCGCTCGAACAGCGTGAGGAGGCCCTAGCTGCCGCGCAGCGGGAGGTGGAAACCCTGCGCCAGCAACAGGTCATGGAATTAGAGCGGCTCTCTGGGCTTACACGGGAGGAAGCACGGGCGACATTTTTGCACCTCGTCGAGGAGGAGTGTCGCCACGAGGCCGCTCGACGTATTCGCGAGATCGAGGAGGAAGCGCACAAAGAGGGCCTGCAACGCGCAAGGCAGGTTTTGGTAGATGTCATTCAACGTTGTGCGGTGGAGCAGACATCGGAAACCACCGTTTCCGTCGTGCCCCTCCCCAACGATGAAATGAAAGGGCGTATCATCGGAAGGGAAGGCCGAAACATTCGTGCCTTCGAGACCCTGACTGGGGTAGACCTCATTATTGACGATACCCCGGAAGCTGTGGTGCTTTCCTGCTTCGATCCGGTACGCCGTGAGATCGCCCGCATCGCCCTCACGAACCTGATCATTGATGGACGCATCCATCCAGGCCGCATCGAGGAGATCGTCCGTCGCGCCGAACAGGAGGTAGAAGAACGCATTCGCGAGGCGGGAGAGCGTGCCATCCTTGAAACGGGAATTACCGGCCTACCCGCCGAGATCGTGCACCTGCTAGGCAAGCTGAGGTACCGAACCTCTTACGGACAAAACGTGTTGAGCCACTCTATCGAGGTGTCGCACCTCTGCGGTCTTTTGGCTGCCGAAGTGGGCGCCGACATCCAGGTAGCTAAACGTGCCGGCCTGCTGCACGATATAGGAAAAGCGGTAGACTTTGACATGGAGGGACCTCATGCCCTCATATCCGGTGAAATTCTACGGCGCTATCATGAGTCGGAAGCGGTGGCCCATGCCGCCGAAGCGCACCATCACGACGTCGAGCCGGCTTCTATAGAGGCGCATCTGGTGATCTGTGCCGACCAGATATCCGCCTCCCGACCCGGAGCACGTCGGGAGGCTTTGGAAACCTACGTGCGTCGTGTGAAAGCGCTAGAGGAGATAGGAGACAGCTTTGAGGGCGTGGAAAAAACGTTTGCCGTGCAGGCCGGGCGCGAAATACGGGTGATCGTGAAGCCGGAGAAAGTGGACGATCTGGCCGCCATGCAGCTCGCACGCGAGATGGCTCGCCGCATCGAAGAGCAAGTGGAGTATCCGGGTCAGATCAAGATAACCGTCATCCGCGAATCGCGTGCGGTAGACTATGCGCGCTAAAGGAGAAGGGAGGACATGCCACATCTCCGCCTGCTGATGATAGGCGACGTGGTGGGACGACCGGGGCGTGAGCTTCTGCTGCATCTGCTGAAGCCCCTCCGCGAAGAGTTTCAAGCGGATTTCGTGGTGGCAAACGCCGAGAACGCGGCTGGCGGCATTGGCATTACCCCGGCGCTCGCTACGGAGATGTTGGAGGCCGGAGTCGACGTACTAACCTTAGGCAACCATGCATGGGGCAAACGCGATATCTATCCGATGCTCGATACCGAAACACGCCTCCTGCGCCCGGCCAACTACCCACCCCTCGCGCCCGGACGGGGATGGGGCGTCTACCCTACCAAGAAAGTGCCAGTCGGCATCCTCGTCCTTCAAGGACGTACCTTTATGGAACCCGTGGACGACCCGTTTCGAACGGCGGATAATCTACTAACCTTACTCCGTTCGCAAACGTCTATAATTTTAGTGGACTTCCATGCGGAGGCCACCTCCGAAAAACAGGCGTTAGGATGGTATTTGGACGGCAAAGTCGGTGCGGTTATCGGCACCCATACGCATGTCCAAACTGCCGATGAACGCATCCTGCCCAAAGGCAGTGCCTACCTCACCGATGTGGGCATGACCGGGCCTATCGACTCGATCATCGGAATGGACTGCAATGTGGTGCTTGAACGCTTTCGCACGCTGCTGCCCGTACGCATGGAGGTGGCCGAAGGGCCTGCACAACTTTCCGGCGTTCTCGTCGAGTTAGATACAGAAACCGGCAAGGCACACCGTATTCATCGAATACAAAGACCAGAATATATCCATCAAAGAGGAGACTCTTAAGCATGAAGAGTTCTAGCGTCGCTCTCAAAGGCCACGGCATGCTCTCTATAGTGGCAGGCCTATGCGCTATGGCACTGCTTACCGCAGCCGCCCCGAGCCGTGCACAAAGCGGCCTCGATATCTATAATGGGGTCATGAGCGCAAGCACCTACACGCTTTTGCCCATCGGCAGCGGCACCATCAAGCCAGATACTAATCTTGCCTATACCGGCACAACCTCTTTTAGCATCGCCACACAAGGCTACTATCAGGGAGGCGGCCTTGCTCTAAAAACTCCTGTGAACCTCGCGCCCTACCTTTCTAACCCCGATGCCTATCTCACCTTTGCCGTCTATCTGCCTAACAGCCAAAACAACGGGCTGCCCGGCTATAACGGCCGATTCCCCGGCTACCCCGGCTACGGTGGGCCGATGGGCTATCCAGGTGTCCCTCCCACCGGCCTAACAGGGTTCCCCGGTTTTCCAGGCTACCCAGGCGCTCGCGGAGGGTTTAACACCGGCACCCAAAAAGCCGTGCTGCAGAACTTTCGGGTAGAGCTGGTTACCACCACCGGTAAAAAAACGGAGGCCCTGTTGCCGCTATCCTATGCCTCTCAAAATAATAACTGGTACATGCTCAGCATCCCCGTGAGCGCTCTGCCCGGCCTGAGTGCGGCCGATGCCCAGATCGCCCAAATCCGCCTTTTCGGTGATGCACCCGCTAATTTCAACGTGGGGCGTATCGCCGTCGTTATCGATCAATCGCCTGTTAGCGGCTTGAGCCTGCCGGAGCAACTTGTGGGGGTTGGCCAGATGGTCACCTACTCCGTCTATCCAACCGCAGGCATTCGCCCCCTTAAGATTTGGTGGGACTGGGATGCCTCCGATGGCATTCAGTTGGAATCGGAAGGGCGTGCCGTGCGCCATGCCTACTACGTGCAGGGCGACTACATCGCAACCGTCATGGCAATGGACCCCTATACCGGTCGCATTTTGGCCAAAAGCACTTTCCGCGTGCATGTGCACCAGTAGGTAGCCTTTCGTGAGCGACATAGAGCCACAGTAGGTCTTAGCAGAACGAGGGCCTTTATTTTTGTTGTAGCCCTCGTCTCTGCTTTTTGAAACGAGTTGATAAGAAAGGTCTAACTATGTACCGGCTGCTTATCTTCGTGCCGGTTAGCTTCGTGCTGTACCTTCTTCACGTTCCGCCTCTATGGGTTTTTCTGACCTCCGGGCTGGCCCTCATACCCTTGGCCGGGCTTTTGGGGGAGGCCACCGAGTCGCTTGCGGCATCGCGCGGGCCCCTCATCGGCGGTCTACTGAATGCAACTTTCGGCAACGCCACCGAGATCGTGATCACCCTGGTGGCACTTCAACATAATGAGCTGACCGTGGTGCGTGCTTCGCTCATCGGCTCGATCATTGGCAACGTGTTGCTGGTGCTTGGATTTTCAGCCCTTCTAGGCGGCTTCCGACAAAACATACTCACTTTCAGCTCCGAGGTGGCTCAAGCGCATATTACCTCCATGAGCCTGGCCGTCATCGCTCTTCTCACGCCTGCCCTGCTGGTACAGAGTGCCCACTTGCCTGAAAAAAATCTGCAAGCGGCAGCGCTTATGCCGCTGAGCCTATGGGTATCCGGGGTGCTGCTGCTGCTTTATGGGGCGGGGTTATTCTTCTCCCTTCGCACCCACCGGCATCTTTTCCCAACAGGCGAAACCGAGGAGAAACCTAAGTGGTCCCTCACAAAGGCCAGCCTCATTCTGTTTGCCAGCACGGTGGTCGTCGCTATGGAGAGTGAACTACTTATAGGGTTGCTAGAGCCGGCCCTCCATATCCTCCATTTCAACCGCCTCTTTGCCGGTCTCATCCTGCTGCCCATCCTAGGAAATGCGGCGGAACATAGTACCGCCATTACAATGGCGCTGCGCAACCGAATGGATGTCAGCCTCGACATTGTGGCCTCATCCTCCATTCAGATCGCTATGTTCGTGACCCCTGTAGCCGTTTTTTCCAGCCTTATTTGGAGCCATCCACTCACCATTCTTTTCACCGCTTCCGAACTCGTCGCCCTTACCATGGCCATCCTCATCGCCATTCGCATCGTGAGCGATGGTCAGACTCACTGGCTGGAGGGAGCACAACTTCTCGGCGTCTATGCCATTTTGGCCATCACCTTTTACTTCGTCGGTGGATAGAGGCACCTGTTTCCCATCTGCTCATAGCCCTTTTGGCCTGCGGAGCCTTTAACGCTCCTTTCCGCCCGGCTCTCTCAAAGACTATTGCCGATCCAACCATCGCCCGCTATCGGGTACCAAAACGTGAGGAGCCTAAGCTGTCGCATCAACAAATGCTCGCACTAGTATACCAACGCATCAAGTACGTTTTTATTCTCTATCAAGAGAATCGCTCCTTCGACTCGTACTTCGGCACCTTTCCCGGAGCCGAAGGGCTTTTCTCTCATCCCCCAAAACAGACTCCGGGCTTTCACCAGCCTATAGAAAACACAGATGGCTCCTTCACGGTGGTGCATCCGTTTCGCATCGGGCCACAACAGTATGCCGCCGACCTCGGCAGCGTGGGGCATTCCCACCCTGTTACCCTCCAAAAAATGCACATCGTCGGTGGGCATCCTCTCATGGATCGCTTTGTCCTTACCGAAGAAAAACGCCACACCAAAGGCAAACCGCCTTCACTTGCCGCCAAACAGTACGGTGAACTTGAAATGGCCTATGTGGACGGGGATACGATTCCGTTCTTGTGGCGCTATGCAAATTGGTTTGTGCTATGTGACCACATCTTTGAGGAGATGGCTGCCGACTCTACCCCCAGTAACCTCTGTATTATCGGCGCCCAAAGCGGCCTTACCCAATGGCCTCTGCACCCTCATGAGGCTTTTAAAGGAGACGGAGGCCGAGGGCCGGGAGTACCGGTTGTTAACGGCTCGAACCCGTTTTGGGGTTAGCCATTAGATAAAAACCCGTACAGGCCGCATGCCCTTTAACCCCAAAGATACGAAAGAAGACTCCGCTCATCCCGAGCGCATTCAGTACAATCTTACCTACGCCACGCTCATGCTGACACTGGGTGGAAGGTCGCTACAACATCTAGTTACCGCCGATCGCGACCCTAAAAACGACCTACGCGATGTGCACCAAGATATTACCGCTATCGTTCACCACAATACACCTGCCATCACCTGGGAGTGGTATGAGGAAGGCTTTAGAACCCCAGACGACCATGATGAGATAGATGCCGATGGTCTGCATACCTCCTATGTCACCCATCATAACGGCCCGCAGTACTTCGGCTACATCAACAATAACCCAACGCTAGCGGTACACCTGCACGATCTGAAGGCTTTTTTACCGACCTTCATTTCCATCGCCTGCCGCCATCCGGCGGCGTTATCTATGTTAAGGGAGGGAAACGAAATATCATGGGCCTGCAGCCGGCCGATCCGCAGCTGAGAGGCACCGGTCGTTTCCTTGGAGATGATGACCACCCCGGCGATTCCGACTCGCAGATCGGCGAGGCCTTTGTTGCCGAATGCATCAATCAGATCGCAAAAAGTCCTTACTGGGCGCACTGTGCTATCATCATTACCTGGGATGACAGTGAAGGCGACTACGACCATGTTCCGCCCCCGCTTCGCGCCATAGGACCAGATGGACACTGGCTCTCAGATGGGCCACGTGTGCCCCTGTTTTTCTTGTCTCCCTATGCCCGCACGCACTATATCGCGCATGCATCGGGCGATACGGCTAGCGTTGTGAAGTTTGTAGATAGCGTGTTTGGCCTGGTACCTTTAGCCGATCTACCTGCCGAGGCCTATGCACGTCGCTTGGGGTTTCAGCGGTACCATCAAGCCAATCTCGGCCCATTCGATGACAAAACCCCTCACATTACCGATCTCCTCTGTTGCCTAGACCCGGCACGCCTAACAGGCCGCGCGGCACCGCTGCCACCCAGTTACGCGCTTATCCCCGAAAATCTCATTCGTCACCTGCCTCAGCAGACCGGGATCGGCTGGCGATGGGCCGGCATCGAGCCGATAGACATACAACGCCATATCCCCAACACCATCCCCGCCGATTTCAACCCTCCACCCCAAACAAAAAACAACTAAGGCCTGGTAGCTAAAGAACTCGAACACCTCAAGGCCGACGCCCTCCCCCTTAAGGCCAGTATTGGGGTCCCCAGAAAATCGCAAGATTTTCTGGGGCAGGACGCCTTTCCACCTCAAGGCAACTTACCCCCGCAAGCGCCACGTGCTAAGGCCGAATCTACCTCTGCTTCCGGCACAAACTCACCGATAATGGATGTGAGGTGTCTCCTCAATGCAATCGCTCACTTTATTCGGCGGTCTCCCTAAGGAGATAGTTCTATGTTCGACACAGGTGATCTTATCGAGATAAGCTTATTCCATACGTCCCTGCCACTGCTCGCCACCGTTCAGCAGGCCAGCGACAAACTGCTCGTCCTTGCTCTAGACCATCCTACCGAGGCCAACCTTCTTCGAGAGGGCACACGGCTATGTCTTCGCTATGCTACCGAAGAAGGCCTCTATGTGATGGAGACAACCGTCTTAAAATGCCGTGATCACCTTTTTGTCGTGTCAAAAGAACGATTAGGGTTCCAACAAAGACGTCGTTCGGAGCGACTCGCTTGCAACTTTCTGGGTTCCTATCAGCCCAATACCTCACTAGAAGAGATGCAGAAGGCTGGCCGCGAGGCAGGTGAAATCATCCATATTCTAGACATCTCTCAAGGTGGCTGTCTGATAAGAACCAAACAGATTCTCCTCGCCCGCACTCCGCTCGGCCTTCGCATCGAACTGAACGACGGAGAGCCTCTCTTTGCAGAGGCCTCCGTTGTGCGCTGTACCTTAGCAAAAGATAAGGATTCCAAAAAAGGAAGCTACGAGGTCGGGCTGAAATTCACGAGAATGCTGAGAGTACACCAACTGCGCTTGCTGCGTCTCCTGCATCGCCTCGCCGAGGCGGCCTAAAGCCAAAAATTTACACACGACGTAAAGGGTCTTTATGGAATCAAAGATCACGGAAAAAACTCAATCTGCATCGGTTCGCTTTGTGGAACGGCGGGCCACGGCACGACTCAAACTTACTTTCCCGGTAGAGATTGCCTTTGGAGAAACGGAAGACTGGATCGTAAGTAAAGGCGTTGAAATCGGGGCCGGAGGATTGCGTATATTACATTCCGGCGAAATAGCCCCCACCACAGCCATAAAACTGCGCTTTACCCTTCCCACGCCTTCCGGAGACATCTCCTTCCAATTTCGAGCGACCGTCCTCCGATGTCAACCGCTCATCCCCCCCACAAACACGCTGTTTGAGATCGCGGCCAAGTTCGATCTCTCCTCCATTGAGGAGGCTCTGCGTTTAGAACAGGCTCTCATGTGTCAACCCGTCTCAACTCGCTAAGCACAGTGCAGCCAAACTCAATTCCCTCATCAAAAGCGAATTCTATTTTATTGTGTTATAATATTTTCTAGTAATTTTTACAGTAACTCTTTTCCTGCGCGACTCCGAAAATAGGATCGAAGTCCCGTAAATCTGCATGTCAGGAGAAAGCCCTTGTCGGTTATTTTGATGACGCCTGAAAGCTCCTTCACGATGATCGCTTTGCTGAGTGGCGGGCTTGCTTGGTGCCTAGCCGCACGCCGAGCCTCTAAACGCCAGCAGCGTTACTGGGAAACGCAGCTCAAGATGGAGCAGACGCGTGGCCAGCAACTCTGCCTCTCCACCATTGAGGCGCTTACAAGTGCCATAGATGCACGCGACCCCTACAATATCGGGCATGTAGAGTGTGTGAAACAGTGTGCCCTTGCTATCGCGCGCTCTCTCTCTCTTTCAGAAGAAGAAATGGCCGCTCTACAAGCGGCGGCCATGCTGCACAACATCGGCCGGTTGGGCGTTCCTGACCATATTTTTCTGAAAGCCGACACCCTTACACCGGAAGAACAGGAGAAGTTGCGCACTCACCCCGTTTTAGGCGCGCGTATTCTCGCCTCCATCCCCTTCCCTTGGCCGGTGGTGCCGCTTGTGCGCCATCATGCGGAGCATTGGGATGGAAGTGGCTATCCCGACGGCCTAAAAGGCGAGGAGATACCGGTGGGCGCGCGTATTTTGGCGGTGGCTAACACCTACAGTGCGTTGCTGCATCCGCGTCCCTTCCGCCAACCGCTCTCGCCCAAAGAGGCCATTGCCGAGATCGAAGCGCGTGCCGGCACCCAGTTCGACCCGGCGGTGGTGGCCGCCTTTCGTACACTGGCTGTACAGAAAAGCCTTGAGGCCATACCGGCCGATGCCTTCACCTTCCAGCCAAGCAAGGATGTGAATGCTGTCCTCCACGACATTGCAGCAGCTCAAAGAGAGACGCTGGCCCTCCACACCATCACGCGCGCTCTTTCGGAAACACTACATCTCGAAGCCATGGCCGATGTGCTTCTCCATCACATTCAGGCGCTCATCGGCTGCGATGCCTGCGCCCTCTTCTTGCCGGAAGAGGGTGGCGAGTACCTTCATGCACATGCCGCAGTAGGGCTAAATGCACGTCACCTTTTAGGCAGCGTTGCCCGTGTAGGCACCTACCTCACCGGGCGTGCCTTCTTCCGTGCCGAGGCCATCTGTGCCTCCTTCCTTCCCGAAGACCTGATTCTTCGAGATGTAAGTGACCCGTGGGTACCTTTCCGCTCTACCCTCATTGTGCCGCTTGTCTCTGGTGGACAATCGTTAGGTACTATCAACCTCTACAGCGAACTGCCCGACGCTTTCAACTCGGAAACATTGCGCATCATGCGGCTTGTAGCCACCCAAGCAAGCCACGCGCTGGAACGCGCGCAACAGTTCTCCGAAATCCAGGAATCGGCCTATACCGATGCCCTCACCGGTCTCCGTAATGCGCGCTATCTACGTGAATATTTAGAGCGAGAGATAAACCGGGCCAATCGTGAAAACGGCTCTTTAGCCGTGCTGAACATAGATGTAGACCATTTTAAGCCCATTAACGATCACTACGGCCACGCCACCGGCGACCAAACGCTGAAAGATTTAGCCGACATCTTCCGCAACCATGTGCGCAACTACGATCTTGCGGCGCGCTATGCGGGCGATGAGTTTGTGGTGGTACTTGCTCGGGCCGATCGGGTCGCTGCCGAGGTCGTCGTGAGCAAGCTGCGGCGTGCCGTGGAGCGGTACGTGAGGCAAATCCAACAGCATGACCCCGATTTTCCTCCCCTGGGAATTAGCATCGGCGTCGCCCTCTATCCGGAGGATGCCATGGACATTCAAGGGCTGCTTTGCCGCTCCGATGCCGCCATGTACGCCGATAAGCGTGCACGGCGCTCCTCGCACGAGGCCGCCTGATACGCTTCGGCAGGAAATCCTTCCTAAAAGAAGAAAAGACTCCTGCCGGTGGAACCGGTAGGAGTTTTTACTAAAGGAGGATGACACATGTATACCCTCTTCAATCGTTATCAGGAGACACGGCGAAAGTTTCTTACCCGCGCCCTCGCAGCCATTGCGGCGGCAGGCCTGCCCACATGGTACGAAAAAGAGGCTATGGCCTCGGAGCGCGCGCTCGATGCCGAACGTCCGCGTCGCCTTGGGCCAAACGACACCATTCAGTTTGGCCTCATCGGGTGTGGAGGCAAAAAGGGTGGCTTTCGCCAAGGGCTTAACGATGCCCATGCCGCTGCCAGCAAGGCCGGCTGTAAAGTGGTGGCCGTCTGCGATGTAGATCGCACCCACTGCGCCGACGCGGCTAACGAGTTCGGCCCCGGCACAAAACAGTATCACGACTTTCGCGACCTTCTGGCCGATAAGACGATTGACGCCGTGATCATCGGCACACCCGACCACTGGCATGTCCAGATTGCGATAGCGGCTCTACGGGCAGGTAAGGATGTCTACTGTGAAAAACCACTTACCCTTACCATTGATGAAGGCAAAAAGCTGGTGCGGGTAGCCCAAGAAACCGGCCGCGTGTTTCAAGTAGGAAGCCAGCAACGTTCCGACCCTCGTTTTCGCCTTGCCTGTGAGATCGCGCGAAACGGATTGATCGGCAAGATCAAAACAGTCACAGCTCATCTGCCCACCGGGCCTACCGGTGGCCCCTTCCAGCCACAACCGGTGCCCGACGATCTCGATTTCGATTTCTGGCTTGGCCCAGCCCCCTCCGACCCAACCATTCTGCGGGGAGATGTGCCTGACGACATCATCTTCAACTTCTGGCGCAGTCCCGTCGCTCAATCTGACCTGCTGCCCGACTATTTTCCCGAGCGGGTCTATGGCAACTTCCGCTGGTGGCTGGACTACTCCGGTGGCATGATGACCGACTGGGGTGCCCACCACAACGACATCGCTCAATGGGGGCTTGGCACCGACCATACCGGCCCCATCAAGGTACAAGGCTTTGGCCGAGGGCCTATCATTGGAGTAAACTGCTACAATACCTTCCCCGAGTTCGATATCTACTCTACCTATGCCGATGGCACCGTTCTTCACACCACGAACCAGGGCGAAAATGGGGTGACTTTTGAGGGCGAAAACGGCACGGTGTTTGTATCGCGCAGCCGCATCGAGGCCAGCGACCCCAAACTGCTCACCAACCCCCTGCCACCCAACGCCATAAGGCTTTATGTCTCCAACGATCATATGCAGAACTTTGTAGACTGCATTCGGACTCGCAAAGAGACCATCTGTCCGGCGAGTGTGGGGCATCGCTCAGCTACTATCTGCCATCTCGGCAACATCTCTCTGCGTCTAGGCGGCAAAATCCTTTACTGGGATCCCGAGCGCGAGACCTTCCACAACGATCCGGTGGCAGAGGCGATGCTGAGCCGACCTCGACGGAAACCCTGGTTGCTGTAGTACAGAGGGGAAACAAAAGAACAGTCCTCACCGGGCAGGGGACACCTCGCGGTGAGCGCCCTAGCGGACGGCGCCTTTTCCCTCAGTTTCGCGTACAGGGGTAGGCCTTGTGCCTACCCCTACCCCCTCAAGGCGGGTACTGGGGTCCCCAGAAAATCTTGCGATTTTCTGGGGGAGGGCGCCCTCCCCCTCAAGGCCGACGCCCTCCCCCTCATCTGCTAAGACCGCTGCATTGCCGTCTGCGAGGACGAAAAGGCGGCAAGGAGGCGTAAACGAAGCAGACACCTTCATTTTCAAAAAAACAATAGCACATGTGGAATTCTTCATAAATAGTCTATTTGCTATTTTTAAATTTCACGATAATTTTACGATAGCTCTGTAGAATGGTGGTAGAGCAAAAGAAGTCCGCTAGAAAAAACACTCTCTAGAATGGAAACGTACTGCTGTGTCACTAAGGTCGGTTTTTAAAACCACCTCGCTGCACCATATTGCGGCAGGTGCGCCGCTGTTTATGGTCAGCAGTATCGCTGCCCCCGCCGAACAGGTGAGCGGCGCCATCCAGAATGTGCACCTTCTGCGAGCACACAAAGGGGCTACCAAGGGGTAAGTTATCCGCGATGGCAAGACCAAAACGGTGTGGACCTGAGCAACACTGGCTCCAAGTCAAAATGCTCTATCTGGCCGACCCTGTGCTATCTTTCGGCATCGTTGTAGATGCCATTACAGAAACATGTTATTGTATTTCTATTATCGGCTTCTACGATGGTGGGCAGATGTTTCAAAAAAACTTCTGTCTTCGCGCCCCGTAGTTTATCTGATAATATTAAACATAAATTCACTCTAAATAGGAGAAATAGGTGAAAAAAGCCTTATGTTACGTTGTCGCTTTTCTTGGTGCTCTGATTTTACTCGGCCCGCCTGCCCAAAAAGCGAAAGCGCAAAATGCGCTCTGGAGCTTTACGCTAACAAATCCAGATCAAACCGTTGTCGCCGGCACCTCCGGCACGGTGGTCTACAGTGGAACGATCACAAACAACGATACGAGCAATGTGCTCAATATCAATGGAGATAGTTTCTCAACGGGTACTTGGGATGCTTCGCTCAGCCTTTCCGAAGATCCAGCGTTCGTTAACTTTCTACAGAACACCGGCTCCCTAAACCCCGGTCAATCCTACACGGGTGCGCTGTTTGATGTAACCTATCTGACCTCTACGCCGGCCACAACGAATAACCCTTATAACGGCGCCTTCGGGATAGATACCGATGGAAATCCGAACTCCATACAACAAGGCTTCAGCCTACATGTCAGCCCCAATGCATCTACTCCAGAGGCTAGCTCGTTCTGGGGGTTGGTGGGGTTGCTCATAGTCTGTGCCTATGTTGGAATTCGGCGCCAACAGCGCTATACCGTTTAAGTTCCTCCTAGGCTTCTCGAACCTCCCGATAACTTTATCGGGAGGTTTTTTTGTGGTAAAATCGCCGCAACGATCTAAACTTTCAATCTCTCGAAAGCGGTTTTTATGACAGATAGAGGCCTACTTGCGGTCGTCATTTTCTCTTTGGTCTACCTCATTATCCTCGCCGGAGAGAACTCCCCACGAAAACTCGATCGCCCCGCCGCCAGCCTCGTGGGCGCCGTTCTGATGATTGTGGCCGGCGTGCTAACGCGCCGCGAGGCAGCCCAGGCCATTGACCTGGCCACCCTAGCCCTCTTACTCGGCATGATGATCGTTATCCACTACGCCATCATCTCCGGCCTGCTCGATATGCTGGCAAGAACGTTGGTGTATCGAAGCCGTACCCCAGGTCAGCTCCTCTGGGTCGTCTGTGGTACCGCAGGCTTGCTCTCCGCGCTCTTCGTCAACGATACCATCTGTTTGTTGATGACCCCGCTGATTCTCAGTGTAGCCCGCAGGGCCAAACTACCCGCCGAGCCGTACCTATTGGCGTTGGCCACCAGCAGCAATGTAGGCTCGGTGATGACCCTTACAGGCAACCCACAAGATATTCTCATCGGCCAATCCTCTCAATGGAGTTGGGGCGGATATGCTTTGAGGATGGTGCCCATCGGACTTATTTGCCTCTTGCTCAACGGCGCGATCGTGCGTTGGCTCTACGCCAAAAAGCTTGCTGGGCTTCAGATGCCCACAGAAAACACTCCGCTGGAACGAGAGGGACGGCTTGATCGCAAATTAGCCATAAAAACAGGTGCAGTGCTTTCAGGTCTACTCATCGCCTTCTTAGCAGGAGCCCCTATGGACTTGGCCGCCCTCTGCGCCGCAGTGGCGTTGCTGATTTGGGCTAACCGCCCGACCGAAGAGACGTTTGCAAGGGTGGACTGGGCGCTGCTGCTGTTTTTTGCCGGACTTTTTGTGGTGGTAGATGGGGTCAACCGAGCGGAAGGACCGGTTTTCGCCCGATTGGCCCCCCTTCTTTTCCACAACGCCGGCAGTCTAGCTCAGCTAAGCCTTTTCTCGTTGGCCTCTGTAGTGGGCAGTAACCTATTCAGCAATGTGCCTTTCGTAATGCTAGCTCGCGGGTGGGTAACCACCCATGCGCAAGCTCCCCTACTATGGCTTGTGCTGGCGGCATCGAGCACTTTTGCCGGCAACCTCACGCTGCTGGGAAGTGTGGCCAACCTGATCGTAGCCCAAGGGGCGAAGGAGGAATGCCCCCTTGGCTTCTGGCCTTTTTTGAAAGTAGGCATCCCTTCCACCCTCGTCACCACCTTCGCGGCAACCCTTATGCTATGGGTTTATCGGCAGCTTGGACTGATTTGAGGGTTTGTAGGTGCCGTGAATGCCGTGAAAGTCGGCGGCCGATCCGCCATTGGGGTTATCGTTAGCGCTGCGTAGCACCACAGGCGGGTTCTCCTCTGAGTTGCTTACCGGTGGCAGCTCCCGCAGAAGCGTTTGCACGGCCACAATCAGCTGGTTATCCTTATGCTCGGCGATGTCGTTTGGTTTGTTAACCACGATGATGTCGGGCTTAACCCCCAGGTTTTCAAGGTTTTGGCCCGACAGGGTGTAGTAGCCCCAAGAGGGCAAGCGGAAGTGCGTTCCGTCCACAAGGGTGCCCTCATAGGTGCCGATAACATAGCCCGGTGTGGGCACACCTACCACGAGGCCTCTTTTAAGCGCCTCAAAACTAGCGGCAAATATCTCCGCATCGCTATAGGAGTTTTGGTCTATCAAAAGCACAATCGGTTTGGTAAAAGCCCGAAGCGGCTGTGTCTCCAATAGGCCATCACGAGGTTTCGTGTAGGCATAAACCTTCTGATCGAGGGCACGCAACACCTCATTATGGGTATTCCCCCCTCCATTTCGGCGTATGTCGAGAATAAGCCCCTCTTTTCGCATGGCGATGCTATAGAGGTCGCGTTCAAAGCTACGAAGCGAGCTTTGATCCATCGCACGGATATGGATATAGGCCAAACGCCCACCCGAAAGCTTATCCACCAACTCACGGTTCTGCTTTACCCAGTTTTTGTATTCCAAATCCGCCCATTGACCTAATGTTATGGGCTTGATCTCCACGGTGCGTGCTCCCTGCTCGGTAGGTTTTGTGTTAACGAGCAGCTTAACGGTTTTCCCAGCCTTGTCTTGTAGCGTCTGATAGTAGTACTCGTTCATTGAAACTGGTTTACCATCCACTTGCAAAATATAGTCGCCTGGATTGATTCGGGATTGGGGCTGATCGCCGGGGCCATCGGGCATCACACTCACCACTTTTAGGCCCGGGCCAAGGTAGTTGTAATCGTATTTCAAACCCAGTGTGGCCGTCTGAGGGCCGCTAGACGCGATGGCCGGAGAGATTTCGGAGTGAGAGGAGTTCACCTCACCAACCATTTCCGACAGCAGGTTCGCAAACTCCCATGGTGTGCCCACACCATCGAGTTGAGGTTTGTACTTCTCCCACAGGGCAGCCCAATTCACACCGTTCATACTCGGATCATAGAAAGCCGCTCCGAACCGACGATAGAACTCGTTGAAGGCCTGTAGATAGAGCAACTCCCGATTGAACGTATAGTTCGCATTAAAGTTAACGACTTCAGGCGTCCCTGCAGGGCCTGGCGGAGCCCCTAACGAGCGAGGCGTCCCGTTGGCGCCAAGATAAAAGAAACGCTTACCATCCGGTGTGAACTCAATGCCGCCCCCAGGCTCTCCTTGGCTGGTCAACTGCGTTACCGAGCCTCCCTGCACAGGCACAGCCCAGAAGTTATTGTTAGCATGAAAAACGATGTACTTGCTATCGGGAGTAATGGCGTAGTCATCCACCGGAGCAGGTGTTTGAATAAGCTCCGCCCGATCGGTAATACCGTCGAAGTCAATCTTCACTTGAACGGGCGCGTTCGGCGGCTGTTTCGGCTCTAACCCCGGCTTGAGAAGGGGTAAACGGAACAACTGCGGAGTGCCGTTTCTATCGGAAATGAAAATGAGGTATTTTCCATCCCTTGTAAACTGCGGATCGGCATTGTTGTTCGGATAGGCCGTTATGTTAACCGGTGTGCCGCCTACGCTAGGTACCACCCAAATATCGCGCGTGCCATAGCGATCCATGCGCGAAAAGGCCAGCCATTTGCTATCCGGTGACCACGCGAAGGAGTTGATGCCTGTGCCGTAGAGGTTATCTCCGTTGCCGGCGGCCACCATCCGTTCCGGCTCTCCGCCGGCAGCCCGTACCACATAGAGGCCGGGTTTGGGGCCTGCTTTTGCGTAGGCGATATAGACCCCATCCGGCGACCAGTTGGTATTGCTCTCTTGCGCCATATCGTTGGTGAGCCGTGTGATCTGCTTGGTCTTCACATCAATGGTGTACAGATCGGGCTGATTACCGACATCCGAAATAAAACCGATGCGCGTGCCGTCAGGCGACCAGGTGAGGTCGTTGTTGTTAGCGATGTTGTTGGTGAGACGCTCTGCATCGCCACCTGTCGTGGGCACCAGCCAGATATTCCCTTTCAGAACCAGGGCCAGCGTTTTACCATCAGGGGAAAGATGGCTTTCGTCGGCGCCATCATGAAGCACCATCTGTTCGGTGTTTTGGACGGGGCTATCCGAGGGCGCGTAGATGGTGAGGGGATGCGCATCAGAGCCATCTGGTTTCACCGTATAGATGTCGCCTTTATAGAGATAGCAGATCAGCGAGCCGTTGCGTGCAATGCTAGGCCATCGCACGGCATCGGTGGTGTAGTGAGTCACGGCTTGTGGTGGGCCGCCATCTAGCGGCACCCGCCAAATGTTGGGCGTATTGCTGCGCCCATAGATGGTGGTGATGAAAAGCGACCTTCCGTCTGGGGCATACAGCGGCCAAAACTGTTGAGCCGGGGTAGAGAGCACCTGGCGAACCCTGCCGGTCGCCAAATCCTCCACCATCGTTTGGGCAGCAACACTGCCCCGATACCACCCCCGCCACCAGGGCTGACCGCTGCGCGTATAGGCGATCTGCTTGCCATCCGGCGAGCTAACGGCAAACCGTAGAGGTTCGGTATCGTGGGTCAACTGCTTTAGAGAGCGGTCACGCAGGTCTATGGAAAAGATGGCAAAGGTATGGGTATCACGCCCGGCCGAGTAAAACAGCAGATGATAGCCATCCGGCATCCAATCGGTAACCCAGTTGCTGCCGCTAAAGTAGGTAACCTGTCGTGGTTCCCCTCCACGAGCCGGAATAATATAGATGCCGAAGTTCCCTCGGCGCAGACTGGAGAAGGCGATAAACTGTCCGTCTGGTGACCAGTGGGGGTCGAAATCGGTGGTGTTGCGAATGGTCAATCGGGTTGCTTTCCCCCCCTTTGAGGAGACCAGCCAAAGGCTTCCGCGGTACACAAAGCATATCTCTTTTCCATCCGGTGAGAGCGCAGGGGTGCTCATACCGAGAATAGGTTTTTCGGGAGGAAGGGCAAGAAGGTTCGTCTCATCTTGAGAACCTAATTCCTGCGGATGTTTAGCAAGGGGGAAAGCCAAGCTCTGTAGGGCTAGTATAAAAAAGATGCTGAAACTGAAAGCGCCAAAGAGCGCAGACCTTTTGAGCGCGCTCCGTTTGGCCATAGCGTTCATGAACCAACCTCCTGTATGTTTTTGACGGTAACAGAATTTCACTTTTCTGCACCTTTTTCCTGCCAGCCTATCGCCCCTGTGAGATTAAGACTTCGACTCTCCGGCAGCCGCATCATCTACTTCGACCCAGAAACCGACTACGCTATCGTGGAACAAGACCGCATAGAGTTTTCTATTAGTGAATTGAGAAGCAATAGATAGTATCATAACCATTAGCGGGATGGCGGCATCAGATACTGCAGCGTAGTGTGGGGGTATTGCAGCTTATAAGGAGCGCTTATAAGCTGTAGGGAAATTATAAAAAAATTATAGCAAAAATAGCGCAAAATTGAGAACAGGCCTTGCAGTCATACGTACATAGATATAACTTATAGATGTGATGCGCAGGGGACGGCAAGCCCTCCGCTTGGAAGAAAGGAGCGCTGTTTATGATCTTTCAAGCAAAATGCCAGGCCATTCAGAGTGTAGTATGCTATTTGTCATGCCTATCTGGCCTATGCGGACTACTATGGTTAGCGCCTTCAGTACACGCACAGGTCTATTGCAATATCACCTTAGGCAATCCAGGAGAAGGACCTCCACAAGGCAATCTTTTTAGTGGAACTGACAACAATTTTACCGTCTCTGCCCCTACACAGTTCTTCGATCTAGCCTCTTTGGTTGTCACCATCAATGGTATAGTGGTGGATATTCTCCAGCCTCCGCCCGACGCTCCTATACCGCCCTATGCCCCAGTAAGCATATTGGTAACTTTCGATAGCACCCATTTCCCTGACGGTACTCAGATCACCCTCACAGCCATAGCGACAGATGCTGGAGGAAACCAGGCTACCGCAACACAATGGGGCATGGTGGTCAATAAAGCGCTGCTCTATGGTCGCAATGACTTCGAAACATCGCCCGGCGGGAACGGATGCACTGCAGCCACTAATCCACTGGCCGCAATGAACCATACAATAACTACCAACACCACTTTGGGTTGGAGCGCAACAATGTTTTTGAACGCCCTAGGAGGTACGGTAACAGCACTGTATGTCAACACCCATGGAAATAACAATCCACAGATAACTTCCGATTTGGATGAACTGAACGGAATTTGGGAGTACATTACCCCATCAACGCCACCTTTAGATGTACAAGAATATTGTGAAAGACATCAAATCCCTATTAATATCGCTTTCCTAGATGCCTGTCAAACAGGGCAAAAGCAGGATTTTGCCTTAGCCCTTCTGCTTCCCTATCGCGGAATAAGCAATCCACCCCTATTTGGTAACGATGCCATAGATCAGGCTGAAGTTGGTTGGGCGGTCAATTGCTTAGTACCTTATACAAACGCTGACTCAAGTCAGTTTTGGAATGCGTTGGCAAACGGGAGGCCCGTTTATGCTGCACGAGATGCCGCTGTAAACGCACAGTATCAGGCCTATTTACCCTTATACCAACAGGGAGCACCGTGGCCAGATACTTGGCCGAATCCACTTGGTGGCGCTTTACCACCTCCTCTAAATCTGTTGCCTCCGGCTCTTAATGATAATCAATGCCAGCTTTTCGCTTGTGTTTGGGGAGACTATTATGCTACTCTCCATGGTGTATACACAGGGAATTCAAATACATCTGCTAACATATGGTATCTCATACCCTAGTAGGTTCTCCGTTACCAATTAATTAAGGAGAAAGCCATGAAACGTTATCTTTATCCTGCTATAACTACCTTAGGCATCTTTGTGTGGAGTAGCCTTGCCTCGGCAACCGCTTTCGGACAAACAACCTCCCCACAGCCTCTTAACTTGCCCAAACCATCCGCTGCCGACATCGGCAAGACCCTCCTCTTCACCCGCTACGACATGAAACCGGAGAAGGCCATAGCAGAAAGTGACCAACTGCTTCATCGTCTTGGCCTAGCTCATGAACGACAGCCTTCTCGGGTGAGGGTAACTTACAGTACTAACCAAGAAAGGGTAGTAGAGGTTGAATGGCCTGCTAAGCTACCGGAGGAGGCAGACCCTCGATATGTCGCAGATTTCGATAGCCTACATGGGCTGTTGGTTCATTTTATGAACTATGCTGCTTTTTACCATCAAGTGAAAGGCTATGGGGATAACCGGCGAGATAGGATAGAGACGGATAGACAGGCGCGTTGGTTATTGCTGCAGTACGCGCGCTGTTTAGAGCCAAGCCTCCCAAAGAATGCAGACGTAGTCCTACTATGGATGCATCCACCGAGAAGCGGGATGAGTAAAGATGCTATAGAAGGCAGTGTGGGTTT